>Ga0184629_10001329_pt1 | contig 10132 bp, 8 predicted proteins | sample PLM4_32_b1_FD_133158 | JGI IMG/M metagenome (GOLD analysis project Ga0184629, IMG submission 133158) | Groundwater sediment microbial communities from an aquifer in East River, Colorado, USA - PLM4_32_b1 | ecosystem: Environmental > Terrestrial > Soil > Riparian zone | place: USA: East River...
GGCGGCAACGGTTCGCCCGAGCTGGAGGTCGCGCACCTTGTAGACCGAGCCGGTGCCCCCCTGCCCCAGCCGCTCGATGGTCTGGAACCCATCGAACTGCGGCAGCGACCCGTAGGCCTCGGGCGGGCTCGCCAGTGCTGCCGCCACGTCCGGCCCCGCGCCGAGATCGAGCGTCCGGTCGAGCTCGAGGTAGCGGGCGATCGCGGCGCGCAGCGGCTCGATCAGCTCGGGTCGATCGGCACAGAGCGCTTCCGGTGCGAGCCGCTCGCCGTTCCGCGCGTGGTGTTCGACGAAACGCGCCAGGCGCTCCTCGAGGAGTGCATCCAGGCCGTTCATCGCGCCTCTCCCAGGCGGAGCGTGAGCGCCGCCATGGCGCGCGCGAAGAGCATCCGGCAGGCGTCCTCGCTCCGGCCGAGTCGCTCGCCAATCTCCGCGAACGACAGCTCCTCGAGCTTGCGCAGCACGATCACCTCGCGGTGCTGCTCGGGGAGCGCCTCGAGCGCCGCCTCGAGCCGTGAGGCTTGCTCGCTCCAGATCGCCTGGCTGAGCGCGGAGCGGACCGGCGCGGGGACCGCTTCGGCCTCCGCTCCCAGGCCCGTCTCGCGCGCCAGGTCGCGCCGCTGCCGGCGCTGGAAGTCCACCTGATCGGCGACCTCGTGCCGCGCGATTGCGGCGAGCCAGGCCATCAGCGCCGCCGGGTCCTCGCCGCGAAAGTCGCGCAGGCGCGTGTACGATTTGAGCAGCGTGGCCTGCAACAGATCCTGCGATTCCAGGTGGGCGCGGAGCGACGGTCCCATGCGCAGCCGAATGAGCGAAAGCAATCTGCCGGCGTAGCGCGCCAGCAGCGCCTCCTTGGCCTCCTCCGAGCCGGAACGGGCGGCATCGAGGAGTGTCTGGCTCGCACCCGGGTCCATTCGCCGCTCAATCTACCACGGCCAGCGGGGGCTCGCCGCCGGGGTGACGGGGCTTTGAGGAGCGGATGTCGTGGCGACCGGGACCGAGCCGCCATTCTCTAACTGATTGATGGGGCACGTCTTGCGACGCGCGTTCGGTCGGGGCTGCGGGTACCGTCTGGATAAGTGAGAGGCCGCAACCGACACGCGGCCCGGGAGGAACGACGATGCGCAAGACGATTCCCATCCTGCTGATTGGACTGCTCCCTCTCGCCGGCTGCCTCATCGGCGAGCGTTCCCATGTGCTGCATCTCGAGGCCGACGGCTCCGCCACCTGGATCGCGCACGAGCGGGCCGTGCGCTCCGACGCCGAGACCCCGGCGGATCGCGAGCGCGAGGAGGCGGGGTACCTCGGTGAGGCGCGAACCGAGCAGCAGCCGGTGGCGCGCGGCCTCGCGAAGCTCCAGCCGCTGTCGCTGCGAGCCACCCTACTCCGTGACGAGCGGCCCTTCCAGGTCATGACCGAGGCCCGCTTCGCCGCAATGCAGCCGCTGCTCCAGGGGCTGCTCGACGGCGCGGGGATCGTGGGGAGCGCCACGGTCGAGCTCCAGGGGGAGGAAACGCATCTGACGGTCACCCTCGAGCCGGAGAACGAGACCCAGGAGATCGAGGTGGATGAAGACATCGCCGGCCTGCTCGGCGACTTCGAGCAGATGCAGTTCGCACTCGTCCGCGGGAAGTTCGTGGCCGCGACCGGCTTCACGATCAGCGCCGACGGTGCGGTGGCGACTCCGGTCAAGATCGAAGGGGAGCCGCAGGAAGGAGCCCCGCTGGTCCTGTCGCTGGTCTGGGTTGACGGCGAGCGGTAGTGCGACGACTTCCACTCCCGTCATTCCCGTGACAGCGAATCCACCGGGGACCTCCAATCCCCCTCCGTCATTCCCGCGAAAGCGGGAATCCAGTGCGGCGACCACTTGCAGCACTGCTCTGGACCCCGGCCGCCGGGGTGACGGGGGGGTTGGCGCACCGCTCCACCCCCCCGCCGCAGACTCAACCACGCGCATCGTCTACAATGGCGCCCTTCACCGACCCGCCGGGAGAGCCGGATGTCCGCGTTCATCCTCATCGCCGTCCTCCTCCTCGCCTACAGCAACGGCGCCAACGACAACTTCAAGGGGGTCGCCACCCTCTTCGGCAGCGGCACGACCAGCTACCGCACCGCCCTTGCACTCGCGACGGTCTCGACACTCGCGGGCTCGCTGCTTGCGCTGGTCCTGGCCCGCGGCCTGGTGGACACCTTCAAGGGAAAGGGACTCGTCCCCGACGCCATCACGCAGGAGCCGGCATTCCTCGCCGCGGTCAGCCTCGGCGCCGGCCTGACCATCCTGATCGCGACGCTGACCGGTCTGCCGATCTCGACCACCCACGCCCTCACCGGCGGCCTCGTCGGAGCGGGGCTGCTCGCGACCGGCTGGCAGATCCGGTTCGCCGCGCTGCTCTCGACGTTCGTCGTGCCGCTATTGGGCGGCCCGCTCCTGGCGATGCTCTCGACCCTGGTCCTCTACCCACTCTTCCGATCTGGGCGACGGGCGGTGGGGATCAAGAGCGAGACTTGCCTCTGCGTGGGGGAGGTATATGAGCCGGTCCGCGTGCAGCCCGACGGCACGCTCGCGCTGTCGCGCACCGGTGTCGCGGTCCAGACGGGCACCACCGCCGAGTGCGTGCAGCGCTACCAGGGCCGGATGTTCGGCCTCGAGGCGGCGTCCGTCCTGGACGCGCTGCACTACGCAAGCGCGGGCGCCGTCGGGTTCGCCCGTGGCCTCAACGACGCCCCCAAGATCGTCGCCCTCCTGATCGCCGCCTCGGTCCTGCCGCCGAACGCCGGCCTTGCGCTGATCGCAATCGTGATGGGTCTGGGTGGCATCCTGAACGCGCGTCGCGTGGCCGAGACGATGAGCCGCAAGATCACTCGCATGAGCCCGAGCCAGGGTTTCACGGCCAACCTGGTCACGAGCCTGCTCGTCACGCTCGCGAGCCGCTTCGGGCTGCCCGTCTCGACCACGCACGTCTCCGTGGGAGCGCTGTTCGGCATCGGGACGGTGAACGGCACGGCGCAGAAGAGGATGATCGCGACGATTCTGCTGGCGTGGGTGACCACGCTGCCGCTCGGGGCGCTGCTGGCGGGGGGGGTGTACTGGGTGCTGGGCGGGGTGGCGTGACGGGAGCGGTTGGAGTTGCCCCTGTCGGGTCTCGTGCAGCTTCGTTCCAAGGTCGGCACTGGTTCCAATCCGCGCTAAACACCTCGATGGTTGGTCCTCGTCAGAAGGTCCACCTTCCACTGTTGCAGGTCGGCGGTCGATCCGCGTATCCTCTCTGAAGTGCTTGGAGCGCGGGTCGGCGCAACGGGCATGCTGGGTGTTCAGCCCGGCTGAATACCCACTCCGGAGCAGCCGTCCGCAGTCCGGCCGACTGGCCCCCGATCGGAGGCAACGCCGAGCCCGCGTAGCCCATGCCGCCGCTCGGATCCATCCGAGTCCTGCCGCACGACCCAGTGCCCTTACGCGCGCTCCAGCGGGACCGCCGAGAAGCGGCAGCACAGGCGTTGCGGGTGACGTCGGTGCATTCAGGATCAGGCGGGACGGACACGCCGCGCAAGCGTCGAATCCTTACCCTGATCTGCACACCCGAGGCTAGATTGCGAACCTCCAGAGGCCAATCTGAATGTTGATTCGTGCGTACGGCCAGTTTTGGAACCCTGACACCGTCGACTGGGGTGGCAAGGGGCCTGGTATGAAGGGAAAACTCCTGGGCAAGGTCCGGAAGAAGGGCATCACTCACGAGATCAACTTCTGGGATGCCAAAGGCATCTATGTACTACATGCGGACTTCAAGGCAGTCTACGTTGGCAAGGCCGATTCAACCAAGCTCGGTCCTCGCCTACGAGACCATCTGACGGATCGCTTTGCCGGCCGATGGGACATGTTCTCTTGGTTCGTAACCTCCACTATCGCGACGACCGAGGAGCGCGTGCGGGATCCCGGGAAACGGTCCGTCGAGCCTGGCAGCGTGATTAACACACTCGAGGCCCTCGCCATTCTTACAGCCGATCCCGCTCTGAATCGGAAGCGGGAGAGTATTCCCCAAGCCCTGGAAGCCGAACAGGTCAAGAGTCCTCATCCGAAAACCGTGCGCCGCTATCTTGAAGACATCCTGAAGAAGCTCGACAAGCTTCGCACGACCGAGGCCTAGCGAGCGGCCGCACCTGTCGACGACCGCGGTAGCATACGGGCAGCTCGAAATGTTGCTGGACGGCCGCCCCAAGCGGCCGCCTTGCGATAGGTCATGCAAGAATACGCGCGATCGCCTCCGGTGTTGTGAGAACGTTCACGAAGGGAGTCCAAATGCCGAATGACGATCAGTGGACTACAAGGCGCATCGCCAAGGCCCGCGAGGAGCAGCACCTCGTGACCGAGGCGGTTTCGGCTCGGATAGCCTCGCTGCTGAACAGTGAACTCCACGAGCGGCCCCTTCCGACGGTGCGACTTGCGGCAATTGCGAAGCGCTCATCGCGGATATGGCTCCCACGCCACCGAAGGTGGACAGCACTCTATGAGGATCAAGTCCATCGCGCTGGAGTGGTTTCGCGGCGCCGCTGATCGGGTCTCCCTTGAACCGGACTGCAAGTCCCTCGTCGTCTACGGAGTGAACGGTTCGGGTAAGTCGTCATTTGTGGATGCGATCGAACACGTGCTCCACAACGGGCGGATTCGCCACCTTGCCCACGAGTACAGCGGCAAGCATCAGGAGAACGCCCTCCTCAACACTCACAAGCCGGCGGATCGAGCGACCGCGCTGAGTATCACCTTCAAGGACGATTCGGAGCTCAGGACGGAGATCCAGAACGATGGGTCCTTTACCAGGACAGGTGCTGACGCTGTCGCGATGGATACCTGGGATTACCGGCGCACCGTTCTGAGGCAGGACGAGGTCGCCGCCTTCATCCACGACACCAAGGGAGCCAAGTACTCGGCCCTGCTGCCCCTGCTCGGCCTGGACTCGATCGAGATTGCGGCCGAAAATCTTCGCCAACTCGCAAAGCAGATCGCGAGGGAGTCGAGACTCACCGAGACGAGGGCTGAACTCAAGCGGATTGACAGTACGCGAGTGACCGTGTTCGGCACGCACAGCGACGAACAGATCGTCGCAACGATTGGCGACCTCCACACGGACTATTGCCCGGACAAAGTGGCCACTACCGACGCGGCGTCCCGCTGCAAGGAGTTGGCGTCGACTCTCGACGCGCGTATTGCGCAGTGCTCCGAGAGCGACAGGCGATACGTTGTGCTCAAGGGGGCGGCAGAGTTAACCTTGAAAGACCAGATTGCTGCCGTGCGTGAGACCAGTATGACACTTCTCGGCGCGACTGAACCGCTAATCACCGAGAAGCTCGACGTCTTGAAGCAGACCGAGGCGTTCGTCGCCGCGCTCCGAGATGCAACGGAAGTTAGGTGTCCGGCCTGTGGGCGGACCATCTCGATCGATGAGTTCCGCGCACACGTGGCCACCGAGCGCAACCGCCTGAGAGAGATTATCGACGTGTTCGACATGTGGAAAGCAGCCATCGGACTTCTGTGCGACAGCGTGAAGTCGCTCCAGGTGAACCTGGGCAAGGCCGACGTGAAGGCTTGGCGGGATGAGCTCGCTGTAGGAGCACTCGCCGACAACCTCCTGCACTTGGACGGGCTGAATGCGGACGCGCTGCGCGCACGTTGCGGAGAGAAGGACCTCAAGGCCGTTGAGGACAAGCTGCTTCCATTGATCCACGCGGCGGCGTCTGCTTCCAAGGACGCGCCGGTCGATGCCCAGGCGCTTTTCAGAGCCAAGCGGTCTGTCGAGGCCGGTAAGGCCGTGATTCACGGCAAGGAGCAGGAAGTTGTGATCGCGCGAGCTGAGGCCCTCGTTGGCTTTATCAACTCGTTGGAGCAGGGCGTACGCGAGGAGATCAGGCTGCGATCCCAAGGAGTGATCGACGAGATCTCGGCCGATATGCGGACAATGTGGGCGACCCTGCACCCGGGCGAAGCCATCGAAGAAGTGAGTTTATACCTCCCCGAGACCGCAGACAAGGCGATCGACATTCGCTTGAAGTTCTACGGCGTCGAGCAAGAATCCCCCAGGCTCACGCTCTCCGAGGGATACAGGAACAGCCTCGGCCTTTGCATTTTCTTGGCGATGGCGAAGCGAGAGACGAGCAGGGACAGGCCGCTCTTCCTTGACGACGTCGTCGTGAGCTTGGATCGGAACCACCGTGGGATGATTCAGGCAGTGCTGGAGACAGAGTTCAGCGGACGCCAAGTGGTTGTTCTTACCCACGACCGCGAATGGTACACGGAATTGCGCCAGCAGCTAGGCGCTGACTGCTGGGGCTTCAAGGTGCTCTTGCCTTGGGAGGCTCCAGACATCGGCATTCGCTGGTCGCATACCAGCGCAGCTTTCGGCGACGCGCGCACCCAGGTCAAGGAGCGCCCAGACTCCGCCGGGAACGATGCGCGAAAAACCATGGACGTGGAACTCTCGCTAATCGCTGAGAAGCTTCGAATCCGGATGCCATACCTACGCGCAGAGAGAAATGACAGGCGTATGGCCCACGACTTCCTGGAACGCGTCGTTTCCGACGGAAAAAAGTGTTTTGAGGTGAAGGCGGAAGCTGGCTATGTCGTTAACACTACAGCGATTGCGGCTTGTGAAGAGGCGGATCGTCTGCTTGTTTCCTGGGGCAATCGTGGATCACACAGCTTCGATCTCACCCAATCGGAAGCGACCAAGCTGATCGATGCCTGCGAGAGGGCCCTCTCAGTCTTCACGTGCTCTGCGTGCGGCAAGCGCGTCTGGCATGCTGACGCACAGAATCCCGAGTGCGTGCAATGCCAGTGCGGCCAGATTCGATGGCGATACGGAAAGGGATAGAGGTATTTCGCAGCGAAACGATGAATCGGCGGATGCACACAATAGTTAGGATGGTGCTCAACGTAGCAAGGTCGGCTGCGCATCGGCACGGGCTGGAGCCGGCGCCGGCGGAATGCGGTTGCGGCCTTCGCGCCATTCTCCAGCCGAACGTCACCGCGAGGCGTTAGGCCAGCATTGGCTACACGGGGGTCGAAGGTGAAAGTTGCCATAGCAGCCTCCCTCGAGAATGGTCACCGTCTGATCGAGGACGCGAAGTCGATGCTGGACTGGGAGCGGTTTCCAACCGCCTTCGCCCTCGCGGTCCTGGCCCAAGAGGAATACGCGAAGGTTCTCCTATTGAGCCTGGTAGACGCGAACGCGATACCGTGGTCTAGCGATGTTCGCCGCGCACTGCATGACCAGGTCTGCAAGCAGCTCGCCGCCGTTATCCTGGATTACCTGTCCCCAGACGACGAGGAGTTCTTCCGGCGGCATGACCTCTCCCGTATCGGCGCGAAGGAGGCCGTATTCCGTGCGGACGTGCTCGACGCTATCCACGTCATCTGCCACGAGAGAATCCCGCGTGAGCGCGACCACTGGTGGCTGGATCCCTCGGAGCGTTCCTTGGATGAAATCGTAGAATCTATCGCGAATGGACGCCTGGAAGGCCACAAACAAGATGCGATCTACGTGCGCATAGGGAAGGCGGGCGACGTTCTGGCTCGTCCATTGGAAATCGGAGAAGCCGTGGCGAAGGCAGAGACCGCGCGGAGCGAGCGCATTGGCCTTCAACTTCGACCATATGGTCGGACGCCCGGCCTGCCGAAAGATCTCAGTTCCGAGAAGTTGGTGGCGCTCTTCGGACTCCTCACCGGAAGAGTGTCGCCAGAGGACTACAGTGCCCACTGGTGGGCGCGGTGAGCATGTGAGCAACCGAGAACATGGGTGACCATCTGTGATCGCTTAAGCACTTAGGCAACACAGGCCAGCCCGGCTCGTTCGAGGAGCGGCGGTCGCGAGATATTCGGGTCGGGCGCCTCGGCAGCAAGAAACGTGAGCAAGCGTTTCTCCCGCAGGGGTGCCATCCGGGTGGGGTCGAGGATGAGGGCGAGAAGGTCCGGCGCCGCGCTCACCACCAGGCGGCCCCAACGTTCGAGCGGGGTGCGTCGTTTCCCAAGACTCGCCCAGCGTCGCACCGCAGCCAACAGCGCATGACTCGCCAGCAGGGTCAGCACCGCTGCGTAGAGGAACGCTTCCACCGCGGGGCGCTTGCGGCTCGGGATCGACTCGAGCTGGTAGCAGCTCTTCAGCTCGCGAAACCGCAGCTCGATCGCCCAACGGGCGCTGTAGAGCTTGCCGATCTCCTCGGCCGGCACCAAGTCGGGAGGCAGATTGGTGACGTACCAGTGGTGGCCGCCGTGCACGTCGTCTCGTACCCCGACGATGCGCACCTGCAGGCCGGCGCCGGTGCGGCGGCCGCCATACGACCGGCGCCGAAAGTGCAGCTCCGCCTCGGCGTCGAACACCTCGCGCTGCAGGTGCTCCTTGAACTCCTGCAGCCCGCGCCCTTCCGCCGGGACGGCCCGACCGCGGTGGGTCCGATGCAGTTTCACGATGGTCGGGTTGGCGCTGTCCTTCAGGCGCGTCAGGAAGAACCCTCCCTGGCGACCGATGTTGGCGAACAGCTCGTAGCGGAAGTACCCCAGGTCGAACAGCAGCAGCCGTCTGCGTACCCAGCTCCCGGCCCGCAGCACCGGCCCGTCATGAACCCGCTCGGACGTGAGCTTGATCGACTGCGGCCCCTGCCCCTGCACGTTCAAGACCGTGTGCAGCTTCGCGGCGGCCTGGGTGTGGTTGGTTCGACACGCAGGGAAGGTGCCGGCGAGCGCATCGTGCAGGCGAACCACCGTCGAGTCGATGCACAACACGGCGCGAAACTGGTGGAAGATCGGCCGCGCGCCCGCGTGGGTCGCGGCCACACGCGCCAGTTGCGCGGCCACGAGCTGTCGCAGCCAGCGCGCGAACGACCCGTTGAAACGCTTCTGGAACGAGCTCGAAGACAAGTGCGTACCCGTCGCCTTCTCATACGACCGCCGCAAGTCGGCGAACGTCCGCTTCCCGCGGGTGTCGAGGGTCAGCAGCAACACCCAGAACAGCGCCACGATCTCCACCCGTCGGCGTCGGCGAACCACGCCCTCCGACCGAGCCGAACGCTCCAGCATCCGCCGCGGGAACATCCTGGACAGCGCCGCGCGCAGCGGAGTAGACTTCCGTCGGGCCATGGGGCACCTCCCGTCTTCACCTCGTCAACGAGAGGAAACCATGCAACATGGCCCCTTGCAACCACTTCTCCCTCCGAATTCAGAGTCTTAAGCGATCACGGATGCATGGGTGACGCCTTCTTGGCTGTCCGGTTAGGCCTGGATGATGTCGGCCGCCCGACGCAGCATGCGCAGGCAGATGTACCGACCAACTGGAGGTTGCGACATGTTTGTAGCGTGGATCCTGACTGCAGCGCTTCTGGCCACCGAAGGCGCTGCCACCGATCAACCAGACGCGAGCGACAGGACCGAGTTGGCCAGACTGGAAGGCGTCTGGAACGAGGCGCAGCTCCACGGCGACGCCGACGCGCTTGGCCGCTTGTGGGCGGATGATCTCGTGGTCACCGTTCCCAGAATGCAGGTCGTGGAGCGGGCCGAGGCGCTCGCCATGGCGCGCTCTGGGAGAATCCGGTTCGAGCGGTACGAGACAAGCGACATCCGGGTCCGCGTGTACGGTGACTCGGCCATCGTGACCGGCCGTCTGCGCCGCGCTCGCAAGCTGGGTGAGCAACGCGTCGACGACGATTGGCAATTCACGAAGGCATATGCTCGCCAGGGCGGTCAGTGGAGGGTCGTCGCCTTTCATGCATCGGAGGCACCTCAATAGGAACGCATGAGCGTACGGCCCAACGACCGCCTGTAGCGGCCGACGCTGCCGGCGTCGCAGGACGGAGCGTCAGGCGGAGTCGGCCTATTTGACATGGGCCAGGGCGCTGTCCAAGGTAGCCACTGCTTGGTGGGGAACAACCCAGACGTTGCCGATAGCGCAAGGAGGAATCGGATGAATGACGATGAGAAGAGCAACAAGCTCGCTGCCGATGAAGCCCGCCGTGAGGTCCAGCGTGACCTCGTCAAGTCACGAGTCGAGAAGGATGTGAACGCCGAACTCGTTGCGCACCCCGATCGCACGACAGGGGCAGAAGCGCAGAAGTTGGAGCAGGTCGCCGGCAAGTTTCGCGGCAAGGCGGTTGA
>Ga0184629_10001330_pt1 | contig 10119 bp, 8 predicted proteins | sample PLM4_32_b1_FD_133158 | JGI IMG/M metagenome (GOLD analysis project Ga0184629, IMG submission 133158) | Groundwater sediment microbial communities from an aquifer in East River, Colorado, USA - PLM4_32_b1 | ecosystem: Environmental > Terrestrial > Soil > Riparian zone | place: USA: East River...
ACCATCTGACAGCAACTGATGCGTAACTAACTTTGTATTATTGGTAAACGTTTTGATTTTATTAACGGCGGAAGCAGTTTGATTTTCACTAACAGCGGATTCTCTACTACGATAGAAAAAGGCTGCAATTCCTATCAAGGCTAACAGCACGATGGAGGCTGCAACCTGGTATAACCTTTTGAAAAAAAGTGAATTAGATTTTCCTTCCTGACCGTCTAGATGATTTTGTGAAGGCAATACATTCGCTTTAATACGATCTAACATTTTTCTTTCCAGCTTCTCACGTTCACTGACGTTAAACAGCCGTGCGTCATCAGGATTTTCTTCGTGGGATAAATACCATTTGTCTATGAAAGCCGATTCTTCTGGGGTGCATTCACCTTGTAAGTACTTCTTGAAGAGTTCGGGTAAAATTTCTTTTTTCATTTCTTTCACGCTTTCCCTAAATCGAAACTTCAATCGAATCAGGCGGTTAAAGAGTAAGTCAGTCAGCACAGGCTTTCCCCCCACTCACGAAGAAAATAATTTCAGCTATTTCTCTACTACTTAAAATAACAAGCACGGCGTCTTTTCCAAAAAAATTGAAGCCGTTACCGTTATACACTAATTTGATTCTTAATCCGCTAATGAATCAATGAACCTCCTACAGGCAGGCTAACAGCGATATGATGAACGTAAAATGTTTGAGGTTGACTTTTAACATTTTGAGCGCTTTGCCAAATTGGTTTTCAACGGTTTTCTCCGAAATCCCCAATTGTGAAGCCACTTGTTTCAAGGAAAGATTCTCCACCCGGTGAAGTTTGTAAATCATCTGTCGCTTAGCCGGCAGTTTTCCTATTTCTCTTTCTAATGCCACTTCCAGATCATCCAATAAAACAGTTTCTTCGGTTGAATTGTCCTCACAAACCTTTGAGTTTAGCCGGTCCTGTGAATAGGTCTTTCTGGACATCTCCTTTTCAAGATGGTTGATTACTTTATACTTGATTGCGGTAAACAAATAGGAAGAAAGGTTTTCAATTGATGTTGTCCCTCGATTCATCCAAAGGCTAGTAAAAATATCCTGAACCAATTCCTCAGAAATCTCCCTGGATTGTACTCTCTTATAACACATCGAATAAAGCCTTTTCCAGTATCTGCTGTATATTTCCTCGAAGGCATTTAATTCCTTGTGCCTCAAAAGGCCCAATAATGCTTCATCGGAATGTGCCTTAAACTTAGCCATCATTAGGTCAGGATATCGTTTGTCACAAAAAATTGTAATGACTGGAATGCCAAATCGCTTACAAACACCAAAATAATTATAAAGTGTAACGTTTACATCTATATTACCGAAAATTCCCCAAGAAAACGATTGCAGGAGGACATTTCCTACCAATAACCTTGGTCTGAAGGTCAAAATGCTCCGCGATTTTGTAAATTTTTTTCGGGCGAAGAAAAACCAAAGGCTTAAGGAGGGTGACCAACTTACCTTAGTGGGTGTCTGAACTTTTTCTGTTTTCAAAAAGTGCAGCACCTAAGCGCCATATTCCTATTTGCTGGAAACGTCCACCAAAAGAGTTCGGAAGCTGTTTCATTCCTTCGCTAATTTAGTAACTTTCTATCGCTAGACTAAAGCGAAAAATGTAACACTAACCCTTACACAGATGAAAAGAAAAGCAACTGCAGTTTGGAAAGGCTCGGGCAAGGAAGGTAACGGTCACCTTACGACGCAAAGCACTATATTAAATAAGACTCAGTACTCCTTTAATTCAAGATTTGCTGAGGGAACCGGTACCAATCCGGAAGAACTTATTGCCGCTGCGCACGCCGGGTGCTTCACGATGAAGTTAAGTTTTGTTTTAGGTGAGGCAGGATTTACCCCGCAAGAGCTCACTACAGATTGTTTTATAACCATAGAAGATGGTACAATTACAAAAGCCCAACTTGTACTGAAGGCCAAAGTTCCAGGTATTAGTAAGGAGAAATTTAGTGCCTGTGCCGAGGATGCCAAAGCGAACTGTCCGGTTTCAAAATTATTGAATACTTCTATTTCGTTGGAAGCGAGCCTGGTGTAGTCATGACAACGACGGCCTCACCGCCGCCTCCGGCAGGTATGGCGGCAGGCAGGAAAAATTACCATTCGAAATTCGTAATTCAAATTTGAATGTAGAATAATGATTAACCCTGCCTGCCGGCAGCAGGGATTTAAGAATGATGAACTGAACGCCACTTCCCTGCCTACCGGCAGGCAGGAAAAATCATCATTCATCATTCATCATTCAATCTAGATGCAAGAAGAATGAATTTAAGAATGCCGAATAACGAATCATGATTTTATTCATGCGAACATATCATGTTTAATGCGCACAAAAAAGTAGCCATACTTGGAGGCCAGCGAATTCCTTTCGTCCGGTCATTTCGTGAATATTCCCGAACGACGAACCAGGAGATGTTGGTCGCTTCAATACAAGCGCTTGTAAAAAAATTCAACCTCGCCGGAAAACTTTTAGGAGATGTTTCGCTTGGGGCCGTGATGAAAAGCTCTATTGAATGGAATATTGCCAGGGAAGTCGTATTAGGTAGTGAACTTGATCCGCGAACTCCCGCCTTTAATGTACAGCGCGCTTGTGGCACGAGCCTGGAGGCCGTTAATCTTATTGCATTAAAAATTGCTGCAGGTCAAATTGAGTCAGGCATTGCAGGCGGCAGCGACACGAATAGCGACTTGCCCGTCATGGTGCAACGTTCATTGGCCTGGAAGCTTATAGACCTGAACAATGCCAAAAGTTTTGGTGAAAGACTTTCAACGATGTTCAGCATCAGGCCGCGCGATCTTAAGCCAGCCTATCCCGGAATAGTAGAACCGCGCACAGGGCTTTCCATGGGGCAACATACTGAACGCATGGTTAAGCAGTGGAAAATAACCCGTCAGGCACAAGACCAGCTGGCTTATGAAAGTCACCTGAACGCCGCGAAGGCATACAAAGAAGGTTTTTATGACGACCTGATTACTTCCTTCAAAGGAGCTTCACGCGACACCATGGTACGGGAAGATACCTCTCTTGATAAACTCGCTAAACTGAAGCCTGTTTTTGACAAAAGTGAAAATGGCACCCTTACAGCAGGTAACAGCACGCTCTTTTCGGATGGTGCCGGAGCTGTATTGTTAGCTTCTGAAAATTTCGCACAACAACATGGTCTGGCCATACAAGCCTATATAGCCGATGCCGAATCAGCAGCCGTTGATTATGTTCATGGTGCAGGTTTATTAATGGCCCCTACCCTTGCCGTTAGCAGACTATTGGAACGCAACAAATTAACGCTGCAGGATTTTGATTTTTATGAAATTCACGAAGCCTTTGCTGGTCAGGTGCTGTGCACATTCAAGGCCTGGGAGAGTGAGGAGTATTGCAAAAAAGAACTGAACCGCGATAAACCGCTGGGCGTAGTTGATCGCCGCAAAATGAATGTGAAAGGAGGAAGTTTAGCGCTGGGGCATCCGTTTGGTGCAACAGGTTCAAGGGTTGTAGCAACCATGGCCAAACTACTCGCTCAAAAAGGAAGTGGACGGGGACTGATTTCAGTGTGTACAGCCGGAGGCATGGGAGTAGCAGCGATCCTCGAAAAGTGATCCATAACGATGGCGCTCATCCGATTCTATCTTTTTCACCTTTTTGAGTTTTTGTATTTCGACACTATATGTTAATTTTCAATTCTTCCATCTTTTAGCGCACACTTCACAATTAAAGTTTATGATACAACGCTGTTCCTCTTTCTTTTTACCAATCATTTCGCTGGCTATTCTTCTGGCTTCTTGTAATAAACCTCAGGAAATAAATGAACGAAATCAATTAGCGGCTGTCCTCGAAAAACACGGCAGAACCGAAATACTAGACAAGTGGTATCCACAGTCAGTAGACCGGGAGTATGGAGGTTTTTTGAGCACGTTCACGTATGACTTTAAACCTACAGGTCCGCAAGACAAGATGATCGTCTCTCAGGCCCGACACATCTGGACAAACTCCAAAGCTTCTGAACTATATCCCGAGGTCGAACACTATTTAAGCAGTGCCAAACATGGTTTTCTATTCTTACGCGATGTTATGTGGGACAAAACCTATGGAGGTTTCCACACACTTGTTGACAGACAAGGGAATCCAAAGGCTAACAGCCAGGGAGAAAAGACTGCCTACGGAAATGCCTTTGGTATCTATGGTCTTGCCGCTTATTATAAAGCTTCCGGAGACACCGCCGCGTTGTCGCTTGCAAAGAAAGCTTTTGGTTGGTTGGAAACACATAGTCACGATAGTATATACAAAGGTTACTTTCAACACCTGAAACGGGATGGCACACCCATACAGCGAGACAACAGTATTCCTTCCACCGCAGAAACAGGGTATAAAGATCAGAATAGCTCCATTCACTTGTTGGAAGCGTTTACAGAATTATACAGCGTATGGCCCGATAGTTTGGTCCGTGAGCGTTTGCAGGAAATGCTTTTTCTTATACGCGATACCATCACCACTCCGAAAGGCTACCTGACACTTTTTTTAACGCCTGACTGGAAACCAATATCCTTTAAAGATTCACCTGACTCTGTTATTCTAAAACACCACGGGTTGGATCATGTGTCGTTTGGACACGACGTTGAAACAGCCTTTCTGATGTTAGAGTCTTCCCATGTCCTGGGACTTAAAGACGATACGACCACCCTTCACGTTGCAAAAAGAATGGTAGACCATGCGTTAGCAAATGGATGGGATAATAACGCAGGCGGATTTTATGATGAAGGCTATTATTTTAATAACAAGGAAGGAATTTCAATTACCCATGACACAAAAAACTGGTGGGCGCAGGCAGAAGGATTAAATACCCTGCTGTTGATGGCGGATCATTTTCCGGAGGATGAACATCAGTACTACGACAAATTCAAAAAGCTTTGGCAGTATTGCGATACCTACCTGATTGACCATGAATATGGAGATTGGTTTGAAGGAGGGCTTGATAAGCAGCCAGAAAAGAAAACGGCGTTAAAGGGGCACATTTGGAAAGCCACGTACCACCAATTTCGATCGATTATGAATTGTACGCAACGGTTAAGGGCCGATGAAGGGCATGCTTCAGCGTCAGAATAAAAAAATAGCAAAGAAAGCATCCGTCATTGCGAGTTAGTCACCGTGGGACACGGAAAAAATGTTAATGACGTGTCCGTGTTTTGCTGGATTGTGTGTAGGACTGAACGTGTTTTTTTAACCTGCCTACCGGCAGGCAGGCGCAAAGGAAATGTTAATACAGTGCTGGTTGAGCGTGTGGAGATGAGAGGGTATCGTTTTGTAAGTTCGAAAGCGCGTGCAACGCAAAGGGACGCAGAGGAAGGCATTGTAAGGTAGTCAACGGTTTAGTTAGTCGTGCACACGCTCACACTCACACCTTCCCCTCTTGAGAGGGGTAAGGGGAGTGTCACACCCACCCCCACACCGTCACTATAACTACTTTATTATCAATATTTTATTTTCAGCACGTCATTTTGTAAGTTAAGCACTGTGTCCCTCGGTGGTACTCGCAATGAGGGATCTCCGACGTCATTGTAAGGAGTCTACAAACGTATTGAGAAGCACGACTGAAGCCTTTAGGCTGGCTTTAGCGGAAATCCCCAGACTACGAAGTGCGCACGCTGTAGTCTGGGGATTGCTTCACGCCTAAGCGCAAGGCCAGCGCGTCAGTTCGCAATGACGGAACTTTCCGATTGCCCCACCGCAGTTTATTTACTATAAGTTAAAGTTTCATCTCCCAACCCTTTTCATATTGACGGCTCCAAAGTTCTGTAGCTTCTTTATCATTTTTGATGTGGCCATTAGAAGGATCACAATATAGCGCTCTGCCCGTGCGATAGGCTATATTTCCCAGTTGAGGTAGCAACGTCGACTTGTGCCCTTCACTGATTGGACCAGTCAATTTTGATTTACCTCTTATGGTTTCAACAAAGTTCAGGAGGTGCAAACTATCCAGCAGATCACCCATGCCCATCGTATTGATAGCATCGGCTTGTTGGATATCGGTTTTTACTTCCTTAATAAGTTTATTGCCCGGGTCATAAATTTTATAATCATCCCCGCCCGGAATAACCATTGTTCCTTTTTCTCCATAAAAAATAACACCACGGCCCGTACCTTCCACCGGGAAGTCGTTACAACTGCGACCTTCCCAGGTCATCGCCGTATTATTCGGAAACTCGATCGTTATGGTTTGTGTATCCGGCGTTTCCCAATCATCTTTATAAGCGAAGCGACCCCCTGCTGAAACAACTTTTGAAGGATAGTCAACACCGAGGCCCCAGCGCATAACGTCAATTTCATGTGTGCCATTATTGAGCGCTTCACCCGTGCCCCAATTCCAGAACCAATGCCAATTGTAATGGACGAGATTATCTTTGTAAGGCTTGCGGGGAGCTGGGCCTTGCCACAATTCAAAATCTAATGTTGATGGTGGCGCTACTACTTTTCCAATACCAATGGGTTTTCTTCCGTTGGCATACCAACCCTTCGCAAAATAAACACGTCCAATGACCCCTTCCTTTAATGCCTGAACAGCTTCCATTACTTTCGGAAATGATCTGCGCTGGCTACCCATTTGAATAAGCTTATTGTATTTGGCAGACGCTGCAACGAGCATTTCACCCTCGGCAGGGTTGTGTGAACATGGTTTTTCCACGTAGACATGCTTGCCTGCTTTTACGGCGAGTAGCGCAGCCGGTGCGTGCCAATGATCGGGGGCTGCTATGGTAATCGCATCAACATCGTTTCGTTCCAATAAGACACGGATGTCCTTGATACCTTGTGGTTTTTTACCGGTTCCTTTTTCGATCTCTGCTATGGTTTTAGCTACAACAGTTTCATCCACATCACAGACGTATCCTATTTCTACATTGGGAAGTTTGGCCAGCATCTTTGCCAGGTAAAACCCCCTGCTATTGGTGCCCACCATACCGATCACCACTTTTTCCGCTGGCGATCCAACGAAACTAAAAACATTGCGTGCCAGAAAAATTCCAGCTCCGGCCATTCCGGATTGTTTGATAAATGTTCTGCGGTTAGTCATATTTCTTTGCTTTTCCGGTTATGAATTTAAATATATAAATCTTCCTGATGATAAGTCCACTTAACCGCTAACGGATTAAATACTAAGGCAAAAAATTATGAATTTCACGACCTGGCTCCTGCCGCAACGTGGAAGTTGCGCAATTTATCAGCCGATAATGCAATGCTGATTTACTTTCATGACTATTTCTTTAAGAATTATTATGGTTAAAGTAAACCACATGAGTAATACTTCTCTGACAGCTTCCGACTAATTCTCCAAAATGCAATCCCACAAAAGGCATGTATACGCAATACGTTTACCCTTAGAATATATAAGCAATACTTTTACCCCTTAGAATATATACGCAATGCGGATATTAGGTTCTTAGCGAACATTGCTTGTATGAAGATTCCATTTATTGACAAAGAAATTTTGACAATTCCGAGCGACAGGAATAAGTTCCTTACAACAATTAGGAATCACACTGAAGCAGGCAACAAGACTTTTGAAAGAATGTTTGTTGGACAAGTGGACAATGATAGTTTTCAGATTGTCAGGATAAAGAAATTCGGACTTTGGGATTACTGTATCACTTCATTAATTGGTCTGCCTAAAGATGATGGAGGACGAACAGAACTTCACTTAACATATAAATTGACGTGGTGGTATGCAATCCAATTGCCAATTGTATTCCTGTTTTTCGGAATGTTTGTGACACTCGCGGCCATCAGCGACAAAGCTGAGACCGAGGACATTTTAATGATAGTGGGGATCGGAATAATTGGGTCAACGTGGACCAGTCTTCGATACAAGAGGCGATATGAGACAGACAAAGAAATATACAAGAGCATTTTGGACCAAATGATCTTTAAAAACAACGTTCGCTAACAAAGGCATTGCTTTATTAATTATTTTTAAATGGCCAAAGCAACGCCTTATAGCCAGACGTTATGTGCCATAGGGTCGTAAAAATAAAAGGGGACTCCTAAGATTTAAATGACTTTGCAGCAACTTATTGTGATAATCTGTGCGTACTTGGCCGAACTGGTTGTAGTTATCTATTTCACAAGGCCAACGTTAAGACGCATTGGAGGCGCCATGGCAGGGGGTGCAGTTGGAGGTTGTCTATTGTTAATTGCATTTATTCTCGGCGATGTTTTTGGTTTGTGGCGGGCATCTCTTCCATCGAAGGCAGGTGTGTTGATCTTGTTTTATATCAGTGCTGCCATCTCATGTGCGCCAATCTACCTTGTCTCGTGGCGGGTGACTAGGCGGTTCGGCCGTCGAGGCTTCACTGTGTTTCTTGTGGCGGTGGCGCTTATTGGCCCTCCGCGAGATTACCTGATTGCGAGTAAGTACCCTGAGTGGATTGTTTTCACACCGGGTGTTACACCCATTTTCGCGGATGCCGCAGCCTATGTCGGCATTATGGTTTTGGGGCATGCAGTAATGCGCCTTGTTGCCGGCCCCGCTCACCAGGACCGATTGGCGCAACGTCATTGAAGCGATCATGACCAAAGAACTCACGGCACATAACATGAGTATTTGCAATAGCAGGGCCGGACAGAAGAGCAATCGACACCAAATCTTTACTCAGCTTCAGGTCTGGCTTGACATTAATAATTAATCAGCAAATCTTATCTTCAACAAGAATTATTAATCGGCATTTGTACGGGCTGGACGTTCACAGAATGTCCTGCAACGGAATGATTAGTTCTGGAATGGAGGGTGGAATGAACGAGGATTTGTAAAACTAGAAAACTTATTAACTAAAATATCTTAATATCATGGCAAGCGAAATACTCCAAGAAAGCCAATCAAAAAATAAATTACTAGCTGCAAAATTGTCTATTATTGCCGCTGTAATTTCAATTGCGGCTTTGGTTAGTCTTCATTTTTTAAGCCCCGAGTTTGCACCTTCATGGCGCATGGTAAGTGAATACGCCAATGGGAAATTTGAATGGATGCTATTTATTTTCTTTAGCTGTTGGGGAATCAGTTCTTGGTGTGTCACATATTTTTTATGGTCTCAAGTTTCATCAATAGCAGCAAAGGCAGGTGTAGTTTTGTTGTTTATTTCCGGGTTGGGCGAAATATTGGCCGCATTTTTTAATGTAAATCACCCACAGCATGGTACGGCAGGTACACTAGGTATCCCAACCTTTGTCATTGCATCGTTACTTATATCCTATCACCTGAAGACCAAAACACAATGGAATGAAAATAAAAGAAAACTGTTATGGTCTGCTCACTCAACATGGATAAGTTTAGTGTTGCTTGTAATCACAATGATCGTGATGATATCCGGTTTTAAGAATGCCGGTATTACACTGGGCCCAGGTCAAAAGCCACCCAGTTCAGTGCCTGATGACGTAGTGGCAGTGGTAGGTTATGCCAACAGGATTTTAATTGCTGCGTATATTTATTGGTTAATATTTGTTGCTAATAAGTATATCAATATTTTAAAATCAAAACCATAATTGATTGACGGATCATTAAATTTCTTTGCTAGGTGATGAGATGTTCCTTACACAAAATTTCAGCCTACAAAAATAAAGCGTTGGTTGACTAAGGCCACTGCCAACAGTCGACCAAAACTATTTGGACATTTAATAGGACCCAGTCAGTAACAAAGATTTGTGCTTCGAATAGCAGCACCAATGCCAAAGCCGCGTGACTTCAACCCACATCCAAAGCTTTGGCATCCATGCTGCTTAATGACGGTCGACTGCAGCACAGTGCATAACAACGTGCATAATCAATGGCGGCGCTCAGTTTAAGTTTGTACTTTTAGTTTTCAAATTAACCCGATAATGATCGGGGCAGGCTGTTTGGTTTCCACGCGAGGCTCGTGGCAGGCAGTGGGACCCGCCTCCGCGAGACGCTACGGACGGGCAGGCAGTGAGGCGTATCTTAATCCCGCCACTGCTTATGCACAAAGGTTAGCGATCATCGTATCGACCGTCAGTGCAAACCTGCCGGCAGGCAGGCATTAAACAGACGACAAAAAACAAGTAAAAAAAATTAAATTATGACAGAAGGACAAAAATCATTACCAAA
>Ga0184629_10001331_pt1 | contig 10118 bp, 6 predicted proteins | sample PLM4_32_b1_FD_133158 | JGI IMG/M metagenome (GOLD analysis project Ga0184629, IMG submission 133158) | Groundwater sediment microbial communities from an aquifer in East River, Colorado, USA - PLM4_32_b1 | ecosystem: Environmental > Terrestrial > Soil > Riparian zone | place: USA: East River...
CGACCGGTCGTTCTACTATTACAGTCAATTAACGGCTGAACGACTGAAAGCATTGTTTATTAATTCATTTAATCCCGATTTTGCATTTACACAGATCGCACTTGCTATTTCAGACCTCACAAAATACGATCATCTGGCTGAAGCCGACAGGCTTGTGAAGATTTTTGATGGAACGGTAAATCGTTCATCACTCTATTCCTATGCGGCCAATCAGCTGCTGTTGCAAGGTATTAATGATTCACCGGTGCATCAGCTCATGGATTCCGCAAGGGCGCAAACAGAAAAAACCAAAAATCTGAGCACAGTACAACCAAACCGCATTCAACTAGCGTATGCACTGGCAATGAGGAACGAAAGTACGGACATCGAGGAAGCTTATAAAACTATCAAAAATGTCGAGTTTAAATTTATTGGGATGGCGTGGATTTGCCGATCGCTTGCGCAGAACGGAAAGTTGTTTGAAGCTTCAGAGAGTATACCGGATAATATTTCTGATCCCGATACCTTCGTTTTTGCATGGAACATTTTGATAGGGTATGGTAATGGAATAAAGCAAAACAAAACAGCTCCTCAATGGAATGAGTACGTTCAAAACCGCTTTCGGAATTTAAATCGCCCGATCAATTATGTCAATGAAAATAATTGAAACATCTCAGCTCTGTCCGTACACGGGCCTTCGGTCATTTACGGAGGAGGAGAGTTTATATTTTAAGGGGCGAGACGAGCAAGTCGATCAGGTTACTGCCCAACTGGAGGAACGTAAATTTTTGATGTTGACTGGTGCTTCAGGCGAAGGAAAGTCATCGTTGATTTATGCAGGGCTGATCCCGAATGCACGGGCAGGGTTCTTTAAAGCCCGGTATGCAAATTGGACCGTCGTGGATTTCCGGCCAGAACGTTCTCCCGTCAAAAGCATGGCCCGCGCACTGGCGGATAAATTTTCTATTCATTCGTCCACTATAGAGACGGAGTTGAGGAGAGGTTTCTCTTCCCTTACCGACTTATATTTGAATTCTGATTTTTATGTGGACGAAAAAGAAGAGACCTGGAAGCAGCTTTCGGATTCTGAGAAAAAATTAAAGTCAAGGAATGGATCAAACTTGCTTATTATAGTAGATCAGTTTGAGGAGTTTTTTACAAATCCGGAAAACTATTACAATGAAAATCCATCACAGGATTCTCAGACTGTGGTTAATCTTGTTCTGGAGACTTCCAGGAATGCGCTCCAGCAGAATCTGCCGATCTATGTGGTGTGCACCATGCGCTCCGATTATATCGGTCAATGTTCATCCTTCCGGGGATTACCCGAATACATTGGCTACTCACAGTTTTTTGTGCCACGCCTGAAGCGCAAAGAATTGAAGCAGGTAATAGAAGAACCGGCCTTGTTAAGTGGGAACCGGATCACGCAACGGCTAACAGAACGCCTGGTGTATGATTTGGCGGAAGGTGTAGATCAGTTGCCCATTTTGCAGCATGCCGTTAGCCAGATATGGTTAATGGCAAATCGTGGAGCAGAAGAAATGGACCTCATTCACTATGCCATGGTTGGCGGGATGCCGGCGAATGAATTACCACCGGATGATTTGTATCGGTTTGAAGCGTGGTTCAAGAGCTTACCGGAGTATGAACAAAAATTTTATCAAGAGACCGGACTCAATAAGGTAATCGAAAACCACGCCAGCAGGTTATATGAAAGCGCGGCGGAGTATTATAACAAGGAGAATCCGGATAGCCCGATTACAACCCGGGAAGCAAAAAATATTATTGCCCTTACCTTTTCATGTCTGACTAAAATTGACAACAGTCGTGCTGTCCGTAACCGGATGACGCTTCAGGAGATTGCAGCCATTGTCAATCGCCCACTGCTGTCAGCTGAAATAGTTGGCAAAGTTTTGAACATCTTCAGAGAAGAGGGAAATTCTTTTATCCGGCCCTTTAAAACGGAAGATAAAACAACCCATATTCTTTCTACGGATGCTGTCTTGGACATAACTCATGAAAGCCTTATTCGCAACTGGGGTATGTTACACAAATGGGCACGCCAGGAGTATGAGTACTACTCTACTTTTCTGGATCTAAAAAAACAATTGGACCGATGGAAAGAACATGGCCGGAGCAAAGGGTACCTCCTCCCGATTGGGCCGCTTTCGTATTTCGAAAACTGGTATACAAAATGTAATCCGAATACAGCCTGGATCAACCGTTATGCCGAACGAAAAGAAGACGCTTTGACAGCATGGAAACATGCTGAGAACTTACTTCAGGATATACGCGAATTTTTGAAAAGTAGTGCACGACATGTCATGATAAGTCGTGCCTTTATAAAATATGGTGCTCAGAAAATAGGCGTCATAGCTGCCATTGTTATTTTGCTTATCCTTTGTGGTTTTTATTGGTACGATGCGGAGCAGAAGAAAAATGAAAATGTAATTAGGGTCGTACAGGATGAAGCCCGGGCACTCCTGACAAGTCTGGAAGTTTCTAATGAGGCTAAGGCGACTTACTTGATAACGGAAGAACGGTTTAGTCCAGGTAGTCTGGTTCCCTATTTGCAGAACATTAACGATCGAACAGCCCGGATTAGCTTATCCATTGATACCTATAAGCAACTCCTGTTGTTTGATAAAAAGTATAACGGACCAATAAAATTTGAATTGGTCCATAGCATTCAGGCAGATTTTACTGCTGCGGAGATCCGAAGTGATCCTGAATTTATGCTTATTCAACTCAATAAGTTTATCCTGCTGCTAGCGTACGATAATTATTTCAACCCGAAGGATCAATTTGAAAAAACGTTGAAAGATGAGGCATCTCAACTTTATGACTTGCTGTTGACTTTTTTTAGAAATAAGCAGCTCTATAAAGTGAGTGTTTCAATAAATCTCAATCAGGCTATTCAACACTGGCTTACCTTTGGAAGTGCAACGAAGGAACAAATCACTACACTACTGGATCTAATTTCTCCGCTCAGTAATCCCGAAGCAAAGTCAACGTTCGGTGTTTTTTATCCAAAAGGGAGTTATGAACCCAATGGTATTCGTGCCAGTGATTTTAATGCGGGCTATCATACGCTTGCATCACTTTATGCTGCGGCAGGGGATATGGATAATGTCAACTGGTGTTTTGACCAACTCCGTGCGCAACCAGACTACTTTACGGACAGGCTCTTTAATAATTATTCAAATATTATCGGGTACTTCTATCAATTTGGACATCGTGCATTAGTACCGTTGCTGCTAAAAAGGGTTTATTCAAACCATCCTTCAAATACACCAAACATAGTTCTCAGAGATTTATTGATTCGATCCGGTTACTTAAGCCACAAGTTCCGCGTTAACCTTCAGCTCAGGGGTCCTCAACTGGAAGATGGAAACTTTCACCTGAACCTTTGCCTGGGCAGCCGCGACCAGTATAACGCAATACAGGAGGATTATGAGCGATCTTTAGCTGGAATCCAGGATCTTTCCGAAAAGAATTTTTTGCTGGCAATGCACTTCAAGAGAAGGGCCATGTTCGAACACAAATATTACTTTGACAGGGGCCTTTTTCTTTCCCAGGATCATTTGGATAGCTTATTTGATAAGGCCTGGAAACATTTTTTATTGGTGAAGGAAGATGCCTTACAGAAGACAATTACCATAAACTATTCTTTCTTAATCGCAGTAACAGCAAAGGATTTTACGCAACGGCAACTCTTTATTTACCCGGACTACATGGGAGGTTGGCTAAGCCGGAATTATCATTCAGATATATTTTTAAGGTATTTAGAGAGAAAGGATCTACTTAGCAAGGCCTATAGAACGTTGGAAGATCTGGATCAAATTCATTACTGGGTTGCCAATCTGTTTGAACAAAAACCTTTTGGGGTACTACAGACTATGTTCCATGATTATCCGATTGCTGACTCTACTTTATTGCTTGGATTGGATTTCGCCACACACCATCCGTGGGGAAAGGAATTTGACAGTAATCTAATAGTGATGGTGTTAGCCAATCGTGCCTTTCAGCGGGGAGATACGCTGGATGGAATTCGTTTCTATCAAAAGTTTAAACTGCAGGATTTTTCACGATCTGCAAACCGTTATGATAATTGGAAGAAAACCTTCTTTTTCAACCAAATGATGGAGCTTTCAAAGAATCTTTCGCTGGCAGGCAAAGTAGAAGAGGCCGTTCAATTGGCAGAGAAATTCGAGGACAATCCGGGGCGCATTATCAGCTACACCTATAGCGCAAACAAGTTATATGACAATGACTATGACCCCGCTACCTTCATCTTCCTGGATTCAGCCTTGTCGCAAATGAAAAATGATGATCCATCAACCCTGCCTTTCTTTTTGGAATACAGAAATAAACTCATCTATGTGTTAAGCAAAATCGGGGGAGAAAAAATGATTGATGTCGGATACAGGATTTTTAGAAGTATTCCGGAATTCAGAAAATTTCAGGCCACGGCAAGTATGGTAAAAGGCATTGCACAGCGAGGAGATTACCATGCCGCTATGATGTCGATACCCGGTACGTTAACAGAAGAACAAGATCTTAACTGCCGGACAGTGATTCTGTTGCAAGCTGCTAAAGAAAGGGAAAGAGAAAACAATAGTTCCGGCTGGAGTGCTATGGATAAATTTTATGCATGGGATGAATACGTGTTATTTTTTGGGTTTATATAAATGAAAAAATATTCAACTATCTATTATTTGCTTTTTGTACTCATTGTTATGGGAGCATTTGCTTCCATGGCTCAAAACGCCTATGGGTTAAGAATATGCGGTGTTGCCTGTCTTGGGTTTGCGTTAACTTTTTTGCATGAGATTTTCTTTACGACGCGTGCCGCGGATGATCCGTTGTTCCCTTCCTGGATAGTGTACGGTGAACTAATATCCCTTACTGTCATTGCGCTCGTCTTCTTACTGAAAAATTTTTCCCTGGACTTTCCTTTTTCCAGCCTAATATTGATTTTAACGCTGACAGTTTTGTTTTCGTTATTGTCCTATCAGGCCCTTTTGCAAATTCAGATGGCCAGGCTGAAGCATGCGAAACTAGTAACTGTATTAGCCTTGTACTATGGAGCGGTAATAGTTTTTATTCTTTCAGTCCTCACCGGTATTATGCTTCCAGATGCCTCAAATCTGTTGGCAATTCTTGCTATGACATTTACGGCAGGTTTTATTGTATTTGCCTTGGTTGCCAGGAGACTCTCCATTGATGGTGAGACAATTTCAGTTTGGCATTATTTCCGGCAACTGAAAAATAAATCTGCAATCCTACTTATTACCTGTTTATTAATTTACAGTTACAACCTCCTCTATGTGGCTGGGACTTTACCACCGCTATACCATGGAACACTGCCAAATGGGTATCAGCATCTTGTTGAACGGAGCATCAAGAGTAATGATCAAAAGAAACTGCGTGAGTTTATGGAACGTTACGAAGCGTTTCTTCAAAGGCACGCCAAAAACTGAGTTGCCATTGCAGTCTGTAAATCAATCCCTCATTCTTCAGCGAAATAGAAAAACCTTGGAAAGAGATGGCAATACTTAAATAAAAGGTATAATTTAAACCATGAATGATATCTCACATCTTGAGAATCTTATCCACCTGGGTCACTATGCCCAGGCCAGAACACGTGCCCAGGAACTATTGTTGAATGGCGCTGATCTTCGTGTCAAACAGTTATATGCATTGTCATTGTCCAAGTCCGGTGTGCCGGAAGCAGCACAGGAATATTTAGAATCTGTAATCCGTGATCAACCGGATGATCCTGAAACGATGGGTATTCTAGGGGGGATCTATAAGGAATTGTTCAAAAAAAATCAAAGCTCGAAGTATGCCATTCTCGCACGGGATACCTACGATAAGAACTTTCAATTAACAAAAAGTTATTATACGGGTATTAATGCGGCATCCATGTCTATGCTTGCCGGACAGTCACGGAGGGGTAAGGAAATTGCGCAGGAAGTATTGACAGTATTAAAGGATCCGGAACATGATTTCTGGGAAGCCGCCACTCAGGCCGAAGCTTACTTGCTGCTGAAGGAACGCGCAAAATCTGAAGAGTGTTATCTTCGTGCAAGGAAATTGGCGGTAACGGATTGGGGAAAGATCAATTCAGTTTACAATCAGTTGTGGTTGTTAAAGCACTATCTTCCCGTTCCCGGCGAAGTGATTAAGGTATTCAGCCCACCCGTTGCCGTTGCTTTTGTCGGACACATGATTGACCATCCTGACCGGTTGCAGCCCCGGTTCCCTCCCTCCCTGGAAGCCGAAGTAAAGCACGCCATCTTGAATGCTATCAAAACATTGAATGCAAAAATAGGATATTGTTCACTGGCCTGTGGCGGTGATATTCTGTTTGCCGAGGCTATGGAAGAAGTGGGTGGGGAAGTGAATTTATTTTTGCCTTTTAAACAGGCAGACTTTATAGAAGCGAGCGTACGTTTTGCTGGTGATGAATGGGTGCAACGTTTTAACCGACTGGTCAATAAATATCCGGTGACCTATCTGACACAAGAGTCTTATGAGGAACATGCTGACCTTTTCTTACTTCAAAGTAGTATAATTTTTGGTTTATCTGTATTACGGAGCTTAGGGAACCACCAGGAGCCTATGCTCATCAGTGTTCTCTCGGAACGGGATCAGAAAAGAAAAATCGGAGGCACACGCGATACGGTTGCCTTGTGGCCTTTTCAAAAAAACCATGTTACTGTCAATCCAGATGTTTTTTTGATAAATGTACCGGAACCTGCAAAAGAAGAACCCGAGGTCTTGCAGGCGGTTTCTGATCGCCCTGTCCTTTATTTTGTCTGTTGTGATTTGGCATTGGATGATAAATTGAATAAGACACTTCTTTCGGAAATGGAGTCATCTTCACTTCCCCCTGTGGTGCTTGACCTGCGGGATGATCATATGCTGGCAGGCTTCAAAACTATCTTCAGTGCCATGGAGTTTTGTGAGGTTATTGCCAAAACCATGGCAAGACCTTTTCAACAAAAAATAGCCGTGCGGATCAGCCTGCATGTAGGACCGTTGCGTATTAAATCTGAAGAGATAAAGCAAAAATTGTCAGGCGATATCATCGATATGATTGAAGTGCTTCATAAGATTACCTTGCCCGGATCAATTTATGCAACCAATGTTGTGGCGGCTATCCTCGCGCTGGACATTAAAAAATATTCATTTGATTATATCGACACGTTGGCCACCCAGGGAGTTGCTAAAGACCTTGATGTTTTCAAGGTGCGCGTCCATCATGCCGTTGTGCCGGTTTAGTGGGTAAGCAGTAAATGGTAATCGGTAAACAGTAAGAGGTAAGAAGTAAGAAGTAAGGGGTAAGAGGGCATATTAATTGTTACTTTACTAAAAGCGGATGAAGTTGTTGGTTAAGACAATTTATTGAAAAATGACTTTTCACGCACTCAAGACACACACCCACCGATTACTATTTACCACTTACTGATTACCCTTTCATCAGTCACACACCGACTACCGATTACTATTTACCTCTTACTGATACCTTTCATCAAGTCACCCACCCACCGCTTACTATTTATATGGCCCGAATCCACATTGATCTTCCCGATAAATTTCTTTTCAAGACGGAAATTTCCGTGCGTGCTTCCGATATAAATTATGGAGGTCATGTGGGAAATGACACGATATTAACATTGCTGCAGGAAGCGCGGATTCAATTTTACCGGCAGCTGGGCTTCAAAGACGAGGCTAACTTTGAAGGCACAATCGGGCAGATCATTACCGACGCCGCTGTTCAGTATAAAGCGGAGGCATTCCTGGGTGATTGGCTTATGGTACAACTCGCTGTTGCTGACTTTACTAAATACGGATTTGACATGCTTTACCGGGTAACGAATAAATCAACTGAAATTGAGATAGCAAGAGGAAAAACAGGAATAGTTTGTTTTGACTATTCTAAACGCAAGCTGGTGAGTATACCTTCATTGCTGCTGTCGAGACTTCAATCCTTAAACTTGTAGGTTTATGACACTTAAAATGGCTCAGGAGCAAGTTGATCAATGGATCAAAACAAATGGCATACGGTATTTCAATGAGCTCACCAATACCGCTATGCTTACGGAAGAGGTAGGCGAAGTGGCACGAATTATGGCCAGGCGATACGGCGAGCAGTCTGAAAAAGAATCGGATAAAAATAAAGATCTCGGAGATGAACTTGCCGATGTGCTTTGGGTCTTGATTTGCCTCGCCAACCAAACGGGGATTGACCTGACAGACGCCTTCCAAAAAAACCTGGAAAAGAAAAATAGTCGGGATAAGAACCGTCATCAACAAAATCCTAAACTGAAATGAAAGGATTCTATCCGATTGTCTCATTATGGATTCTACTATCGGCCTGTGCGCAACACGCCGTAGCGGATAAGGTCATTTTTGGTAAAATATGGACCGGCAATCAGCATATGGAATGGGCTGAGGGTATGGCTATTACGGGAGATACTATTGTTGCTGTGGGGTCGCTTGCTGATGTTGAAAAATGGATCGGAGCCAAAACAGAGAAAATTGCAACAGCTTCGGGCAATATTATTGTACCCGGCTTTATCGACTGTCATACACACTTTATAGATGGGGGTTTTGCACTTTCATCTGTACAGTTACGCGATGCCAAATCGCCAAAGGAATTTATTCAACGAATAAAGGAGTATGCACAAACCGTTCCTAAAGAAACATGGATTACCGCGGGCGATTGGGATCATAAAAACTGGGGCGAAGAGTTACCCACCCGTGAATGGATAGATTCTGTCACAACAGACCATCCGGTCTGGATCAACCGCCTGGATGGACATATGTGTCTTGCCAATACGGCGGCTTTAAAATTGGCGGGTATCTCCGATAAGGTAAAGGATGTTGCAGGAGGAACGATCGTTCGCGATAAAAAAGGAAAGCTCACCGGTATTTTTAAAGACAATGCGATGGGTTTGATCAGCAAAGTTGTCCCTGAACCAAGTGATAAACAAGAGGACGATGCGCTTGAGGCCGCCATGAACTATGTTGCTGCCCGGGGTGTAACTTCTGTGCATAACATGAGCGGGTTTCAGGATGCTTTTGAACGGGCCTATGATCAAAACAGATTGAAGACGCGGGTGTATGCTGGAATGTTATTGAGTGATTGGAAAATATTAGACGATAAAATAAAGCATAAAGGTAGAGGAGATGCCTGGCTTCGACGGGGAGGACTGAAGGAATTTGTGGATGGTTCGTTGGGTTCTCATACAGCGGCATTCTTCAAACCCTTTGAAGACACACCGAAGGATTCAGGATTTTTTCTCATTCCGCAAGAGGACTTGTATCGGCAGGTTAAATCGGCTGACAGCGTAGGCCTCCAGATCATGGTCCATGCCATTGGAGACAAAGCCATTCACGTGCTGTTGGATATTTTTGACCGCGTAGCGAAAGAAAACGGTGAACGCGACAGACGTTTTCGAATAGAGCATGCACAACACATTTATCCAGATGACATCAAACGGTTTGCTAAACAAAAAGTAATTCCCAGCATGCAGCCCTATCATGCCATTGACGATGGGAGGTGGGCGGAAAAGGTTATTGGACACGAGCGCTCTAAAACTACCTATGCTTTCAGGTCGCTGTTGGATGCTAAGGCAAAGCTTGTTTTTGGGAGCGATTGGTTTGTTGCACCGCCTACACCACTGGAAGGGATTTATGCGGCAGTGACGCGAAGGACATTAGATGATAAAAACGATGGAGGGTGGATTCCTGAGCAAAAGATTAGCGTAGGAGAAGCGCTTTGCGCATATACCATCAGTGCTGCGTATGCTTCATTTGAAGAGGATATCAAAGGGTCGCTGGAGCCGGGAAAGCTTGCTGATTTTGTTATCCTTGAAAAAAATATAACCACAATACCGGCTCACGAAATCAGAAACGTTGCTGTGCTGATGACCGTAGTGGGTGGTAAGACTGTTTTTAAGAAATGATGCTTCTCGTCAAGTAAGTTAAACACCGTGGGGCACGGAAAAAATGTTAATGACGTTATAACCACGTCATTGCGAATTAGAGACCATTGGAGGCCAAAGGAAGAAATCGGAATGACGTACCTTCCGGGTACAAAAGCATGGCAAACTACATACCCC
>Ga0184629_10001333_pt1 | contig 10099 bp, 13 predicted proteins | sample PLM4_32_b1_FD_133158 | JGI IMG/M metagenome (GOLD analysis project Ga0184629, IMG submission 133158) | Groundwater sediment microbial communities from an aquifer in East River, Colorado, USA - PLM4_32_b1 | ecosystem: Environmental > Terrestrial > Soil > Riparian zone | place: USA: East River...
CATGTTTGCTTGGGCCATCACCACCTTTCCTCCAAGTTGTCTGTTCAAAGTTGCATTGCGGTGCGGCTACTCAAGGGCACTTCGGGCCGACCTGCGGGTCCTTATCGCCGGCGCAATTGGCCGTGGAGCCAGCATACACCAGCCAGAGCCTGAGCCACACCGAAAGGTCGTTCGCATCGATGATCTGGTTCTCGACGGAGTAGTTCCCCCGCGCCAGGCTGTTGCCGCAAACCAGCCACATCTGGAGGAACTTCGAGAGATCGTTCGCGTTCAGCCCGTCCTCGCCAAGCTGAGTGACCAGGTCGAGGGTCGGTGCGTCGCCGCTGCAGAGGAACACGCCATCGGCGAAGACCCTGAAGCAGTCCTTGGGGGCGCCAACGCATACCGCGCCCGGACGGGTCTTGCCCATGACCTTAAAGCAGGCAACACCATTCACGTCTGTCAGCTTGCGGACGGTCTGGCTGACGCAGTCAACGATCGCGTCCGGATCGAGCGGGTTCGTGCAGAGCTGAAGGTCGCACGCCGCAAAATCGAGAACGACCGAGGAGTTCTCGATCGGAATGTTGTTGAAGTCGCGCACCGTCACGCAGAACTCGGAAATCGGGTCGGGCACGCCGCCGGAGTTGCCGGAGACGTAGACGATCGCCTTGGAGGAAACCAGCCCGAGGCTGGTGGCTCCAACGTTATTGCACTCCGAATTCGCGGGATCGGGCACGTGCGCCATCGCGGCGCCCGCAGTGAGCAGGCCGCAGACAGCGAGAAGCGTGGCCTTGCGAACCAAACCAGTCATTGTTGCACCTCCATAGATGGATCACCCCGGTTGCTAAATCGAATGCAAGGCTCAGTTGCAGAGCAATCAGGTCTGGCTGCGAGCCACCTCCTTTCGAACTTCTTGCGATTGCTTTAGTTCGGTGCTCAGACGAGGTCTAATTGCCCTGTTAGCAAGACCTTTCAAGACCAGACCAAGTCTAGAGGCAGGGTCCGCACGTTGTCAAGATTCTTTTGTCTCCGCCCCTCGTTCTGTCACCCCCGGCCACCGCATCCCGCCGGCCGATCCCACTGAGGCGAGCCAACCCCCGTGGCATCCCCCCTGGGCCGCGACGGCCGCTACACCCCCCGCTGGTGGGCGAAACAGGGCTCGAACCTGTGACCCCTTGCGTGTAAGGCAAGTGCTCTACCGGCTGAGCTATTCGCCCGAACCCTGATTGCGTCCCCGAAGCAGGAGAGAGGCTGGGACGAGCACGCAGTAGCCCACGACCAGCATCACCGGGGCGAGCGTCGTGGATCCCCTGGAAAGTGCCACGTAGCCCAACCCCAGGACGGCGAGCGCGATGCCCAGCAGGAGGCTGTTCTGGAGCCCCCAGGTAAAGCCCAGGTCGGTCTCGGCCGGCCTGCGTGGCACGCGCGTCCTGGTCGTTGTTCTGGGACTGCCCACTCTCCTATCCCCTTTCCTCTTCGGTATAGCGCAAACGCCGATGGCTTCGGGCGGTGCGACCAAACCCGAGACCATCGGCGAATCCGGGACTCTTATCCGTCCAGGGCACCTACGATCCCAGCGAAGATCGCATTCCGTGCCGCCGCCTGCGTGGGGCGCAGAGGTTCATACCCTCTCCCCGAGGCGTTCGGTTCCCGTTAATTTCCCAGCCGACCCCCTCCGGCCCTGGCGCCAGCCATTTCCCGCCCGAAAGCGTCCACGCCACGCTACGGCCCTTGTTCTCTGCCGGCGTCCGGCGGCAGCGCGGCGTTGAGGCTCCCGGAGCGCAGCCCCGCCAGATCGAGCGCCACGTGGAGGAATCCCAGCGCCCGCAGGCCCTCGACCACCCGTTCCCGCACCCCGGCTGAGGCCAGCCGGTCGAACTCGGCAAGCGGGACCTCGATGCGCGCCACGTCGCCGTGGTGGCGCACGCGCAGCTCCCGGAACCCGAGGGACCGCAGCAGGGCCTCCCCCTCCTCGACCATCTTGAGCTTCTCCATGGTGATCTCGCTCCCGTACGGAATCCGCGAGGCCAGGCAGGGCGAGGCCGGCTTGTCGTGGCTCTGGAGCCCGTAGCTGGCCGCCGCCTCGCGCACGTCACGCTTCGTGAACCCCAGATCGGCGAGCGGCGAGCGCACCGCGCGCTCCTCCGCCGCGCGCCGCCCCGGCCGCCAGTCGCCGAGATCGTCGGCGATCGTCCCGTCCAGGACCGCCCGGGCGCCGGCGCGCGCCGCAACTTCGGCCAGCCGGCGGTACAGCTCGCCCTTGCAGTGATAGCAGCGGTTGGCGGGATTGGACCGGAAGCGCGGGTCGGAAAGCTCGCCGGTCGTCACGATCTCGACCCGCGCGCCGAAGCGCTCCGCCTGCTCGAGCGCCAGCTCCAGCTCGCGAGCTGCGTAGGAGTCCGACCGCCCGATCACGCCCAGCGCTCGCTCACCCAGCACCTCGTGCGCCACCCGCAGGAGCAGGCTCGAGTCCACGCCGCCCGAGTAGGCCACGACCACGGAGCCCAGCTCGCGCAGCAGGTCACGCAGCCGGGCGAGGCGCTCCTGCCACGAGGGTTCGGCGGCGGATGAGCGCTCGCGCGCGGCGATCTGGACCAGGGAGTCGGGAGTCACGGGAGGCCAAGCGTATCACACGGCCTGAACCAGCACGGGCCCGCCCCCCGCGAATCGTTGGAGCCGCGCCCTACGACGGCGGCATCGCGAGCAGCGATTCGGCGGTGGCGGAGCGGGGGCCGGTGCCGGGCTCCCGCGCGCGGGCCTCGCGGATGTTGGCGAGGTGCTCCGAGTAGGTCCGGGCGAAGTTGTGCCGGCCGTCGCCGCGTGCCACGAAGTAGAGCTCGTCCTCGTGGTCCGTCGGCTGCATCACCGCCTCGATGCTCGAGCGGCCCGGGTTGCAGATCGGCCCCGGCGGCAGCCCGACGTAGAGGTAGGTGTTGAACGGCGTGTTCGAGCGCAGCTGCCGCAGGTAGACGCGCGAGTGCGGGCTGCGGCCCAGGCCGTAGGACACCGTCGGATCCGCCTGCAGCTTCATCCCCCGCTCCAGCCGGTTTATGTAGACCCGGGCGATGCGCGGGCGCTCGTCGTCCTTCATCGCCTCCGATTCCACGATCGAGGCCAGCGACAGGATCTGGTGCACCGTGAATCCCAGCGGCAGCGAATCGCGCCCCGACATCGCCCGGCGCAGCACCGTCTGCTGGCGCTCCGCCATCGTCCGGAACGCGACCTCGGGCGATGTCCCCGGCAGGAACTCGTAGCTGTCCGGGGCCAGGTAGCCCTCGAGGTTGTTCGCGTTCACGTCGAGCGAGTCCAGGAACGCGCGGTCGCGGGCCAGCGAGTCGAAGGCCGAGACCTGCACGCCGAGATGGTTCGAGAGCAGCAGGCTCACCTCGTAGAGTGTCAGGCCCTCCGGAATCGTGACCAGGTTGAGCCCGCTCATCCCGTAGGCGAGCGCGCGCAGGAGCGCCGGCACCGTGATGCCGAGCGGGAACGAGTACTGGCCCGCCTTGATGTGACGGTCCAGCTCCATCACCCGCGCCAGCACCAGGAAGCTGAGCGTGCCGCGCAGCAGTCCCACGCGCTTGAGCTCGCCCGCGATCCCGCGCAGGTTCTGCCCGCGCATCACCATGACCACGCGTCGCTCGTGGGGCGGGAAGAATCCCGCGGGCAGGAACAGGTCCGAGGCCACGGCCAGCCCCGCCACGATGAGGAGCAGCAGCGCCCAGCGCCGCGGCCGGAACGGGCCGGAGCGCGCGGCGGGTCTCGGCTTGCCCGCCACGGCGCTAGTCCTCCCGCCCGCCCGCGGACGCGCGGAGGCGCAGCAGGTAGGATTCGAGCAGCGCCACCGCTGCGCCCTGATCCACGCGCGTGCGCGCGCGCCCGGGGCGCTGGCCCACCTCGCGCATGCGGCGCTCGCTCAGGGCCGAGGTGAGCCGCTCGTCGTACGTGTCCACCGGCAGGCCGGTGCGCGCGGCGAGCCCGTCGGCGAAGCGCTGCGCGTTCTCCGCCGCCTCGCCCCGCTCGCCCGACATGAGGAGCGGCAGCCCCACCACGATGCGCTCCACCTCGCGCTCGGCCGCGATCGCAGCGACGCGCGCGAGCGCGTCCGCGTGCCCGCGCACCACCAGCGTCTTCAAGCCGGTCGCGATGATGCCCTGCGGGTCGCTCACGGCGAGTCCGATCCGGCGCTCCCCCCAGTCCACCGCCAGGATCCGGAGCACGGACTCCGGCACTATCCCGCCTCGCGCGGCGGCCGGCGTCGCTTCGTCAGCAGGCAGGAGGTGCCGGTCGGCGAGAACTCGAACCGGACCGAGTCCATGCACTCGCGCATGATGAAGATCCCGCGGCCGCGGAGATCGAGGATGTGCTCGGGCGATGTCATGTTGCCATTCACGTCGTCGAGCTTGAATCCCGCGCCCGAATCGTGGACCGAGATCTCGAGCCGGTCGGGGAAGACCGTGAAGGTCGTGTCCACGGGCTTCGAGGCGTCGCGCCGGTGGCCGTGCTGGATGGCGTTGGTGCCGGCCTCGATCAGCGACATGCTGATCTTCGTGCAGGCTTCCTCGTCGAATTCCAGCCGCTCGCACAGGCTCAGCACCACGTGGTCGAGCTCGCCGAGCATGTCGAGGCGGCTCGGCATCCGCACGGTGATGACGTGGGGCACGGCTGGTGGTTCGGTCATGTGGAGGTGGATCCCCGGCGTGGCTGCTCAAGCCCTCTCAGCCACGCCAGCGCCCCGGCCAGGTCTGCGGGCAGAGGCGCATCGAAGCGGAGCCGAGTTCCACTGATTGGGTGCGCGAATTCCAGCTCCGACGCGTGGAGCGCCTGCCGCGGAAGCATGCGCAGCAGCGCCTCCGCGAGACTACGCTCGGCGACGGTGGGCCTCAACCGCATTCTGGTGCGCCCTCCATAGACCGGATCGCCCACCACCGGGTGGCCGAGATGCGCAAGGTGCACGCGAATCTGGTGGGTGCGCCCGGTCTCGAGGGTGACCTCGAGCGCCGTGCACACCTCGAAACGCTCCGCGATCCGCCAGCGCGTCCGGGCCGGCTTCCCGCCACGCCGGACCACCGCCATGCGCTGGCGCCTGCGCGGGTCGCGCCCGATCGCTCCCTCGGCCGTCCCGCTCGCCGCCCGCGGCGCCCCCCATACCAAGGCTAGATATCGGCGCTTCACCTCGCGGTTCTTGATGGCCTCGACCAGCGACCGGTAGGCCCGCGCGCTGCGGGCCACGACCAGCAGCCCGGAGGTGTCGCGGTCGAGGCGATGGACGATGCCGGGCCGGCCCGCGCCCCCCACCGCGCCGATCCGCGGATCGTGGTGGAGCAGGGCGTGCGCCAGCGTGCCCGATGCGACCCCCGCCCCGGGATGGACCACCATGCCGGCGGGCTTGTTCACGACCAGGATGGACTCGTCCTCGTAGAGGATCGAAAGCGGGATCGCCTCGGGGGCAAGCGCCAGGGAGCGCTCGGGCGGAAGGTCCACGCGCACCTGGTCGCCGCCGCGGAGCCGCAGGGAGGCGCGCCCGGGCCGTCCGTTCACGAGCACCCAGCCCTCGCGGATCAGCCCCTGGAGACGGCTACGCGACAGATCCGCCTGCGCCGCCGCCAGGAAGCGGTCCAGCCGCTCCCCCGCCTGGGACCCTGGCACCACGAGCTCCAGCATCCGTCGCCTCCTGCGTGGCGCTCTCCGGTGCCGGCCCGGCTCCGGCCCCCGGTGCTTCGCCCTGCTCCTGCCGGCGCGACCAGCCGAGGGCGAAGAGGGCCACCCCCACGGTCACCGCTGAATCGGCCACGTTGAACACCGGGAAGCGCAGCTGCGAAAGCCCCACGTCGATGAAGTCCACGACCAGCCCGGTCGTGACGCGGTCCACGAGATTCCCGAGCGCGCCGCCGAAGATCAGAGCGAGCGCCACCTCGCGGGCCCGCCCCTGCACGCCGCCCCTCAGGAAGAGGATGAGGATCGCGACCGCCGCGAGCAGGGAGAAGACGTAGAAGGGAAAGTTCGTGCCCGCGCCGAGCCCGAACGCCACGCCCGAGTTCCGGGTGTAGGTGAGGCGCAGGAACTGGCCGAGCACCGGCAGCGAATCGCGGTCGGCGAGGGTCGCCGTGGCCCAGCGCTTGGTCCAGAGATCGAGCGCGAACGTCAGGCCGGCCACCCCGAAGAGAAGCGACAGCGATCGCCTCACCCGGGCTGGCTCCGGCTGGCATGCTCTTCCTTCTGCTTGCACGAGAAGCACAGGCGCACGTACGGCACGGCTTCGAGCCGGGCGCGGAGGATGGGCTGCCCGCAGTTCTCGCACACCCCGTAGGTGCCGTCGAAGAGGCGCTGCAGCGCCTCGACGATCTCGCGCTCCTTGCGGCCCTCGACCGATGCGAACAGGAACGCCTTCTCGCGCTCCATCGCGTCGGTCCCGGCGTCGGCCATGTGGAACGAGTAGCCCGAGAGATCTCCCGAGCTGTCGCGCGGGTTGATCTTGAGCACTGTGCTCTCGAGGTGTCCCATCTCCTTGCGGATCTTCTGCAGCTCCACCTTGAGAAGCTCTTCGAAGTGCTTGAGGTCCTTCGCGGCCAGGGGCTGGGCCCCGGCCGGCTCGGGACGCGCCTCGCTCTTGCGGGCGGGTGCGGCCGGCCGCGCTGGTGCTGCGGGGGGTGCGTGGCGATCGCTGCTCTTGGCTCGCGACTCGGGCGGCAGCACTCCCAGCGGACGCACCGGAGGCGGGGGCGTCGCAACGCGCGACTTCGTGCGCCCCGCAGCGGACGAACGCCCCTTGGCGGCCGGGCGCTGCGTGGCGGCGGCGGCGCGCGGCTCCTTGTGCGCGGTCGCGCGGGCGGCTGCGCCCTTCGCGGCCCCGCTGCCGCCCGCCGACTTCGCGGCGCCGCCGCTGCCCGCCGACTTCGCGGCGCCGCTGCCGCCCGCCGACTTCGCGGCGCCGCCGCTGCCCGCCGACTTCGCGGCGCCGCCGCCGCCCGCCGACTTCGCGGCCGGCGCAGCGGGCCGGTGCTCGGCCGGCTTCGCCTTCTTGGGCGCGGCGGAGCGCTTGGGGGCGCTCGCGCTCTTGCGCTTGCTCGGCGCCGCTCTCGACTTGCGTGGTGTCGCCATGGGCCATCCTCCTTATTGTTGGCAGACCCGGCTTCTCAGGCCGGGGTGAATTCCCGGTTCGATCTCATGCGGCCGCCCCGCTCTCCTCCAGGCGCCGCACCACTTCCGTGAGCAGCTTCAACAGCCTCGGGGACGCGCGGCCCGCGATCTCGAGCACCTGGGGAATGCTCACCGGCTCCAGGTGATCGGGCAGGCACGCGTCGGTCACGACGCCGAACGCCAGCACGCGCTGGCCGCCGTGCACCGCCGCGATGGTCTCGGGGACCAGCGACATCCCCACGGTGTCGGCGCCGATCCAGCGCAGGAAACGATACTCGGCCGCGGTCTCGAGCATGGGCCCGCTGAGCGCCGCGAACACCGCGCGCGGCAGCGCCTGCCCGAGCTCGAGCGCGACGCGCTCGGCCAGGGCGATGAGCGGGCGCGAGTAGGGCTCGCTCATGTCGGGGAAGCGCGGGCCCAGGTCGTCGTCGTTCTCGCCGATCAGGGGATTGTCGCCCATCAGGTTGATGTGGTCGGTGGTGACCACGATCGTGCCCGGAGGCATGTCGGGGTTCATCGCCCCGACGGCGCTGGTGACGATCAGGGTGTCGCAGCCGAGCGCCTTGAGCACGCGCACCGGGAACGCGACGTCGCGCATGCTGTAGCCCTCGTAGTAGTGGACGCGTCCCTTCATCACCGCCACCGGCCGCCCGGCGAGCTGGCCGAGATGAAGCTCTCCGGCGTGGCTCTCGACCGTCGAGACCGGGAAGTGCGGAATCTCGCCGTACGGGACGACCGTGCGCCCGCGCAGCGCCTCTGCGAAGTCGCCGAGGCCGGTGCCGAGGATGATGCCGACGACCGGGCGCAGCGGGCTCTTCGCGCGCACCGCCGCCGCCGCATCTTCGATCCGGCTCTTGAGCTCAGTCGCCATGTTTCTCCTTAGGCCCGCCCAGCGCGCGCTCGATGCGGCGCCTGAGCTCGGGCCCGTCCATGCCATTCACTTCGATCAACTTCGCGCGCGAACTCTTCCCGCGCACGATCGCGATGTCTCTCGCTTTCAGCCCGAGTACCTCGCCCAGCAGCTCGGCCACCGCCTCGTTCGCCCGCCCGTCCTCGGGGGGTGCTGCCACCGCCAGCACCAGCTTTCCGTCGGCGCGAAAGCCCTGGAGCCCCGCGCGCCGCGCGCGCGGGCGCACGAGCACCTCGAGCCGCGCGCTCACCCCATGCGGACCGCGAGGTCGCGCAGGGTGTTCACCACGAAGAGCTGCAGGAGCCACAACCCGAGCATCGCGATGAAGGGGGCGAAGTCGATGCCCGAATAGGCGGTCGGAAACAGGCGGCGCACCGGGTTGCAGACCAGGTCCGACACGCGATCGAGGAACATCACGATCGGGTTGCTCGGATCGGGCCGCACCCAGGAGAGCAGGGCGTTCACGAGCACGACGATCATCAGCGACTGGAGCAGGAAGCCGAGGATCACCGCGAGCGCGTTCAGCAGGTTTCCGATCACGAACATGTCCGTCGCCTCCCCACCCGTTCCGCGGCTCGAAACAACCCCGAACCCTGCATCAGCTCCGCGCCCCGAACAGCGCCGTGCCCACGCGCACCATCGTGGCGCCTTCCTCGACCGCGACCTCGAAATCCGCGCTCATCCCCATCGACAGCTCCGGCAGCACTAAGGCCTGCGACTTCACAGCGGCTTCGCGCAGCGCGCGCAGCCGCGCGAAGTGCGGGCGCGCCTCCTCGGGCCGCTCCGTGAACGGCGCCACCGTCATCAATCCGTCGATCGCGAGCCCCGGCAGCCCCCGCGTCTGCTCCAGCAGCGCTTCCAGTCCGTCGGGCGCCACGCCGAACTTGCTCGCCTCCCCGCCCACGTTGACCTCGATCAGCGCACGCATCGTGCGGCCCGCGGCCTCGGCGTGCCGCGACAGCGCCCGCGCGACCTCCACCCCGTCCACCGAGTGGACGCGATCGAACAGCTCCACCGCCCGTGACGCCTTGTTGCGCTGCAGGTGGCCGATCATGTGCCAGCGCGCCGAGCCCCGCCCCAGCGCCTCGACGTGCGCCTCGGCTTCCTGCACCCGGTTCTCGCCCAGGTCGGTGACGCCCAGCGCCAGGGCTTCCCGCAAAGCTGCCATGGGCACGGTCTTCACGACCGCGACCAGGGTCACGTCCCCGCCCCCGCGTCCCGAGCGTGCGGCGGCCCGATCGATCGACTCGTGGACCATTCCGATGCGACTTCTGAGGCCCGAGGCGTCGTTCACGGAACGCGCGAGGGTAGTCACCGGCCGCCCCCCCTGCAAGCGGAAAAAACGAGGTTTGACGAGGGCCTGCCATTCCCAGCACATTGGCCGGGAATGTTACGTTCGGTCGCTTCCTTCCGATGAGCCTCCCCCGCGCCCGCCACGCGGGCTGGATGATCTTCGCCCTGGCCCTGGCGACGGCGGCCACGCCCGCGCACGCGCAGCGTTTCCACTTCGGCATCAACGGCGACACGCTGCGGTGCGGCGGCTACGACCGGGTGCAGGCGGTGGTGTGGTTCGGTGGCAAGTCGCGCATGACCCTCTCGCAGCTCGCGGCCTACTGCGCCCCGGTGATCTGGTTCTCGCCCGACGAGCCCCTGCTGCAGGAACACTCGGGCAAGGACATCACGATCCCGGAAGCGTTCCCGTTCGAGCCCGCCGGCACGGGGCCCGTGGTCTACTACCGCGTCCGATCGCTGCAGACCCGCGGCGCCGGCGCAGGCGCCCTGAAGCCCGTCGCGGGCGATCGTGGCGCCTCCGTCGTCGACCTCGCGAAGGTCGCGGGGATCGACCTGGATTTCTTCTTCTATTACGCCTCGGAAGCCGGCCTCGGCTCGCACGCGCACGACGTGGAATCCGCGCAGCTTCAGGTCATCGTCTGGAAGCGCGAGAAGTGCCCGGAGACTCCCTACCACCTCGTGGTCACGCGCGTGCTGGGCAAGGCACATGGCATCCAGTGGTACGACAACACGCTGGCGGTCGACGAGGACACGAGGTTCCCGATCCACATCCTCTCCGAA
>Ga0184629_10001334_pt1 | contig 10096 bp, 7 predicted proteins | sample PLM4_32_b1_FD_133158 | JGI IMG/M metagenome (GOLD analysis project Ga0184629, IMG submission 133158) | Groundwater sediment microbial communities from an aquifer in East River, Colorado, USA - PLM4_32_b1 | ecosystem: Environmental > Terrestrial > Soil > Riparian zone | place: USA: East River...
CCGTCAAAATCTGCCCGAGGATGACTTCCGAGACCTCCGAAGGCCCAACGCCGGCCCGTTCCAGGGCGGATTTGATGGCGACCGTGCCGAGGTCGTGGGCGGGTACATTGGCGAATGCGCCGCTGAACGCCCCAACCGGGGTCCGGGCGCCGGAGGCTATGACCACGTCGGTCATGGTTATCATCCTTTCGTCTGATCGAGCCTATTCATGCCCTGATGGCCCTAAGGGGTAAATCGAAAAATGCTGCGTTGCAGAAAGACTCTGGACAGGGGCGCGCCCCCGGTGTTGTCTAGACTTAGAGGAGCATCCCCTTTTCCGATTTGAGGAGCCCGCTTGAGCGATACAGGTAGCGGGGCGCCCGGTCCGATCATCATAAAAAAATACGCGAACCGCCGCCTCTACAACACGCAGACGTCGAGCTATGTCACGCTCGATCATCTTTGCGACATGGTCAAAGAGGGCGTTGAATTCCAAGTGCGCGACGCCCGCACCGGCGAAGACATCACAAGACAAGTGCTGGCGCAGATCATCTTCGAGGAAGAGAACAAGGGCGGACAGCATCTGCTGCCGATCCAGTTCCTTCGCCAGCTGATCCGCTTCTACGGCGACTCGCTGCAGGCGTTCGTGCCGTCTTATCTCGAAATGTCGATGGAAAGCTTCACCAAGAACCAGCAGGAGATGCGGGAGAAGTTCGCGGAAGCCTTCGGCGGCAAGTTCGGGTTCAAGGACTTCGAGAAGATGTCGCGCCAGAACATCGAGATGTTCGAGCGGGCCATGCGCATGTTCTCGCCGTTCGCTCCCACGTTGGGCGGATGGGACAAGTCGATGCCCAATCCGTTTGCCGCGTTCACGGGCGCCAATCCCGAGTCCAATGGGACTGGGGCGCCCGAGCCCCAAGGCTCAATGCAGCGCGATCAAGAGATCCGGGAGCTCAAGGAACAGCTCGCCGCCATGCGGCAGCAGATCGCCGATCTCGCGCAACGGAAGTAAGCAGGGATTCTGTGCTCAGAGATCCGCTTTTGCGGGTTCTGGTTTCTGCGCCTTTGGCTCGGAGCGCAGCCAGTCGGGCGAAATGTCGGGCTGACCGAAATAATAGCCTTGGAAGTATTCGACGCCGAGATCGGCGAGCAGCTTGGCGTCCTCTTCCGAGCCGACCCACTCGGCAACGGTATCCAGCTTGAAGTTCTTGGCCAGGTCGACGAGCGTGCGCACGAAGAGCTGATTGTCGGGCGACGTGCTCAGGTTCTTCACATAGTCGCCATCGATCTTGACCATGTCGACGTGAAGATTGTGCAGGTTGCGGAATGAGGTGTAGCCGGCGCCGAAATCGTCGATGGCGACCCGGCAGCCCATGTCGCGCAACCGCGTAACGAAACGCGAGTTCTCCTCGAAGCCGTGCAGGGCCGCGGTCTCGGTCAACTCGACGGTCATGCGCTCGGCGACTTCGCGGTTCTCGCGCACGTAATTGATGAAGCTCTGCAGCCACGACTGATCGCCCGCGGTCGTTCCCGACACGTTGATCGAGAGCTTGACGTCCTTGTGCGCATAAAGCTGTGCAACGGCCATTTCGAGCGCACGGCGGTCGACAAGGCGCACGAGGCCAAGCGTTTCGGCGGCGGGAATGAACTCGCCCGCCGGTGCGATTGTGCCGTCCTCGCGTTTCAGGCGCAGCAAGCACTCGTAGTGCTCAGGCTTCCGCGAAGCCGCGCCGACGATCGGCTGATAGGCGAAGACCAGGCGATCCGTGCGCAACGCATTCATGATCTCGTCGCCGATCGTGATCAGGCGGCGGCGCGTGGATTCGCGTTGGTCCGACTTCGCAAAGACGGCAAAGCCGTTGCGGCCCGTTGCCTTCGCACGCTCGAGCGCCTCTTCGGCGCGCAGCATCGCTTCCTGGCTGTCGGAGGCGCCTTGCGGAAGCCACACGGCGCCGAGCGAGACAGTCGCCGATACGCTGCCGGCGCTCGTCTCGATGACTTCGTCGTGCACCGCGGTGTGGAGGCGCTCGGCAACGAGCGCCATCTCCCGCTCGCCGCAGTCGCCCAAGATGATGCCGAACTTGTTTCCGGCGGTGCGGCCGATGACATCGGTCGTGCGCAGAGAGCGGGCGAGCCGCTGTCCGGTCGTGACGATCACTTCGTCGGCGCAGGCGAAGCCGTAGGTTTCGTTGATCACCGCGAGCTTGTCGATGGCCGCGACGACAAAAGCGCAAGAGCGCTTGCCGGTGGTGGCGCGCGCGATGACTTTCTGCAGTTCTTCGCGCAAGCGCGTGCGGTTCAAATGACCGGTGAGTTCGTCGCACGTGGCGAGGTAATTGAGCCGCCTTAGCGTCGTCCACTCTTCCGTCACCTGGCGGAGAATGCCGGCGACGCGCTCGGCGCGGCCATTCGTGCCGGACAGTCCGACCACGGTCAGCTCGAACCACTCGCGAGCGGTCTGAGAGGCGGTCTCGAACACCAGTTTCAGTTCGGCATCGGGCGCGCCGGAATTTTCGATGAAGCTTTGCAGCTTGGTCCGCGCGTCCGCGCCGATCCAAATGCGAAATTCCTCGCCCTTGGTCAGTCGCTCAGGATTGGGCAAGTTGCGCAGCAGCGACTCGGCGCCGTCCCAGACAATGACGTCTTCCGCGATCGCCCAGTCGAACACGGCAACCTTCGCGCCCTTGAGCGCAAGCCGCATGCGCTCGGCGTCGCTCGACTGCGCGAGCGATTCAACCCGATTTCGAACCGTCTGCTGGAAGAATTGTCCCCGCACGACCCGCTGCCTGAGAGTTCACGGTCTCTGCCGTCTGTCGCCGCAAGCTAGCGGCAAGCGCTTAAAAATCTCGAAATCTGCTTAGGTTTCGGGCGTTTACAGTCGCACCCGGCCCGTGATTTGCTTAAGCAAAGGTTATGATCACCGTCGGCGCATCCTTAAGCGTTCACGCGCGGAGCTTTTCCAAGCCCCGGCGTCGCGTCGAATTGCTAAATGCGTGCAATGGGTTGAACGGCCACTCGCGGCAGGGAAACGAGCGTCCGATCGTGAATCGGCGGGCCGACGCGACACTGATCGCGTGCCAATCCGAGACGCGCAACTTTCCCGAACTGGTTGAAAGCCGCTTCAGCTCAACCTTCGTGGCGCAGGTTCTCGGACAAAGTTCTCCCGCAAAGCGAGCCGAACCGGGGCTGGGCGCACGCGCCTATGCGCGGGCCCACGCCGAGGGTCCCGCTCCGCAACTGCTTCGTCTCGCTTAGAGCAAACCCCGTCTAGTGAGGCGCTGCGACCTGGTCGGCGGTCGGCAGCTTGATCATCGCCGCCGCGATGACCTCGCCGTAATCGTGGCTCTGAAGCAGGACGGCGACACCGTCATGCTTCGACTTGCCGGTCGTGATTGGCACGTCGATCTTCATTGCTTCGCCGGTCCACTCGCCTGCGCGATGCAGCTCGCGCACGAGGTTGGCGTAGACGAGCTGGTGATTCTTGTTCTCGCCCTGCTGAACATTGACGGTGGCATGCGAAAGCGTGCGCATGACCCAGATCGTCGCCAGCGGCTTGTCCTTGCCGCGCGCGGCGGCGGGAATGGCGATCTCGACGCGGCCCGACGCGATGCCCAGGGCAAGATTGATCGGCTGCTCGGTCGCGATCTGCGTGCTGCGATTGGAAATCGCGGACATGACGCGGTCGCGCTGGTTACCCACCACGTCGATCTTGCCGTCGATCACGATCTGCGGCGTGTAGATGCCCGAGCGATTCATCGTCTTGGCATACGACTTCTGGCGATAAGTGTTCGCTTCGGTCGCGAAAGTGTCCTTCCAGCCGAGCATGTCCCAATAGGTGATCGGAAACGAAAGCGCGAGCACGTCCTTGCGCGAGGCGAGCTCGGCGACAATGCGATCGGCTGCCGGGCAGTCGCTGCAGCCCTGGCTGGTGAACAACTCAATCACGACCGGGTGCGAGCCTTGCGGCTGTCCCGCGTTCGCGTGACCCATCAATACTAGGGCAAGCGCAAGGCCAACCCCGGCCAAGACCGTACGAGTGCGCATGCGAAAACCATAGGCCGAACGATGGCCCCGCCCAAGGGGCAAGGCCATCAAATCGGGTTGACTGCGACTCGGAACCGCGCCGCGTTCAGCTCCAATTAACCGCGTGGTTTCAAGCCGCAAGCAGGTTGCGCAGCACGTGCTGCAAAATGCCGCCGCTCTTGAAATAGGCGATCTCATCGACTGTATCGACGCGCGCCACTAGGGGCAGATCGATGGTCCGTCCATCGGGGTAGGTCAGCTTCGCGATCACACGTTTGCGTGTGGCTGACGCGCCCTCCTTGACGGGGATGTCGATGACCTCCTTCCCGGTCAACCCGTAGTCGCGGCGGCCTTTGCCGTCGGCGAATTCGAGCGGCAGGATGCCCATGCCGACGAGGTTCGAGCGGTGGATGCGCTCATAGCTCTCGGCGATCACCGCACGGATACCGAGCAGGCGGGGTCCCTTCGCCGCGTAGTCGCGCGACGAGCCCGCGCCGTATTCCTTGCCGGCGACGATGATAGTCGGGATGCCGGACCCCTGATACTTCATCGCGGCGTCGTAGATCGGCATCTCGGTTCCGGAACCCGCGCCGTCGTAATGGAGCGTGTTGCCGCCTTCCTTGCCGCCCAGCATCTCGTTCTTGATGCGGATATTGGCGAAGGTGCCGCGCATCATCACTTCGTGATTGCCGCGCCGCGCGCCGTAGGAATTGAAGTCGGCGGGCTGCACGCCGTGCTCCATCAGATATTTGCCGGCCGGGGAATCCTTCTTGATGGACCCGGCCGGGCTGATGTGGTCGGTCGTGATCGAATCCGCGAAGATGCCGAGGATGCGCGCGCCCTTCACGTCGGTGATCGGCGCGGGCGTATTTTTCATCCCCTCGAAGAACGGCGGGTTTTTCACGTAAGTCGAGTGGTCGTCCCAGTTATAGGTCTTGCCCTTGTCGACCTTGATCTTCTTCCAGCCCGCGCCGCCGGAGAACACGTCGGCATAGCGCTTGCGGAACATCGCGGGCGAGAGCGACTTGCGCACCGTGTCCGCGATCTCCTTCGGGCTCGGCCAGATGTCTTTCATGTAGACGGGCTTGTTCTTCTTGTCGAAGCCGATCGGTTCCTTGGTGAGATCGCCGCCCATCTTGCCGGCCAGCGCGTAGCACACAACGAGCATCGGAGAGGCGAGATAGTTCGCCCGCACCTGCTGATGCACGCGGCCCTCGAAATTGCGGTTGCCCGAAAGCACGGCCGCCACGACGAGGTCGCCGTCGTTCACCGCCTTGCCGACATCGTCAGGAAGCGGTCCCGAATTGCCGATGCACGTGGTGCAGCCATAGCCGACAAGATTGAAGCCGAGCTGGGCGAGCGGCTTGTCGAGCTTCGCGCGCGCAAGATAGTCGGTGACCACCTGGCTTCCCGGAGCGAGCGACGTCTTCACCCACGGCTGCACCTTCAGGCCGCGCTTGATCGCGTTCTGAGCGAGCAGCCCTGCGCCGAGCATCACATACGGGTTGGACGTGTTCGTGCACGAGGTGATCGCGGCGATCACGACATCGCCATGGCCGAGCGTGAAGTCGCGCCCCTGAACGGGGACGCGCTTGCCGGCTTCCGATCCCTTCTTGAAGACGTCGTTGAGCGCCTTGTTGAACTCCTGGCCGACCTTCGCAAGCTCGACGCGGTCCTGCGGCCGGCGCGGACCGGCAAGGCTCGGTTCGACGGTGGAAAGATCGAGATGCAGCGTATCGGTGAAAGCGGGATCGGCGCTCTTCGCCGTGTGAAACAGGCCCTGCGCCTTGGCGTATTTCTCGACGAGCGCGATGCGCGCGGCGTTGCGTCCCGTCGCTTTCAGGAAGCGCAGCGTTTCCGCATCGATCGGGAAGAAGCCGCACGTCGCGCCGTATTCGGGCGCCATGTTGCCGATCGTCGCGCGGTCCTCGAGCGGCATGTCGGCCAAACCCTGACCGTAGAACTCGACGAACTTTCCGACCACGCCCTTCTTGCGCAGCATCTGCGTGACCGTGAGCACGAGATCGGTCGCGGTGACACCGGCACGCAGCTTGCCCGAGAAGCGCATGCCGATGACTTCGGGGATCAGCATCGAGATCGGCTGTCCGAGCATCGCGGCTTCGGCTTCGATGCCGCCGACGCCCCAGCCGAGAACGGAGAGACCGTTGATCATCGTGGTGTGGGAATCGGTCCCGACGAGCGTGTCGGGATAGGCGTATTCGACGGTCTTCTTTCCTTCCTTGATCTTGTCGGAGAAGATCGTCTGCGCGAGGTATTCGAGATTCACCTGATGGCAGATGCCGGTTCCCGGCGGCACGACGCGGAAGCGGTCGAAGCCCTGCTGGCCCCAGCGGAGGAACGAGTAGCGCTCGCCGTTGCGCGCGTATTCCATCTCGACGTTCTTCTTGAATGCATCCTTGCCCGTGAAGAAGTCGACCTGCACCGAGTGATCGATGATGAGATCGACGGGCGCGAGCGGATTGATCTTCTCAGGGTCCCCCTTCATCGCCTTCATCGCATCGCGCATCGCGGCGAGATCGACGACCGCGGGCACGCCGGTGAAATCCTGCATCAGCACGCGCGCAGGCCGGAACGCGATTTCGCGGTCCGAGGTCTTGGTCTTGAGCCAGCTGGCGACGGCTTTGATGTCATCAGCTGTGACCGTGCGGCCGTCTTCATAGCGCAGCAGATTCTCGAGCAGGATTTTGAGCGAGCTGGGCAGCCGGGAAATCCCTTTCAGCCCGTTCTTCTCGGCTGTCGGAAGGCTGAAATAGGTGTAGGTCTTGGTTCCGACCTTAAGGGTCTTTCTGCATTTGAAAGTGTCGAGGCTTGGCACGTTGCGTCCTCTGTTTAGATTATTGCGCGGGAGAATCGGGCCGGGACATTAGTTTCTTTTGCGCTGCAATGCCACGCCGAATGGCAGGAAAAACGCGGCGAATTGTTCCTTCAACTCCCCCTCCATATTGTTGCCATGTTCGGGGTATTAGGTGATCGGCTAGATCGACGTTCGGCGGGGGCTGAGGCGGTCGAAAGGGCCATTTCAGAGAGCGTTACTTTGCGAGAAAACGGGGCCGCAAGGTCATTGGCATTTGTGCGCGTGTTGGCGTTGGCGCCGGTCCTGGCGCTGACGTTCGCCGTTCCCACGTTCGGCGCCGAGGAACCACAGCAAGCCCGCCTGCTCCTTCCGCCGGTTGCTCCTGGGCCCACCGACGGGCGCTATCTCGCTGACGATCAACTGCGATTCATGATCAAGGTCGAGGGCGACCAGATCCGCTTGCGTTTCCTGGACAGCGACGAGGTGTTCTTTCTGACCAGCGAACCCGCGCCGTTGGGCGGCCGGGTGCTGAAATACGACACCGGCGAGGTCGCCTTTCAGGTCGCCGGCTGGGGCGGCATCACGCTCTATACGGACAGCGAGCGCGGCGGCATTCCCGCCGAGCGTGCCGATGACGAGGTCGACCGTTTCGAGCCGTCTCCCGTCGCGGCCAAGGACGTCAAAGGCTTTGCCCTGAAGCTCGCGCAAGGGCTCGAGCAAACGCACGATTTCGGTGTCGGCTTCGTCGCGGACTGGGACGAGCTCGGCCAGGGCGACGGGGTGCGGGCGCTCGCCATCGATTCGATGCGCAACACGGCCTACGCGCTCGACAAGTTGGCCTCGGGCCCCGAGCGCGTGAGCATCGCCGACCGCTTCCACCTCGTGCGCGTCACCTCGGCACCCGAGCCGGGCGCGAAGATGCAGGACGGTGTGCTGGTGATCAATTACACGCCGGAAGGCGGTCCGTCGGCACGGCCGTCGTCGCGCGCAATCAGCCGCGTGCTCGCCGAAGCATTCTAGTTCGGTTCCCAGCCAGCCTGTGCCAGCTCAAATCCCGAGTATTCGAATCCCGGTGCAACCGTGCACCCGATTAGGGTGTAGGCACCGAGACTGCGGGCCGATTGCCAGCAGTGCTTGGGAACGACCGCTTGAGGGACCTGACCTTCGGCGAGACCCTGCCCAAGGACGATAGACCGCGACCCCGACTCATCGTGGAGCCGCAGTTCGAGCGGATCACCGCTGTACCAGTGCCACACCTCGGTCGCATCGACGCGGTGCCAACGCGCGACGTCGCCCGCTTTGAGCAGATAGTAGATCGCCGTCGAATGTGAGCGGCCGTTGTGCGTCTCGCTGTCGCGGAAGGTCTCGCGAAAATATCCGCCTTCGGGATGCGGCTTCAGATCGAGCAAGCGGATGACGTCATCGGCGTTCATGGTGTTTCGCTCGCTATGAAGGGGTTCGGCGCGCCGCGCGCGACGACCGCGCGAATTCCGGCGGCGACGCTGCGCGCATCGGAGAGCGCGTCGTGCTTTCGCCCGTCGAAAGCCACACCTGTCGCTTCGGCGACATCGCAGGCGTGCTTTCCCATGAGATCGATCCCATGAGCCGCGAACCAGGGGACCGCATTCGCATAAGGCGGCACGGGAATCCCCTCCCACGCATAGAGCTTCAGATTGTCGGCGAAGATGCGATCGTCGCGCCCGAAGGCCCAGATCGGAGACGGTCCGACGAAATCGAGGAACCCGCGATAGGCGGTGATGAAATCCACCCCCCTCGCCGCCAGGGCCTCGTTCGTGATCCCCGTGAGCTCAATCAGATAGTGCGACAGCACGGGGTTGACGCGGGGGCGGACAAGGCATTCGAACTCATCGGTGATTTTGAGCGTCTCCGCGTCGAGTTTCACGGCCCCGATCTGCACGACCTCGGTATGTTCGCCCGGTCTCGTCCAGCGCGAGGCCATGGAGCCCGCCCAAGCGGTAAATTCGAGGTCGAAGATAGCGGCGTAATGACGCTTCCCGCCCCTCACGGTTTGGGCTCCGTATCGATCGCGCACGCTGGTCTGCCGGATTGCATACGGTTCCCTAAGCCCTTTACGGTTAACCTGCTCTAGGAGTGGCTTAAGCGACCTCGAGGACGCATTCAACATGGCGGTGCCTGGACTGCCTGCAACGAAGCTCGATCACGGCACGGCGGACGAGGAAGCCCGTCACGAAGCCGAGGACGCCGCGGCGCATCTGGCAACGAGCGCAAGCCTGATCGGAAGCGACAACAAGTCCCTCGCCGCGTTCTTCTCCGCGTTCACGCAGCGCGCCTCGCCCGAGGATTTGATCCACTTCACCGGTGCGGAGCTCGTGGCGCTGGCGAAACAGGTGTTCGAGCGCTCCGCGAGGCGGAGCCCCGGCAAGACGCTGATCGACGTGTTCGAGCCGTCCGCGAGCGACCCCGCCTTCGCCCGGCGCGAGACAGTGGTACTCGCAGTCAATGACGACATCCCCTTCCTCTACGATTCGGCGACCGCGGAGTTGCGCGCGCTGGGTGTCAACGTCACCGCCGCGTTCCACCCGGTCATCAGCGAGATCCGCGATCTATCGGGGGCGCGCGTCATCAAAGGTGCCGCGGTCAACGAGAGCGTGATCGTCCTCATCCTGGATTCGATCGTCGATGAGGCAACCAAGGCCGCGATCAAGGGAGGTCTCGCTCGGGTCTTCGCGAACGTTTCGCTGGTGGTACGCGACTGGAAGCCGATGCTGGCGCGACTGGCAACGACGATCGCGCAGCTGAAGCAAAACCCGCCGCCGATACCGGATGCCGACCTTTCGGAGAACCTCGCCTTCCTGGGCTGGCTCGCGGACAACCACTTCACGTTTCTCGGCTGTCGAGACTACATCTTCCACGCGGAAGGAGGAGGGAAGCTGGAAGCCCGCTACGAGAGCGGTCTCGGCGTCCTGGCCGAACCCGCCGCGCGGGTCATCCGTCGCGGCGCCGACCGCTCGAGCCTGACGCCGGAGCTGCGCGAGTTCCTCACGCGGCCCGCGCCGCTGATCATCACCAAGTCGAGCACACGCTCCGTTGTCCACCGCCGCTCGCACATGGACTATATCGGCGTCAAAAGCTTCGACGCGAAGGGCAAGCTTATCGGCGAGCGACGCTTCGTCGGGCTTTTCACCTCGCTGGCGTACGGCCAGCTGCCCACCGAGATCCCGCTGCTGCGGCGCAAGGTTGCACAAGTGCTTCATGGATCGGGCTTGTCGACATCCAGCCACGACGGCAAGACGCTCG
>Ga0184629_10001339_pt1 | contig 10078 bp, 8 predicted proteins | sample PLM4_32_b1_FD_133158 | JGI IMG/M metagenome (GOLD analysis project Ga0184629, IMG submission 133158) | Groundwater sediment microbial communities from an aquifer in East River, Colorado, USA - PLM4_32_b1 | ecosystem: Environmental > Terrestrial > Soil > Riparian zone | place: USA: East River...
GTCCGAGTTTCCACAGGAGTGGGACCACCACGCCTGCAGCAGCAACGGCGTTGGCGGCGAAAATGCCCAGGATCGCGCCCTTCAGCCCCATGCCGAGAAACGCGACGAAAAGGAAGGCGGCCGCGATGTACAGGATGGATCGCACGGTGCCCGCGACCAGGAACAGACCCGATCTCTGACGAATGAGAAAATATTGGAGACCCAGATTGAAGATGGTATTGAGGAGCAGCCCGGCGACGCCGAGCAGCAACACCCCGCCCAGCCCGTCCACGCCGAGAATCAGCTTGGCAATGGGTTCAGAGAGCAAGACCAGTGGCCCGAGGATGAAACCGACGATCATGAACGCACCGAGGATGGCACTCGTAACTACCGAGTCCCGTTCAGCCGCGTCCTGGTAGTCGAAATACATGCGGCTCATCGCGGCGCCGAGTTTCAGTCCGAACATCGCGCCCACGACCTCGCTCACCACGGTGATTACGCCGATGGTGCCGTAGTCGCTCTCCGGAAGATACCGTGTGTGAATCGGAATAATGAGAAACGCCGCGGCTCGATTCAGCACGGCCGCGGCAGCGTATATTCTGGAGTGCTTGAGGACGGCGCGCGCTTCGCTCATATTTGGCGTTCGACTGCGGGATCTTGGGCCTGGGGAATCGCCGGCGTGGCACCAGCCGTACCATGGCACCGCCGCTCCCATGGCGCATGTTGCGCAGGCGTGTGCGGGTCAATTCTAGGGAAATAGCGGACCGCGTGCAACGTCGACCACGCGAGGGGTTGCGTCGACTGTCGACTCATGTTGGCTTGACGTGTGACCCTTCAGCCCATAGAATGAATACTTGCCGAGTTTGGCCGTCGGGATCTCATCTCTTTTGCAGGACAGACGCAGGCTAATCGCATGACGGACTCGACACGGGTGCCCCGACCCAGCGGATCGCCCCCGCCCTCATCCACGGTGACGAGTGACGCCTTCGCCGAATCCTCTTCGTTGCGGGACCCATATCGGATTGCGGCCAAGAGGATCGTGGATGTGCTCCTATCCGGCCTTGCGCTGGTGGTGCTCTCACCGCTTGTCCTCCTGATCGGGGTCGCTGTTCGCCTCGATTCCCCGGGACCCGCCTTCTTCCATCAGGTGCGGGTCGGCCAGAACCACAGACGCGTGAACACAGGTCCGCCCGGGGGGGCCGCCGAGCGGCGCATCAAGCCGGGGTACGGACGCGAGTTCAAAATGTTCAAGTTCCGGACGATGCGGCGGGACGCGCCCACTTACTCCAGGTCGCCGCAGGACTCATCCGACCCGAGAGTGACGAAGGTCGGTCGGTTTCTGCGCAGAACCAGCCTGGACGAATTGCTTCAGTTGGTGAACGTGTTGACGAACGACATGAGCCTGGTGGGTCCAAGGCCGGAAATGCCCTTCATCGTCGAGTCCTACGACCCGGTGCACCTGCTGCGGCTCATGGTCAAACCCGGTCTGACCGGGCTCTGGCAGCTCAACGGACCCCGCCACCTACCCATGCACGCCACCATCGAGTGGGATCTTCAGTACATCCAGAGCTGGTCGCTACGCCTGGACGCGCAGATCATCTGGAATACGCTGTTCTTCGTCGTGCGCGGTCGTAACTTCTAATCCCGGCGCGGGGACACACTACGCCGAGGCCGCGGGGCGCGCCCGGCGCCGCGGCGCCATCAGGTACTCATCCCTGCTCGTGGACAGCCGGTTGTCGAAGTACTCGACCGTCGCGTGAAGGCCGTCCTCCAGGCTCACCTCTGGCCGCCAGTTGAGCAGCCCCTTGGCAAGGGTGATGTCCGGCTTGCGCATGATCGGATCGTCGACCGGCAGCGGTTCAAATCGGATCTCGGAACTGCTGCCGGTGAGGCCCCGCACCAGCTCGGCCAGCTCGAGAATGGAACACTCATGGGGATTCCCAAGGTTGACCGGCATCGTCGCACCCTTGGCGTCCATCAGCGCCTTCAGACCGCGCAGCATATCATCGATGTAACAGAAGGAACGGGTGTGCGAGCCGTCCCCGAAGACCGTCATTGCCTCGCCCCGCAGCGCCTGCACGATCAGCGTCGAGACCACCCGTCCGTCATCGGGTGCCATCCGTGATCCGTACGTGTTGAAGATTCGTGCGATTCGGATGTCGACCCCGTGCTGCCGGTGGTAGTCCATCAGCAGAGTCTCGGCCACGCGTTTGCCCTCGTCGTAACACGAGCGAGGGCCGACGGGATTGACGTTTCCCCAGTACGATTCCGGCTGCGGATGAACGGTTGGATTCCCGTACACCTCGGAAGTGGACGCCTGCAGGATACGAGCACCCGTTCGGCGCGCGAGTTCGAGGATATTGGTCACGCCGAGGACGTTCGCGTGCACCGTGCGGATGGCGTCGTGCTGGTAGTGAACCGGCGAGGCGGGGCACGCAAGATTGTAGATGGCTTCGACTTCGATGTCGATGTATTGAATGATGTCGTGTCGGATCACCTCGAACGACCGGTGCTGAGTCAGATGCCGGATGTTCTCCTTGGATCCAGTGAAGTAGTTATCGAGGCAAATGACTCCGTGGCCTTCTGCCAACAGTGCTTCGCAGAGGTGGGACCCAATGAATCCCGCTCCCCCTGTTACCAGTATATGCACGAATGACTCCTCTCAGCTGGCGGACCGGGATTGTGGCGGTTCGGGCCCCCGGGTCCGGCTGACGGCGTGGTCGCGAGATGTCGCGATGACGGCAAACTGAACAAAGATCATACAGCATCTTGAGGAACGTTACAATCCCCTGTCCTCCGGTGCTGGCTGTGTTTTGTCACGGCGCACGGGGCACATCGCGGGGTCCCGAGCCGTGGCGATGCAGGCGCCGAACGACCGCCGGCCAACCGACCAGCCCGAGCATCGCGATGGCGCCGCGGAAGCCGCCCGGGATACCACCTACCGCCCCCATCTCCACCAGCTCCCCGTTCCAGTGGCTCTTGAACTCGCTGTCCCGCCCGAGATCAAGCCAGTGAATGCCGCGCTCCCCCGCCCATTCGACCACGCGCCAGATGATGAGGTGGCCGGCCGACACCCGGGAGAAGTCGGTGTCATAGCTGAATTTCAGGCCATATAGCTTGGTTCCCTCCACGAGTCCGTACAAGAACGCAACCAGCTTGTCCCCGCACGCGAGTTCGAAGAGCGTAAATCGCCGCTCGGACACGAGCGAAAACGCGAGCGAGTCGTAGAACCGCCGGATCCGCTCATCACGAGCAACGGCGGTACCGGACCGGCCCTTCCATCCGCGCGACTCCAGCTCCCAGGCGGCGGCGAGCCGCGCGTCGAGGTTGGCCGCGCGGGAGACTTCCTCGAAGCGGACCGCTCCCATTCGTTCGAGCCTCCGACTTGATTTTCGCAACCGCGCCCGCATGTTCGGGCTGAACGACGCCAGCAGCGCGTCGGCCCCGTCCGGGAAGTGGACCACGCGGTGCGGTCGTTCGGCCCTCCACATCACGCGTCGCCCTGCCGCATCGAGGGCCGAGCGCGCCAGGTCGGTGGCCGTACTTCGGCGAGGTGCGTTTCTCCACGAGACGGCTCCGTTGCGTCCAGCAAGTTCCATGATCGCCCCCGCGATTTCCCGCGCGGCGTCCGCCGCTCTCTCCGCGTCCGCGGCCAGCAACCATTCATAGCCTGACGTATGCGCATTCTCCATGCCGGTGACGGCCGGGTACGAAATCCCCGCAGCGCGCTTCCGGATGGCGACCACCGGGGCCGCGCCGATGAGCCTGCCTTCGCGCCACACGGCAATGACGGCCGCGCCTTCGCCCGGGACCATCTCCTCCCAGAACCGATCGAACCAGTGCCAGTGGAGAAACGGGGATGCGTCGGGTCGCTCAGCCCGGAGGATCATCCACGCATCACGGATACTTGCGAACTCCGCGCGCGTTCGAAGCACCTCGACAGTAGTCACGGCGGGCTCGATCGGGAACGCGCCGCTGGTCGCGGGACTAGCCGATCACGTTCGAGGTTGAGTATGAAGCCATCGAAGGCGGAGTGTCGCGAAACGCCGACGCGGTGCAGCCGAAAGCGGTCCGCGTCTCGCCGCAGCGGCCCGTTTACGGACGTCGCCGCGGAGAGAAAGCCGGCTTCCCTCACCAGTCTGGCGGTACGCTCGTCGTGGTTGATGACGCCCGAACCGTTCGGGTAGGCAAAATGCGCCGGAACCGTCCCGAGCCCTTCCTGAAGCACGCGCCGCGACCTCTCGATCTCGTCCCGCGCAGCGGCACTAGTCTGGCGCGTTAGTATCGGATGACTGCACGTGTGCGCCCCCACCTCCACGCCGCATCGAACCATTTCCCGCATTTCATCCCAGCTCATCATCCACGTGTCGGCGCCCGGAACAGGCTCCTCCACGCCGCACTCGCGACCCACGGCGTCCAACATGGCGTTCGCGTCCTCAAGGGGAAGACTCTTGAAAAGGAGGCTCAGCCGCCGCATGGACCGCTGTCGCTCCTCGGGAGCGCTGAGGTCGAGCACTCCCAGCCCGGGAACCTGTATATGCGGCACGGACGATCGTGTAAGCACGGCGCGCATTCTAGCCTGCCAGAATTGCCAGCCATTTCCGACTCCACCCGTCGTGACGTAGACGGTGGCGGGCAGCCCATACCGCCGCAAGGTCGGGAGGGCGTGGACGAAGTTGTCCCGGTACCCATCGTCGAACGTGATCGCCACGGCTCGTTCCGGGAAGGGGCGGTTCTCGGCCAGGCACTGCACTAGTTCGCCCAGCGCGACCACGCGATAGTGGGCGGCGAGAAAAGCCATTTGCCGGTCGAACAGCGCCGGCGCAACGGCGATCGCGTGCTCGCGGTAGATCGAACTCTCCTCGGTCCAGTCGCTCACAGAATGGTAGCGCAGGATCACGGCGCGCGAGCGATCCGGGTGGCGCCGGATCATCCCGAGCACCCCAGACGCGCCGAGGGCTCCCACGACCAGTTTTCGCGCCCGCAGTTTCATTCCCCTCGCTCCAGGTAGGCGGTCAATTGCCGGCGCCACCGCGGACGCAACAGCCGGTCCAGCGCCCCGAGTAAGCGGCCAAGAAGCCCGGAAACGTCGTAGACGAAAAGGATCACGACGGCGAGCAGATGGTCACGAAGTCCGAATCGTGTAGTCGTGGCTTTCGACACCCGGTGCAATCGCCGCCACGCGCGGACGCAGGTGAACGCGACTCCGCCCATCAGAACCGCCGGCGCCAGCCACGGGGAGAGGAACGACAGGATGAGCAACAGCCCGCCGGCGACGTAGACCGCCGCCAGTCGCCACTGCATCCCCGGCAGACAAAGTCGGGCGCCCCAGAGGTCGTAATAGAATTGCCTTTTCACGAGGCTCGAAATCGAACTCGACATGTGGTGCCGCACGCGGGCGTCGAGGGCGACGCCCAGCCTGCCATCGACACGCCGCGCGCGGTACCCGAAGAGCCTGTCCTGCCCCTTTCGTGCCCACTCGCTGAATCCTCCGCAGCGTTCCCACAGCTGCTTGCGATAGGCCATGCACATGCCGCCGGGGACGAAATCCGCCGGGATCAGGGGTTCGATCTCGCTATGCGCCATGGTTGGCAGGATGCAGTCGATGGTGTAGCACACCGCGGCGGCCGCTTGCTCGAACTGCGTCTCGGCCACGGGCGAGAAGAGACCTCCAACCATCTCCAGAGCGGGGTCCCGCTCGAACGGCGCGACCATATTCTCCAGCCAGTCGGGTTCGGCGATGTTCCCCGCGTCCATGTTAACGATGAGGTCATACGCTGCCGCCCGCGTCGCCGCGTTACGTCCGCCGCCGGCGAATAGCGAATCGTTGCCGACCACCCGCACCGCCACGCCGCGGCCTTCGAACTGGCGAACGCGCGCCACGGTGTCGTCCGTCGAACGCGCGTCGGCAAGAACAACCTCGTCGGGAAGGCGGGTCTGGCGCAGGAGAGACTCCACCGTGGGGCCGATACGGCGGCCCTCGTTCCGGGCTGCCATGACGATTGTCACCCGCTCGCGGCTCATCCCCTTCCCGCGATCCTTCCATACGCCGCGAGCAGGCATGGCCGGCTGTGTTCCCAACTCAGTTCAGCCACCACCCGTTGCCGTCCGGTGCCGCCCATCTCGTTGCGTCTGACTTCGTCGTCCAGCAGCATCGCGATCAGAGACGCAAACTCACGGACGTCGTTGGGGGCAGCGTAAACCGCGGCATCTCGGGCGGAGAATCGGTTCTCCTTGAGGTTGAAGGCCACGATCGGCCGCCCGAATGCCATGTACTCGACGATCTTGTTCATCGTCGATTGGTCCGACCACTCCGTGTACGGATCCGGGTCGACGCAGACGTCGGCAACCGAGAGATAACGGCAGAGATCGTGGTCGGAAATGCGGCCGGTGAATTCGACGCGGTCGTCCAAGCCCATCGAGGTTTTCATGCGCCTGAGTCCATCCAGCGCGGGCCCGCCGCCTATAATGACAAACTTCGTATCGCGGCGGCCCATTTCAGCAACGAAGACCCTGGCGGCTTCGAGCAGGAGGTCGACTCCGTCCTGCGGACACATCTCACCCAGGTAACAGACGAGGTAGCGACAACCATCCCGGAGCAGTGGCTCCGGCGGGACTTGCCTGAGACGATCGAGATCGGGCCCGCTTCGCACCACGAACACGCGCTCTGGGTCCACACCGCCGCGCCGGATGGCGATCTCCCGGTGCGACTCATTAGTCGCAATGACTACGTCGGCGGTTCGGAAGGTCAGGCGCTCGAGGAGCAGGAGGGCCCGGTGCAACAGACCACCCCGCCGTCCCCCTTTGGCCAGGTACATTTCGGGTGAGAGATCGTGGTGGTCGAAGAGAAACTTCTTTCCGAACAGTCTGTACACCAGGGCCAGGGCAAAATACGTCTCGGGCGGATTGCACGCGTGCACGACGTCGAATCCGCGCGCCAGGGCGGCGCGGACGGACAGGGCGGCGGTCATCAGCCAGCAGTACGCGAACTCGAATACATAGCCGGCCACACCTTCGGCTTCGGGCGGAGCCGCATAGCGGAATATTTCCACGCCTTCGATCGTCTCGCGCGAGGCGCCGTACTTGCCGCCGCGGCCCTTGGGACATATGACGGTGACGAGATAGCCCGAGCGCGTCAGCGTGGTTGCTTCCAACCATACGCGGCGATCGAGCGGGACGGGGAGATTCTGGACGACGATCAGTACGCGCTTCCGTTTCACGGCGCCTGGCTTCCCGAAGGCTCATCGTTCGTCGGACGTCCGCTTGCGGCGGCCGATGCGAAACACGGCAGCGAGTCAACCGTGCCCCACAGCACGTCGGCCAGAATCGCATTTCCGGCCGCGTTCGGGTGGATCGGATCGGCTTCCTGGAACAGCACGCCGCCGGCCGTGGCGAACGCATCCGTGGCGTCGACGAGGACGCGGCCGTTGCGAGCCGCCACCTCGCTCATGAGCCGCTTGAGCTCGCGGCTGCGTCGGCTGTCGACTTCATCCTCGCGGGGCGTGTGGAGAAACACGAGTTCCACCCCATGCGCCCGCAGCAGATCGTCGATGGACTGGAACGTCCCTCCCAGGCTGACGAGGAGCGCCTTTTCCGCGGCGTCGAATTGTTGCTCGTCCGGTCTGTCGCCCGCGGCGACGAGTTTCTTCCGGTACCTGTCGTAGTACGTCCTCAGGCGAACCTCGACGAAGTAATGGTAGATCGCGCTGCGACGCAGCAGATTCTTCAGGACCAGCTTGCGCCGGAAGGAGCGCTTGAACGCCTCCGTTTGATCTTCACCGAAGACAGTCCACAGGTTCGCGCCATCGATGACAACGATGTCCGGCGAGTATTCCAGCGCATAGCGCTTCAGGTAAACGAGCATTTGCGGATACGACCACGCGTTCACCCCGGCGTTGATGACCTCGACCCGCGTCCCCTCCGAAGCGACTCCTTGGAGCAGTACTTCCAGGCGCTTCGAGTAGGTCTCGTCTTCGGCGAGACCCCAGCCATACGTACGCGAATCCCCCAGGCAGAGAACACGGAACGTGCCAACCGGTTTGGAGGTTTCGAACTCTTCTCCCCTCGTTCCATGAGAGTTGATCCTGACCGGCTTCTTCCCCACCTTGGTCACCACGTTCTGATTCGGGGTGAGCTTCCAGTACAGGTTCGGATCGGGGCTGTAGAGTTCCAGATTTCCGTAACCAGCCATGGAAAGGCCGACCTCGAGGATGACCACGAGGAGCAGGAACGTACCGGCGGCGAGTCCGATCTTGGAAAGGAGAGACTTCATCGTGTCCGGAAGTTGATCCGATTCTGTGGGGACTCCCGGCACCTCGATGGCGACGCTTCGGGCGCACGAAACACACCTTGATACCGGGGACCGCAGGAGGTATCGATTGAGTTTACGGGCCGCAGCGGCAAGCGTCAAGGCGTCCGGTGCGACTCGTAGTGGTCCAAACGGGTCCATTACCGGTTCTGCTTGCGGGCATTCCCCTACACGACCCGCCCCTTCCACTTCCCTCTTCGAAACAACGAGATCGCTACCAGACCGGCGATCGACTCCGCGATCACGATCGACCAGTACACGCCTCGTTCCCCCGCACCCAGTTTCAGCGCGAACGCGTACGCCACCGGGATTTCGATCAGCCAGAAGCACACGAAATTGATCTTGGTGGGCGTGATGGTGTCACCCGCGCCGTTGAACGCCTGGATGATCACCAGCTCCCACGCGTAGAACAGGTACCCGTAGGACACGATCCGGAGACACTCCGCGCCCGCGGTAACGACACCGGGCTCGCGGCTGAAGATGCGGACCAGCTCCTGGTTGAACGCGATGTACACGGCCGCGACCACGGCCATGAAGATCATGGTCGCCAGGCCGGTCAGCCACACGGAGCGTTCCGCCCGCTCGGGTTTTTTCGCGCCGAGATTCTGGCCCACGAGGGTCGCCGCAGCGTTGGACAGCCCCCACGCCGGCAGGAACGTGAACACGATGATGCGCATGGCGATGGTATAGCCGGCGAGCGCCACGCTGCCGAATTCGGACATGATGCGCATGAGTCCGACCCAGCTCGAGGTGGCGATGATGAGTTGGGCGATTCCACCGAGGGAGAGACGAACGAGGCGCCACATCACATCGGCGCGCACGCGCAGCTGCGAACGGAGCACGCGGATGTGTTTCGCACCGCGAAACAGCACGAAGAGCTGGATCGCGACCCCGACGCCGCGGCCGATGGTGGTCGCGACGCCGGCGCCCTCGACGCCGAGTTCGGGCAGCGGACCCCAGCCGCGAATGAGCGCGGGGTCGAGCACGATGTTGATTCCGTTCGAAACCCAGAGCACGCGCATCGCCATCGCCGGGTCGCCCGCGCCGCGGAACACCGCGTTGATCACGAAGATCAACATGATGACGACGTTCCCGCCCAGCATCCAGCGGGTGTAGCGGTAGCCGTGCTCCAGGGCCCACGCGTCCGCCCCCATGAGCACCAGCACCTTCTTCGCGAAGAAGAACCCGACCACGGCGACCGGGATCGACGCCATCGCCGCCACCGCGATGGCCTGCACGGCGACGTCGGCAGCGCCCGCCGGATTCTTTTCCCCGATGCGCCGGGCCACCATGGCGGTGGTCCCCATGGAGAGTCCGATGGCGACGGCGTAGACGAGGGTGAGAATGGATTCGGTCAGGCCGACGGTGGCGACCGCCGATGGCCCGAGCGAGGCGACGAAGTACACGTCGACGACGGCGAAGAGCGACTCCATCGCCATCTCGAGTACCATCGGGACCGAGAGCAGCAGGACGGCGCGGCCGAGGCCGCCCTCGGTGTAGTCCTGTTCGCTGCCCCGGACGGCGTCGGCGAGATCACGCAGTGTGCGGCGCAGGCTGGCCAGGGTCTTCTCCGCCCGATCAGGTGAGCCGGGCGCGAACCCGCGCGATCAGCGCGAGCGCCCCCACGTACACCACACCCGCGAGCAGGAGCATGGTGCTGAAACTCGTGAGCATGGCGCCCAGCACCGCGCACGCCGAGCCCACGAAGCCTATCAGATCACCTCGCGCCCTGTCAAAACTCCGTGGTCAGTCGGCGAGCATCTCGTGCTTCTTGCGCAGCCGGGCGATCAC
>Ga0184629_10001340_pt1 | contig 10075 bp, 6 predicted proteins | sample PLM4_32_b1_FD_133158 | JGI IMG/M metagenome (GOLD analysis project Ga0184629, IMG submission 133158) | Groundwater sediment microbial communities from an aquifer in East River, Colorado, USA - PLM4_32_b1 | ecosystem: Environmental > Terrestrial > Soil > Riparian zone | place: USA: East River...
AAACATATACTGGCTAAAAAGCGGGTTCTCCTGAGCATGACTCTGCAGGGTGATCAGCATCATCCCTATCATTAAGGCGGGGATACCGTAAAATTTCATAGTCAATGATTCTTTGATGTGGACGTGTAGAGTGCGGTTCATGATCATTATTCTTTTCTGTTAACGGATGATCACTACGTATCCAGTCAATGTGTTCAATCCGCCACCAGGCTGCAGGATATAGTAGTAGGTACCCTTGTCTACTAACTTTCCGGATAGCTGACCCGTGTTAGCCCGTCCATCCCAGGGCGCGATTGTATTTTCATAGCCCGCTTTCTGATAGACCAAAAGTCCCCAGCGGTCATATACCTTGACAACGTTATTGGGATAACCCTCTATTCCCTTGATGTACCATGTATCGTTGTTGCCATCGCCGTTGGGAGAGAATCCCTGGGAGACGATCAATTCTAACACGGTATAATTAATGGTCACGACCGCTTCATCAGTGAGTCCTCCCGGATCTGTAATGGTATAGGTAAACGTCACGGTGGTGGAAAGATCTCCTTCCGGCGTATAAACGATCTCGTCACCTACGATGCTCACGGTGCCCTTCGAGGGGTTGGTGACTGATACGATGGAAAGCTCATCGTGCGCATTATCCGGATCATAGTCGTTTGCCATTACATCAATAGTAACCGATGATACGGAATTATGGGTGATCGCATCATCCACGGCAACTGGAGGAAGATTGACATCAATAACCTCGATGCTTACCGTAGCAGGATTTGAAACTAAACCGGGAGGATCCTTGATTGTATAGGAAAATGAATCACTGCCCACGTAATCTTGTGCAGGCGTATACGTCACCACTCCCGTCGATGTATTGATAGATAGAGTTCCGTGCTGGGGATTAGTACCGATGTTTATGGATGACGGATCCAGGGTATTATCCACATCAAAATCATTAGCAAGAACCGGAATACCCACCGCTGTATTCTCATCGGTAGTAGCCGCATCATTCATGGCAACGGGTGGATCATTTACAGGGGTGACGATGATCGTAACGGTGCCCGGTTTGGAAGTGGCTCCTGCTACATCCTTAATAGTATAGGTGAAACTGTCCGTTCCATAAAAATCTTTACCCGGCGTGTATAAGAATGTTCCTCCAGGCTGAACAACAACGGAGCCATGAGAGGGACTACTCGCGACTGCTGCGGAAGAAGCATCGATGGCATTGTCTACATCCGTGTCGTTACCTGATACGGAAATAACCACAGGCACATCTTCCGGTGTGGTAACCTGGTCAGGAGCCGCGATGGGCATATCGTTTACCGGGTTGACTGTTATTGTTACGGTGGCAACATTGGAGAAGGCGCCACCTGAATCTTTCAGTTTATAAGTAAAGGAATCATTCCCGTAATAATTAAGGCTCGGGGTGTAGGTAACTTTACCATTATTTTTATTTACCGCCACTGTTCCATGAACAGGTTGGGTAACAATGATGATCATAGACCCCTTCAGCGTCTCATCTACATCTGTATCATTGGAGAGGACCGTGATCTTGACCGGAGTATCTTCATTGGTGATGATGGCATCGTTCACAGCAATAGGCGGATCATTCACCGGGACCACTGTGATGGTCACCAACGTCTCCGCTGAGTTATCTTTACCGTCGTTGGCATAATAGGTGAACGTATCCATTCCATTATAATTGAGATCAGGCATGTAGGTAAACGTTCCATTCGTGTTGAATACGAGCGTACCATGCTTTGTCGGTTTACCCAATATGGCCGTGATCGGTTCACCATCAGGATCAACATCATTTTTCAAAACACCATTGGAGGTCACCTCTAGTTTTGTATCCTCAGGCGTGGTGTAGGCATCGGGGTTGCCGATGGGGACGTCCTGTATGCAGACTACTGTTATTTTTACCGTCCCATGGCAGCAGGCATTGGGAGAGGCATCATCGCATACCTGATAAGTGAAGGTATCCTCACCGTGAAAATTTAAGTTGGGAGTATAGGTAAAGGTTCCATCGGCATGGATGACCGCCTGACCGTGTGCTGTGTTTAAGGTTTCGGCGATGACGTGCAACGCACCACCTTCCGGGTCGTGGTCGTTAGTCAGAACGTTGCCGCTCACGGGGGTGTCCTCGTCCGTTGTAACAACATCGGTTCCGGCTACGGGTGGCTGGTTAGTCTCTGCCATATCAATGCTTGCGACGGTGGGTGCAAGCGCATATGAAGGGTAGACAAAGCATGAAAGTAAAAACAGTAGGAGCGATACAGACAACGTTATGTCATAAATGGTTCGCTTCCTGGTGCCTGACATTGGACAGGATAATACCGGGGTTCCTTTTCTCGTAAAATCTTTCATCATCATGGGTATCTGTGTCTAAGTAGGCATCATTATACAAGGCCTGCACTAAAGAAGACTTTGTAATGCGATGCACAAAATGGGCTCTAAAATATGGACTTCTGCTCAATATCTTACATGAGACACTCAGCACAAAGGTAACCAATCGGCAGGAGAAATGCGCACTTTGTCGACTGTCAGGTTAATACAAAGGAAATTTTCTTAACCAAGACCCGTTTACTTGCAACGTATTAATGCACAGTAGCTTATCCAATTGCGGTTAAACACATAACCCCCTATTAATGAATTGCAATCGTGTGCGGAAATAGTGCTCGCCGTCCGGAATTCAGCCAACTGTCTCTGTTTATTACTAGTCCAATAAAGCACGGAGCACACCATCAGCCCCGTCGGGGCGGGAGACAAGTGGTCGAGAGGCTGCTCTTTGTCTATAATATAGTGGTTTTGCACTTTCATCGACCACGATGATACAGGCCAGATTCGGGAGCCCGCATGCAGAATACCTACACGGAATAAAACGACCCTTTCCAAAAAGCATTTGCACTTTTGAAGTGAGCTATCCTGGACCCCGATTATATTGGGGTCCAGGATGACTCACCGCCAGGTGAAGCGTGGGCTCGAAACATGACCCCCCCGCGGTGGGGATGACGTTATAGGCTGAGCGCTTGGAGCACCACGTCACGCCGGGCAATGGTTATCTGATTTCAATTGGTTTTTTCGCTTTTCCCTGAGCAAGGCTTTTTTTAGCAATGGACAATTTTAGGATGCCTTCTTCATACTGGGCCTGCACATTTTCTTCACTTGTGTTTGCCGGAAGATTGAAGGATCGGGAAAATGAATTATATCCAAATTCTCTTCGCGTATAGCTGTTTTCCTTTTCTTCCTTTTCGTGCCGATTTTCGGCAGACACCGTCAAAAGGCCATTATCGATGGATACAGTAAAATCCTTCTTTTTAAACCCAGGAGCAGCGAGCTCAATTTCATACATTTTTTCACTTTCTTTTACATTCACTGCCGGCAGGCTCTGCCCCCTGAGCCATGGTGAATTATAAAATCGATCGTCATCAAAGAACTCCGGGAGTAGTGATCCGCCCACGGTAGGCCAATTTGAATTTCTTACAAGTGTCATGGTTCCTCCTTTTTTTAGTTTAGAAATTTTGTTTTAAATACGTCTACATTCAATTAACACACGCCATTGTTCCTCCTTTTTTAAGTTGGATAAAGCTTATTGTTTATATAAAAAATGTTTAACGAATAGAGATGTTCAAAAGATAAGAGGCTGTCGGATTTATAATAATTATAAATGACAGCCTCTCTGTCAATCTCTTTCCTTACGCTGGCATTGCCCAGATCAAGTTTTATGGATATGATCTCAGATCCGATTCCAAATTCATCTTAGAGACTAATTGTTCTTCAACAATTTCCATCTTAAGATTTTCATCCAACAGATCACTCCCACTAAATCGTATCACTCCCGAAGAGATTTGCAGAATAAGATGGATAAAAACCATGCCATCATGAAAAGACAGCCTTCAGCGTTTATACAGCGGAGTGTGGTGATTTGAATGTAGGATAATAGGGTAACATGACGAATGCCGGGAAAGAAATATCGCAGGGTTGTAAGCACACAATAATAGTGCCTACCCAGTCGATATAGAATCACAACACTAACCGTAGGCAAATCCTTCGCTGCGCGAATACTTCTTCATTCACAATCCAAATAATCATTACAATTGGGACAGTGTCGTGTATCCAAAGCTCAGGATGGCGGCCGTTGAAGTTTTCTTCGAAACGGTCATCCAGAACTCAAGTTCACTTATCGAAGGAATGGCAGCAAATGTCTAATGACGTGTGAATGTTTGAGGCTTTAGCGAAGGATCTGGGCGTCAATTCCCTTCAGCGACCGTCACTTAGAAGCTATAAGATCAAAATTCCGGAGATCAGTGACTCTTGCGATCGGGTAAAAAAAGAAAGCGTTAAATCTTAATTAATAACCACCTGCGCGCTAAGAACGTTGGTGTTGCCTGCCGGCGGAGTGGCATAACCAAGTACAAGGATTGTGTAGAACCATCCGCTCTGGAGTTGGGTATCGGGTAGCTCATCAACAAGAATACCTCCACTGATGATCTCAAAATTGTACGTCGTCGCTTCAATGTCCATAAAGTTTGAAGCAACGGCAAAGGATTGACCAACTGTTAGGGGGAGGGCTACATCCTTAATCTTAAGCTGTACAGGTTCACTGTCTGGTGAAAGGTTAATAAAGCGAACCTTTGCATTACCCGGGGCGGGTGGGTCCGGGTCATCGAAAAGCATCAAAACGCTTGCCTTTTCGAACTCATCTACAACAAAAATGGAAAAGTCTTTGTCCGGCTCCAACGTAAGCATGGTGTCAATGGTAATAATGCTTCCTCCATACGGACCGAATTTCAAATTTCGGTTGCCCGACGAAAATCGCAGGTAGTCTGTGTTGTAGCCATACTTAAAAGGTACCGTATTTATCTTTTGGTCATCCACTAAAATATCAAGGTCTGGTGCGTTTGGTGAAGCATGATACAATGATACGCGAGAAATAGGACCGGGATCGGTATTGTCGTTACCAAAACCACAACTTATTATAAAGCCAATGAAAATACACGCTATCAACGTTGCGATACCTATTCGATACATTTTCTTCATAGCATTCCTGTATTTTTGTTTTTGTTCAGAACGGAGAAGGGGCTTCCCAAGGTATGGTTAAGAACCTGAAATTTAGTGATCGGCGTTACAATTACCAATCACTTCCGGTAAGATGATATAAGAGGGATCTGTCTAAGCATAAGCCGCATCCGAGAAGGGCGAGCAAGGCTCACCCTTCTGTGGCAACCCTATTTTTCGCCGCTTAAACAGTGTTACCCGAAGCCCATTCACCGCATTGTGTTTTTTAAGGTTACTTTTACTGCGTTCCCGAAAATTTTAACGAACTCATTATGATGATTACAAGATTCTGGCAGATACTAAAGGATGATTCCAAACGGACATTTGAAGTGTGTGGTCAGGTGGCCAATGAAAATTCGTTTACCAATAAAACGTATGCCATGCAAAAAGCCGGAATGAATGTAAGTTGTATGACACCACCCGTAACGAATAAGAGTTCAAGTAAAGACCTTATAAAAATTACAGGTTACACAAAAGAGAGCGGTTTGCAGGAAAGACTTTTGAAACAGTACCGCGAAATAACAATGACATCATATGATGAATGATTATTACTTTTATTACTGACTACCTTTATTTTTTTCCGGACTAGCCGCCACTGAAATTTCCTACCTGGCGTAGGGTCGTGAGGTGGCTTCGCGCGCTGGATCACTTGTGTCCATCAGATACCGAAAAATATGGTATTCAAGATTTAAACAACTTGAAGTTTATGTAGAACGGTTTCCTTTGTCTCTTTTGAAGTCGAATTGCCCCCAGGTATAAGACATACCCGGCGATAGCCATCAGCGTATGGCTGATATCCTGGTAGTTGAACCAGGAGTCAATAGAAAGTTTATTCATGAAGACCAGGGAAGCAATGCCGGATATCGCTAATGCTCCTAAAATGGCAAGACTGCCTTTGTCCCCGGTACGGTAGTAAATGTATGCGTGAAACGTGGAGACAATAGCCAACAATCCGTAAACAGAATGTAATTCTACCCATTTAAAGTTTAGGGTAACCAGGGTTACGATCATCACGGTAAGGAGCTCAGTCAGGTTAAATGCCAGGAAGTAATTTCCGATGTGTGGCTTAATTAATGGCCGCGCATGAGATATGGCGGCGTGCTGGATTAAGGCCACAGCGAGCATGCCGATGGTCCAGCCAGGCAGCTTCCATTCGAACCTCAATGCATACAAAAATCCGTGACCGATCACCCCTCCTAAAAAGGTAGCTACGCCCATCAGCAGAAAATAGTATCGGAAATATAGTTGCGACCTTCCGGGAAGTTTTCTTTTGTTCAGCTGATAAAAGGCATAAAAGCAAACGAAGGCGACAATAATATCGGTCAGCATCGCGATCGGTTCATCGATGCAAATGCCAAAAGGGTTAATAGATGGCTGCGGGTCTACCATTTTGTTTTAACAGACAGGTTTGTCGTTGGAATAATATCAAGGCTTGATAAGGACAAGCATGCAAGGAGGGCTTCTTTAGCGTCTTTTCCAAACTTACAATTCCCGATTGGGTGCGAAGTTATGGGGTGGCTTTGCGCTTTGCCCAATCTGTCTATGAACAGAAGGCCAGGTAGGAGGGCAGGGGCTTGGTCATCAGTCCCGATTTAATCGGGACGATCCCACCGCCTCTTTGGGCTGCGCCAACTTTCGAACATACAAAATTATCCCTCTCTTCTTCTCACGCGCAACCAGCGCTATTCCAACAAGTGTTTTGCCCTAAAAAAACACACACTCAAAGCCTTTCACTCAATCCGACAAACAGAGACGTCATTACCATTTTTTTTACCTACAGTGTTTAACTTACAATAACCTTAAAACGATACTTCATCATTTAATTTCTCAGCTTCAATTAATTGGTGCAGCGTATTAAAGGCCTGATGAATCTTAAGTCCTTTTTCTAATGCCTGTTTACATAAGTATCGCGTCATCACTTTCGGCAAAAAGCCGTTAAGTTTCACATGCCAGTATAACCTTGTACCGGAAGGGATTTCTTCGAATTTACTGGTCAGTGTTAAACTAAGCGGACCTTTGCCTATGGATGATGTATAATAATCGAAAGGATGATAATCCAGGATCTTCTCTGTAACGTCAGTACTCACACAATGATTGGTTGCACCTTTACCCGTCCTTCCTTCCGGCCGTAAGCCAGGGCGCCAGTTGGTTTCTTCATTCCACAAACTTCTTCGCTTAGGATCATTGACCCATTCCCATAGTAAAGGCGGAGGAATGGGAAAATCTTTTTGAACGACGAAATCCGCATCTTCCGCGGAGAGATAAACCCTTCTTTCGTTAAGAAATTTTTTATATTCCTCATCAAGATCAATACTGAATGTTTCGATAGCGCCGATATGCTCATACTCCTCGGTTTGTTGATGAAGTTTAGTTGAATCTATTTGTATGGTATCCACACAATCTTTTGTGAAAAGAGCATACGCTTTACATCCTGTTTCTTCAGTGACATGATTTTTCAGGAGCCTGTGTGCCACATTAACGGAAGGTCCAAGAGGTTTGCTTTTACCACCAATATTATTCATAACATAGTCACCATAGTGGACAATGAATTTCAAATCCAGTAATGGAGCCATCTGACAGGCTTTGCACTCGCATGATCTTACTCTGCGAAAGGAGTTTTTTTTATCCCTGAACGCGTAGTATGCTGACTCTATTATTTCAAGTATCATTTCCCCGCGGGGAAATTTCTCAAGCCCAGAGTAGACAAAAACAGCATCGCCTTCCACTTCCGCTAACGTAAACGTCGGCGTTAAAAAAGAAATGATACCCTTTAGTACATGGTTTAATATTTCCTGCGAGTGCTCAAGTTCCGTACTGGCGACAAAGGGAGTAAATCCCGTTATGTCAGCCAGAACTAAGAAACCTTGTCGTGTTGCTGTGGTCATAAAAGTCTTTATTCCCTTTGCTCAATTCATTAATATACCTTGTCAGTTCAGGCGCGTACGCAGTTACATAGCAATTAGCAAAATCCATATGCTGCATGTAATAAGGTAAGCGCTCAGCATGCGCTTGCTAAAATCAGTTCCTGTAGTTTGCTTAACCGGAGAATGACATCGTTGCGTATTACAATATAGCTGGTTTATTTTTCATTTGGGATAAGAGACTGTACGATCACACACCGATACCATTTCCTCGTCATGACACGGAAAATTCGTTATTGCTGAGGACATCTCATCACGAACGTGATGAGTTACGTCCGCGGCACGTGTTCCGCTTTAGCGAAATCCCCTCCTACGCAGCAGAAATACGCAAGAAAGATGAGCTTCCAGCTGAATTCCGCCCTTTGCAATATCCCGCTAGTATTTAATTTAACCTTCCAAACCCAAAAAAACCCCTAACCCTAACCCCTAATTCATAATCCATAATCCATAACTCATAACTCATAATCAACCCCCCATGTCCTCCAACAACAAAGAAACTAAGGACGTAAAATCCGAAGGAGCAGGCACAAAACAACCCGCTGTCAACTATAAGTTTAAGGATCTGAAGGTGCATTCCTCAGACGAGTGGATGGCCGATGGAACAAAAAAGTACCGGCAGGTCTATGACCGCTATGAAACCTCGTACTTGCGGTTGGAACTTTCATTTTTTAATAAACTTTTCGATGAAGCGGAGTGGGAGGCATCCATCCGCACGAAGTGTTTTTTTGTTAGCGGAAGCCAACGTAACGAACTATCCAACTTCGAGCAGAAAAGGAAGATCCTGAAGGATGAAAACGTGGTCTATATCCGCGACTCCTGGGGTAACGCAACCCCTGGATCTTACTGGCTTAAGGGAAATTATGTGTGGGAAGCCTATATGGACGAAATTAAAATAGGCGAAGCAAAATTTTTTGTGGAAGACTTGGGTGTTAACGCGGAAGGCAAGAACCTTTTCTTTGATATTGAAAGCATCAGACTTTTTGAGGGTGACTCGCAGGCTGCATCCCTTCCACAGAAAAAATACCTGAGCAAGTTTAGTAAGAAGGACACCCGCTATGTATGGGGCGAATTCTGTTTCAAAAACAAAACCTCAGGGGATTATTACGCTGAGCTATTTTTTAATTTTTGCGATGATGCCGGACAGTTCAAGGGAAGGAGTACGCGGTTACTTTACATCCCGCCAAACACGGCCGGTCAGCTTTATACCCTGTACCCCTCATGGGGCAGCGATACACCGGGGATTTGGATTGATGATGCCTATACCATGGAAGTAGTATTCATGGATACGTTGATTGCTACCGTGCCGTTCCGGACAGGAGAAGTACCTGAGGAGGGCGGCGTAAAGGTGATAACGGATGTAAGCGAAATGCTAAAGCAGACAGCACAATCTAATGCTTCATCTGCCAATAAGACCCTCGACGATGTTTTATTTGAAAGCCTGGCAGAGCTGAATGCCCTGACTGGATTGGAGCGCATAAAAACCGAAGTAAATGAGATGGTGAAGCTGGTGCGTTTTTACCAGGAGACGGGAAAAGATGTGCTTAACAAATTTTCACTGCACACCGTCTTCACCGGAAATCCGGGTACAGGAAAAACCACGGTAGCCCGCATACTGGCAAAGATCTACAAAGGACTTGGCGTTCTTGAAAAGGGTCACCTCGTCGAAGTAGACCGCCAGGGATTGGTGGCGGGATTTGTCGGACAGACCGCGATCAAGACGGGCGACAAGATCAACGAAGCCATGGGTGGAATACTCTTTATAGACGAGGCCTACTCCCTGGCAAATGAAGGTGGTGCGCAACATGATTTTGGCGGAGAATCCATCCAGGTGATCCTCAAACGGATGGAAGATCTAAGAGGAAAGTTCGGCGTGATCGTGGCGGGCTATACCGGTAATATGGAAACGTTCATCGGTTCAAACCCCGGACTACGGTCCCGGTTCGACAAGTACTTTTTATTTGAAGATTACTCTGCCGAAGATATGTTCACTATTGCCCTTACCCTGTTCAACAAAGAAGGCGTTACGCCTGATGCAATCGCGGCACAACACTTAAAAAACTATTTTGCATTTCTGCACAAAAGAAGGGACAAACACTTCGGCAATGCCC
>Ga0184629_10001341_pt1 | contig 10074 bp, 9 predicted proteins | sample PLM4_32_b1_FD_133158 | JGI IMG/M metagenome (GOLD analysis project Ga0184629, IMG submission 133158) | Groundwater sediment microbial communities from an aquifer in East River, Colorado, USA - PLM4_32_b1 | ecosystem: Environmental > Terrestrial > Soil > Riparian zone | place: USA: East River...
GCCTTGAGCTCGCGTCCCGCGCTGTAATCGCCCGCTGCCAGCACGACTCCGCCGCGGGCGATGAATTCCGCTCCCGAACCGGTGGCGGCCGCGGCCTGCACGCCCCTCACCCGGCCGTCCTCCACGAGCAACCGCTCGACGCGCGTATTAAGGCGGATATCCACGCCCAGTCGCCGGCAATGCCGGCCGAGATGATGCGGAAAGGCGCGGGAGTTGGGCAGCACGAGGTGCATCCGCGGATAGCGGTGCGGCGGCTCCATCATCGGTCCGGCGAACTCGAGACCCAGGCCGCGCAGCCACTCGAACATGTCGTTGGTGTTGTCGGCCAGGACGCGCCGCAGCTCGAGGTTGTCGCGCGACGCGTGCGCACCGGCAAGGAGGCCCAGATCCTCGAAATGCTCCTGCGGCGTGTCGCGGATGCCGCATTTGAGCTGGTGCGGCGAGTTGGTGATCGAGATGGAGCCCACCGACCATGCCGTGCTGCCGCCGAGGGCGGGATTTTTCTCGAGCAGGACGACGCGGCGTCCCAGCCGCGCCGCCTCGGCGGCCGCGGCAAGCCCGGCGCCGCCGCCGCCGACGACCACGACGTCGAAAGCTTCAATTTTGTCGGTGCTCATTTTGTCCGCGCTCATCGTGATAACAGCTCGTCTCTGCAAGAATCCGCTCCTCGGGACTGACCGTAGGGTGCGCCCGCCGACAAAATGAATTGCAGGCTGCCGCCTGCCATAACCCGTACATGAAGAATCGTTATGCGGCCATGCGATGAATGGCCGCGTAAGTTACGGAGACCCGCGAGATTGCCTATGCCGTCCGCAGCCCTTTCTTTCGGGTCTCCGTAACTCCGGGCTCGGACAGCTTGCGCAGGAGGCTGCCGCAGTCGGTGACGCCGGGATCGATGCCCATCGCCTGGTACGCCTGCCACGCGGTCGCCTGGATCGCCGAATAGACCGGCTTGCCGAGGTCGCGCTCGAGATTGTCGAGCACCGCCATCGCGCGCAGTTGCGTGCAGGCGACGAATACCGCTTCGGATTTCGGCGTGGTGATCTCCCTCACCTTGCGGTAGATCTCGCCGGGCTCGATCTTCGCATGATCGAACATGTCGAGCATGTCGAAGGTGCCGAGCGTCACCACCTCGATGTCGTGCGCCCTGAGAAAGTGCCTCAGACGCTCGTTGGTGAGCTCGACGTATGGCGTCACGACGTCGACCTTGCTGTGCCCGCCCGCCATCAGAGCCGCCGCCATCGCGCCGGCGGTCGTCACGGCCGGCGCTTTCGCGATCTCCGAGAGCTGATCGCAGATCTTCCGGTTCCACTCGGGGCCCTCGAAAAAGCTCCCGCTCGTGCAGCCGTATACCACGACGTCCGGCTCCACCATGGCGACATCGCGCGCGGCCTGCTTGCTGGCGGCCTCCATTCCGCGCAATTCCTCCGGCGTGCCGTGACGTCCGCCCGCGATGCGCGCGCTGTGTACCGAGACGCCCTCCGGCGCGATGCGCCAGAACTCGGTTTCCATCGTGGTGTTGATCGAGGGAACCAGCAATCCGATCCTGCCGCGCCATCCGTACATGTTCTTGCTCCTCGTTCCGTGTGTTTCCGTGTGATTCCGTGGTTAAGTTTCTCTTGCCCTTAGGCCACTGCCGCGAGACGGCCTGCCGCCGCCAGCGAGCGCAGCAGCTGTCCGTAGCCCGGAACTTCCCTGCGATAGCCGACCATCCGCAGCGCGTCCCACACGCTGGCCTGGGTGGTGGAGACCACCGGCTTGCCGAGTTCGCGCTCGAGCTGCTCGATCCTGTCCATCGTCCGCCAGTTGGTGCACGCGAGCACCATGGCATCGGCGTCCGCCCGGTCGGCGCCGCGCGCCAGCTCGTACGCACTTTCGGGCCCGAGCCGGCCGACCGCCAGATTGTCCACCATGCCGAGTCCACGGGCGGCGACCACCTTGAACCCGTTCGCCTCGAGAAAGCCCTGCGCGATCGCGTTGACCTTGTCGTCGTACGCGGAGCCCAGCACGATGCGCTTCGCATCGAGGAACCGCAAGGCGCGCAGCAGCGCGGTGGATGTAGTGGTCGCCGGCTTGCCCGCCGCCTTTTCGATCCGGGCGACAACTTCGCGGTCATAGCCGGCCCCCTTGAGGAAGCTCGGAGCGGTGGCGCCCAGCATGATGACGTCGACGTCCGCGCTCGCGAGCAGCCGGCTCTGTGCCTCCAGTTCCTCCACCAGTCCGAGGATTGCCTCCGGCGTGATCCGGGTGAGGAAGAGCCGCGCGGTATGCAGCGTGACGTTGGGCGGGAGCGCGCGATAGAACTCCGGCTCGACCGTGGTATTGGACGAGGGTACCAGCAGTCCGATGCGATAGGAATTTTTCGCCACGGCTCTTTTTGTCTCCCGTTGCAGGAGGAGGTCCTCGTAAAGGAATGTGTCGCCCGCAACGGCGATACATTCCTGTAGTATAAGAGTCCGTCGTTTCGCCCGTCAAAGAGAATACGGGCTCGAACGGCATCGCAACCAGGGCCACATTCGCGCAACCAGACCACTATCTGGGCATCCCGGCCGGCGCAGGGACCGCGACAGCCCGCGCGCGAACGACACCGCCCCACCGATGACCTACGAAACCATACTCTACGAGGAAGACAGCGCGATCGGCTGGCTGACGTTGAACCGCCCGGACGACGGCAACATGTTCACGTTGGCGATGTGCCACGAGATTCGCGACTGCATCAATGAAATCCGGCGGGAGACGCGCACCCGCGTGCTCGTGATCACCGGGGCGGGCGACAAGTTCTTCTGCATCGGCGGGCGCAAGGAAGGCCTGGAGGACAGCACGCTTTACGCCGGCACGCTGCCCACGCTGGACATGTACGAGAGCATCGACCGGCTGCAGAAACCGGTGATCGCCTCCGTCAACGGGTTCGCGGTGGGCGGCGGACAGGTGCTGCAGGTGATGTGCGACCTCACCATCGCCAAGGAAAGCGCGGTATTTCGCCAGGTCGGCCCCATGATGGGCAGTTTCGACGCCGGCTACGGCACGTGGTACCTCGAGGACCTGGTCGGCAAGAAGAAAGCGAAGGAACTCTGGTACCTCAATCCCAGGCTCACCGCGCGCGAGGCGCTCGCGATCGGGCTCATCAACAAGGTCGTGCCGGACGACAAATTACGCGAGGAGACGCGCCGGATGGCGCTGGAAGTCGCCGAGCGTGGCGCTTTTGCGCTGGCTGCGATCAAGGCCGCCTTCACCGCGCGCCATGGCGGCGTCGGCGGGCTGGGCCGTCTGTCGCACGACATGCTGCTGAGGCTCTACCTCGACACCGAGGAATCGAAGGAACTCGGTAGCGCGTTCGGCAAGAAACGCAAGCCCGACCCCAAAAAATTTGGTCGCTGACTGACGACTGAGAAATTCGGACATTGAGGGCCATGTCCGAATTTCTTGATTTGAAATTCTTTAATTTTGAATGCGATTGTGGCAAGTTCGTGAGAGTGACACCCGTTCGGATCATCAAAAAAATCGGGAATCGAAACTAGGCATTCAAAATTGTGGGCACGATACTCACGCTCCACGATCCGCAGACCGCGCGCGCCTATTACGCGGCCGGTTACTGGCATGGCGACACGATGTACGCATTGGCGCATCGGCACGCGGCCGCCCGGCCCGGCGCATGGGCGCTGCGCGACGGCCGGCGGCGGCTGACCTGGAAGGAACTGGTGCAATGGGCCGACGCGCTCGCCGCCGACCTGCACGGCGCGGGGCTGCGGCGCGGCAGCCGGGTGTCGGTCTGGCTGCCGATCCGGGCCGAGGCGGTCGTGGTTCTGCTTGCCTGCTCGCGGCAGGGTTACGTGTGCAATCCGTCGCTGCACCAGAACTATGCCGTGGCCGAGGTGGCGCAGCTGCTCGAGCGCATCCAGAGTGCCGCGCTGTTCGCTCAATCCGGATACGGCGCGGACGCCGACCGCAACGACGTATTCGCGGCAGCGCGATCCGTCGCGTCGTTGAAGCGCGTCTATCGTCTCGCCCCGCCGGGCGCTCATGCCGCGGCGCCGGATGGCCTCGCGGCGTTTCCCGCGCCCGGTGCCGCAGCCGCGCCGGGGCCATTGCCCGAGCCGGACGCCAATCCCGACAAGATCATGTACCTCGCCTTCACGTCGGGGACGACCGGGCAGCCGAAGGGCGTGCTGCATTCCGACAACACCCTGCTCGCCAACGGCCGCGCCATGGTTAAGGACTGGGGCCACGACGAGCATACCGTCATCTACAGCCACAGCCCGCTCTCGCATCACATCGCCACGGTTGCGATCGCGCAAAGCTTCGTCGCCGGCTGCGAGCTGGTGGTGAACGATCCGCCATCGGGGAAGAAGCCGCTCGACTGGATCGTCGAGACCGGCGCGACCTACGTGATGGGCGTGCCGACGCACGCGATCGACATCCTCGCGGAGATGAAGCGCCGGGGGTTGAGGCAGCTCGGCCGGGTGAACATCTTCTACATGGCCGGCTCGGTCATTCCACCCGAGACGGCACGCGCGTTTCTCGATCTCGGCATCAAGCCGCAGAATATCTACGGCATGACGGAGAACGGCTCGCATCAGTACACGCTGCCGGACGACGATGTCGCCGTCATCACCGCCACCTGCGGCAAAGCGTGCCGCGGCTACGAAACCCGGCTGTGGGACGCCGAAAATCCTGACCGCGAGGCCGTGCCCGGCGCGATCGGGGAGATCGGCACGCGCGGAGCGCTGCTGATGCTCGGCTACTTCGACAACCAGGCGGCGACCGAAAGCTCGTTCAACGCGTCGGGCTGGTTCATGAGCGGCGACCTCGGCCAATTCGACGGGCGCGGCAATCTCCAGATCGTGGGACGCAAGAAGGACCTTGTCATTCGCGGAGGGTACAACATCCATCCCGCGCGCATCGAGAACCTGGCGATCAAGCATCCCGCCGTCCTCAAGGCCGCGGCATTTCCCGTTCCCGATGCGCGCCTCGGCGAGCGCGTGTGCATTGCCGTTATCCCCCGTGACGGCGCGCGCGTGGAAGGCGAGGAACTGTTGCGGCATCTGGACGCGGCAGGCCTGCCCAGGCACGACATGCCGGAATATTTCATCGCGCTGGAAGCGTTTCCCCTCACCGCCAGCGGCAAGATCCTCAAGCGCGAGCTCGTCGAGTGGGCGAAGAGCGGCAGGATCCGTCCGGTGCCGGTGCGCTTTGCTGCCACCGTAACGGGTGACTCGTGACCCGTAGCGCCAACCGAAATTCGAGGACCGCTGAAATGGCCGCCGCGCGCACCATCGCAGTGACGGGAGCGGGCCGCGGCATCGGCGCAACCATTGCGCTGGAGCTCGCGCACCGCGGCTTCACCGTGGGCTGTCTGACGCGCAGCGGCGGCGGTCCCGCGGTGAAAGACGTGCCGGCCGAGTCGGCGCGGCGCCTCGTGAACTGCCGTTGCGACGTGACCGATGAAGCGAGCGTGCGGCGCGCCTTCGAGGAACTGGCGCGGCGCGCCGGCGGGCTGCATGGCCTCGTCAACAACGCCGGCATACACGTCGACGCGGCGAGCCACGAAATGACCACGGAAACCTACGAACGCGTGATGGCGGTGAATGCGACCGCGGTATTCAGCGCCTGCCGGGAAGCGTTCCCGCACCTGCAGAGCGCGGGCGGCGGCATCATCGTCAACATCGGCTCGTTCTTCGACAAGCTGGGAGTCAGGCGCAGCCTCGCCTACTGCGCCTCGAAGGCCGCGGTGGGCGCGATGACGCGCTGCCTCGCCGTTGAATGGGGCCGCAAGGGCATCCGTGTCGTGAACGTCGCGCCGGGGTATATCGAAACCGACCTCAACCGCGAGGCGATGACGAAAGGGCCGCTGCGCGAGTACCTCGCCAGGCGCATTCCGGGCGGTCGCCACGGCAGCGCCGCGGACGTCGCCCGCCTGGTAGGCGCCCTGTTTTCCGAGGACATTCCCTTCCTTACCGGCGAGACGATCTATCTCGACGGCGGGCAGGGCATCGCGCACTGACGTTATGAACCTGTTCGAGCGGCTCGACGCGGCCCCCGCTTTCTCGAACGAGGAGCACATGCTCATCAAAAGCGTGAGAGCGCTGGCGCGCGAGCGCATCGCGCCGCGCGCCGCGCACTTCGACGCGACCGGCGAGTTCCCGCGGGAAAATGTGAAAGCGATCAACGAACTGGGATTGAACGCCATGTTCGTCCCGGAGGCGTACGGGGGCACCCCCATGTCCTACGCCGCGTACCTCGAATGCGTGCGGGAGATCAGCAAGGCGTGCGCCTCGACCGGGGTCATCTGGGCAACCAACTTTCACGCCGCAAAGCCGCTCATCGATTTCGGCGGCGAGGAACTGAAGAAGCGCCTCCTGCCCGTCATCGTCGGGGGCGGCATCGGTTCGCTCACCATCACCGAGCCGACCGCCGGCTCCGATGCGACCGGGATGAAGACGCGCTTTACGCCGCAGGGCGATCACATCGTCGTCGATGGGACCAAGACCTTCATCACCAACGGGGCGTTCGCCGATCTGTACCTGCTGTTCGGCAAGTGGAGCGAGATCGGGGATGGCCGCGACGCGATCTCGGCGCTGGTGCTGGAGAAAGGCACGCCGGGCCTGCGCGTGGTGCGCGAGGAGGACAAGATGGGCCTGCGCGCCTCCAGCACCGCCGCGCTCGCCTTCGAGGGCTGCCGCGTACCGCGGGGGAATCTCCTGGGGCAGCCGGGCGATGGACTCAGGATACTGCTGGCCTCCCTTAACCGTTCGCGTCCGAGCGTGGCCGCGCACGCGCTCGGTATTGCCCGCGCCGCATTCGAGGACGCCGTCGCCTACATCAACGAGCGCCGGCAGTCGGGGCGTCGCATCGTCGAATTCCAGGGCATCCAGTTCCTGCTGGCGGACATGGCGACCGACCTCGCCATGTGCGAATCCTGGCTGTGGCACGTCGCGCGGCTGGTGGACGCGCGGGCGGACGATTTCGCCGTCGAGGCCTCGATGCTGAAGCTGCGCGCGTCCGACCTGGCGATGCGCATCACCACCGACGCGGTGCAACTTCACGGCGGCTACGGCTACTGCAAGGATTACCGCGTCGAGCGCCTGATGCGCGACGCCAAGATCACGCAGATCTGGGAGGGCACCAACCAGATCCACCGCCAGTTCATCGGGCGCAGTTTCATGAACAAGTGAAAGATCCGGTCGACGAATGGTGATTGGGAACGAGACTGCTCACCGCGACCGGATTTTTCCCTCAATTCTCCGTGATTCTTGCAGCTGGATTTGGCTTATAGTCGTCATCCGGGAGGGAAGCACATGAATTCAATATTGCATCGCGTTTTCGTGGTGGCGCTTGCAGCGCTGCCCGCCTGGCCCGCCGTCGTTGCCGCCCAGAATTTCCCGGCGCGGTCGATACGCATCATCGTGCCGTACGCGCCCGGCGGCTCCACCGACGTGGTGTTCCGCCTGCTCGCGCCCCGGCTTTCCGAGGACCTCGGCCAGCCGGTGGTGGTCGACAACCGGCCCGGCGGCTCCTCGACCATCGGCCTCGATCTCGCCGCGAAATCGCCGCCCGACGGCCACACCTGGGGCACGCCTAACATCACTTACGGCGCGAACCCGAGCCTCATTAGGAAGATGCCGTTCGATTCGGAGAAGGACCTGCTGCCGGTGAGCCAGGTCACCGTCGTCACCATGGTGCTGTCGCTGCACCCATCGGTGCCGGCGCGGTCGGTGAAGCAGTTGATCGGGCTCGCCAAGGCGCGCCCCGGCGAGCTCAACTTCAGCTCCGCCGGCAACGCCAGCGCGAACCATCTCGCTACCGCGAAGTTCATGCACATGAGCGGCACCAAGTTGACGCACGTGCCGTACAAGGGCGGCGGCCCGGCGGTGATTTCACTCGTGAGCGGCGAAACTTCCATGCTGTTCGCCACGATCCCGTCCGCGATCGAGCACATCAAGGTGGGCCGCTTGCGGGGCTTGGCGGTAAGCCGCGCGGTACGCAATCCCGCGCTACCCGAGGTGCCGACCGTGGCGGAAGCCGGCGTTCCGGGCTTCGAGGCGATCGAATGGAACGGCGTGATGGTGCCCGCCGGCACGCCCCCGGCGGCGATCCGGCGCATACACCAGTCGCTCGCCAAGGCGCTCGCGATTCCCGCGGTCAAGGAACGCATCGTGCAGATCGGCTCGGAGTCCGTCGGCAGCTCGCCCGAGGAATTCGGGGCGTTCATCAAGGGCGAGTTCACCGCCTGGGCGAAAGTAATCAAGGAAGTCGGCATCACTGTTGAGTGATGGGTGGTGACTGATGAGTAACGGGATCAAAACCGTAGGCGTTGCCGGCAGCGGCACGATGGGCGCCGGCATCGCCATCGTCGCTGCCCGCGCCGGATTCAGGACTGTCGTTTACGACACCCGGGACGAAGTGCTTGCCCGCGCACGCAAGCAGACCGAGGGTTTCTTCGCGAAATCGGTCGAGCGCGGCAAGCTACCCCAGGCCGCGGTCGCTGGCGTACTCGCGAATCTCTCCGGCTCGACCGACGTCGGCACGATGGCCGCGTGCGATATCGTGATCGAAGCCGTGTTCGAGGACCTGAAGGTAAAACACGAGCTGTTGTCGCGGCTCGACAAGGTGTGCCCGCCGCACACGATCTTTGCTTCCAATACCTCCACGCTATCGATCGCTGAAATCGCGGCCGGCTCGGGGCGCGACGACCGCGTCGTCGGCATGCACTTCTGCCTGCCGGCACAGTTGATGAAGCTGGTCGAGATGTCGCCGGGGCTGAAGACCGGCGACGCGACATTCCAGGTCGCGTGGGATTTCTGCAAGGCGCTGGGCCAGACGCCGGTGAAGACCCGGGACAGTCCCGGCTTCATCCTCAACTACTTCCTGATACCGTTCAACAACGACGCGATCCGGCTGGTCGAGGCTGGAGTCGCCGCGCCCGCCGACATAGACCGGGCGCTCAAGACCGGGCTGGGTTACGCGATGGGGCCGCTCGAGCTGCTCGACCTCGTCGGCCTCGACACGCACCTCCTGGTGGCGGAAGCGCTCTACGCCGCGACGCACGAGCCGCGCGCCGCCGTGCCGGCGCTGGTGAAGCGCATGATCGCGGCGGGACATCTCGGCCGCAAGACCGGCCGGGGTTTCTACACCTATCAAGGCAATGCGATGTTCGGAGGAGGATGAACGTGGAACGTTCATCCTTAACTGAAAGACAAAAATGAACTACCAGATTATTCGCGCCGGAGAATCTCGATCGTTTCCCGGAGACCACCCGTTCGTGACCGCTGCGGCCGAATTTGGTGAGGCGGTAGTCATTGTCGGCGCGAATGCAGGCGCCGCATTCGGTAAATTCAAGGATCGCGAGCGCAGACTCGCGATCCTTGTCGAGCTCGGCACCGAATGCCTCGGCGCGCACACCGGCGAGGAGCGCGGGCTCGAGGGCTCCAACGTGCTCGGATTCGCGCGCTTCCGGCTGGGAGCAGCACCGCCTTCCGACCTGGTGGAGCTGGTACGGCAACCGCGCACCGCGCACACCGCGATCGACGCGGCCCGCGGACTGTTCGAGGAGCGCGGCATGAAGGTGGCGCTGTGCGGCGATTTCGCGGGGCGCATCCTGGATCGCCTGTTGCGGCCGTACTACAACGCCGCGCTGCGACGCCTCGACGAAGGGCTGGCGAGCGCCGCCGATCTCGATACCACGCTCAGGCTCGGGCTGGGTTATCCCGAGGGGCCGATCGAGCTGCTGGAACGCACGGGCCTTGCCCAGCACTGCGACGTGACGCAATCCTTGTTCGAGGCGTACGGCGATGCCGCGTACGCGCCGGCGCGCCGCGCGCGGGTGGAAAAGCAAAGACAGGAATTGAACCGCCAAGGCGCCAGGCACGCCAGGAAACAAATAGATGGAACCGCAGATAAATGCAGATGAAACCAAGATCAAAATCAGTACAGAAACAGAAGGACGCCATATGTTGTTCTTGAATTCTCATCCGCGTATATCCGCGTTTATCCGCGGCTTATTTCGCCTCTCGATCGGCGTAAATCGGCGTTCATCGGCGGCTTGATCCCGGATTCGCCATGCAACCGCTCGCGGGA
>Ga0184629_10001342_pt1 | contig 10064 bp, 9 predicted proteins | sample PLM4_32_b1_FD_133158 | JGI IMG/M metagenome (GOLD analysis project Ga0184629, IMG submission 133158) | Groundwater sediment microbial communities from an aquifer in East River, Colorado, USA - PLM4_32_b1 | ecosystem: Environmental > Terrestrial > Soil > Riparian zone | place: USA: East River...
CGATCCGCGCGCCGTCCGGCTCGACCTCGACCAGGAGCGCCAGCAGGCATGACCCGAGCTTTCGAAATCCGTCCCGCGGTCCCCGGAGAGGGGCGCGTGGTGGCGCGGCTGATCCGGAGGTCGCTCGCGCCCGGGCTGCGCCAGCGGCTACGCCTCGTCCTCGCCGCGCGCGCCTTCGCCGCCGACTCCTTGCGGCTCGCGGTCGGGGAGACCTATACGACCTACGTGGATGTCGGACGTGACACGCTCCTGCTCGTGTTGTCCGGCGCCTGGCGCGACCGTCTGCGGCCCTACACCTGGACCTACCCGATCGTCGGCGTAGTCCCGTACAAGGGATTCTTCAGTCCCAGTCTGGCGCGCTCGGCCGTCGCCGAGCTCCAGCGCGAGCACTACGACACCTATCTCCGGCCGGCGGGCGCGTTCTCCACCCTCGGGTATTTCTCCGATCCGTTGTTCTCCACCGCGACGGAGCGCGACAGCATGGAGCTCGTGGCGACCGTGATTCACGAGCTGGCCCACAACACGCTGTACGTGAAAAGTCAGACGCCGTTCAATGAGAGCTTCGCGAGTTTCGTGGGATACCGCGGGGCGGAGGCGTTCTTCCGGTTGCGGGGCGATTCGACGGATGCCCGGCGCGCCGCCGCGCGCTGGGGCGACGAACGGGCGCTGGATGTATTCTGGGCGGAATTGGCGCGGCGGCTCGATTCCGCCTACGCCGAGACCACCACGCCGGCGGCCGTGGAGTCGGCCCGGCGGACGCTGTTCGGGTGGGCCCGCGATCAGCTTACCGGCCCGGTGGGCCAAAACCTGGAGACCTACGATTGGCGGTGGTTCGCGCAGGCGCCACTCAACAATGCGGTGGTGATCGCCCAGCGCATCTACCGGCAGAATCTCAACCTGTTCGACGAGCTGTACGCGGCCAGCGCCGGGAACCTCGCGGAGACGATCCGCGCGGTGCAGCTCCGGGTCTTCACCCAGCCCGACGGCGATCCGTACCGGGCGCTGTATTCTCGCAGGGGACCCGGGGTGGACTAGTTCCCGCGCAGCCGCTCCGCCTCCGCGACGCGTTGCAGGGCGATCGCGTACGCCGCGGTGCGGAAGGTGACTGCACGCTCCTTCGCCAGGTCCCGAACGGCGCTGTAAGCCTTGGTGATCGTCGTCCGCAGCTCGTCGTTCACTTTTTCGTGTGACCAGCGGTATTGCTGCAGGTTCTGCGCCCACTCGTAGTAGCTGACCGTCACCCCTCCGGCGTTGGCAAGGAAGTCCGGGATCACAGCGATGCCGCGCTCGGCGAGGATCAAATCGGCGGTCGGGGTCGTCGGTCCATTCGCCCCTTCGACCACCACCCGGCAATCGATCGTTTGCGCGTTCGTCTCGCGTGTGATGACGCCACCCAGGGCCGCCGGGACCAGCCAATCGCACTTGACCGACCACAGTTCGTCGTTGGTGATCGCCCCGCCGCCACGCCACGAGGAGAGCGGCCGCCGTTCCGCGGTGTGGGCCAGGAGTCCCGGAACGTCGAGACCGCGTTCGTTGACGATCCCCCCATCCACGTCGCTCACTCCGATCACGATGGCGCCCGCCTCGGCGACCAGCAGCCGTGCCAGATGCCCGCCCACGTTGCCGAACCCCTGGATCACGACCCGGCTGCCTTTGAGCGGAATCCCGAAGTCCCGGCCGTATTCCATCATCACGTACATCACCCCGCGGCCTGTGGCTTCGTCGCGTCCCAGGGAGCCGCCGAGTGCCACCGGCTTGCCCGTCACGACGGCGGGTGTGTAGCCCTGGCGGCTCGAATACTCGTCCAGGATCCAGGCCATGACCTGGGCGTTGGTGTTGACGTCGGGCGCCGGGATGTCGCGGTAGGGTCCGAGGACGATGGAGATCCGCTGCGTGAATCGCCGGGTGAGCCGCTCCAGCTCGAGCGGCGAGAGCTTGCGGGGGTCGACCGCCACGCCGCCCTTGGCGCCCCCGAAAGGGATATCCATGAGTGCGGTCTTCCAGGTCATGATCGTCGCCAGACCCAGCACTTCATCGTGATCGGCGTGCGGATGGTAGCGGATCCCGCCCTTACAGGGTCCCCGGGCGCCGTTGTGCTGAATGCGGTAGCCGGTGAACACCTCGATGCGCCCATCGTCCATCCGAACCGGGATTTCGACCTGCACCTCGCGGAACGGGGCGGTGAGGATGCGGCGCATGTAACTCTCGAGTCCGACCAGGTCCGCCGCGCGATCGAACTGGTTCCGGGCGATCGCCTTGCCCGACATGACTGGTGGGGAGATGTCGGTCATGTCGGGTGAGGATCAGCCGAACTTCAGGAGGCGGGTGGCGAGCCGGGAAGCAGGATGCTCGACGTCGGCGAGCGCACGGGCGACGACCGGAATCGCGCTCGCCCGAACGCCCCCGGCCGTGAGGGCTCCGGTGACGTCGGTGGCGACGGCCTCCGGCTCGGGTTCGGCGGGGTGTTCGACGGTGAATACCAACCCGGAACCCCGCTCGGCGATCGCAGCCGCACACTCACCCCAGCCGGTATCGGGCGGCAGCGGGCGCAGGGCGGCCAACAAAGGAATGGCGACGGGGTCGAAGGCGCTACGCGCCACCAGGGGGGCGTCCACCAGGTCCGCGAGGATTTTCCAGATCGGCAGCGTGGGGCCGATCGCGACGACCTGGCCGAAGCGCCAGCCGGCGTCCTCGGCGAGCTCACCGAGCGCCCGGACCAACGCCTCGTCGCCCGGCGCCACCGGTCCCGACCGCGGGGCCAGCACCGTCGCGCCGGTCTCGGCGAACCAGGCCTCCGCCGGTTGCAGATCCTCAGGCTTGCGCGGTGCGTACGCGGCGTAGCGCTGCGTCGCCGCGATTTCGCGTTCCGCTGCCCGGCGTTGGTCGGGGTGCTCGGCCGCCTGGGCCGCCGCTTCGAACGCCACCTCTGCGGCCGGAAAGCGCCCGGCGTCCCGCAGGATCCGGCCGCGCAGCTTGAGCGTTTCCCCGTGCGGCTCCAGCGCGAATGCGCGGTCGAGGGCCAGCAACGCGCGAGTGCGGTCGCCGAGCCGGTAGGCCGCAAGGCCGAGCTCATGCCACACGAGTCCCAGGTCCGGATCGGCTTCTGCGGCGCGCTCGAGCGCGCCCAGCGCCTCGCGGTACCTCCCCAGCTCGAGGAGGGCGGCGCCAACCAGCGCCAGGGGGAACGCGGAGTCCGCAAACTGCGCCTGTGCGGCTTCGGCCAGGCGCAACGCATCTGTCGTGCGGCCCTGGTCCCGCAACAGCTCGAAGTATTCGGCCCAGCAAGGCTTGAAATCGGGATGGCGGGTGAGCACGTCGCGGTACGCCGCCTCGGCGTCGTCGATGCGCCCTTCGTGCGCCAGCCACCGAGCGCGGGCCATCGCGCGTTCGCTCGGCGCATCCGGGAACAGTCTGAACGACGCCGTCGTGCGCATGGTCCGCTAATCTACCCGTCGCCCGTGCGCTGGCTAGCCGCGCCCACCCCTCACTAGATTGTCGCCCATGGATCAGGAACGATGGCTCCGCGAGCTCACAGAATTCCTCCGTATCCCATCGATCTCGACGCTGCCGGCCTACGACGCCGACTGCCGGCGCGCGGCCGAGTGGGTGGCCCGCGATCTGCGACGGCTCGGGTGCCGCGACGTGCAGCTGCTCGGCAGCGACACGCATCCGGTGGTGTGGGGTGTCGGCCCCGAGGTCCCGGGCGCGCCGACCTTGCTCATCTACGGCCACTACGACGTCCAGCCCCCCGATCCCGTCAACGAATGGACGTCGCCTCCCTTTGAGCCGTCGGTGCGTGATGGACGGATCTACGCCCGCGGCAGCGCGGACGACAAGGGCCAGGTGTTCTGTCTCTTGCGCGCGATCGAAGCGCTCGGCGTGCCGCCCGTCAACTTCCGCTTCCTGATCGAAGGCGAAGAAGAGTTCGGCAGCAAGGTCCTGTTCGACCTGCTGCGGCGCGAGCCGGAGCGTACACGGGCGGACGTCGCGCTGGTCGCGGATATGTCCTACGTCGCGCCGGGATGGCCCGCCGTGTACACGTCGCTGCGAGGCATGTGCTACGCCGAACTCGCCGTCCGCACCGCGAAGCACGATCTGCATTCCGGCGAATACGGAGGCGCGGCGCCCAACGCGCACGAGGAGCTGTGCCGGTTGCTGGTTCGTCTCAAAGGCCCCAACGGCCGGATCAACATTCCGGGTCTCTACTCCGCCGTGAAGGCGCCCTCCGCCCGCGAGCGCGCGGCCTGGAAGGCGCTCCCGTTCAAGGAACAGGACTTCCTCAAGCGTCGCGTCCAGGCCAAGGCCCTCACGGGACTGAAGGGCCATTCGGTCCTCGAGCGGCTGTGGGCGCTGCCGACCTTCGAGATCCACGGGATCATGGGCGGGTTTACGGGGGCGGGAGCCAAGACTGTGATCCCGGCCGAAGCGGTGGCCAAGGTCAGTCTGCGGCTCGTGCCGAATCAGAAAATGCGGACCGTGGAGCGGCAGCTGGCCGCGGCGGTGAAACGGTTCGCACCGGCGTACGTGACGGCGACTCTCCGCTTCATCCACGGCGCCGACCCCGCTCGCGTGAAGATCGACCATCCGTCCTTCGCCCTGCTCGATCGCGCGTTCCGTGAAGTGGTGGGCCGTGGCACGGTCCCCGCGCGGGCCGGCGGGTCGATCCCCGTCGTGCCGGCGCTCGGCCGGGAAGGGGCTCCCGTCTTGCTCACCGGCATCGGCCTGCCCGATGACCGGCTGCACGCCCCCGACGAAAAACTCGACCTCAAGCAGCTGTGGGACGGCATCCAGGTGTTCGGGCGCTTCTATCAGCTGCTGGGGGAGCGCCGGGCCTGACACGCTTGCCGGTCTCACCGGCGCCAGCCACATTAGCACCTCCTAAAAAAAACGACCCTGCCCGAGAGAGGTCCGATGCCGCAGCAGACCGCCTGGCTGGTCACCGTGGTCCTGGTCGTGGTGCTCGCGGCGATCTTTCTGCGAGTCATTGCGACCGCCTCCGCGACCGCGGACTACGAGGCGATCGCCAAACGCGCCACGAGCTGGCGTCCCAGGCTGTTTTGGGCGCTCGCGGTCCTCACCGTTGTGGCCCTCGCGTTTACCCTGCGTCGACTCCCCTACCCACAGGGCGACGGCGTCACCCAAGTCGTCCAGGTCACCGGCACGCAGTGGGCCTGGCAGCTGAGTCGCGACACCGTCGCAGCCGGACAGCCCGTCGAATTTCAGGTGACGAGCGCCGACGTGAACCACGGGTTCGGGATCTACGACCCGCAACTGCGGCTCGTGACCCAGGTGCAGGCGATGCCGGCCTACACCAATACGCTGCGCTACACGTTCCCAGAGCCGGGCACATACCCGATCCTCTGCCTCGAGTACTGCGGAATGATCCACCATTTCATGAAGACTGAGCTGGTGGTCCAATGACCCCGGCGGGCGTGAGTCCGATCGCTGCCGGCGGGCGCCGCGGCGTCGTGACGTCGCTCGCCGTCTTCCTCGTCGTGCTCCTGCTGATGGCCGTTCTCGGGGTCGTCATGCGGTCCGTGCAGGGCGGCGACGTGCCGCTCGCACCGAAGCTGTTTTACGAGGTGATGACGGCGCACGGCATCAGTCTGGTCGGCATCGCCGGTTTGGGTGGGGCGGCGGTGATGTGGTATTACCTGCGGCGGTACGTCGAGCTGTCGAGCGCGGTCCTCTGGTTCAATGTCATCTGCTTCCTGCTGGGTGCGGTACTGCTCCTGGCTGCGATTTTCGTGGGCGGCTTCGCGACCGGTTGGACGTTTCTGTATCCGCTGCCCGTCCACTCCAACGGCCAGTGGGGGAACGGCGCGGCGGCGATGTATCTCGGCGGGCTGCTCCTCATCGGGGTGGGCTTCCTTGTGTTCTATCTCGACGCCGGCCGGGCCATCCTCGGTCGGTACGGGCTGAGCCGGGCGCTGGGATGGCCCCAGCTCTTCGGCGGGAGCGCCGAGGAGCCTCCACCGACTACGGTGGTCGCCAGTACCGTCGTCACGATTGTGAATACGCTGGCGCTGCTCGCCGGCGCCACGATCCTCGTGCTCGAGTTGTTCACTGCGCTCTCGCCCGGTTTCTCGATGAATCCGTTGCTCGCGAAGAACCTCACCTACTTCTTCGGGCACGCGTTCATCAACGCGTCGATCTACATGTCGGTCGTCGGGCTCTACGAGATCCTCGCCCGCGAGACGGGGCGCCCCTGGAAGTCGTCGAAGCCATTCCTGATCGCTTGGAACGCCACTCTGATCATGGTCGTCGCGGTCTATCCCCATCACGTGTTGATGGACTTCGTGATGCCGCGGTGGATGCTGATCATGGGGCAGGTGCTGTCGTATACGAGCGGATTCCCGGTGCTGCTCGCCACGGCCTACGGCACGCTCACGATCATCCATCGCTCCGGCATCCGCTGGACGCTGGTGTCCAGCCTCCTCGTGCTCTCGACCTTTGCCTGGGCCGCCGGCGTCATCCCGGCCATCCTGGACGCCACCATCGTGGTGAATCAGGTGATGCACAACACCCTGTGGGTGCCGGGACACTTCCATTTCTACCTGGTGCTGGGGCAGATCGCGATGGTCCTCGCCTTCGCGCTCGATTTGACGAATGGATCGGCTCCGGCTGCCGATACCCCACGGGATCGGCTCGCCTTCTGGACGTACGTTGTGGGCGGTCTGGGCCTCTCGGCGGTGTTCCTGTACTCCGGCCACCTCGGCATTCCGCGCCGCTACGCCGTGTACCACCCGGACTGGATGCCCTACGCCCGGTTCGGCGCGCTCTTCGGGCTGCTGGCGGTTGTCGGCATGGGCTGGTTCGCCCTGCGGTTCTTCCGGCGCATCGGGATCGCCTTGCGGAGCGCCTGAGCCGGCCAGTCTGCACGGTGTCGCCCACACCGGGGGCGTGACTCAGTGCACATCGGCCGGGTGCGGGCGTCTCCCATATTGCCCTATGCACCGGCCCATCGTCCTCGCTGGACTCGGCTACCTCGCCATTTGTGCCGCGCTCGTGGTGCGCCACCGCGCGCGCCCCAAACCGGCACCGCCAGAGTCTGCCCCCGTCGCCGTGCGATTTGACGGTCCTGCCGACCAATGGTTCACGGCCATCAAGCCGTACTGCAATGCGGTGGAGGTGGAAATCGCGCAGCGCCAGCACCCGGCGCCGGAGACGCTCGAGGGACGAGGGTTCAGCGCGGCGTGCTACGCCCTCGGAGGGAAGATGTCGCAGGCCCGTGCGGTGATCGACCGCCTCGCCACCGACGACCGCCACCGCGCAGCGGGGATCGTGTTCGACGTGGCGCATCCCGTCGCCGACGCCGGTGACGACCGGTCGGCCGGCCCCATTATGGAGCTGGTGGTCCAGTACTGGCCCAACCACTACATGGCCTTGTATCACGCCGGCATGTCGGAGTATGCGTTGGACGAGCGCGCGCTCGCGCGGGAGCACCTCCAGACCTTCCTCGCGTTGTACCACGAGGACGATGGCTGGAGGCGCAACGCGCTGGACGTCCTCGGCCGGATGCACTGATCGGACGCAAATGACCGAGTCCACCTATCTGCCCGCCGGTGCGGTCCTGCAGGACCGCTACGAAATCGTTCGCGAGATCGGCCGTGGCGGGTATTCGGTCGTCTATCTCGCGCGCGACCGCCGCGTGGGGTCCGAGGTGGCGATCAAGCTGCTGGTGCCGCCGCCGGTCGCGGCGCGCCTCGCGCGTGAACGGCTGCGCCGGGAAGTGCAAGCCGTCCGCCGGTTGAGCCACCCCAATATCGTGGCGGTCTACGACGTCGCGGACGACGGTCCGTGGAGTTTCGTCGTGCTCGAGTACGTGGCGGGGCCGGACCTCGCCGTGCGCGTGCGCGAGCGCGGTCCCGTGGACGCCGCGACGGCCGCCCGTTTCGGTCGCGACGTGGCCGGGGCACTCGAGGCCGCGCACCGCGCCGGTATCCTGCACCGCGACGTGAAGCCGCAGAATGTGCTCATCGCCCCCGATGGCCGGGCACGGCTCACCGACTTCGGATCGGCCCGCTTGGCGGGGCAGGCGACGGTGACGCAGACCGGCGGACGCGTCGGTACGCCGGGCTATGTGGCGCCGGAGATCGCGGCGGGAGCGCGGGGCGACGCCCGCGCCGACTGCTACGGGTTGGGGATGACCCTCTACTACGCCCTGGTCGGTGACCTTCCGGCGTCGGCGGCGCGCCAGGCAGGTGCGCTGCCGCCTCCGACGGGGGGCCATCACCCGCGCGAGGCGCGTGCCGACGTCCCACCGTGGCTCGACGCCGCCGTGGCCCGGGCGACGGCCGCCGAGGCCGATGTGCGGTTTCCGTCGGCGGCGCAGTTCACCGCGGCGTTGTCGCCCGACGCCGACTGGGACGAGGACTGGGCCGCGGCCCCGCGAGGCGATTGTTGCGTGACTTGCAGATCGCCGGATCCATTTGCCTTAGGCATCTGCCCCCGATGCGCCCGACGGGCCGGCGGCTCCGATGACGTGCTCGTGTTCGTGCACCCTCCCAGCCGCGGCTCGGCTCGCGCGGCGCTCCTCGAGACGCTGGCCGATCGGATCGGATCGACGACCAGCGCGGCCAGCCGCGAAGCCGCCGCCCGCGGGGAGCGGCCGCTGCTGCGCGTCCCCGCGGAAACCGCTCCGCGCGTGGTCGATCGACTGCAAGCCCACGGGGTTGTCGCGCGGACCGAGACGATGCCGCCACCGTGGCGGGCGACGGTCTCTCCCGTGGTCGTCGCGTTCGCGGGGGTCGTGGTCGTCGGAGGCTCGCTGGCCGGGGTGCTGGCCAGCGCTCCGGTCTTGCTGCTCGCGAGCCCGCTCGTCGCTGCCGCCCTGGTGAGCGCGGCCGCGGTGGGTCGGAGGGTGCCGGTGTGGGACACGCCGCACTCCAGCGGCCGGCGTCTGCCGTCCGAGGCGGAGCGCGAGGCGGTGCGTACACTCGCGACGCTCCCCGAGGGAACGGCGCGCCGATTGCTGCTCGATCTGGTGCGGCGCGCGGCGGCGAGTCCCCTTGAGTCGGCGCCGATCGGGCCACTGCTCGCGGCGGCCTGCGGGGCCGCCCGGGAGCTTGCCGTGCTCGAGCAGCACCTCGACGCGTTCGATGCGCAAGCCGATCGGTTGGCGGACCCGCCCGCCGCCTGGTTGGACGCGCTGAGCCGGTGCGAGCGGGGACGAGACGCCCTGGGGCAGCGCTTGCTGGAAGCTGTTGCGGCGCTGAGCGGGACCTTCGGCGAACGGGCTCTGCAGGCGGCCTCCCCCGGCGAGTCGCTCGCCACGCTGACACGAGACCTCGACGAGGAGGGGCGGTTGCAGGCGGAGGCGGCGCGAGAAGTGGAGTCGCTGCTCTCGCGCTAGGGCCGCTTGCTCTGGTTGCGGAACCGGTTGATCTCGTGCTGCGTCATGGCCCGCCCGCCGTAACGCTCTTCGGTCCACGGGTCCCCCCGCATGTGGTACCCGTTCTGCTCCCAGAACCCCGGGATATCGTGCTCCAGCAGCTCGAAACCCCGCACCCATTTCGCGCTCTTCCAGAAATAGAGATGCGGCACGAGCAGGCGCGCCGGCCCGCCGTGCTCCGGCGTGAGCCATTCGCCGTCGTGCCTCAGGGCGATCAGGTTGTCGGGCCGATCGAGGTCGCCGAGCGGAAGGTTGGTGGAGAAATCCTGTTCCGCGTGCACGAGACAGAACTGTGCGTCGGACCGGACGCCCGCTCGCTCGAGCAAGGTGCGGACGGCGACGCCTTCGAAGGTGTTGTCGAACCGGCTCCAGGTGGTCACGCAGTGGATGTCGCAGCGGACCGTGGTGCGCGGCAAGGCGAGCAGCTCCTCCCACGGGATCGAGAACGGCCGGTCGACGAGACCCGAGACCTCGAATGTCCAAGTCGTCGTGTCCACCTCCGGCACGAGACCGTAGTGCAGCACCGGCCACTTGGTCGTCAGGACCTGGCCGGGTGGCAGCCGGTCCGTCATGCGGGCAGCGGCGCCGGCTCGACGCGGTGTGCGCTCACCTCGAACGCGCGCTCGAACCCCGCGATCACGGCATCGATTGTCCGGTTCCACACCGACTC
>Ga0184629_10001343_pt1 | contig 10059 bp, 10 predicted proteins | sample PLM4_32_b1_FD_133158 | JGI IMG/M metagenome (GOLD analysis project Ga0184629, IMG submission 133158) | Groundwater sediment microbial communities from an aquifer in East River, Colorado, USA - PLM4_32_b1 | ecosystem: Environmental > Terrestrial > Soil > Riparian zone | place: USA: East River...
CCCCCGGACTCCAGGCGTCGCGATGCCCGCCCACGACGATCCACTCGTCCGGAAACTGGGCGCCGCGGATCATGCCAAAGGTGTCCCAGATGGTGTGCAGCGCGCGGCTGCCGTGCTCCCGCCGCACCTTGAGGCGCGCCTGCACCCGCCCCGGTCCCACGTGATAGTGGAACGCCAGCCCGCCTTGCCACGCCGCCGGCACGCCCGCCCCGCCCAGCGCCGCGAGAAAGCGCTGCGCGTTGCCGTATCCGATCGGGATCACCGGGATGTGCGGCACCGGCAGGGAATCCTCCGGCACCCGGCGAGCGCCCGGCACGCTGGCGTAACCGGGGGTCGTCGGATCACCGTCCATATTCAGGATGCTGCCGCGCTGGATCCCGCCCGACGGCCGCATCGGTCCGTTGGGGTACACGTCGCCGCGAAAGAAGCCATCGTCCTGCGGATCGGAGTACAGGATCAGGCCGACGGCGCCGTGCCGCTCCGCTTCGCGCGCCTTGATACCGCGAAACGACCGCCCGTAGCGCGCGATCACGATCTTGCCGCGCACGCTGACGCCCAGCGAGTCGAGCGTCTTGTAATCCTCGATCAACCCGTAGTTGGCGTACACCACCTCGGCCGTGACGTCGCCATCGCCGGTGTAGCCGTTGAACGGGGGGACCTGGGGTCCGGCCGTGACCGGGTTGCGCCGGACCGGCGGCTCGGCCAGCGCCAGGCGCTGGGCGACGCCGGATGGCGGCACGAGCCACGCCGCCACCGTGTCGACCGCGGGGATGTACACGTCGTAGGCCTTGACCCAGGTGGTGAGACCCCACGTCCGCAGCCGCTCGATGACGTAGTCGCGGGTCGCCGCCTGCGCCGGCGTCCCGGCCATGTGCGGGCGCGCGGAGAGGTCCTGCGTCAACCGCCGCGGGCTCACCGTATCGGGGACGGCGAGCAGCTGGGTTTCGAAGGCCCGCTGCGCTGCGGTGTCGGCGGTGCGGAACCCCAGTGGAACGGGTTGCTGCGCCGCCAGGGCGCCCGCGGAGCAGGTGAGTGCGATCAGGAGCGGTGCGACCCTCACGAATCCCCCTTCGTAGTGAGTGGCGTCGGCGGCGGCGGAGCGCGGCGAACGCCGCGAAACATAACGCCTCAGTTGAGGGAACCGCGCTCTCCTGCCATTGTTCACCGAGACGAGTGACCGGGCCCTTCCGGTCCGCTCGAGACCACGCCAACCGGAGGACGCGCATGCGCAACATCTGGGTGACGCTCGATTGGGTCGGCCGGATCGGGGTCGCGGCCCTGTTCGTCAAGGCTGGAGTCAATCACATGCGCAAGCGCCAGGCGATGATGGCGTATGTGCAGTCGAAGCGCCTGCCGCTCGCCTGGCTCGACGTCGTCGGCACGGGGGTGATGATGCTCGTGGGGTCGGCGCTCCTGGTTTCCAACTGGCACCCCCATTGGGGAGCCGCGCTCATCATCCTCTTCCTCGTGCCCACCGCGTTCCTGATGCACAACTACTGGACCGAAACGGACCCGATGGCCCGCAGCGGCCAGGATGCACACTTCTGGAAGAACATGACGATCGCGTTCGCGCTGCTGCTGTACATCGTCCAGGGGCATCTCTACCGCTGAACACGCGGTGCGGCGCTCTAGCGCGGCACGATGATCACCGACGCGACGGTCAGGTCGGGCGGCAGTGGCGCTTCGCTCAACGCACCGCAGTCCCGTTGTTCGCTCGCGGGGTACTCCAGGTGGAAGTTCAATCCGGGGCGCGCGTCGAACCACACCATCAGCACGCAATCGGACTCGGACGCCTGCGGCGCGCCATACACCCGCTGCATCTCCCCAAGCCTCGACCCCACCCCGAACCCCTCCGCCGTCCGCGGGCCGCGGCCGGACAGTTCTACGCGGTTCACGACCGCGGCGGCCGAGGAATCGCTGGCGAAGCCCGTGACCGTCGCACCGCCCACCCGGGCCGCGACGGTGGCCACCGGAATCCCGTCGGAGATCCCGACCCAGCCGTAGAGGAGCGCTGGGCAACGGCGGGCGAGCTCTGCCAGCGGGATACCCGGGCGGAACGGCCCGATGGAGTCCGCGGTGATCCGCGGCGTTTCGGTCCCGCACGCGGGCACGTGCCCCGCCGCCAGCGTGGCCTTGAGCCGCGTGGTGTCGCGGTCGGTGGGAAACGGCGAGGGGACGGCGGTGACCGGCGGTCCGGCGGTGTCCCGAGCAGCGACAATCGAGTCCAACGGGGATGAGTCGGGCGGTGCCGGTTGGCTCCCGGCGCGCGGCGCGCGCTCGCGGCACGCCGACCCCAAGGTGACGGCCACGGAGGCGATGAGCAGGCCCAATTCCCGGTGGCGCATCCGTTCACCGTTTCTGCTGGAGCAATGTCTTGAACCGCGGATGGTCGCGCAGGGGATCGAGGTCGGAGTCGTGTTCGATCCACTCCCAGTGGCCGAACCCGTTCGTCACCGAGCGCTCCAAGCAGTCGATCGCCGAGTCGGTGAGGCCGAGCAGGGCGTACACGCAGGCCACGTTGTAGAGCACGGCCGAATCGTCGGGCTCCATGGCGATGGCGCGTTTGGCCCACTCGCGGGCCCGGCCGGTGTCGCCCAGGGACGACAGGCACCCCGCGCCCAGATACAGGGCGCGCTCGTCGTCGGGGATCAGTTTGAGCTGCCGTTCGGCGAGCGTCACGGCGCGTTGCTGAGCGGCGCGGGCATCGTCGGCGCGCTGGAGCCCGACGTACACGCTCGCGAGCAGCGCGGGCGTGGAATAGTCCTCCGGACGAAGCGTACCGGCCGATTCGAACCACCGGGCGGCATCGGCAAGCCGGCCCATCGCCCGACAATGCCGCGCATAGTGATAGTGCACCTCGAACAGGTTCGGTTTGAGCGCCAGCGCCGTCAGAAACTCCTCTTCCGCCGCGTCGTGCCGGCGATTGAGCGACAGCGCCATGCCGCGCACGAGGTGCGTTTCGGCCAGCGTAGAAGCCAGCTCGACCGCGCGCGCGCTCGCGGTGTCCGCGGCATGCAGATGCGCGTCGCTCGACAGCCAGTAGGTGAACAGCAAGGCATGCGCCTCCGCGACGCCCCCATGGGCCAGGGCGAACGCGGGGTCCGCCGCCACCGCGTCGCCGTACAGCAGCACGGTCGACTCCTGGCTGGTGCGTCGGATCTGCCCGGAGACGTGGCGCGCCCGCAAATAGGGGTCCAGGGCTCGCGGATCCCGTGTGGGGACGTGGTCGAGCGCCCGTCGTTCCTCTGGCGTCGGCGCGGCGCCCAGCGATCCGAGGACGCGATCGATGAGGCCCCGGAGCACGGGGAACAGCTCGTCCAGGTTCTCGTCGGCCTGCAGCGACCAGAGTTCGGTCCCGTCTGCCGCCGCGCGCAATCGCGCCGACAGCCGCAGCTGCCCGCCGAGGCGCGTGACGCTGCCGTCGAGCACGGCCGCGACGTCCAGGGCGCGGCCGAAATCCGCCAGCGATACCTGACCGTGCTGCGTGGCGGCCGAGCCCCGCGAGGCTACCCGAAGGGTGCGCACGCCGACCAGCGACGCGTGGAGGTACTCGGTCAGTCCATCGGCGAAGTACTCCTTGTCCGGATCGCCGCTCGCGTTGGCGAGCGGCAGGACCGCCAGCGAGGCCGCGAGCGCCGGGGCGCTCATTCGGACCGTTTCTTTCCCGGACCCGTCCGGCGGCGCCGCGCGCCCCTCGCGTCCGCGGCGCGGGCGATGAGGTCCTCGATCGCGCCGCTGGGATCGAACTCGGTGAAACCGAGGTTCAGCTTCAGCTGGTAGCGCCGGATGGTGCGGTTGTTCCATTCCTGCACGTTGTACTGCACCCGCGTCGCAATGATCGGCGCCTTGTCGGCGTTCGCGTCCACCGCCATCGCCGCGAAGGTGCCGCCGTCCAACCGCGCCAGCAGATCGGAGTCGCGGAAGCTCCGCTTGAGGATCTCCGCCACGGCGCGCAGCGCCGTGTCGCCCTCGTCGTAGCTCGCGGCGGTGTTGATCTGCTTGAGCCCCGCGACATCCGCCGACACGATCAGAAACTGGCCCTTCTGCCGTTGGGCGCGCTTCATGTAGGGGTCGCCCAGCGTGACGAACCCGCGGCGATTGTACAGGCCGGTCAGCCCGTCGATGAACGACAGGCTGCGCAGCGCGGCCTGCAAGTTGGAGATGTGGACCGCGGAGCGGATCGCGCGCGTCACCAGCTCGCCCGAGATCTTGCCCTTCTGGAGGAAGTCCTGGGCTCCGGCCTGGAGCGATTGGATCGCCAGCTCGTCCTCCCCGCGCGCGGTGAGCGCGATGACGGGGACGTCCTCGTGGCGCTCGCGGATCCGCACCAGGCCGTCGAGCCCCGCGGCTTCGGGCAGCGACAGGTCGAGCAGCACGACGTCGAACTCCCGCTCCGTCAGCTGCTCGAGTCCTTCGGCGAGCCCCGGCACGTGGGTCAGCTCGTACGGCTGCAGTCCCGAGACCGCGGGGACCACCTCACCGAGCGCTTCCTGTAGCAGTTGGGCGTGGCGCGGATTGTCTTCGATGAGCAGGATCCGGATCGCTTCGGTGCCGATGTCCGCCAGCGTCTGGCGGGCGAGCCGACCGGAAATTCGGGACAGATTCTCCTCCGCGGAAAGAGCCGCACACCCGCGACTAATCTCCGAGGTATCAGCGCCCGGCGCCAGTCGCGGCGACCAAACGTCGCTGCGTGGTGGAGATCGGGCTCAGCGCTTCCAGGCGAGGCGGACGCCCAACCCGACGAACACCAGGCCGCTGGCGCGCGCGGCCCAATTCGACCCGGCCGACTGTCGCGACCACCGAGCGCTGCCGCTCGCGGCCAATGCCACCAACACATTGACGATGGTCCCCGACACGTTGAACAGCGAGCCGAGGGCCGCGAGTTGGAGGCTCACCCTGCCGGCCGACGGGTCCACGAACTGGGGCAGCAGTGCAAGGAAGAACAGCGCGACCTTGGGATTGAGCACGTTGGTCAGGACGCCTTGCCGGTACACCGGCCAGAGACCGGTGGCGGCGGCGGGGACGGTGCCGGACGTAGCCGGCGTAGACCGGATCAAGCGGCGGACCCCCAGGTAGATCAGGTACGCCGCACCGAGGTAGCGGAGTCCGTCGTAGGCGACCGGCACCGCCGCCAGGAGTCCAGTCACACCGGCAGCCACGGCGATGGTGTGGACCACGCATCCGGTGGCGATGCCGAGGGCCGAGACCACGCCCGCCGAGCGCCCTTCGGTGGCGCTCCGGGTGATCACGTACAGCATGTCCGGGCCCGGCGTGAGGTTCAGCGCCAGCGTTGCCGCGAGGAATACGCCCAGGTCCTTCATCGCGTGGGCGCGAGCGCGTCCCGGCCCAGATGACCGGTCCCGGGGTCGAAGAAGTGCTCCGTCGCAACGGTGGCGACGAGGGCCATGATCTGGTCCTCGCGCAGGTGGCACCGGGCGCGCACCAGGATCTCGGTCGCGAAGCCGCCCTCGGCCTCGGTGAACTCCGTCAGCGCATCGGCCAGCGCCAGGGCCGCTCGCTCGTCGTCCGAGAACTGGGGAGCCGCCGCGTACTCGGCGACCGCATCCACCGTGGTGACAGGCATCCCCGCACGCAACGCGATATGGCGGTTGTAGTGGGCGCAGTAGCCGCACCCGCTGCGGAGCGCGGCGAGCTGCGCCACGAGGAGCCGCAGGCGCGGCGACAGGGTGTCAAGCGTCGGTCGGGACCAACCCATGCGGGCGTAGGCGGGCAGTCCACGCGGTCCCGGCAGCGGCACCGGATTGTCCCTCGGGCGGGCGCCGAGCCATCCGAGCAGCCGCTCCGGGAGCGGCCAAGGTCTGATGCGGGGGGTCATGGTCGTGCTTTCCGGAGCTGGACGTAGAGATCGTCGAACAACGCGCCGCCGCGTGCCAGCCGGTCTTCGTCTGTCTTGCACGCCTGGACGATCCCGTCCAGCACCAATTGGACGCCCGGCGTTTCGGCGCGGGCGAACTTGTCGTCTTTGCAGTCGATGTCGTGCACGATCTCGCTGATGGCCTTCAGTGCGGGGTCGGCCAAAGCGAAGTGTCGGCACAGTGTCTCGAAGGTGCACGAGTCTCCATCGTGCGTGAACTCCCCATCGTACATGTCGAAGCGCAGCTCACCGGGTTCGGGGCGGTATTGCTTTGGAGCGACGAAGCGGAACCGGGAGTCAGGGTCGATGAAGCGGCGGATCAGCCAGGCGCTCGCGATGCGGTCCACGTACACCATGGCACGAGTCACCCAGATACGGCCCAACGGCTTGTCGGGCAGCTCCATGGCGGTTTCCGGTTGTGAGAGCCGAGTGGCGAGGGCATCGAGGGCCGCCTCGGCATCGGCGCGGCCATCGGCCGAGAAGCGGTCCTGAGCCACCACTTCGTGCAGCCGGCGTGTGAGACGTTCCAAATCGGCCGCGCCGGCACGGCCGATTGAGGAAATCTCGCCGTACGCAGTCGAGGCTGCCGCACGGCACGCGGCGACCAGTCGCTGATCGGTGTCGGCATCCAGGAAGGTGGCCTCGGCCAGCGCTGCCTCACCACCGTCGGCGGCGATTTCGCGCGCCAGCCATTCGAAATCCTCGCGAGCGTGATCACTCGCGGGGAGCGCGTAGACGGAGCGCTTCACCGGCACCGCCCCCAGGCGCTGGAGACGGCGGCGCAGTTTCACGCGGAGGTAGTCCGGTTTGGGCGGCGCTTGGTGGATCAACAGCAGCCATTGTTGCGATGATTCAATTGAATCATTCATTGATTCAATAGTATCATCCAGCGGATGAAGGCACAAGGGCGGGTATTGACCACGGTGCTCGGGGCGCGTCTCTTCTCCAAATGCGCCATCGCCCCGTGACGACCTCCTGCTAGGAGCTCTTCGGATGCGTCGCCTCCTCGTCGCCTGTCTTGCGCTCGCCGCCGCCCCGCTTGCAGCGCAAGATTTCAGCCAGTTTTGCCGGGGCAATTCGAAGCTCACCGTCGGCCAGTGGTCGAGTTACCGTTACGTGGGTGGGCCCGCCGACGGCTCGGTGATGCGCATGGCCATCGTCGGGTCCGAGCGGCAAGGCGACTCCACATTCCTCTGGTATGAGCTGAAGACGGATGACGCGCGCCACCCTGATCGCGGCTCAACCGTCATACAAATGCTGGTGAGCGGTCTGGGCACACCGAACTTCTCGGTCCATGGGATGGTGATGAAAGCGGGGAACCATCAGGCGATTCGCTACCCGGACATGATGCTCCAGATGATGGCCGGGCCCATCAAGAAGGGCGTGGGCGGCATGATCGAGCAGAAATGCAAGCAGGGCGCGGTACAGGTGCTCGGCTGGGAGACGGTGACGGTGGCCGGGGGTAGCTTCCGGGCGCTGCACTTCAAGGACGGCGCGGACGAGGCGTGGGTAACGCCCGAGTTCGGGTTCCCGCTCGTCAAATTCGTTTCACAGAAATCGGGCACGATGGAGCTCACCGGCCACGGAGCGGACGCGAAGTCCACGATCACCGAAACGCCGCAGGCGATGCACTGATGGATCGCCGCTCGGTATTGCGCTTCCTGGGCGTTGCCACGGTGGGCGCGACGGCCACCGACCTCGAGGCGATGGGGCGCGCCCTGCACGGCCGCCTCGGTCGCGGCACGCCGCTCCGCATCCTCGACCCGCATCAGAACGCGACAGTGGTGGCTCTGAGCGACGTCATCCTCCCTGCCACCGACACGCCGGGCGCCAAGGCCGCCCTGGTGAACCAATTCATCGATCTCCTCCTGGCTGAGTGGTTCAGCCCGGAGGAGCGCGATCGGGTCCTCGCCGGTCTCGCGAATGTGGACGCCCGCGCCAAGGCCGCGTTCGGCAAGGATTTCCTCGACGGCACGCCGACCGAGCAGGTCGCCTTGCTCACCGCCCTGGACGACGAGACGGCCCGCTGGAACGCCAGTCCGCAAGCGACCCGCGGGCCGGAGCCGTTCTACCACCAGCTCAAGTGGCTCACCCTGTTCGGCTACTACACGTCCGAGGTTGGCGCCGAGCAGGAGGAGCACTACGCGATCATCCCCGGCCGCTATGTCCCCTGTGCGCCGGCCGATACCGTCGCCGCCCCGGAGTGAGCATGCCCAAGACCTACGATGCGATTGTCGTCGGCTCCGGCATGACGGGCGGCTGGGCGGCGAAGGAGCTCACCGAAGCGGGCCTCAACACGTTGGTGCTCGAGGCCGGCCGGATGGTGACGACGGCCGATTACGTCGAACACGTCCCGCCGTGGCAGGTGAAGTTCCGCGGGCTGGACGACCGGCGGACCCGCTCGGCCGATCAGCCGATCCAGCGCGAGTGCTATGCGTGCGACGAATGGTCGTCCAAGTTTTTCGTGAACGACCACGAGAATCCCTACACGACGCCGCCCGACAAGCCGTTCCTCTTTCTGCGCGGGCGGCAGGTGGGCGGGCGCTCCATCATGTGGGGCAGACAGGTCTACCGCTGGAGCGACCTGGACTTCGAGGCGAATCTGCGCGATGGCATCGCGGTCGATTGGCCGATCCGCTACGCCGACATCGCGCCCTGGTACGACCACGTCGAGCGGTTCGTAGGCGTGAGCGGCGAGAAGCTCGGACTGCCCCAGCTCCCCGACGGCCAGTTCCAGCCGCCGATGGCGCTGAACTGCGGGGAGACGATGGTGCGCGACGCGATCGCCAAACAGTGGCCCGGCGAACGGGTGGTGACGGTCGGCCGATGCGCCATCCTCACCGAAAGTCTCAACGGCCGGGCCGCCTGCCACTATTGCGGATACTGCGAGCGCGGCTGCATCACCCGCTCCTATTTCAGCTCGATCAACGCCACGCTCCCGGTCGCCCAAGCCACGGGCCGGATGACGCTCCGGCCCCACAGCGTCGTGCACAGTTTGATCTATGACCGCGACCGCCGGCGGATCGGGGGCGTGCGCGTGATCGACGGCGAGACGAAACACGCCATCGAGTTTCGCGGTCGGCTGGTGTTTCTCTGTGCCTCGACGCTCGAGTCGGCGCGCATCCTGCTCAACTCGGCGACCCGGGAGTTCCCCACCGGGCTCGCCAACTCGAGCGGCGAGCTGGGGCATAACCTGATGGACCACATCATGGGTGGCGGCGCGAATGGCAAAATCGACGCGCCCGCCGACAAGAACCCCGTGGGTCGGCGTCCCAACGGCATTTATCTTCCGCGTTTCCGCAACCTGCAGGGCGGTCCCAAGTCGCCGTTCCTGCGCGGGTACGCCTATCAGGGCGGTGCGGGGCGCGAGGGGTGGGGGCGCGGCACCGATCTTCCCGGCTTCGGGGCGGACTGGAAGCACGCGCTGCGCGACCCGGGTCCGTGGGGCTTCGGGTTCTACGGATTCGGGGAGTGCCTGCCCAATCACGACAACTTCGTCGAGATCGACAAAGACACGAAAGACGCCTGGGGCATTCCGGCGCTGCGCATCCATTGCACCTATGGCGACAATGAATGGGCGCTCATGAAGGACGCAGCCATCTCGGCGGCGGAGATGCTGGCCGCGGCCGGTGCGCGCGATATCACGCCGTTCGTCGATCACAACCCGCCCGGCAAGGCGATTCACGAGATGGGCACCGCCCGGATGGGCCGGGATCCGAAGACATCGGTGCTGAACGGCCATAACCAGGCGCACGACATCCCGAATCTCTTCGTCACCGACGGCGCCTGTATGGCGTCAACGGCCAACCAGAACCCGTCCATCACCTACATGGCACTCACCGCCCGGGCGTGTGACTACGCGGTCGGGGCGATGAAGCGGAGGGAGATTTAATGGATCGCCGTGATTTTCTCGGCTCGCTGGCGGCCGCGACGGTGCTGCCGCGCTTCACCACCGCGTGTCTCGGTGCCGTCACGCAAGCCCGGATCGCGAAGGTGGGCCTCCAGCTCTACACCGTGCGCGACCTCATGAAACAGGACTTCGAGGGAACGCTCGCGAAAGTAGCGCAGATCGGATTTCGCGAGGTCGAGTTCGCGGGGTACTTCGATCACACCCCGGCCCAGGTGCGCGCGATCCTGGACAAGAACGGTCTCGCGTCGCCGGCGGCCCACGTGTCGTACGACTC
>Ga0184629_10001345_pt1 | contig 10047 bp, 10 predicted proteins | sample PLM4_32_b1_FD_133158 | JGI IMG/M metagenome (GOLD analysis project Ga0184629, IMG submission 133158) | Groundwater sediment microbial communities from an aquifer in East River, Colorado, USA - PLM4_32_b1 | ecosystem: Environmental > Terrestrial > Soil > Riparian zone | place: USA: East River...
ACGCGTCAGATAACGCTAGGCACTCGAATTCAAACTGCCCCCTGTTTCCATCCCGCTCTTGTTGTCAATCCACACCTGCGGCCACTGGGCTGGTCTCCTCCCCCGCACTGACCGCTTTACCCAAGACGCACTTCGCGAACTGCCCCCTCCGAATTGCGCCCACCAGTTGATCGGGGCGCGTGTGCTGTGCTTCCGGCCAGAACGTTTGTTGGCTGCTACCCCGGGGGAGGCCCGCAGTAGTAGCGGGTCACCAACGCCCTCGCGCCCCGACCGTTTCAACCTTACTATGATTGTGGGGTGTTATCCATAATGTCATGTAAGAAATTAAGTGGTCGTGTCCCAGAAAGCACGGAAAAGGTGACCTTCTAGCGGCTGCAGCAGCGGAGCACGTCTGGAGCGGTGGCCAACACCTGTGTATGATAACATAGTACTTAATCTGTAATATTTATGGGGGGGTGAGGGTGACAGTCGCGCTCGCCGAGGTATTTGAAGGCCGGCTCGCCGCGCTCACCCGAGCGGACCAGCTGATCGGCTCCCAAGGGGCGCAGTGCGCCCGCCTGGTTCGGATGCTGGAACAGGAGTTGGCTGCCGTTGCCCGCGGTCCTTCAAGATATTCGCTTGAGGGGCCGGACATCGTCCTCGCGCCGGATTGCGCATACGCGCTGTCCTTGCTTTTCCACGAGCTTGCCACCAACGCCGCACACCATGGCTCGCTGTCGAACAAGGAAGGTCATGTCGAAATTTTCTGGCATGTCGAGGGTGACGATCTTGTCCTCAACTGGACCGAACACGGCGGACCACCGGTTCGGCGTCCGACGTCGCCCGGTTTTGGCAGCCTTCTTGTCGCCCATGCAGCCGTCAAACTGAAAGGCTCGGCAAGCCTGCTGTATTTGCCCTCCGGTCTGCGTTGTGACCTGCGCGTCTCTCTGGTCGCGCACTGGCCGCGACGGCGCGGTGCGATGTTTATCGAGACGCGCCCAACACCCGTTCGGGCGATGTAAGGCGAACGCTCATCCGAAGCGGACGTTGGACGCTCAGTTACAGTCCGTAGCCGCGCGCCATCGCCGCGGCCAAGATCGGGATCAGTACGAAGACGTGCGCTTCGATCTTCACATAGCGGCGCACGCTCGCGATTTCGTCGGCCGTCGGAAGGAACGTCGGATCGCTCTTCCCCTTGTCCCGCCAATGGATGAACAGCAAAGTCGGCGTGATCGAGAGCACTCCGATTACGATGAACGCGCAAATCTTGGCCCAGAAGACTGGGTTCTGCAGATAGAACGCCGATCCCTTCAGGCCGAAGAACACGCGTGCGAAACCGATGAACAGCACTAACCCTGCAGCGATGCCATAGGCGGCGTCGATCTTCGTCACCTGGCGGATTTTCTCCATGCTCATCCCGGGGCGGACAAGAGCCCATTCCGCGGCGATGACGGCGGCGACCGTGAATACGCCCAGGTGATGGAGAATCGCCAGAATGAGATCGAGCGGCATCGGTCGCTTCCTAATGCGTCAAGAACAACGCCCGTTGGCGGACATGACCGCGAGTATCTCGGTCTGGTCAAGATAAGCGCCCCGGCCGAATGTGTGCCCATGACCGTCATTGTATGAATCGCGCTGGTTGGCGCAGGCGCGAACCATGTCAGCACCGGGCCCTCGCGCGTAAAGGGGAACGAGCTGATTGCTATGGCTGTTGTGCTGCCACTTGTAGCCGGGCACCTGACCGGCGCCACGGTCAGCGAGGTCCTGATAGGGAATCGTATCGGATTCCGGTCCCAGCAGCAGGTGATCGTGGTCGCCGGTCACGATCACAAGCGTGTTCGACCAGTTGTTGCCGGCGGTGTTGGCATCAAGATAGGCCGAGACGGCTTCGACCGCCTGGTCGAATTCAATTTTCTCCTCGATCATGCGGCCGATATTGTTGCCATGCATGGCGCGATCAACGCCGCCGCCTTCGATCATCAAGAACAGTCCGTCGGGGTCGTTGTCGAGCACGTTGAGCGCGCCGAGCGCCATTGTCCTTAAGCTCGGCACATCGGTTCGCCGCGGTACACTGAACGGCGCCTCGCTCGCGGGATTTACGACCGCTCGATAAGCCTGCGTGCCGTCGAACGAACGAGAAATACCGGCGATTTTCGCCGGCGTGGTCGTCGCGGCGGCCAATGCGGCGAAATCGCCGACGTCTTCGATGAGCTTGAAGCCTTGCGCACCTGCTTTGAGAGCGGCCCAATCGCTCTCGGCAATCCACGAGTAATTAGGTGCGGAGCGCTTCACGCCGTCATTGTCATAATCGGGGTTGCCCGTTCCCATGATGACGCTCAGCACGCCGGCGCTCAGCATCTCATGTGCGATCGCGGTGCGGTTGTCGCGCGAGACGTTGTGCGCGCCACCCGACACCGCAGGCGTGGCGTCGGCAAATTGTACTGTCGTCACAACACCCACCGCCTTGCCTGCGCGTTGTGCGATCTCGGCGAACGTCGTCATGTTGCGGCCATTCCCGTCGACATTGACGGCGTTGTTGTAAGTCTTGTGGCCGGTGACGATCGAAACTATGGTGTTGGCGGAGTCGGGGGCGGTGCGTTTGTTCCACTCATAACCGGCGAAGCGGTCTGGATTGAGGCCCGTCGTTGTCGTGACAGGCGTGGTGTCCCAGTTCTTCGCGGAGTCGTAGACGGTCTCGGGGTCTTGGGCGAGACCGATGGGGTCGGCGATCGGAGTCTCCCCGGTTCGCAGCGGGTAGGTCGAGACATAGGACTTGGTCCAGTTGGGACCGTCAAAGACCTGTTTGCCGAGCTTTCCCGTGTACATACCCGTCGCCGTGATTGTGTTGGCGCCGGTGCCGTCCGAGATCATCAAGATGATGTTCTTGGCGCGCGTAACGCTTTCGGCACTTTGCGCGGAATCGATGGCCGTGCTTGCCATGATTGCTGCAAATCCGGCGATCGACGCCGATTGGATGCAATGGGCAAAGCGTGAGCGGCAGGCTTTCATGCGTCCATCACCGGGTGTATCTGACGGGCGCCCATTATGCTTTTCGAACCGCAAACCGCAATGAGCAGACGGTAGCGGCATTGCGCGCATCCGTTTAGGTTCTGCAAAGCCGCAACGTTCCTGCAATGTCCTTTTCAGAGATTCCCCTGGAGTTCGTGATTTTCGGAGTGACGCTGATCGGCGTGGCGCTGTTGCATCGCCACGCGCTCGCGCTCGCCTTGTTGGGCTTGGTGGCCGCGCTGCTGCTTCGACTCGTCCGAACACAATCGCTGGCCGATATCGCCGCCCACTTTGGCCAGGAATGGGTCATTCTGACGAACCTCCTGCTCCTTCTGTTGGGATTTGCAATTCTCTCGAACCAGTTCGAGCGCAGTCATCTTCCTGACGCGATCCCCTCGAGGCTACCGCAGGGTTGGGGCGGTGGCGTGGCGTTGCTCGGCATCATATTTTTCTTGTCCGCGTTTCTTGACAACATCGCAGCGGCGATCATTGGCGGTGTCATCGCGCGCCACGTGTACCGCAATGGTGTCACAATCGCGTTTCTTGCCGCGATCGTATCGGCGGCGAATGCCGGCGGTGCGGGAAGTGCGATCGGCGACACGACGACGACGATGATGTGGATCAGCGGCGTCAGTCCGCTGGAGCTGCTTCCGGCTTTCATCGGCGCCGTTGGAGCCTTCGCTGTTTTCGCCCCGCTCGCGGCCATTTCACAACAGAAGCGGTCTCCGCTTGCGACCGTCGCGGGAGCGATGCCTCACATCGATTGGCCGCGCGTGATGATCGTGGGCGCCGCGCTTTTAACGCTCGTTGCGACAAATGTTGTCGCGAACCGGGTCTTACCTGGTCTCGAAGATCTGGCGCCGGCCTTGGGTATAGGCCTTTGGGCAGCTTTGCTTGTCACTGCGCCGCTTCGCGCGCCGGATTGGAGCGTGTTGCGCGAAGCGATCAAAGGCGCGGTGTTTCTCGTCGCGCTTGTTGCGCTTGCATCGCTGATGCCGGTCGACCGACTGCCCGTGCCATCGACCTTGAGCACGCTCGGATTGGGTTTTCTTTCGGCCGTGTTCGACAACATCCCGCTGACCGCACTCGCGATCACCCAAGGCGGTTATGATTGGGCGCTGCTTGCTTACGCAGTGGGCTTCGGCGGCTCGATGGTATGGTTCGGTTCATCGGCTGGAGTCGCACTGACCAATCTTTATCCGGAGGGACGATCGGTTGGGACCTGGTTGCGTGAGGGCTGGTTCGTGCCACTGTCCTATGTGATCGGCTTCTTTCTGATGGTGATGGCGAAGTCTGTTTTCACAGGTGGACCATGAGCGAAGCGTTGGGTTTTGTCGGGGTCGGCAAGATGGGCGGCCCAATGGGCACGCGCCTGATCGAGTCCGGCCATCGCCTGACAGTCTACGACATCCGTGAGGAGGCGATGGCGCCGCTAACTGCACGCGGGGCGGGCAGGGCGAATTCGTCGCGCGAGGTCGCCGATGCAGCCGATATCGTGTTCTTCAGTCTGCCCGAGCCGAAGGACGTGCAGGGCGAGGCAATCGGCGACGAAGGGGTCATCGCGGGCGCGCGTGCGAAGATCCTCGTCGAGCTTTCAACCACAGGGCCGCGTGTGATCGGGATCGTTGCCGAGGCTCTGGCGCGAAAAGGGATCACCGTCGTGGATGCCCCGGTTTCAGGCGGCGTCGCAGGCGCGTCCAAGGGCACGCTTGCGGTTATGGCGTCTGGCGCCGATGAAGCGATGCAGCGTGTTGCTCCGCTGCTCAAGATTTTCGGCAAGCTGTTCATCGTGGGGGAAAAGCCCGGCCAGGGTCAGGTGATGAAGCTTGCGAACAATCTTCTATCGGCCACGTCGCTCGCGGTGACGGCTGAAGCCATGGTGATGGGGGTCAAAGCGGGCCTCGATCCGAAGATCATGATCGATGTCATCAATTCGGGCACGGGGCGCAATTCCGCGAGCGAGACCAAGTTTCCGATCGCCATCCTGCCGCGGCGCTTTGCGTACGGCTTTGCCACGGGGCTGATGGAAAAAGACGTGAGCTTGTGCCTCGATGAGGCCAACGCGTTGCATGTGCCGATGTTCATCGGTCCCGCGGTGAGATCCATCTGGCAACTTGCGAAGCAAGAGCTTGGGGCGGAGTCGGACTACACGGAGATCATTCGTTGTCTCGAGCGACGCGCGGGTGTGGAAGTCGGTTCGGCCGAGTGAACAAAAAAATGGGTCCTGAATCAGAGCCGTCCCCCGGCGATGATTCAGGACCCTTCCGCTTCTCTTTCGGCTAGAGACCGCTGAGATTACGGAACCGTTGAACGCGCTTGCCCTGCACCTCGGCGGTGTAGATGTTGCCCTTGCTGTCGATGCCGAGATTGTGGAGGTTGTCGAACTCCCCGGGGAAATGCCCGACGCGTCCTGCGCTGCTGACGCGGGTGCCGTCGCTCCGACGCAGCACGTGGAATTCGCCGTTCGGATCGTCGGACACGACCATGTAGGTCTGGGCCTTGTCGGGCCAGAACATGACCGAGCCGGTCGAGCCCGGAACGCTTTCCGGGAGCACGCGGAATTCCTTCACATACGTGCCGTTCTTCTGAAAGACCTGGATGCGGTTGTTTCCGCGATCGCAGACATAGACGAAACCGTCGTTGGACATCCGGATGCAGTGGACCGGATTGGTGAATTGCTGCGGGAGCTCTTGATTGCCCTTGTAGGCCGGCAGTTTCATGTCCGTCGGCGGCTTGCCGTAGGCGCCCCAATGGCGCTTGTACGCGCCGGTCGCCGCATCGAAAACGATCACGCGATGATTGCCATAGCCGTCGGCGACATAGAGCTCGTTGGTGGCGGGATCGACGATCATGTCCGCGGGACGGCCGAGCCTTGTCGTGTCGTTGCTGCCGGTAAGCTTGCCTGCGCTGCCGATCTGCTTCACGAATTTTCCGTCGCGCGTGAACTTGAGCACCTGGCCGTCTTTGTCTTCGGCATTGCCGCCAATCCAGACGAAGTTGTTCTGATCGACATAGATGCCGTGCTCATTCGCCGGCCACTCGTAGCCCTGACCGGGTCCGCCCCAGGACTGCACGACGTTGCCTGCCTGATCGAATTCGATGACGGGCGGTGCCGACACGCAGCACCTGACGCTCGGCGTCGCTGCGCCACGCTTCTCGCGGTCGGTAAGCGTGCCGGGGCGGTGGACGATCCAGACGTGATCCTGCGAGTCGACGTAGATGCCGCCGATCTGACCGAGGATCCAATGGTTCGGGAGCGTCTTCGGCCAACTCGCGTCGACCTGAAATTTCGGCGGTTCCGCCGCAAGCCCGAACTGCGATGTCGCGAGAGCGACAAGGCCAGCAAAAGCAAGTTGTAGACCTAACCGCGGCATCAGTTCCTCCTCTGAGTGGGCCGAGTCTGGCGGGATCAGTGCATCACTGCTGGCCCGGAAACTACCGTCAATCGCAGCACCTCCGCAATCGGCGCAGCGGACCCGGGGCGGGCTTGCGCTTACCGCGGCAGTACTATTCTCATCGCGCGAAAGCAGGAATTGGCCATGGACGTCAGGAAGGTCGGGCAGTCGATGGGGGCGGAGGTCATGGGCGTGGATCTCCGGCGGCTGGATGATGCCTCGTTCCAACAGATCCACCAGGCGTTCCTGGCTCATCAGGTCATCGTTGTTCGCGAGCAGATGCTGACGCCGGACGTTCAGCTCGCCTTCAGCCGCCGGTTCGGGCCGCTGGAGGACCAGCTCAACGCCCATTACACGGTCGAGGGCTATCCTGAAGTCCTTGTGCTCTCCAACGACATCAAGGACGGCAAGCCGGTCGGACTGATCGACGGTGGCGATTTCTGGCATTCGGACTCATCGCACCGCAACAAACCCAGCATGGCGACCATGCTCTACGCGGTGAGGAACCCGAGGCAGGGCGGCGACACCGAGTTCGCCAACATGTATGCGGCCTACGAAACCCTGCCCGAGGCCCTGAAACAGCGCATCGCCGGACTAAAGGGCGTGCATGCGGTTTCCAAGCTGAGGAACAAGCGGGTCACCGTGTCGGCACGGCGGCCGGATGGGAAGGACTTCTACGAACGGCAGAAATCCATCCCGGATCAGGTTTGGCCGCTGGTGCGCACCCACCCCAAGACCGGCCGGAAGGCACTTTACGTTTCCCCTCGGTTTACGATCGGGATCGAAGGGCTAGCCGAGGGGGAGGCTGACGTGATTCTCGACCAGCTCTTTGCCCATCAGATCAGGAAGGAGTTCCTCTACCGCCATAAGTGGAGGGACGGGGATCTGGTCATCTGGGACAACCGCTGTGTGATCCACCAGGCCACCGGGGGGTATACCTATCCCGATGTTCGGACCATGCATCGGACGGTGATTGAGGGCGATCCGCCCTACTAACCGCCCGCGACGAGATGGCGCCTGCCCCGAAGGCTGGGCCGCGTTGAAGGGCCACCGGATTAAGCCATATTAACTCCACCGCGGCTTGGATTCGGGGTTCGTTGCCGCTATGTGTGATTGATGCCGTGACAACGGCACTTTTTCGGCGGAATTCAACAGAATGCGCCTGCTCAAGCTGCTTCCCGACCACACGAACATCGACTTCGTGAAGGCGCGCTTCTTTGCCTTCGGCTTCGACGGGCTGCTTCTCGTGATCTCGCTCGTCGCGCTCATCACCTATGGCCTCAATCTTGGGATCGACTTCACCGGTGGCGTGCTCGTGGAGATCAAATCCACCGAAAGCATCAATATCGGCGATATGCGCCAGCGCGTCGACAGTTTGAACTTTGCCGAGGCGCAGCTTCAGTATTTTGGCGGCGGGGACTGCGAGATGCCGCCGAATTCCTGCGTGCTGATCCGGGTTCTGCCGGAAGCAGGCACCACGGACCAGGCCGCGGCCGGTATGATCCAGATGGCGTTAGGCCAAGGTTACGCTTTCCGCCGTACGGAAGTCGTCGGTCCCAAGGTTTCAGGAGAGCTCTTGACCGCGGGCGTTCTTGCGGCGGTATCGGCGGTGTTCATGATTGCCGCCTATGTTTGGCTTCGGTTCGAGTGGCAGTACGCCATAGGGGCGTTCGTCGCCACGGGCCATGACGTGTTCGTGACGGCCGGCCTCTTTTCGCTACTGCAACTGGACTTCACGCTGACCTCGGTTGCGGCGCTGCTCACGCTCGCAGGCTATTCGGTCAACGACACGGTCGTTGTATTCGACCGTATTCGAGAGAACCGCCGGCGGTATAAACGTATGTCCTTGCGAGACTTGATCAATCTTTCGACCAATCAAGTCCTGCATCGTACGGTTCTGACCAGCCTCACCACCTCGATCTCCATTATCCCTCTGCTGCTCTTCGGAGGACCAACACTGTTCGACTTCACGGCCGCGATCCTGTTCGGCATCGTGGTCGGGACTTTCTCTTCCATTTACGTTGCAGCAGCATTGTTGCTGTACCTTCCGCCGATCACGGGGCGGGAAGAGAGTGTCGAGCCCCAGGCGGCGCGTCCGGGCGTATCGAGGTGAGATGAACTACGCACTCCCGAATGTGGACCTGAAAAGCGCGACCCCCACGCGAACGTCCACGCTGCTGCGGGACTTCGCAGGCGCCGTGGCGAGCGAGCGCGTGACCGTCGGCGAAATCGTGACCGCTCTTGGCGATCGCGGGTTGGGCGTGCTGATTGCCATCTTTGCCATTCCCAACATGGTTCCGTCGGCGGTGCCGCTCGGAAACACCGTGTTCGGCGTGTTTCCGCTGATTTTCGCGGTGCACCTTATGTTCGGCTTCGACCGCTTGATGCTGCCACGGTTCATCGCGGACCGTTCGATCAGCGCCGGCAGCTTCAAGGCGCTCGTGCCGCGTGTCGCTGCTGTGCTCTCGTGGTTCGAAAGGCTCTTGAAGCCGCGATTCCCAGGTGTGACGGGGCTGAATATCGAGCGGGTGGTCGGCGTAGTCTGCGCGGTGCTCGCTCTCATCACGATGATTCCCATACCGTTCGCGCACAACCTGCCCGCCCTTGCGCTGGTCTTGATCGGACTTGGATTGATCGAGCGCGACGGGCTCGCCATCGTGATCGGCGTGGCGATCGGAGTGATCGGCACGGTCCTCTATGGACTTGTGCTCGTCGGCCTAGCGAGCTGGTTTCACTTCCTGCTTAAGGCCGGCCCGTAAAACAAAAGGGCCGGCTCTCGCCGGCCCTTCTTACGGAAAGCTTGCCCTCCTCAGAACGGCAGGATGTTGCGCTCCTTGGAATAGTGCAGGTAGCCGACATTGGCCCCGAGCCGCAGGCCCACTCCCGTACGCATCGGAGCAAGGATGACGCGGCCATTCTGCTGATAATTCACGCCGACTCCGGCGACCACATAGGCGCTGCCCTCAACGCCTGGAAAGCGCTGGTAGATCGCTTCGGTGTTCGGCAGGTTATAGATAAGCACGAACACCTTGGATGCATTGCCGCCCACATCGAACCCGACCGATGGGCCCTGCCAGAAGACCTTCACCGGGCGGTCGCCATTGGCTTTCATGAACAAATCGCCATCGCCATAGCGCAGGCCCACAACCAGAGCGCCGCCGCCTTCAACGCCCGTGATATAGGCGTTGGGGCTGCCCTTTTCAGAGAATACCCGCTCCACGGCACGCGCGAGTCCTTCGGTGGTGCTGCCGAAGAAATTGGCGGCTCTGTTGACGATTTCATTTTGGGTATAGGTCCCGCCGGCGGCGGCAGATTGCTCAGCTGCCGGCGCAGGCGCAGCCGATGAGCTGACGGCCAGGGACAGCAACGCTGCTCCAAGGCCCGCCTGTAGCAAAGTCAAGATCCTCATTCGATACTCCTTCTCGTGGCAATCGTGCGCGCGGCCGTCCGGACCGGTTCAAAGCGTAAAGGTCGCAAAAGGTCGGCGCACTACGTCCCTGTATAAGCCCCGGCTCCGACGCAACCATATCAGCTTTTGCGGCGTTGTGGCAGCCGGGATACGGCGGGGAACGGACTGGAATGATTGAGCGATTGGGCCGAAACTCGGGGTTGGACGACGGACGAGAAGCATGAGCGAACCATCTGTACACGGACCAAAGCGATC
>Ga0184629_10001346_pt1 | contig 10042 bp, 7 predicted proteins | sample PLM4_32_b1_FD_133158 | JGI IMG/M metagenome (GOLD analysis project Ga0184629, IMG submission 133158) | Groundwater sediment microbial communities from an aquifer in East River, Colorado, USA - PLM4_32_b1 | ecosystem: Environmental > Terrestrial > Soil > Riparian zone | place: USA: East River...
ATCGGCGCGGCGCCGCGCCAGCGCGGCAGGAGCGAGGCATGGATGTTGAGCGCGCCTCGCTCCGGAATGTCGAGCACTGCCTGCGGGAGAATGAGGCCGTAGGCCGCGACGACGAGCACGTCGGGGCGCGCGGCGGCGATGCGCGCGCGCGCCGCATCGTCGCGCAATGATTCAGGCTGGAAGACTTCAAGACCGCGCGCTTGTGCCAGCCGCTTCACCGCGCTGGCTGCAGGACGCATGCCGCGCCCGGCCGGACGATCGGGCTGAGTAAGCACCAGCGCGACCTCGTGGCCCGCGTCCAGCAACGCGGCCAGCGCGCGCTCGGCGAACTCCGGGGTGCCCGCGAAGACTAGGCGCAGGAAGGCTTACGCAGACTTGCGCAGCTGCTTGGCGAGCCGCGCGCGCACACGCTGCTGCTTGAGCTGCGACAGATACTCGACAAAGACCTTGCCCTTGAGGTGATCCATCTCGTGCTGGATGCACACCGCGAGCAGACCCTGCGCTTCGAGGGTGAACGTGTTGCCGTTCTGGTCGTAGGCCCGCACCTTCACCCGCTCGGCGCGCTCGACGACGTCGTACACGCCGGGCACGGAGAGACAGCCTTCTTCGATGTCTGACACGCCGGAGGCTTCTAGGATCTCGGGGTTGACCAGCACCACCAGCGAGTCGCGCCGGTCGGAGACATCCACCACGATGACCTCCTTGTGCACGTCGACCTGGCTCGCCGCCAGTCCCACGCCGGGTGCGGCGTACATCGTTTCCGCCAGATCGCGCACGAGGTTCTTCAGCACGTCATCGAAAACGGTCACAGGGGACGCCGACTTGTGCAGCCGCGCGTCAGGGTAACGGAGGATGTTCAGTAGAGCCATCTAGCAGGAAATAGCGTTGCAAATTGAATAAATTAGATGCACAATCTAAGGCGACAGGTAAGAAATTCGCCGTTTATGCTAAATTTGGATGGCAAAGGGATTTTCAAGCCAGCCCGGGAACATGGAAAGGTTCGGGGGCCCCATGCACGACCAATTGCGTAAGTCTATCACAACGCTGGCTTTTGTCCTCTTCGGCCTGGCTGCCGGGGGGGTGTCGGCACAGGTCCCGAATTCTCCGCTCGCGTTCAAGCAGGACGCACCCGATCGATATGTCGTGGTCCGCGGCGATACGCTTTGGGGCATCTCCGAACGCTTCACGGATTCGCCTTGGCGCTGGCCCGAGATTTGGAGATTCAACCGCGAGCAGATTCGCAATCCGCACTGGATCTACCCGGGCGATGTGATCGTGCTGGACCGTGCCAGCGGCACGCTTTCCATTGCGGGACGTGACGGTACCGGTACCGCGGGCGCGGGGACTGGACCGGGCGCTGGCGACGCCGGTGCCACCGCAGGCGCGGGAGGCAGGCCAGGCCTTGAAGGCAGCGGGATGGTCGGCACCGTGAAACTCACGCCGCGCGTGCGAGCCGAATCCACCGCCAAGGATGCCATTCCGAGCATCCCTGCCAACATCATCGAGCCGTTCCTGTCGCGCCCTCTGGTCATCGAACCCGACGGCCTCGACAATGCGCCGACGATCATCGCCACTGAAGAGAATCGCGTCATCATCGAGGCCGGCAACCGCGCCTATGTCCGCGGCATTGCAGCCTCCAAGGAAGAGAACTGGTTCGTCTACCGCCGCGGCGGCGCGCTGGTGGATCCGGACACCAACATAACGCTCGGCTACGAGGCGATCTATCTCGGCACGGCGCGCGTCGTGCGCTCCGGCGATCCCGCAACGGTGCAACTGACCACAGTGACCAAGGAAGTCGGCACGGGTGACAAACTGGTGCCAGCAGGCGTGCCGGAAGTACCCAAGTATGCCCCGCACGCCCCGGCGGTGTTCATGCAGGGCCGTGTCATCGGCATCTACGGCGGACTGGGCAAGGTCGGCGAAGGCGGCCCGCAGTCCATCGTGACGTTGAACCGGGGCAGAGCCGACGGAGTTGAAGTCGGGCACGTCTTCGCTCTCTACCGGCCGGGTCCGGTGATCGCCGACGCGTCGCGCGTGACCGGCGGCGCACCCGTCACTTTCAAGCTGCCCGATGAGCGGTATGGCCTGGCGTTCGTGTTCCGGATCTTCGATCGCGTATCCTACGCGCTGGTGATGCGCGTCTCGAGGCCCGTCAACGCACTGGATGTCATCCAGACTCCGTAACCCTTCCAAACGCGGGCGCCGTGAGGTCGCGGCGCCGCGAGGCGGAGGCGCAATCCTCCAGTCTTGGCCCCCGGAATGACGCAAGACCCCGGGCTGGCGAGCTGGCTGCAACTCACTCTCACCCCCGGGCTCGGTGCCGCTGCGATTCGCGGCCTGCTGAAGCAATTCGGCCTCCCCGAGATCATCCTCTCGGCAACCCGCGCACAACTGGAGCGCGCTGCGGGCCCGGCGGCAGGACAATTGCTGAATCCCGAAGGCATCGCTGCTGCGATCGAGCGCGCCCTGCGCTGGACCGCGGAGTCGGGACACGCGGTGGTCACGTTGGCGGATGCCGGATACCCCAGGCTTCTGCTCGAAATCCCGGATCCGCCGCCGCTCCTCTACGCGACTGGTCGGCTCGATCTGCTCGGCCGGCCGGCGCTCGCGGTGGTCGGGAGCCGCAATGCGACCGCGCAAGGCGTGCGCGATGCGGAGCAGTTCGCCAAATCGTTCAGCGCGGCCGGCCTGACCATCGTCTCCGGGCTTGCGCTGGGAATCGATGCGGCAGCGCATCGCGGCGGCCTCGCCGCGGAAGGTTCGACCATTGCGGTCCTGGGAACGGGCGTGGATGTGATCTATCCGCGCCAGAACGCGGAGTTGGCCGGCAGCATCGCGCGCGCGGGACTGCTGCTGTCTGAGTTCCCGCTCGGCACACACGGCGCGGCGCAGAACTTCCCCCGCCGCAACCGGCTCATCAGCGGGCTTTCCCAGGGCTGCCTGGTGGTCGAGGCGGCGCTCGCGTCCGGTTCACTGATCACGGCGCGCGCAGCGGCGGAACAGGGCCGCGAGGTGTTCGCGCTGCCGGGCTCAATCCATTCGCCACTCTCCAAGGGCAACCACGCGCTGATCAAGCAGGGCGCCAAGCTGGTCGAGTCCGCCGAGGACGTCCTGGCGGAGTTGACCGCATTCCGTCGTACCGGCTTTGCCTCGACGCGCGCCGCCGCGGCCGAGCCGCCCGGCGCCCTGCTGCAACACATGGGATTCGACCCGGTGGACCTGGACTCGCTGTGCGTCCGCGCCGGCCTGTCCGCCGAGCAGGTATCAGCGGAATTGCTGCGACTCGAACTCGCCGGGCGCATCGCCACGTTGCCTGGCGGGCTCTACCAACGGCTCAACTGAGGAGCAACCGGGAGAATAAAAACATGTTCGACATCCTCGTTTACGTGTTCGAGAACTGCCGGCAGGCCGACCTGTCGCACGACACCGGCCGCGTGGCGAAGAAGCTCACCGCGGCCGGTTTCGAGGAGTCCGAAATCCACGAGGCGCTGAGCTGGCTGGCCGGCGTGGTGCGCGCACCGCAGCGCTCCCTGGCGCCGCTGCCCGAGCGCGGCGACGCGTTCCGCGCCTTCGCCCCGAAAGAGCTCGCGAAACTGGACGTCGAATGCCGGGGCTTCCTCATTTATCTCGAGCATTCCGGAATCCTTACGCCGTCCACCCGGGAGCATGTCATCGAGCGGGCGCTCGCCGCGACCGGCGACGCGATTTCGCTGGAGCAGCTCAAGCTCATCGTGCTGATGGTGCTGTGGAACCAGCGCACGCCCTCCAGCCAGCTGATCGCCGAGGAACTTCTGTCGGTGCGCGGCACGCGCCTGCCGAGCTGAGCCGCACGCGGGTCGGCGGCCTGCGGTTGTAACAGCGCGTTCTTTGCGGGTATCCTCTGCGGCCTTTCGCGCCGCATGAACAAGAAACTGATCATTGCCGAGAAACCCTCCGTCGCCGCGGACATCGCGCGCGCGCTGGGCGGCTTCACGCGTAAGGGCGACTACTTCGAGAGCGACGACTACGTCCTCTCGTCCGCGGTCGGCCACCTGCTCCAGCTTACGGTACCGGAGGAGTTCGACGTGAAGCGCGGCAAATGGTCGTTCGCGCACCTCCCGGTGATCCCGCCGCACTTCGACCTGGCGCCGATCGAGAGGAACGAGAACCGGCTCAGCGTGCTTCTCAAGCTGCTCAAGCGCAAGGATGTGACCGGCATCATCAACGCCTGCGACGCCGGCCGCGAGGGCGAGCTGATTTTCCGCTACATCGTGCAGTACGCGAAAATAAGGAAGCCGGTCGAGCGCCTGTGGCTGCAATCGATGACGCAGGCGGCGATCCGTGACGGCTTCGACTCCCTGCGCAAGGATCGCGACCTGCTGGCGCTCGCCGACGCGGCGAAATCGCGCTCCGAGGCGGACTGGCTTGTCGGCATCAACGGCACGCGCGCCATGACCGCGTTCAATTCCAAGGAAGGCGGCTTCTACCTGACCACCGTGGGCCGCGTGCAGACGCCGACCCTCGCAATTCTGGTCGAGCGCGAAGAGAAGATCCGCGCCTTCCAGCCGCGGGACTACTGGGAGGTGCACGCCCGCTTTGCCGCCAAGGCCGGCGAGTACGCGGGCCGCTGGTTCGATCCCGGATTCAAGAAGGACGACGACGCCGAGCACAAGGCCGAGCGCCTGTGGAAGGCCGCGCGCGCGGAGGACATTGCGGCCGCCTGCGCCGGCAAGCAAGGCACCGCCACCGAGGAGACCAAGCCCTCGACGCAGGCCTCGCCGCTGCTCTACGACCTGACCAGCTTGCAACGCGAGGCGAATGGGCGCTTCGGCTTCTCGGCAAAGGGAACGCTGTCGCTGGCGCAGGCGCTCTACGAAAAGCACAAGGCGCTTACTTATCCGCGCACTGATTCGCGCGCGCTGCCCGAGGACTATCTGGCGACGGTCAAGAAGACCATGGACGCGCTCACCGGCGTGCGGGAGTTCGCGCCGTTCGCGAAACAGGTGCTCAAGAGCAACTGGGTCAAGACGAACCGCCGCATCTTCGACAACTCGAAGATTTCCGACCACTTCGCGATCATTCCGACGCTGCAGGTCCCCGGCAACCTGAGCGAGCCCGAAGCGAAGCTCTACGACATGGTGGTGCGCCGGTTCCTTGCGGTGTTCTTCCCTTCTGCCGAGTACCTGCAGACCACGCGCATCACCAAGGTGGGCGAGGAGCATTTCAGGACCGACGGCCGCGTACTGCAGAGCGCCGGCTGGCTGGCCGTGTACGGCAAGACCCTGCAGGAGGAGACCGAAACTCTGCCTGCCATCGCCCAGGGCGAGAAAGTGAAGACCCTCGAGGTGAAGCCGATCGCCAATCAGACGCGCCCGCCCGCGCGCTACAACGAAGGCACGCTGCTCTCGGCTATGGAGGGCGCCGGCAAGCTGGTGGAGGACGACGAGTTGCGCGCTGCCATGGAGGCCAAAGGATTGGGCACGCCGGCGACGCGCGCGGCAGTCATCGAGGGCCTAATCAGCGAGAAATACGTCGAGCGTCTCGGCAGAGAGCTGAAACCTACCTGGAAGGCGTTCCGCCTGCTGTTCGCACTGAAACATTTCGGCGTCGACGAACTCACCTCGCCGGAACTCACCGGCGACTGGGAGTTCAAGCTGAAGCAGATGGAACAGGCCAAGCTGCCCCGCGAGAAGTTCATGGACCACATCGAGCAGGTGACGCGGGATCTGGTGAAGCGCGTCAAGTCCGGCAATATTCCGGAAGAGGCTTTCGCCACCGTCGCCGCCCCCTGTCCCAAGGACGGCGGCGTCATCCAGGAGACCTACCGCAAGTTCCAGTGCCAAACCTGCGATTTCTACATCTGGCCGGTGCTGCTTGGTCGCGAATGGTCCCCGGAGGAAGTGTCCGAACTGATCACCAAGAAATTCATCGGACCGCTTACCGGCTTTCGCAGCAAGCAGGGCCGGCCATTCTCCGCCGGCATCCGGTTCACCGACGACTTCCGCCTTGAGTTCGATTTCGGCCAAGGCACGGGCTCGGACGGCGATGAAGCGCCCGACTTCAGCAAGCAGGAGCCGCTGGGCGCCTGCCCCAAGTGCGGTTCACGCGTGTTCGAGCACGGGGTCGCATACGTTTGCGAGAAGGCCGTCGGCGCCGAGCGCAGTTGCGACTTCCGCTCCGGACGCATGATCCTGCAGCAACCGGTCGAGCGCGAGCAGATGTGCAAGCTCCTCGCCACCGGGCGCACGGACCTGCTGCCACGCTTCATCTCGAAGAGAGGCAGGCCGTTCAAGGCCTATCTGGTGAAGACGCCGGGCGGCAAGGTCGGTTTCGAGTTCCAGGCTCGGGCGCCCAAGCCAGGCTCGACGCCGAAGCCCGCTGCGCCAACCGCCGAGGTGAAGCCGATCAAGAAGGAAAAGCCGCTCAAGGGCGCCAAGCCGCCTGCACGCAAGCGGCGCGCGGCCTAGCTAGACGTCGAGGTTGCGCACCCCGAGCGCGTTTGACTCAATGAACGCGCGGCGCGGCTCCACCTCGTCGCCCATCAGCTTGGTGAAGATCTCGTCCGCTGCGATGCCGTCCTCGATCTGCACTCTCAGCAGGCGACGCACCGCGGGATCCATGGTGGTCTCCCACAACTGCGTCGGGTTCATCTCGCCCAGGCCCTTGTAACGCTGCAGGCTCATGGACTTGCGCACTTCGGCGAGGAGCCATTTCATCGCCTCGGCGAAGTCCTTCACCGGCTGCCTGCGCTCGCCGCGCTGCACATAGGCGCCGACGCCGACCAGCCCGCGCAGCATCTCCGCTGTCGAGCGGATCTGCGCGTAGTCGCCGGAATGCACGAACTCCGAGTCGATCGCGGTGACACGCACGTTGCCGTGGCGCGTGCGCTCGATCCTCACCTGATGGCGCTCGGTTTTCGGATCGAAATGCGAGCTGACGTGCACGCCGTTGGCGGGCAGCGCCCCGGCCAGCGACTCCACCGAAGCCTCGGCCAGGTCGCGGCGCGAGAGGTCGACCTGCACACCGCGCAGCAGCGCCTGCAGCGCGTCGCGGTCGATCCAGCGCGCGACGCGCTCGATCACCGCTTCGGCCAGCAGGTACGACTTGGCGAGCTCCGCCAAGGCATCGCCGCGGATCGGATCGCGTAGCGCCGCCGGCACCAGCGCCGCGTCCACCAGCGCCTGGCGCAGCATGAACTCGTTGAGTTCATGCTCGTCCTTCAGGTAACGCTCCTCCTTACCGAGCTTGGACTTGTACAACGGCGGCTGCGCGATGTAGATGTGGCCACGCTCGACCAGCTCGGGCATTTGCCGGTAGAAGAACGTAAGCAGCAGCGTACGAATGTGCGAGCCGTCCACGTCGGCGTCGGTCATGATGATGATGCGGTGGTAGCGCAGCTTCTCGGGGTTGTACTCCTCCTTGCCAATGCCGCAGCCGAGCGCCGTGATCAGGGTGGCGATCTCCGCCGAGGACAGCAGCTTGTCGAAGCGCGCCTTCTCCACATTGAGGATCTTGCCCTTCAGCGGCAGGATTGCCTGGAACTTGCGGTCGCGGCCCTGCTTGGCCGAACCGCCCGCGGAGTCGCCTTCGACTAGGTACAGCTCGCACTTCGCCGGGTCCTTCTCCTGGCAATCCGCCAGCTTGCCGGGCAGGCCCATGCCGTCGAGCACTCCCTTGCGGCGCGTCATCTCGCGCGCCTTGCGCGCCGCCTCCCGCGCACGCGCCGCGTCGACGATCTTCGAGGTGATGATGCGCGCGTCACTCGGCCGCTCGTCGAGGTACTGCCGCAGCTTCTCGGCGATGATCTCCTCGACCGCCGGGCGCACCTCCGAGGACACCAGCTTCTCCTTGGTCTGCGAGGAGAACTTGGGCTCCGGCACCTTGCAGGAAAGCACGCAGGCGAGCCCTTCGCGCATGTCGTCGCCGGTGGTTTCGACCTTCGACTTCTTCGCCTGCTCGCTTTCCTCGATGTACTTGTTGAGGACCCGCGTCATCGCCGCACGCAGACCGGTGAGGTGCGTGCCGCCGTCCTTCTGCGGGATGTTGTTGGTGAAGCAGATGGTGTTTTCCTGGTAGGAGTCGTTCCACTGCATCGCCACGTCGATGCTGATCCCGTCCTTCTCGCCCTGCGCGCTGAACACGTTCGGGTGCAGCACGGTCTTGGAACGGTTCATGTACTCGACAAAGCCCTGGACGCCGCCGGAGAAGGCGAAGTTCTCCTCCTTGCCGGAGCGCTGGTCGATCAGCACGATGCGCACGCCGTTGTTGAGGAAGGACAGCTCCCTCAGGCGGCGCGCCAGGATGTCGTAGTGGTAGTCGACGGCGCCGAAGATCTGGCGCGAGGCGAGGAAGTGCACTTCGGTGCCGCGCTTTTCGCTGATGCCGGTGACGCGCAATGGCGCCGTCGCCACGCCGTCGGCGAACTCCATCTGATGCACCTTGCCATCGCGCCAGATGGTCAGCCGCAGCCAGCTGGAGAGCGCGTTCACCACTGAAACGCCGACGCCGTGCAGGCCGCCGGAGACCTTGTAGGTATTGGAATCGAACTTGCCTCCGGCGTGCAGCTCCGTCATCACGATCTCGGCCGCCGAGCGCTTGTGCTCGTCGTCCTCCTTGATGCCGGTCGGGATGCCGCGCCCGTTGTCCAGCACCGAGATCGAGTTGTCGGTGTGGATGGTGACCAGGATCTCGTCGCAGAATTCCGCGAGCGCCTCGTCCACCGCGTTGTCCACGACCTCGAACACCATGTGGTGCAAGCCGGTGCCGTCGGAGGTGTCCCCGATGTACATGCCTGGGCGCTTGCGCACCGCTTCCAGGCCCTTCAGGACCTTGATGCTGTCGGAGTCGTAGTCGTTCGCGTCTGGCAGCTGTTGCTCGGGTTCTCCCACTTCGCTTCCTTCCTCAGATTCTCATCGGCATGACGACGTACTTGAACTCCGGCTCGGCCGGGAACTGCAGCAGCGCGCTCGACGCCGCATCGCCGAACTGGCATTCCACCTCGGCCGCCGAAACGTTGTTCAGCACATCGAGGAGGTAATTCACGTTGAAGCCGATATCGAGCGCGTCGCCGGCGTACGGCACTTCGATCTCCTCCTGCGCCTCCTCCTGCTCGGCGTTCGATGAGACCACCTTCAGGCTGCCGTCGGTCAGCACCCAGCGCACGCCGCGAAACTTCTCGTTCGACAGGATCGCCGCGCGCATGAGCGACTGGCGCAGCACCTCGCGTCCGATGCTGAGCTTGTTCTTGTGCGTCGTCGGGATCACGCGCGTGTAGTCCGGGAACTTTCCGTCGACCAGCTTGGACACCAGTTCCACGCTGCCGAAGGCGAAGGACGCCTGGGCGGTCGACAACTCGATTCTCACCTCTTCGTCGTTGTCGGCGAGGAGCTTGGAGAGCTCCAACACGGTCTTGCGCGGCACGATGACTTCCTGGCGCGGCAGGCTGGCCGGCAACTCCATCGCGGCGTACGCCAGGCGGTGCCCATCGGTGGCGACCACGCGCAACTGCTTGCCTTCCACCAGCACCAACAGCCCGTTCAGGTAGTAGCGGATGTCCTGCTGCGCCATCGAGTACTGGACCAGCCCGAGCAGCCGGCGCAGCGCCTTCTGCGCCAGCGCAAAGCGCGTCACGTCGCCTCCGGGTTTGGCAAGGCGCGGGAAATCCTCAGCCGGCAGCGTCTGGAGCGTGAAACGGCTCTTCCCAGCTTTCACCTGCAGGCGCTTGTCCTGCTGCTGCAACGTCACCTCCGCGCCGTCGGGCAGGGCTCGCAGAATGTCGACCAGCTTGCGCGCGCCGACGGTGAGAGGCTTGCTGTCGGCGCCTGCCGCGAGCGTGGAGCGCGCCGTGATCTGTATCTCGATGTCGGTAGCGAGGAACGACAGCAACCCATCGGCCCGGTCGATCAGCACGTTCGAGAGGATCGGCAGCGTGTGCCGGCGCTCGATAATGCCGCTCACTGCCGACAAGGGACCGAGCAACTCGTCGCGTCTTGCTTTGACCAAGGCCATTATTTATCCTTAGTAGTAGTTAATAGAGCAGGCCGAAATCCGGGGACAAGTGCAA
>Ga0184629_10001348_pt1 | contig 10036 bp, 12 predicted proteins | sample PLM4_32_b1_FD_133158 | JGI IMG/M metagenome (GOLD analysis project Ga0184629, IMG submission 133158) | Groundwater sediment microbial communities from an aquifer in East River, Colorado, USA - PLM4_32_b1 | ecosystem: Environmental > Terrestrial > Soil > Riparian zone | place: USA: East River...
CCGGGAGGTCGGCCCAGCAGTGGTGCATGATGTGGCCCTCGCGCCGCACGTCGCCGTACGTGTTGAGCCTGCGCACCGTGTAGCCGCCCGGCAGCTGGTGGACCACCTCGCTCCGGTCCTCGGGCAGGCCGCGCTCCTCCACGATCCTCTGGACCTGGGCGGGGGTCATCCCGGCCGTGCGGGCCACGAGGTTCCAGCTGTCCGCGCCCGGGTCGTGCACGCTCCACTCCGCGGCCTCGCGGACCTCGGCGCCCGGGTGCAGGCGCCTCAGCTCGCCGACGATCCCCGGCGGCAGCTCGCGCTTGTAGTAGACCTGGACCAGGACGTGCGCGGGCGCGACGACCGTGCCGTCGAGCCTCTCCTCGGCCGGGTGGAACTGGGCGCCGCCGATGGTGTCGTAGGCCCCGCCCCCCGCGAGCCCGAGGCCCTCGGCGTCGTAGCTGTCCCCGCCAGCGACCTGGACCGGGCGGCCCCACTGGCGCTCAAGCTCCGGCCTGTGGTACGGCCTCCCGTCCCTGCCCCCGCTCACCCGGAACACGGCGGCGTGGCCGCTGTCACCGGCGAACCCCCACTTGTAGTTAGTCGGCCAGGTCTGCGGGTCGCGACCTGCGGGTACGGATGTCCAATCGCTCATCTCATCTCTTATTCGTTACGATGTCTCGTATGTGAAGCCGACGTAGAAGTAGTCGTTGTCGGCCCAGGTGAAGGGAAGGGTGGGGCCATAGCCGTTCTGCTCACCGATGTTCTGGAAGCCGTACATGAGGAGGAACCTGTTGTCGCCCGCCCCCACGCCCCGCACCATCGGGATGTAGCCGGTGACGGCGTTGTTCTCGGCGTACCCGGTGCCGTGCAGGCCGTGGCCGGTCGCGCTGGTCGTGGGCAGGGTGAAGAACCACCAGGACGTCCCGAAGGTGGTGTTGGAGGCCGCAACGAAGTAGACGCTTCCGTGGACGGTCTTCCCCAGCTGGACCCACCTCCCCTCCAGGGTGCCGCTGTTGAGGGCGGGCTGGGGGTTGCTCATCGAGGTCCAGCTCGGGGTGTAGGCGGTCCAGGCGTTCAGAGCCAACTTGGACTGCACAATCCCTGCGGCGGACGCCACGTCAGCGTTGTAGATCATCAGGCGGCCTCGTAGGTGAAGCCGAGTCGAAAGTAGTCGCCCGAGCCCCAGGTAAAGGGCCAGTTGTACGCGTAGAGGCCCTGCGCCCCCGTGGTCTCGCTCGTCGCGACGATGAAGGTCGAGCCGTTGAAGCCCCTCGGGAACAGCGAGTACGCCAGCACCGCGGCGTTCTCCGCGTACCCGCTCCCGTGCATGGCCAGGAACCAGTTGCGGCCCGAGGCGTTGGCGCTCACGGGCAGGGTGAAGATCCAGTACCCGGTCCCGAAAGTGGTGCTGGAGCCCGCCCAGAAGGCGACCCTCCCGTGGACCGTCTTGCCGATCTGGACGTACCTCCCGCCCAGGACGCCGTTGCTGATGTCGGGCTGCGTGCCGGACGAGGTCCAGGCCGGGTTGTAGGTGCTCCAGGCGTTGAGTGCGAGCTTGGACTGGGCCAGGGCTGCTGCTGCGGCCACGTCGGCGTTGTGGATTGTCATCAGGCGGCCGCCCACTCGTACGTGAAGCTGACGTTGAAGAAGTCGCCCGTGGCCCAGGCGAAAGGAACGTTGACGGAGTAGTACTCCGTGACGCCCCCTCCCGCGTTGCGGCCCCACACGAGGAGGAAGTCTCCGCTGCCCGTGCCCCGCGCCGTCACCACGTACCCTGTGACGCCGTTGTTTTCCGCATACCCGGAGCCCTGCATGGACAGGCTGTCCTGCGCGGCCGTGGGCAGGGAGAAGGTCCACCAGCTGGTGCCGAAGGTCGTGGAGGAGCCTGCGCTGAAGAAGACCTGTCCGTAGACGGTGTCGCCCAGCCGGACGTACCGACCGGTCAGCGTCCCGTTACTGAGGGCTGGCTGGGTACCGAACGAGGCCCAAGCCGGGGTATAAGCAGCCCAGTCGGCCAGCGCCAGCTTGGACTGCACGATGCCAGCGGCTGAAGCTACGTCCGCATTGTAGATCATCAAAGACCGCCGGTGTACTCGATGTAAGCCGCGTCCACGTTGAAGTAGGAAGTGTTGGTGTCCCCTCCGTCCGCCCCGAGCCGCGTCACGTCGAGGCGGAACGAGTCTCCCGCATTGACGTTGGCGTCGGCGATGGCAAAGCTCCTGGCGACCATGTTGGGGGTGGCCACGGCCGGGCTCCAGTTCCAGTTCTCAGTCGTCTCGACCTGAGTGTAGGCCGCCCCATCCCTCCACCGGTAGAGGTCGCGGCGCAAGACAATCGCGTTGGTGCCAACTCCGGCGCGTCCAAGAAAAGTCACCGTAACATCTCCACCGGTGTAGTCGTTCCCGATCTGGATGGTGAAGTCCTTGATCGTCGTGATTGCATCCGCGTAGTAGGCCGAGCCCAGCTCGATCGCGACGGCGACCCTCTTGGTCGTCGTCCCGAGCAAGGTTCTGATCTCGGTCGGAGTCGCCGCCACGACGTCTCCCGACGCAAGTCGCGCGAGGACTGTGGATGCCCCCATCGCGAGTTGGCTTACGGTGTCCGTGCCGGTGCCGAGCGGCACCGCATTCGCGGCCCAGTTCTGTGCCGCCAAGGCGGTCAGGGTCGCGTCAAGTGGCTGGAGTCCTGAGTCGTCGATTGTGAGCGTGTCCCAGGTTACGCCATTGTCCCGATAGAGGGCCTCAGTGTCGGTCGAGTAGAACAGGCGCCCCTCGATGCCCGCGCCCGGCTGGTTGGCGAACGTGTCGTACAAGATCAGGTCGGCGAACTGGACCGCGGTCGAGTCGTTGACCGAGACCGTGACCTCGACCTCGTCGTCCCCGGCGTCGTCCGCGACCGTGAGGGCGATGTTGTCGCCGTCGATGAAGTTGAGGGCGGGCCGGGTGCCGACGGCGGCGCCCTCCTTGCGGACGGCGATGTTGGTGACCAGCGCGGCGGCCCAGTTCTGGAGCGCGTCGATCAGCGCCCCGACGTACGGGACGTTCTTCCAGGGGTTCGGGAGGGGCGTGTAGGCCACGGTTCGCCCCTTACGCGCCCGATACGGCGATCAGGTCGGGGCTGATCATCACGAGGTCGGGGCCGACCATGAGCAGCGTGGTCGGGAAGCGGAAGACGCCCGTGGCCGTCTCGACCACGGCCCAGGCCGCGACCGCGGTGCGCTGCCCGGCGAACAGGGCGTCCACGTCCGCCTGCGCGGCGAAGACGCCGACGACCGTGCGCTCGCCCGCCCACGACTGGGAGACGGTCACGCCGGGGTCCACCCAGGACCCGAAGATGGCGATGCGGCCTGCCCACTCCTGGGTCACGGTGAGCGGGGACGCGAAGGCCGCGAAGACATCGATGCTCCCGAACCACTCCTGGACGGCGGTCTCCTCCAGGGCGAAGGCCGCGAAGACGCTCATCTGCGCGTCCCACGCCTGTACGACCGCGGGTGCGGAGGCGAACTCGACCACGGCGGTCCTCTGCGAGTCCCACACCTGGGGGACCACGAGCGGGGCGTCGAAGTCCACGATCGCGGTCCTCTGGCTGTCCCAGCTCTGCGAGGCGGCCGGGACGGCCGCGAAGGCGCCGAACGAGTCGATGCGCGCGGCGAACGCCCGGGCGACGGAGGGGGCGGCGGCGAACGCGGCGTTGCCGGTGTAGACGTTGACCCACGACTGGGCGACGGCGGGGGCGGCGGCGAACGCGGCGCTCTGCACCGCGGGCTTGAACGAGAAGCCCCAGAGATGGTAGTTCTCGGTCGAGGGCGGGTCGTCGATCGTGCTCGTGTCCCCGGAGGTGTTGGCCGAGACGTTGTCCTTGCGGAAGGTCCTCATGTTCATGCCCGTGCCCGTGGCGTCCTGCGTGTCCGTGCCAGCGGTCCAGCCCGAGAGGGTCGGGGCGTTGGTGGGGTCGTCGGGGTAGCCGAGGAAGTGGATGGCCAGGCGCTCCGTGCCGCTGACCGTGAGGGCCTGGACGGCGCCGTTGGCCGTGTCGATGCCGCCCGAGTTGGCCGCCTGGTCCCACGGGTTGCCGGTCGTCACGCAGTTGCGGACCACGTAGGCGCGGCCCCCGAAGGCTGTGTCCGTGCCCGTGTCCCAGGAGGTGCCGCGCGCACACACGGGGTTGGTGGTGCCCGCGCCGGTGGCGCGCCTCCAGTAGATGCCGTTGCGGCCGTCGGCGCCACCGCCCAGCCCGAACACGATGGTCCAGCCCGAGGGCGTGGGCGTGTCGAGCACGTCGCCCGCGGTGTTAGGCCCGTAGTAGCACAGCGTGAGGATCAGGATGTCGTTGGTCGTGTGCGTAGGGATGACGACCGTCAGCGTGCCCGACGTGTTCACGATCAGGTTGCCCTCGGCCTGTAGGGTCGGCGCCGTCATCGCCTATTACCCGCTTGAACGGGGCTCGCTTGGAACGCCGAATAGGATGGCATGCTCTGGATCGCGCTGCTCATGTTCGTCGGCTTCGCCGCCGCCTCGATACTGTTCCTCCTGACCGTGGGCGTCGCCCTGAGGGAGAAGGCCAAGGGGGACCGCTACGCGCTGGCCGCCGGGATGCTCTACGGGCTGCTGGCCGTGGACGAGAGGGGCAACACGATCGCCAAGGGGCCGAGGCAGTGGAAGCCCGCGCAGATCGCCTACAGCGCCGCCCTGGTGGCCGACGGCGGCGAGCCCGCGCCGGACCCGCTGGAGTTCCACACGGCTGGCTACGACATGCAGCTGCCCGTGCGGATCACCTAGAGGTTTACGCCGCTACGGGCTCGACGGTGATGGTGCCCGAGCCGGACGGGATGCTGAAGTTGTCGGCGATCGCGACGGTCTTCGGGTCCGTGAGCGCGGCCGAGCCGGTGAAGTTGCCCGCCGCGGCGGCGTCCCAGAACGAGAGGTGCGAGATCGTGCCCGCGGCCGAGAGGTTGGTCCAGTCGGTCGAGGCGTCGGTGGTGCACCGCCTGCCGCTGCCGCCCGCCGCCGCCGCGCCGAACGAGACGGACTTGCGGGTGGCGTCGCCGAAGGCCGCCGTGGAGCCGGTGCCCGGGTCCGCGGTGTGGAGCTTGGCGTAGAAGGCCACGGGGGCGGTGTAGTTCGTGGCGTTGCAGAGGGCGTTGAGCCACCCGTCCAGCACCGCCGATGCGATCCCTACCGCCATCTCGCCACTTACGCGCTTGGGCGCGGGCGTTTACTAGGTCGCCGGGGCCTCCTCGGCCTTGGCGGCGTAGTAGACCCACTCGCCCGGGGCGAAGCCCGAGTGGTCGCCGTCCGCGCTGAGGTACAGGACCTTGGTGTCCGGGTCCACGAAGGCGCGCTCGGCCACGATCTCCACCGGGCCGCGCTCCTTGGTGGTGACGACCCACGTCCTCTCCTCGCCGGACACGCCGAACGCCTGCTGCCTGGCCCTCCTCAGGACCTTGATCAGCGCGCCGATCCCGGCGGCGTCCAGGTCCACGTACCAGCCGCCCTCGACGTACGCCGTCTCGCGGCAGAGCGGGTCCTTCTGCCCCCCGGCGCAGGCCGGGCAGTCGCCGTCCCCGTCCGTGTCGTTGCGGCACGTCGTGCCGACCTCCTCGCCCGCCGGGTTGACCGTGGCGAGCTGCACGTAACCGGTCTCGCGGTTCCAGCCGACCTTCACCCTGTTGGGACTGGTGACCGGCGAGTCGCTCGACTCCGACTGGATCCCGCCGTGGCAGTCCTCGATGTACTCCTTGGGCATCGCGCCCTCCTGTCTCGGCCCCGTCGCGAGGCCGTCGGAGGGTATTCGGCTACGCGTACCTGCGGCCGACGCGCTGTGCGCCCCACCAGCAGGCCAGGCTCGCGCCCCTGAACGGGTACCAGGCCAGCAGCACGGTGCCCGAGAGGAGCCAGCTGGTGGCCACCCTGCTATGGAGCCGCGCCAGCCAGGCCGCGGGGCTGCCGAACCCGAGGGTGAGGTAGAACAGGAAGACGGCGAGGCCGTTCCGCACTACTTCCAGCCCGCGGGGAAGGTGGTGTCGCCCGGGGTGTCGTCGTCCTCGTTCACGGTCGGCTCGTCCCGGGGAGGCCTGCCGTAGCCCTCGGTGTCGAACTGCACGTCCGCGGGCGGCGGCCCGCTGTGCCACTCCAGCGCCGTCTCGCCGCTCCAGGTGTAGGTGCTCGGGTTCTTCACCGTGACCCACGTCGCGCCCTCGGGCACGCGCTCCTCCACGCCCCTGCCGCCCGGGTCGCCCTCCCAGATCTGCTTGACGACGGCCCACGCCTCCTCGGGCGTCGCCGCATCCGTGCCGTACGGCCCGCCGAAGTCCTCGTCCTGCCCCAGCTCCTCGACGTTGGCCCGGTAGTTCTCCATGACCTCCTCGTCCGTCATGAACGAGAGGACGCCGTTGACGTCGTCCCAGGCGGCCCAGTCCGCGCCGGGCTTCACGCCGTAGTGCGTCTCGCCCGGGTCGTAGGACGTGTCGGCCGCGGGGTCGCCCTCGCCGCCGTGGTAGGGGCTCGCGCCCTGGGGCGAGGGGGCGCCCTCCGCCATCTCGGGCGGCACCGGGAGGCCGAGGCGCTCGTAGGTCTCCCTGATCTTCTTCGAGTGCTGGTCCCAGTCGAACGGCGCGTCCCGCGACACCCGCCTGTGGCCCCCGTCGAAGATGTCCTCGATCATACCACCCATTATCGCTCGCCGGGCCGGGAAATCCCGTACAGGTCGAAGAACATGCTGGCCTCCCTCGCGGCCAGGGCGCACAGCTCGATCCGCCTGAGCGCAGGGTAGTCGAAGGGGTAGTCGGGGTCGTTGCGCTCGGCCCGCTCCTCCGCCACCCAGGCGAGCACCTGCTCGGCGATCGGCCCGATGGCCCTGGGGGTGCCGTCCTGGGTCACGCCTCCCTCCAGACCCCGCGCTCAAGGTAGCCGTGCCACAGCTGGCCCGTGTGGTCGGAGACCAGGATGCTCGGCGAGACCGTGATGGTCCCGTCCCCGTGCTCCACGACCTCGTGCCTCCCCAGGTGGCCGAGGTGGCCGTTCGGCGTCTTGACCAGCCAGGTCGGCCTCCCGTCGCTCACGACGCTCATGTAGGCGCCGCCGGGGTCGTCGAAGATCTCGGCGTGGGAGTGGACGCGCCTGCCGATCATCGCGCCTCGCGCGCGAGGGGCGTCCGGGTTGGGGCGGGGCCAGCGGCGGCCCAGCCCGAGGGGTCGGCCTGGCGGGGCATGGGGAGGCGGGGGCTCCGGGAGGGGGCCTCCCGTCCGGCTCGGGGGGCCGGGCTCCGGGCCGAGGACAGGGCGCCGGGGATGGCCTGCTCTGCCCAGTCCCTCCTGGCGCCGCCGCGCATCCTCTCGAAGTCCATGTGGAGGGGGAGCGAGCCCGGCTCGGGCGGGTCGGAGGGGAACGCCCAGTCCCTCGTCTGGCCGGGGGTGCCGAAGGACTCGTAGCTGCCCGTGGTGTTGGCGAGGTCGTAGAGGCGCTGGAAGTACTTGTGGGCGTCGCCCGCGTACCACTTCTCGGTCTCGTCGCGCATCTCGTCGCGGATCTCCTGGACCGCCTCCTCAAGCTCGGGGTGGGCCTCCACCGCGTCCCAGTAGTTCCAGTAGGTGCCGTTCTGCTCCTCGTCCAGGTCGATGCCGAGGGCCTCGGCCTTCTCGCGCACCTTGTCGCGCATCGTGCCCGCGTCGGCGTCCTCGTACTGATCGACCGCCTGGTCCACCCACCCCTGGAGCGTCTCCTCGGCCTTCTCGCGGTAGAGGTCGAACTGCGACTGGTCGAAGGCGGCCTCCGCGGCCGCGTGGAGCGTGGCGTCGGCGAGCCCCTGCCAGTCGGAGGACTTCCAGCGGTCGCGGTCCCCGTCCTCCACGAGCGAGGCCGCGCACTCCTCCATGACCTCCTGGAGGTCGAGGTCCTGGATCCTGGTGTCGCCGCGGACCATGCCGTACTCGTCTGGGCCGCCCCGGTGCTGGCCGTAGCCCCCGCCCCTGTACCAGTCGTGCCAGTCGTCGAGCTTGGAGGCGCTGCCGATGTCCGGGTACTCGACGCTCTCGGGCTCGTCCGCGTCGTAGTTGGCGAACCAGTCGTCCGAGCGGAAGAACTCCACGCCCTTCTCGCGCATGGCGTCCATCCACTCCTTGATCTTGGCCTGGTACTCGCGCTTCGGCGTCTGGTTCGAGTTGCCCTGGACCTGGATGACCTCGAACTCGGGCTTGAGCTTGCCGTGCATCGCGGAGTGCATCGCCCAGAGGTCGTCCGCGCCCCCGGCGGCCTGCTCGGGCGAGAGGAGCACCTTCTCGTGGGCGCGCCCCGGGAAGTGCTGCCTGGCGAGGTCGAGCCGCCCCTCGTTCTGGAGGCGGTTCCAGTACTCGTAGTCCTCCCTGTCCTCGTGGTGCGGGAACTCGTAGCGGCTCGGGTCGGGGCCGCTCGGCTCCTCGCCCTCCCCCAGCTCGCGGCCGCCCTCAAGGGCGTTCACCTCGATCGTGACGTGCGGCTTGCCGGTCTTGTCCCTGAGCGAGTAGATGATCGTGGAGCCGTCGTCCACCTGCGAGTGGTAGCCGCCGACGCAGTGGCCCATCTCGTCGCCCTCGTACTGTAGCTGCTCGGGGGTGGTGAGCCGCTGGACCGTGAAGCCGTCGTGGAACTCGTACACGACCTGGCCCTGCGCCTCCGAGGCGCGGTTCTCGCGCTTCCAGCCCATGAGCCAGTCCTCAAGCTCCCCGCCGTCCATCCTGTTCACGTCCATGCCCTGCGGGGTCTTGTTCTCAGCCCTGAGCTTCGAGAGGAGCGCGCCCGCCTCGCTCGTCACGTCCTTGAGGTGGTCGTGGCTGCCGCGGCTCTGGGCGATGTTCACCGGGTTGTAGGTGAACGCGGTGTTGGGGTTCGCGAGGCGCTCCTGGTGCTGGTCCTTGACCTGCTTGACGAACCACGGCCAGAGCTTATAGCTCGCCGTGTTCATGCGGTAGAGGTCGTCCAGGCCGTTGCTGATGGCCTCGTACAGGCCCGGGGAGTTCTGCCCCTCGTACTTCTTCAGGGCCTTCCCGAGGAACGCCCTGGCGTCCTCCTCGTGGCCCACGAAGCCGAAGTCGCGGACCATCCAGGAGACGGTGCGGTCGAACGACTCCTTCGGGTCGCCGCGCCCATCCGGCCGGTGAGGCTGCACGTTCAGCTCGCGCCGGTACCGCTCCACGGCGGCGATCTCGCGCTCGTTCAGGCCGTACCGCTCGCCCCACTCCTGCTGGGCCTGCGCGTTGGTCACGTCCTGGCCCTCGTCGGCCTCCTCCCACCCCTTCGGGGCCACGTGGGCCTCCTGGAACAGGTCGTACGCCTCCTTGAGCTTGGCGATGTCGGCCCTGGGCGGGCGGTGCCCCGTGCCCTTCTCGCCCTGGTAGCCGAGGATCTCCTCGATCGTCTCCTTGGCCAAGTCGTCCACCGAGGCGCCGAGGCGCTCCATGGCCGCCAGGCGCCAGCCGGACTCCTTCTCGTAGCCCTCCTCCCACGGGAGCTTGGCCCTGGCGAAGTGCTTCAGCTCCTGGAAGATGCCCCACACCTCAAGCAGCTTCTGGATGAGGTCGCGCTCGTCCTCGATGCCCTTGCCGGTCTCGCTGTACGCCTCCTTGCGGCCCTCGAAGACGCCGAGGAACAGCTGGTGCACCGCGTCCTTCCACTCCGCGGCCTGCCTCTCGGACCTCCGGGTCTCCCTCGCGCCGCCCTCGCCGAACGCGCTCCAGAACTGCCAGTTGGTGACCCACCGCTGAAGCTCGGAGATCGCCGCCTCGGCCTGCACCGCGATGTCCTCGGCCGCGGTCATGACGGCCCTGAAGCCGTCGGCGTAGAAGCGCGGCGTGATCCTCTTGGGCTCGACGAGCCACTCGTCGGTCTCCAGGTCGTAGCAGGCGTACGGCTTCTGGGCCAGGTTCTCCTCGGGGGAGCCGGTGCCGGGCTTGGCGTAGAACTGGACCAGCATCCGCCCCTCGCAGTCGTCCGTCTCCAGTCCGAGGTCCGCGCACGTCGGGAAGTTCACGTCCTTGAGCGCCAGGCGCACGGCGGCCACGAGGCCGTCGGAGTCCAGCATC
>Ga0184629_10001351_pt1 | contig 10028 bp, 7 predicted proteins | sample PLM4_32_b1_FD_133158 | JGI IMG/M metagenome (GOLD analysis project Ga0184629, IMG submission 133158) | Groundwater sediment microbial communities from an aquifer in East River, Colorado, USA - PLM4_32_b1 | ecosystem: Environmental > Terrestrial > Soil > Riparian zone | place: USA: East River...
GACACGTTCTTGTTCTTCTTCGTCACTTCCTTGACGAAGCGCTGGAACAGCCGTTCCTTGTTCTGCACCGCCACCCCCGCATGACATAGCGCCACGTCCAGATACTCGTCCAGCGTGTGACTGATGGCGCCCGATTTCTTCTTCGTCGCCGTCGACTTGAGCACGCCGGTGCGGCGCTTCTTGTCGGCGACGATCTCACGCAGCTGCGTGAAGTCCTGGGCCAGCATGCCGCTGCGCATCGCGGTGAGCATGAACTCCGCGGCCTCCGGCGTCTCGCTCATGAACTTCATCAGGTCCGGGTGCAGCGTACGCGCCGTCCCCAGCAAGTACCCCTCCGAAACCCCCAGCATCTCGGCCACCTGCACGATACGGGCGCGCGGAATCTTGTGCTGCCGGCCCGCCTCGATCTGGCTCAAGAACGCGGGCGACACGCCCAGCTGCCTCGCCAACTCCCGCAGCGAAATACCTTTCGCCTGGCGCAGCAGTCTGATGGTCGGCCCGAATGCGATTCCTTGCATGACGTAAACCCCTTCCTGGTTGCTAACGACGATGATGAATGTAAACTAGATGATTAAATTCGTCAATGGGCTTTCGGCGCTACCGGTCCTGCAGCGCCACGTGGGCGAAAACTTTGGCGTCGGCCAGCTGGTGGGAGATACGCGCGTGTTCATCCGGCCGGTGCGCCTGCTCGTCGAGTGTGGCCCACACCACGCACGGGAACCCGGCCTCGCGCAGATACTTGGCGACGGTGCCGCCGCCGATGCCGATGGTCTGCGGCTGCTTGCGGCGCAGATCCTTGACCGCCCGGGTGATGGCGGTCGCCACCGCGCAGTCGGGCGGCGTCGGCGGGGCCGCGATCTCCCGCTGCATGAAGGTCATCTCGATCTTCACGCGGAACTTCTTCTCGGTCTCCTTGACGAGCATCTTGATGTGCCGCGTCACGTCGTCGACTTTGTAGGACGGCAGAATGCGGCAGTCGAAATAGATCACGTCCTCGCCCGGGATGGTGTTGATGTTGGGCACGTTCGCTTCCTTCTTGGTCGGCTCGAAGGTCGAGTTGGACGGATGGAAGAGCGGGTCGCGCTTGCGGAACTTCTGGTAGAGCGACTCCATGCGGACGGTGAGATACGCCGCCGCCTTGTGCGCATTGATCCCGGTCGCGGGGGTGGAGCCGTGCGTCTGCTTGCCCTTGGTGCGGAAGCGGATCCACAGGATGCTCTTCTCCGCCACCTCGACTTCGGTGCCGTGCGGGTTGCCGGAGTCCGGAATGATGATCAGGTCGTCCTTGCGGAACAGGTCGCGGTGCTGCTTGAGCAGGAATATCAGCCCGTGTGTGCTGGCGGTCTCTTCATCGGCCACGAACGCGAGCGCGAGCGGGAGCTTCGGCGTCACCCGGGCCTCGATGAACGCCTTCACCGCCATCACCGCGGAAGTCAGCCCACCCTGGTTATCCTCGACGCCGCGCGCGACCATCAGGTCCCCGTCGTTGCGAAGGACCCACGGGTCGCCGGTCCACAACGAGAGGTCGCCGGGCGGGACCACGTCGGTGTGCGCGATGATCCACAGCCGCGGCCCGCTCGATGCCGCGGGGTAGTACGTGACCAGGTTCGGGCGCAGGCCGCTGGGCACGCGCGGATCGGGTGAATCGTACTGGGTGACCTTGAGCCCAAGGGATTCGAGGTACGACTTGAGGAATGCGGCCTTCTCCACTTCGCCGATTCCGCCGCTGGTCGGGTCGAGGGCGGGGCGTTTACAGAGTTCAGTTTGCAGGCGGATGACGTCGTCGCGATAGCCGTCGATGCGTGCGACGACCGCGGAAAGCGCGTTCTTGTCCATCAACACTCCAGCGTATCAGCAGCGGCTCTTTGAGATCGGACTATGGGTTCGTGGGCGATCCAACGGGTTCCTCCGGGGGGCCTCCACCAGTACTCCCACCGTGGTCGCGAGTCCCGAACATACCCCCGCGCGGCCGTGGAGTCAACCGTTTACCATCCTGAAAAGAAGCCGGCGCCGTACACGATTTCTCCGCCGTAGTAGGCGGCAGTCAGGGCGAAGGCGACCGCTACCAAGAGTACGATCCGGAAGAGAAACAGTTCCCAGATTTGTCCGCTGCGCCGCACGCCGGCGGCGAGGCTGGCGGCGAGCACGGCCAGAACCGCCACCACGATCCCGGCGATGCGATGGATGGCGAACGCGTCGTGCGCCGACGGCGGGATCGTGATCGCGCCCGCGCGGGCGAACCCGGCCAGCGCCGCCGGCACGGCGGTCCAGGCGGCCGCCGTCACCAGGAAACGCGCGGTGTCGCCGAAATTTCCGTCGCGACGGACGATACCGAGCAGCTCCGCGGCCCCCGCCGCCACCAGCAAGGCGAGCGGAAAATGGACGAGGGCCGGGTGCCAGCGGCCAACCGCGTCCAGGAAGCCGGACGGCGGCGCGGCCGCTTCACCCGCCGCCGCGAATGCGGCGACGGCGAACGGAGCCGACAGGAGTCCCACGCACGCGAGCATCCTACGCATCGCTGATCCCTTCGAACAGGCTCGACGTCACCCGCGCAACCGGCCGCCCGCGCGCGCGGCGCAGCGCGAAGTGCTCCGGGGTCGCCACCTCCCGGTAGTCAAATTTCGCCTGCAAGCTCAAGAAGAACTCGTACTGGGTCTCGTGCGCGCGAATGGCGGCGAGCTTGCGGTCCATCGCCTCGCCCGCGACCGGCACCCGCGCCGCCACTTCGTCGTCCCGGAGCGGATCCAGATTCGGCCGCTGGTAGAGCGGCGCCTTGCTGGCCGGTATGCCCCATTCGTAGGCGCGGGCGGGCCCGGCCTCGCCTGCTGCCTCGCACGCGTGTTCGAGGAAATTCGCCACCGCGATGTGATCGGGATGCCCCGACACCCCGCGGTGATGAAACGTCAGCACGACCTCGGGCCGGTAGCGACGCACGTCGGCCAGAATCTCCTTCACCGCCCATTCGGGGTCGACGCCGGCCACCCCTCGATCCGGCGCGCCCAAGACACGATGCTCCGCCACGCCGAGTTCCCGGCACGCCGCGGCCAGCTCGAGGCGCCGCCTTCGCGCCAGTTCGTCGGGCGCGAGCGACTTCGAGATACCGATCGTTCCGGCCTCGCCGGCCGTGAACGTGGTCACGAACACCTCCACGCCGTCGAGCACGCATTGCGCGATGGTCCCGCCGGGACCGTAGCATTCATCATCGGGGTGGGCAAACACGCACAGGAGGCGGCTCATGAGTGAAGCGAAAGTAGCGTCGCCGCACGCCGGAGTCAACGGTTGCGTCGCGTGCGGCGCGTGATCGATAATCGATGGGCCCGGCCGGCGCGACGCGCACCGGTCGAGCGAACCCATGCGCATCCTCCGCCGCTATCTGTACTGGCTCCACACCCGCTGGCCCGCGGGTCGCGTCGAAAAGCTCCCCGTTGCCGGCGAAGACGGCTCCACCAACATCCCCGGTCTCTACATCACCGGCGATCTCCGTGGCATACCCCTGCTCAAGTTCGCGGCGGACAGCGGCGCGCGGGTGGTTCACACCATCTGCGCGGATCCGGCGTTTGTCGCTGCGCGGACCGCGGCCGAGAAGGAAGACGCGCGCGTGGTCGACCTGGCGATCATCGGGGGCGGCGTCTCGGGGATCGCCGCGGCGCTGGAAGCACGCGCGCGCGGGTTGTCATTCCGGCTCTTCGAGGCGAGCGAGCTGTTCTCCACCGTCGCCAATTTCCCCAAACAGAAACCGATCTACACCTACCCGCGCGACATGAAGCCGGTCGGGGCGTTGCAGGTCACCGCAGATGTGAAAGAGGCCCTGTTCGAGGAACTGTCCGGACAGGCGCGCGCCGCCGGCATCCAGGCGGAGACTGCGCGCGCGGAGCGCGTGCAGTCGCGCGAGGGCATTCTCGAGGTGACGCTCGCCGGCGGCGAGATCGTGCGCGCCCGCCGCGTCGTATGCGCCCTGGGCCAGAGCGGAGACTTCCGGCGCCTCGGCATTCCGGGCGAGGATCTCGAGGACAAGGTCTACAACCGGCTCCACGATCCCAACGACTTCGCACGTAAAGACGTGCTCGTGGTCGGCGGCGGCGACACGGCGATCGAGACCGCGATCGCGCTCGTCCAGGCGGGGGCGCGCGTCACCGTGAGCTACCGCCAGGGCGCGTTCAGCCGGCCCAAGGCGGAGAATCTCGAACAGCTCGACGCGCTCGCCTGGAACAGCGCCGGGTCGCTGCGGCTTCTCATGTCGACGATGGTAAAGGAGATTCGTGCGCAGACCGTCGATATCCAGACCCCGGACGGCCGCGTCGAGATGATCCCCAACGACGTGGTCTTCGTCATGATCGGGCGCGACGCGCCGCTCGATTTCTTCCGGCGATCGGGAGTACGGATCCGCGGCGACTGGAGCTTGAAAATGGCCGCCGGATTCGCCGGGTTTGTGGCGTTCTGCATCGCACTCTACAACTGGAAATCGGGCGGCCGGCTCGGCAATCTCTTCTACCAGCGCCACTGGTGGCCGGTGTCGATCGCGGACGCGGCCCCGGATCCAGCATCGCTCACCGGCGTGATCCTGACCTCCGCGTCGAGTCCGTCGTTCTGGTACACGCTCGTCTACTCGCTGATCATTGTCGTGTTCGGCATCCGGCGCATTCGCCGCCGGCGCACGCCGTATGTGACCGCGCAGACCGCCGTGCTGATGGCGATCCAGGTGCTGCCGCTGTTCCTGCTCCCCGAAATCCTGCTGCCGTACCTCGGGAAGAATCACCTCCTGCCCGCCGGCCTGCTCGACGCGCTCTTTCCCGTCGCCGACTACGGCAACGGGCGCGAGTACTGGCGCGCGTACGGACTCATCCTCGCGTGGCCCTTGAACGTCTACAACGTCTTCACGGCGCACCCGCTGCCGTGGTGGCTCGCGATCGCGTTCGTGCAGACGTGCGTGCTGATCCCGCTCGCGATCTTTTTCTGGGGCAAGGGCGCCTACTGCGGCTGGGTCTGTTCGTGCGGGGCGCTCGCGGAGACCCTCGGCGACACCCAGCGCACCAAGATGGTGCACGGCCCCGGCTGGAACCGCGCCAACGCGTTCGGGCAGGGGGTACTCGCGGTCGCCGTCGTCCTGCTGGTAGTGCGCATCATCGGGTGGACGCAGCCGGCGGACTCCTGGGCGAACCGCGTCTCCCCCGTTTTCCTCGACCGCTATAAATGGATCGTCGACGTGTTCCTGGCCGGCGTGGTCGGCTACGGGTTCTACTTCTGGTTCAGCGGGCGCGTGTGGTGCCGGTTCGCCTGCCCCCTCGCCGCGCTGATGCACATTTACGCGCGCTTCAGCCGCTTCGGCATCGTGGCCGAGAAGAAGAAGTGCATCTCGTGCAACGTATGCACGTCGGTGTGCCACCAGGGCATCGACGTCATGAGTTTCGCCAACAAGGGGCTCACGATGCAGGACCCACAATGCGTGCGCTGCTCGGCGTGCGTGCAGAGCTGCCCCACCGGTGTGCTCTCGTTCGCGCAGGTCGACCGGGGCGGGAAGGTGCTCAAGACCGATCGCCTCGCGGCCAGCCCCGTCCGCTTGCGCGAGCATTAGAATTGCCGGTTTCGCGCCACTTCGCTATGCTCCCCCACAAGAACAGGGAAATGGAGGAACACGCCCTATGTTGAGCAAGAAAATGGAAACAGCGATCAACCATCAGATTAATCTCGAGATTCAATCTGCGCTCGGCTATTTGCAGATGTCGGCGTATTTCGCGCAGGAGAACCTGAACGGCTTCGCCCACTGGATGCGGATCCAGTACCAGGAGGAGCTGCTGCACGCGAACAAGCTCTTCGATTACGTGATCCGGCGCGACGGCAACGTGGCGCTCGACGCCATGGCGGCGCCGCCGAAGACCTGGAAGTCGACGCTGACCGCGTGCCAGGCCGGCTACCAGGCCGAGGTCAACAACACCAAGCAGATCAACAGCCTCATGGACCAGGCCATCAAGGAGAACGACCACGCCACGCGCGTCATTCTGGAATGGTTCGTGGAGGAACAGGTGGAGGAAGAATCGAGCGCGCTCAACCTGATCGAACAGGTGAAGATGGCAGGCGACGCGGCGGGCGCGATACTACTATTGGATCGCGAGCTGGGCGGGCGTCAGCCCGACGCCGCGGCAGAATAGTCCCAATAGCAGGTAGGCGATATATCGGACTCCGCGCTGTGGCGGCGTGCACTCCCTCTGCCGCCGTCCTCCCGCGCACAATGTTGAAATGCGCGACTGCGGATTGGCGTCCGAGGGAATGCACACCGCCCTCGAAAACCGGCGGGCGATATATCGGACGAAGCGCGATTTCGCGAGTCGCGCGTACCAACTTGTGCGCGCGAGCGCATGAGCGCGGAATCCGGTATATCGCCCGCACTACTTAGAACGCTAGCGCTTCTGGAAGCCCTTCCAGCGCTCTTCTAGCTTCTTGTCCCTCATCGTCTCCATCAGATAGGCGACGAACTCGTCTCCCGTGGCGCCGGTGTTGCGCCCCGTGATCGATAGCTTCTTCTCGAAGCTTCCGCAGATATCCAGCGCCATTTCCAGCCGCGCGGCGCGGTCCTCGAAGCCGATGTGCCGGAGCATCATGGCACCCGCGCGAATCATGCTGGCCGGGTCCGCGTATTGCACCCGGCCCTCGTCGACCATGCGCGGCGCGGAGCCGTGGATCGCTTCGAACATCGCGTAGCGCTTGCCGATGTTCGCACTCCCGGCCGTCCCGACGCCCCCCTGGAACTCCGCCGCCTCGTCGGTGAGGATGTCACCGTAGAGGTTCGGCAGAATGAAGATGCGGAAGTCGCTCCGACGCTTCGGGTCGACCAGTTTCGCGGTCATGATGTCGATGTACCAGTCGTCGAACGCCACCTCGGGATACTCGCGCGCGATGGTCTGCGCCATCGAGAGGAACTTACCGTCGGTGGTCTTGACCACGTTGGCCTTGGTGACCGCGGTGACGCGCTTGATGCCGTTCTTCTTCGCGTACTCGAACGCGAGCCGGCAGATGCGCTCGCTCCCCTGTGAAGTGGTCACCACAAAATCGAACGCGAGGTCGTCGTCCACGTTGATCCCGCTGGAGCCGAGCACGTACGCGCCCTCGGTGTTCTCCCGGAAGAAGACCCAGTCGATCCCTTCCTTGGCCACCTTGACCGGGCGCACGTTCGCGAACAAGTCGAGGTAGCGGCGCATCGCGACGTTACACGACTCGATGTTCGGCCACGGATCGCCCTTGCGCGGCGTCGTGGTGGGCCCCTTCAGGTGGACATGGTGCGTGCGAATCTCCTCGAGCACGTCGTCCGGGATGGCGGCGTGCTGCTTCGCGCGATTCTCGATGGTGAGACCGTCGATGTCGGTGAACACGACCTTCCCGGACTTGAGCTCGTCCTTGAGCAGCTCCCGCAGGACGGTGACGGATTGCGCCGCGATCGACGGGCCGATGCCGTCGCCTCCCAGGACTCCCACCTTGATGCTGGCCAGTTTCGTGTAGTCGATCCAGTTCTCTTCCGACTTCATCCGCTCGATGCGGTCGAGCTGCTGGCGAATGAGCTTCTCAAAGTGCGCTTTCGCCTTGTCGATGGCCGCCGAGTCCGCGGTCTTCATAGTATCCATGCCTTCCTGACCCATTGGTATCCTCCCAGGGTGATCGATGAATTCCGGACAAGCTTATCTAATTCCGCGCTGCGCGGCAACGCTGTTTTGGGGCGTTTTGCCACCGTGACCAATGCAGTGCGGCGAATGCGTGGCCGCGACAGAGATCGCGCACCGACATGCGCGCGTCGGCCTCCTCAAGACCGCCTTTCGGGGGGAAATCTGCTATCTTCAAATAGACCTTTCCGGGAGTTTTCAGAAATGGCCCGGTTGACGGCTCGGAGCGGCTCCAGTCCGGCTTCGGCATCTTACCACCCTTGCCCCCACAGCCAGTTACGCCAATCCCCGCCGCCCGCCGCGGCGTTGTCCTTTGGGTTAGCAAACGGGCCAGAATCAGCACGTTTTGCTAACCCGCCGAGAGCGGATGGCCTCCATGCTATAATGCCTGTGCCTTCCCCACAGAGACTCGCCGAAAGGTGTGAAATGAACCGCTCTAAGGCCGTCCCTGGCTTGGTCGCTTGCACGCTCATCGCGTCCGGTCTGCTATCGGTCAACACGCCCCATGCGTCCGGGTGGATTCCGAACGGCACGCCACTCGTCACCTTACCTCGGAATCAGCTTTATCCTACAGTCACCACGGACGGTGTCGGCGGTGCGATCGTCGCATGGCAGGATTCGCGGAGTTCCTCCGGGGAGTATCACCAGTTTGACATCTACGCGCGCCGGATCGATGCGTCGGGCATCCCGATGTGGACGGACAACGGCGTGGCGCTATGCACATTGAGCAGCAGCGAAATGTGGCCCGTCATCGTGGCCGACGGGTCTGGTGGGGCGATCATCGTGTGGACCTGCACGAGCGGCCCTGTGGTTTCGTGCTGGGACATTTATGCGCAGCGCGTGAACGCGGCGGGAACCCCGATGTGGCCAGAAAACGGCGTGCCAGTATGTACGGATTCAGGGTTCCAGGCAGGTCAAGTGGCGGTTTCCGACGGAGCCGGAGGCGCCATCATCGCATGGTGGGACTTTCGTTCAACAGGCGACATCTACGCCCAGCATATAAGTGCTTTGGGTGCGGCGCTGTGGACCACGAACGGCGTGCCACTGTGTCTGAAGCAGGGGCGCCAGCAGGATTGCGTGATCGCAAGCGACGGCGCGGGTGGTGCCATCGTCGCGTGGGACGACACATCCGGCGTTACGAACAATGACATCTACGCGCAGCGAATCACCGGTTCCGGAACGGCACTGTGGACCACGAACGGCGTGCCGCTATGCACGCTTCCGGACAGGCAACGGGAAGCACAAATCATTGCTGACGGCGTTGGCGGTGCGATTGTGGTCTGGCGGGACGAGCGCACGTGGCCGGCAAGCGACCTTTTCATGCAGCGCGTCAACGACGCTGGCGTGGTTCAGTGGGCGGCCAACGGCGTGGCCCTGTGCACGGCGGCAGGGTGGCAATCGTCGCAGGCGTTGACCCGTGACGGAAACAACGTTCTCATCACCTGGACGGACAATAGAAACGGCTCTAGTGACATATACGCGCAGAGCATCGACCTATCCGGCAGCGCGTTCTGGGGCACTGATGGCATCGCGCTGAGCAGCGCGCCGGGCAACCAGTCGGGGTCGGGGATAGTTAGCGACGGAAACGGAGGCGCCATCGTCGCGTGGACCGACTGGCGTGGCGCATTTACCGATGTGTACGCCCAGCGCGTCGCGCCCGATGGCCAAGTACTATGGACCCCGGACGGCGACGCGGTCTGCACCGCTGCTGAATATCAGTTTCTCGGAGGAATGACCTCGGATGGCGACGGCGGAGCACTCATGTCGTGGAGCGATTGCCGCGATCTCGCTCCGGATGTTTACGCGCAGCGCGTGGGCCCGGAGGGCCCGCCGGTCACCGGAGTCGATCGCCCTCCTGCTGTCGGCGCGTTCAAGGTCTTGCCGAACTACCCGAATCCGTTTGCGGAGACGACCGACATCGAGTTCGAGCTTCCCGGAAACACGGACGTCGTGACGGAGCTGTTCGACGTGCAAGGCCGCCGGCTGCGCTCAGACAGGTGGGGGGCGCTTTCGTCGGGATGGAACCGCCTCACGATTCGTGGCCGCGATGATCGAGGCCGAGGGCTGCCCAGTGCTGTGTATTTCTTGCGAATCACTGCCGGTCATTCGGCCGTGACTCGAAAGATCGTCATCGCGCGCTAGCGTTGCACTCAAGGATGACGGCGTGTCCGCGGGCACGAGCGCCCAGGTTACGTTCTTCTACCAGAACCGATTTGGGCAGCGGGTCTCCAGCGCGAAGTGACCGCGATGCCGGTGTGGGTCGGTGGCAAAAACTACCTTGACACCCTCGCCGCCCGCGGCGTAGTATTAGTGTAACGAATTCGAGACGACATGGTAACACGCGTCTATACGTACGTTCGCTACGGCTGGTGGTGCTGC
>Ga0184629_10001352_pt1 | contig 10025 bp, 9 predicted proteins | sample PLM4_32_b1_FD_133158 | JGI IMG/M metagenome (GOLD analysis project Ga0184629, IMG submission 133158) | Groundwater sediment microbial communities from an aquifer in East River, Colorado, USA - PLM4_32_b1 | ecosystem: Environmental > Terrestrial > Soil > Riparian zone | place: USA: East River...
CGAGCACGCTGCGGCTCTGGCGCAACGTCATTCCCTTGATCTCGGGCACCTGGCGCGTGCGCGGTCCCAGGCTCGTCACCACCGCGACGGTGCGGCCCGGCTTGAGGTTCTCGTTTGCGCGCGGCGACTGCGAGACCACGTAGCCCGGCGGGACCTGGGGGTCGTGCTCACTGCGGTCGACCTTCAGGACCAGCCCCAGCCGGGCGAGCGCCTGGCCGGCCTGAACCTCGCTCGAGTTGCGCAGGTCGGGCACGATGATGGCGCCGCTCTGGTGCACCAGCATCGGCATGACGATGAAATTGAACACCAGCACGCCGACGACGAACAGCCCGCCGAAAACGAGGAGTCGAATGAAAACGCCGCGCGCGTTCACGGGCGGACTGTAGACCGGGGCGACGCCCGCGTCAACGAGTCGCGGGCGGACCCAGCGCCTCGCCAACATCCAGCGGGTGACCCGCCAGGTATTCGGCAGCCGTCATCGTGCGCCCCCCTTCGGGGCAGAGCGAGTGCAGGAGGAGCGCGCCCTCGCCGCAGGCGACGGTCAGCGGTTCGAGCGCCGTCACCCGGCCCGGCTCGGCGGCGGCGCCCGTGCCGGTCCACCCGCAGCCCACGACCAGCACGCGGCGGCCGCGGTGAAACGTGAACGCGCTCGGCCACGGGGTCATGGCCCGCACGTGCCGCTCCAACTCCCGGGCCGGGCGCGCCCAATCGATCGCTCCGTGGTGCTTGCGGATCTTGCGCGTCAGGGTGGCGTGTGACGAATCCTGCGGGACCGCGCGGACCGTGCCGGCGAATACTCCGTCGAGCGTGCGCACCAGCAGGCGGGCGCCGAGCGCGGCGAGCCGCGACGAGAGCGCGCCGGCAGTGTCGTCCCCCATCACGGGCAACGTCTCCTGGAGCAGGATGTCGCCGGTGTCGACGCCCTCATCGATGTGCATGGTGGTGCAGCCGGTGACCGCGTCGCCCGCGAGGATGGCGGCCTGGATCGGCGAAACGCCGCGATGCCGGGGAAGCAGCGACGCGTGGACGTTGATGCAGCCGTGCGGCGGGAGGTCCAGCAGGTCGCGACGCAGAATCAACCCGAAGGCCACCACCACGATCGCATCCGGCCGCGCGGCCGTCATCTGGCGCACGCCCTGCTCGTAGCTCGCCTTCTCCATGGTCAGGGTGGGAATGCCGGCGGCGAGGGCACGCGCACGAACCGGCGTGGGCGCCAGCGTGCGGCCGCGTCCCCGCGGCCGGTCAGGCTGGCTGACAACCAGGTTCGGCCGATAACGCGCCGTGTCGCAGAGCGCGTCGAGCGAGGCCACCGCGAAGTCAGGGCTCCCCATGAAGACGATTCTCTTCGCGGTGTCGGGCATGGGGCGCGTCTAACCGGACAGGCGGTCGGCGAGTTTCTTCAGACGCGGCTTGAGCAGCGCCTTCTCCGCGGCAGACAGGTAGTCGATGAACAGGCGTCCCTCCGTGTGGTCGATCTCGTGCTGGAGCACCCGGGCGAACATCCCCTCCGCATCGAGCGTGCGTTCGACCCCGTCGGGGTCGCGATAACGAATCATGACCCGCAGCGGACGGGTGACGTCGCCGCGGATGCCGGGGATGCTCAAGCATCCCTCCTCGTACTCCCACGTTTCGCGCGAGCGCTCCACGACCTCGGCGTTGACCAGCACGATGGGATCGGCCTCTTCGTCGTCGGGATCCGCCATCCTGAGTGCGACCAGGAGGCGCATGTCCAGGCCGACCTGCGGCGCCGCCAGACCCACGCCTTCTTCCCGCCGCATGGTCTCGATCATCTCCGCGGCCACCGCGCGGAGGTCCGGGCCGAACGCCGTCACGTCGGACGCGCGCTTGCGCAGGATCGGATCTCCGTAGTAGCGCAGGATCAGAGTCATGACGGGTTCACTGTCTGGCAGCTCGCGCACTCCCTCTGGAGCCAATCCGCAGTCGCGCGTGCCAGCATGGTGCGCGCGAGGACGGCGACAGGGGGAGTGCACGGGGTGCCAGTCGCGCTGGCACCTTTGGAAGTAGCCTGATCATTTCAATTCACGTCTCATTCCACATCGTGGGCGGTGATGGCCGAGATCGCGCTCTTGAGCATCTCGACTTTCACGTTGTCCGCGATCTTCAGCACGACGACGTCGTCCTTGACGCCCACCACCACCCCGTACAGACCGCTGGCGGTGATCACGCGATCACCCTTCTTTACACCGGCGAGCATCTTATGCATTTCCTTCTGCCGCTTCTGCTGGGGCCGGATGAGCAGGAAGTAGAAAATCACCAGCATCCCGAGGATCGGGAGCAGCATGGAAAACGGGCTGGGCCCGGCGCCGGTCGGGTCGGCGGGCATCATCGCGAACATCGTAGTTTCAATGGACGGATTCAAGAGGTCCTCCTTCGGGTTGGTTCATTCGCTTCATCGTCGGTCTCGTCCACGCGGGACTGTCCCGCCACGAACGCGCGGCGCCACGATTCGAACTCGTCGTCCACGATGGCGGCGCGCGCGGCGCGCATGGTGTCCGCATAGAAATGCAGGTTGTGCTGGGTCGCCAGCATGGGGCCGAGCATCTCGCCCGCCATGAACAGGTGGCGCAGGTACGCGCGGGTATGGGTCCGGCACGTGGGGCAGCCGCACTCCGGGTCGAGCGGCGACAGGTCGCCGGCGTGTACCGCGTTACGCAGCGCCACCTTGCCCGCGCGCGTGAAGACGGTACCGTTGCGCGCGTTGCGCGTCGGCAACACGCAGTCGAACATGTCCACCCCGCGCGCGACGCCTTCGACGAGGTCGCGCGGCGTCCCCATTCCCATCAGGTAGCGGGGGCGATCCGCGGGGAGCCCCGTCGCCACCTGCTCCGCGATGTCCCACGTCGCCTCCTTCCCTTCGCCGACGGAGAGGCCGCCGATCGCGTACCCGGGAAAGTCGAGCTCGGCGATCTCCGCGAGCGAACGCGCCCGCAGGTCCGGGTACTCGGCGCCCTGCACGATTCCAAACACGACCTGCTCGTACCCGGCCCGGTTGAAGCGTGCCCCGTTGACGGCGCGGCCGCGGCGGGCCCATTCGGTCGTCAGCTCGACGGAGTGTTCCGCATCGGAGCGCGGGCACGGGATCCCCCCGAAGGTGTCGAAGCTCATCAGGATGTCGGCGCCGATTCGCGCCTGCGCGTCCATCACGGATTCCGGCGTGAACTCGTGCAGCGAGCCGTCGAGGTGCGAACGAAACTTGACCCCGCTGCGGGTCACGCGTCGCAGGCTCGCCAGACTGAATACCTGGTAGCCCCCGCTGTCGGTGAGAATGGCGCCGCGCCAGGCCATGAAGCGATGCAGTCCCCCGGCGCGCTCGATCAGGTCGACGCCGGGACGCAGGTAGAGGTGGTACGCGTTGCCCAGCAGAATGCGCGCGCCCGTGTCCCACACCGCCTCGGCCGTCGTGCCTTTGACCGCGCCCTGGGTGCCGACGGGCATGAACACCGGCGTTGCAACCTCCCCGTGGTCGGTGACGACCGTACCCGCGCGGGCACCGCCGGAGGTGGCCTCCAATCGAAACGCAAACGGCATGGGTCCTACTCCGAGGAAGCGCCGGCGGCCAGCGGAGCCGGTCGGCAACTCATCGTGGGCGAACCTTGGAGGTGTCCGCCGGGGCCTTCGGCGCTGGTTTCTTCTTGTCGAGTCCTTTCAGGAGATCCTGGACCCCTTCCCGCATCCCTTCCTTGGCGGCGTTCTGCATTAACGACTGCTGCGCGCGCGCGGTCAGGGCGGCCGCGTCCACGCTCACGATCGGTTTCATGATCGCGCCCTTGAGCGCGAACGGCGCCTCCAGGCGCCCCTGGGGCGAGAGCAGATACTTCGCCATCGGGACTTGAGCAACGATGTCGTTCGTCATTTTTTCCGAAAGCGTCAGCGTCGAATTGATGTCCATCTCTTTGCCGAATGAGAACCAGCCCGTGCCGTCGAGAGTGAAGTCCGGCGTCACCAGCTTCAGGCCCGGCGCCTGGACCTTTCCGTTGGCGATGGTCACCTTTCCGTTGAGCTTCTGGAACGCAGTCTTGTTCTCGCTGAAGAGCTTCGGGTTCTTGGCACTCAACGCGCTGGTGAAGCCGGGCGGTACCATCGGGAGGTTCTGGATTGCGGCGGTGATCTGCTTCATCACGTTGACGTTCAAGAACGCCCCATCCAGAACCAGCGCGGCGCCCTCGCCCACAAGCGTGTGCTGGAGATCTTCCCAGGTCTTGCCCGCCCCGGTCAGCGTCAGGTCCGCGTCGATGCGCCCCACCAGGACGTCCGCAAGCGTGGGCGACTTGGACCGAAAATAGTCGGCGAGGTTGACTTTCTCGACCTTGGTCGTCAGGGCGAACTTCGATGCCTTCGGCTCGAGGGTGCCCTTGCCGGACACGGTCCCGCCCATCGCCTTCGCCGTGAATTGATCGATGACCGTGGTCGCAGGCGTCACCCGCAAGGTCGCCGACAGGTCGGTGTAGTCGATGTTCGACACCACCCCACTCTTCGAGCTGAGGTCGATCAGGTTCTCGACCACTTGTGGCGACTTCTCGACCATCCGCCCGCGCGCGCTCACCTCGCGAAACACCTCCGGGCGCGGGAGCTTGGGCGCGTTGGGCGCCGCCGCCTGCACGTCCGCGCGCCACACTTCGGGCGAGGTGAGGGTGTAGGTCGCGGCCAGCGGTTTGAACGCGGTGGCCGTGCCGTCGATGCGAAACGCGCTCTTGCCAATCGTGAAGGTCGCGTCGGAAAGGCTCGCGGTCTTGGCGGTGAACGCGACGCTTCCCTTTCCGTCGCGCAGCGGCTGCGGCACCTGCGGGATCGCGGCGCCCACGTTCGAAAAACGTGCCGTGCCGGTCACCTTCGGCGGGTTGCCCGGTTTGGGCATGCCGCTCACCTTGATGGCGACCTCGGCGTCGCCGCTCGGCGCGAACGGCGCCAGCGCGGGCATCAGGTCCTTCCACGGGGCGATCGCCGTCCGGCCCTTGAACGACAGATCGAGCACTTCGCGGCCCTTGAAGGGAACGAATCGGCCGGACCCGGTGGCTTTGAGCGCATGCAACACGACGTCGATCGAGGTGAGCTGGATCCCCTCGCGCGGCGTCTTCGCCGGATGGAACGTGCCCTTCACGGTCGCCTTCGCGGGAACACCGGCGGCTTTTTCGAACTGCGGCGGCTGTGAGATCGAGGCCGCGGTCGCGTCGACCTCGCCGGTGAAATCCACCGCCGCGAGCGCCCCGTCGAACGACGCGTGCGCGCTGGCCTCGCCGCCGAGCTTCGCCGCCGGGGCCTTCGGATCCGGGCGGGGGAGTTTCAACGCGGAGAGCGGCACCGGCCCCGCCGAGAGGGTTCCCTTGAGCCGCGCGGCCGCGAAGACCTGGGTCGAGTCGGCCAGCAAGTCGAACGGACCCGCCGACGCCACCACTTCGGCGTTGGGTTCTGACGCGCCGAACAGCGTCGCGCGCACGCGGAGCTCGTCCAACGACGCCGCGCCCAGGGTTCCGGACAGCGTCGCCGACGCCTCGACGTCGCCGGGCGGGGGCGGTGTCTTCGCGGCGGGTGCGAACTTCATCAGGTCGGAGAACGCGACCCGGGCCAGCTCGAGCGTCGCCGTCACCGGCGCCTTGGCGAGCCTCTCCGGCGACGAGTCGGCCACCGGTCCCACACTCGCCTCGATGCGGACGTCCTGCGCGTCGGCGGAAAAAACCGCGGCCGCGACCCGCGCCTTGACCACCGCGCCGAGGCGCGCGTCTTCCACTTCGAAGTCGATCTGACCCACGCTGTGGTCGAGGCCGCTGGCGCGATCCACGTAGCGCACGGTCCCGTCTTCGATGTCGGCGAATGCGACCACCGCGGCGGCGCCGGCGCCGGCCGAAGCCTTCTTCCCCGCCGACGGCGGAGCCAGCGCCTCGGCCAGGCTGGTGAAGTTAAAACGACCGCCGTCGCCCTTGATCACCGTGATGGTTGGTTCGGTCAGCACCAGGCGCTTGATCACCAGCTGTCGCTTGAACAGCGGGAGCAGCTTCACGTTCACGCGCAGTTCCTTCGCGCGCACGAACGGCTCCGCCGAATAGGCCGGGTCGTCCCCGACCACGACGTCGCTCACGCTGACACCGACGCCCGGCCAGAACGCGACCCCGACGTCTCCGACCGATACCTCGCGGCCGGTGCGGGCCTTGGCCTGAGCCAGCATGTCTCCTTTGCGGGCGTTGACGATCTTGTCGAGGTTCGCCGCGACGATGCCGAGCGCCACGCCGATGACGACCACTAGCGAGAGCACTATGATGAGGATCTTCTTCTTCATGAACAGGTCCCCGGCGCAGGCCGGCCCCGGAATGGACGTTACCAAGGAATCAGGCGGCCGCCAAGGACCAACGGCGGCGCGGCGGACTCAGGCGATCAGCATGGCGTCGCCGTAGCTGAAAAAACGGTATCCCCCGGCCACGGCGCCGGCATACTCGTGCAGCGCGCGCTCGGTTCCCATGAACGCGCACACCAGCACCAGCAGCGAGGACCGCGGCAGGTGGAAGTTGGTCAGGAGCGCGTCCACGACGCGAAACTCGTAGCCGGGATGGATGAAGAGGTCGGTTTCCCCCGCGCGATCCGCGGGCGGCTCGTCGAACCACCCCCGCACCGCGGCCGCCTCCAGCGCGCGCGTCGTCGTGGTACCAATTGCAACCACCCGCCTGCCCTGCAAACGCGCCGACGCGACGGCCGCAATGGTGTCCGCGTCGATCGCGAACGGTTCCGCGTGCAGGTGGTTCTCCTCCACCTGTTCGTGCTCCAGCGGCGCGAACGTGCCGGCGCCGACGTGGAGCACGAGCGACGCCACCGTCACGCCGCGCTCAGCGAGGCGATCGAGGAGGGGACGGTCGAAGTGCAGGCCCGCCGTCGGCGCCGCCACGGAACCCTGCTCGCTGGCGAATACCGTCTGGTAACGCTCGCGATCCTCGCTCTGGTCGGCGCGACGGATGTACGGGGGCAGCGGCACGTGGCCGCACCGATCCAGCAGGTCGAACACGCTGGCCTCGGGCGACTCCACTTCGAACAAGGCTTCGCGCTCGCCGAGGCGTTCGAGGCAGCGGATGCTCGCGTCCGCGCCCACCTGCAGGCGGTCGCCGGGGCGGAGCTTGCGCAGCGGCCGCGCCCACGCGACAAAACGCCGTTCGGGGAGCGCACGCAGGAACAACACCTCGGCGTCGAGGCCGTCCTCGCGGCGCACGATCAGACGCGCCGGCACCACGCGGGTGCGGTTGACCACCACCAGGTCGCCCGGGCGCAGGAATTCAGGGAGGTTATCGAAGGTGGTGTGGGTCGCGGCGGTAGTGCCGCGGCGCGCGGCGACCAGGAGACGACTGGCGCTGCGCGCGGGGGAGGGCGACTGGGCGATCGAGCCTTCCGGCAGGTGGTAGGAAAATTCCTCGAGACGCATGACCCGCGCGCTGTCTTAGAGCAGTGCTTGCAGCGGCGCTCAGAGTAGCGCCGGCGTTTCGCCATCGCCGGCCGGCGCGGTGAGGCCGAGGTGGGCGAGGGCCAGCGAGGTCGCGATCCGGCCGCGCGGGGTGCGCTGCAGAAACCCCTGCTGGATCAGGAACGGTTCGTATACGTCTTCGATGGTTTCCTGCTCTTCGCCCACCGCCACCGCGAGTGACTGGATCCCCACCGGCCCGCCCGCAAACCGCTCCACGATCGACTGCAGCAGCCGGCGGTCCATCTCGTCCAGGCCGCGCGTGTCCACACGCAGGCGCCCCAGCGCGAAATCGGCCGCCTCGCGGTCGATCACGTCCTTGCCCTGCACCTGGGCGAAGTCACGCGTCCGCTTGAGCAGCCGGTTGGCGATGCGCGGCGTCCCCCGCGAGCGGCGCGAGATCTCCTGCGCCCCATCCTCCGAGATGGTGACTCCGAGAATCCCGGCCGAGCGCTTGATGATCGTGCACAACTCGTCCGGCGTGTAGAAATCCAGCCGCAGCACCACTCCGAAGCGATCGCGCAGCGGCGCGGTGATCATGCCCGCGCGGGTGGTGGCGCCGATGAGCGTGAACGGCTCGATGTTGAGCGTGTAGTGGCGCGCGTTCGGACCCTTGTCGACGATCAATTCGCACTTGAGCGAATCCATCGCCTGGTACATGTGTTCCTCGAGGATGCGCGGCAGGCGGTGAATCTCGTCGATGAACACCACCTGGTTCTTCTCGACGTGGCTCAAGACCCCCAGGAGCTCGGCCGCGTTCTGGAACGCGGGTCCCGACGTGGTCTTGATGGGTACGTCGAGTTCGCTCGCGATGATGTGGGCGAGCGTCGTCTTGCCGAGCCCGGGCGGGCCGTAGAGCAGCACGTGGTCGAGCGCCTCGGCGCGCTGGCGGGCGGCGTCCACGAACACCTTGAGGTTCTGCTTGAGCTCGGTCTGGCCGATGAACTCGTCGAGCTTGCGCGGACGCAGGAGCGCGTCGCTCTTGGCGTCCTCCGCGGCCAGGTCCGGGTGCGTGATGCGTTCGTTCATGGGGTCGGGCCTTAGCCTCCGGACGCGTACTTGAGTGCGCGGCGGACCACGTCTTCCACCGTCGTGTCTTCGTCCGGCCGCCACGCCATGCGCTCCAGTGCGCCTTCGGCGGCGCCGCGCGTCATCCCCAGCGAGGTGAGCGCGAGGACCACCTCGTCGTGAATCGACGACGCCGGCCGCTCCGGCTCGGCGCCGGTGGCGAGGTCGTCGAGCTTGTCACCCAGCTCGATCGTGAGGCGCTCCGCCGTCTTGCGGCCGATCCCCGGAATCTTGGAGAGAAAGCCCGACTCGCCGTTCTTGATCGCACCGACGACGCGCCCGGCGGAGTGGGTCGAGAGCACCGCCAGCGCGAGTTTCGGGCCGACGCCGGAGACTTCGATCAGGCGCAGAAACAACTCGCGATCGTCGCGGTGCAGGAACCCGAACAGGCTCAAGCGGTCTTCGCGCACGACCAGATGGGTATAGAAGGTGGTCTCGCCTTCCACCGGCGCCAGCGACTCGCGGTCCTTTTCGGGAATCGCCAGCTCGAAGCCCACGCCGCCGACCTCGACCACGCACTTGGGGTCCGCCACGACCACGCGGCCGCGAATGCGCGCGATCACGACCCGCTCCAGTCGCGGCGCTTGAAGGCGTGGCACATGGCCACCGCCAGCGCGTCCGATTCGTCCGAACTCTTTGGAAGCGGCGACAGGCCGAGCAGACGGCCGAGCATGAAGCTTACCTGGGTCTTGTCGGCGGCGCCGTTGCCCGTGACCGACTGTTTCACTTCGCGCGCGGAGTACTCGTAGACCGGCAGGCCCGCCAGGGTGGCGGGCAGAATCGCCGCGCCGCGCGCTTCGCCCAGCATCAGCGCGCTGCGCGGGTTCTTGCTGTAGAAGACGTCCTCGATGGCGAAGTGGGTCGGTTCGAATTCGCGGATCACGCGCTCGATCCCCGCGTAGATCTCGCGCAGGCGGTCGTAGCGGGAAACGGTCCGCCGCGATGATATCGTTCCCGACGAGAGGTAGCGAACGTCGTCGCCGCTGCCGCGCACGACTCCGTACCCGGTGCAGCTGCTCCCCGGATCCACGCCGAGTATCCGGTACATCGCGCTCCTCCTCGTGGTGCGGCGCCCCCGGCAGGATCGGTCAGCCCTGCTGCAGGATCTCGTCGGGGATGTCGAAGTTCGCGCTCACCCGCTGCACGTCGTCCAGGTCCTCCAGCGCTTCTACCAGCCGCAGGACCTTGCGCGCATCGTCGCCCAGGAGCTTGACGAACGTCTTCGGAACTTTGTGCACGCCGGTCGACTCGTAGGGGATGCCCGCCTGCTTGAGCGCGTCGCCGACCACCGACAACTCCGCCGGGTCGGTGTACACTTCGAACACGTCACCCTCGTCGCTCACGTCGGAGGCACCGGCCTCGAGCGCGGCCGCCATGACAGTATCCTCGTCGGCGCGCTTGCGGTCCACCGCGATTACGCCCCGGGTGTCGAAGTTCCATGCCACGCACCCGTTCTCCCCCAGGCTGCCGCCGTGCTTGGTGAGGGCGTGGCGAACCTCGC
>Ga0184629_10001354_pt1 | contig 10023 bp, 4 predicted proteins | sample PLM4_32_b1_FD_133158 | JGI IMG/M metagenome (GOLD analysis project Ga0184629, IMG submission 133158) | Groundwater sediment microbial communities from an aquifer in East River, Colorado, USA - PLM4_32_b1 | ecosystem: Environmental > Terrestrial > Soil > Riparian zone | place: USA: East River...
AAAATTCCCGGCGACGAAATCGACATCTCCGTCGTGATCAAAATCTGCACTCTTGATGCATCGCCACCAGCCGATTTCTTCGGGTAATTGATGGTTGGCGTTACTCAGTTTAGTCAGTATGCCGTTTTCATTTTTGAAGAAAGTTACCGGCATCCATTCACCGACGACCACCAGGTCAATCCATTGATCATTATCGAAGTCCACCCATTGTGCTCCTGTAATCATCCCTGCGTGATTTATATCGGGCATATCTATGGCAACAAAACGTGGCCCCTTGTTTCCTGGTGTATTGCTGACATTTTGCAATATGAAACTCCTCGGAATTTCAGGGTAACGATTGGGTACAACGCGCCCGCCGACAAATAGGTCAGGATCACCATCTTTGTCGAAATCACCAACTGCGGCACAGCTTCCACTGCTATTGACAAGCCTAGGTAAAGCCAATGTGTCCAGTTTAAAATTCCCTTTGCCATCATTGTCATAAAATCTATGCCGGTAGTACGGGGACTCCTGACCATACTCGGAACTGCCGCTGACACAAAATAGATCTAAATCCTTATCGCCGTCTGCATCAAAGAGAAGAATGCCTTCGTCTTCTTCATTTTTGTCAGCCATAGTGGTTTTTAAGAACCGTCCATTTTTTTCCTGCATAAAAATTGTTGCCCCGTGGTAAGCCGAGCCGCCTATAACCAGATCTTCTAACCCATCATTATTGATATCGCCCGATGCCGTCATGGGACCGGATTGTGAGAACTTGTGAAGAAGAAGCGGTTGACTTTGTTTGAAATCAACGAAATCCTGTTCGTCATGCTTAAATAACAACCCATGTTCTGGAGATGATTCGATGAACATATGGGCACTAAATTTACTGACCACCGGATTTTTATTCGTACCGCTTTCTGCGACTTTAATGATCCGATTTGATGACGGATTTGAGATAACATCAACGTTTCCGGAAGGCCATACAACTTTCAATGAATCAATTGTTTTGGAATCACCAAATCCAAAGTGAACCAGGTTTCCTACCGTAGATTTATATCCTCTCTGGAGTGTTTGTTCTGCGTATTGAGAAGTTCCCTCGCTATAGGCCCATATTTTGGCCCCGATCCCTGAATGGTTTTTACCATTTCCAACCAATTGCAATTCGATGAAATTCGCATGGTCCGTGTCTATTTCCCTTGTGTTGTTTTTGTAAAGGAAAGCAGGCGAATTAATGTTGTTCATGACAATATCGAGGTCGCCATCGTTATCAAGATCCGCGTAAGCTGCGCCATTGGTGTACGATTTTTCCACTAACCCCCATACATTGGAATTGTCGGAAAAGGTGAGGTCTTTGTTATTCTTAAAAATGTGATTGGTTTTATAAACACCTTTCAAGGTCTGCAATGCGCCGATAACATTTTTCTTGCGCTCGTCCGGTTTTCCGAAAGCACCAGCATTGGCGTTGTAGCTGACAAAATCCAGATCTGTAATATCTTTAACGTAGCCGTTGGTAATGAGAATATCCCGCCAGCCATCATTATCAAAATCCGCGATCAATGGACTCCAACTCCAGTCTGTTGCATAAACTCCGCTTAGGCATCCAATATCGCTGAAAGTACCGTTGCCGTTGTTTAGCTGCAGCACATTGCGAACATATTGAGGAAGGTAGTTCCGGTCAAGGTTCAACTTAAATTTCGAATAGCCGGTATTGGAAAACATGGCTTTCTGACGAAGGTTGTCATCGGGCATCATATCCAGAACAACAATGTCATTTAAGCCGTCATTGTTTATGTCCGCAATGTCAATACCCATACCATTGAACTCGGTGTGCATTAGATATTTCTTGATTTCATTTGAAAATGTTCCATCGTGTTTATTGATGTACAGGTGGTCATTGGAAAGAAAATCATTGGCTACATATATATCGGGATAGCCATCCTGGTTGATGTCATTCACGATAATACCGAGGCCCCATCCTTCGGTTTGGATTCCTGACTGTGCTGATACATCGGTAAAATGGAGTCCCGATGAATTGCCATCATTGCGGTATAATTTGTCCTGACTTCGACCGAGGCCATTTGTATTCTGTCCAACGGGATTGTTTTTAGGATAAACTTCTAGTGAATTGACCACTAGATATACATCGAGGTCGCCATCAAGATCATAGTCAAGAAAAGAAGCTTGCGTGGAGTAAGCATTGGCAGTGAGGCCGGCTGCTTCAGCTGATTCCTTAAACATTGGGATACCTTCCTTATCCAATCCCTGGTTGATGAAAAGTAAGTTGGGACTTGTTTTATCGGGGTCGGGATGTATGGTGCTTACATAAATATCCATCCAGCCATCCTGGTTAAAATCATTTACTGCCACGCCTGTGCACCAGGAAGTTGTGGCAACCTTGGAAAGTTCGGTAATGTCTTCAAAATGAAATTCTCCCCGATTTAAATACAATCTGGACGACACAGTATTGCCGGCGAAAAATACATCGGGTAAGGCATCATTATTAAAATCGCCGATTCCAACGCCCGCTCCATTATACATGTATTCAAATCTAAGGGCATTAAGAGAATCGGATTCTATTATGGTATTTTCAAATGCTACACCCGAAAAGGACGAACTGACAAGGCTGAACCGGGTCTTTTGACGATTTGTGCAGTTGAACAGTAAGCAAACAATCACGAGTATGTCAATAGATTTCATAACAAGACAAAAATAAAAAAGCATTGGGCCATATACCCAATGCTTTTAGAAAGAAATAAACCTCATTTACTTTGATCAAGTAAGCCAGAAACTATTTATTAATAGCCCGGATTCTGATCACTATTCGTCAGTTTCGAGTTGGTAGAGAATTCAACCTGAGGAATAGGTAACAGTTCATACTTGTTGGCTTGGAAATACGAGATTGGCTCAGCTATGCCGTAATCGGCAAACTTTCCATTCTTTCTCCAGCGAAGGATATCTTTATTTCTCAACTGTTCTCCGGCAAATTCAACCAATTTTTCATGTTGCAGCGTAGCAAATGCGTGAGCTTTTGTGTCCATCAGGTATTTTGCTGTAGGCAAGGCTGGCATTGCAACACTAGGCCGGCTTCTGATCATGTTCAAATACGTTGTAGCCTGAGCCAGGCTACCCACTTCAATCTCACATTCTGCTAAATTAGCAATCACTTCTGCAAAACGCATAACCCTTATATTCATCGGGCCGGTATAGAATGTTGAATTGTTTTTATACAGTGATGTGTATTTCTGCCAACTGATCTTTTGAACAACGCCCTGATAAGTTACCGTGTTCCCTTGAACGCCTGCATCAGGTGTAACTTCGATCTGGGAGTTTCCATTATTAAACAAGTCACCTTTCGAGTAAAAATTAAAAGCAAAACGTGGATCAGTTTTGGCGTCGGGAACAGCGGCGTTTGTTGATTCGTAAGCATTGAGCAGGTTGATGGCAGGTACTAGGTTTCGCCACGCGATAGCACTGTATTCCTGAGTACGTGAGATTCCCTCATTGTTAGCGCCATTATCGTCACCAGTGCCATTCCAATTAAAGTTTGTTCCTGCATAACCAATTTCGAAAATAGACTCGGCATTAAATGGAGTTTCTTCTTTAAAATTGTCAACATAGTTGGGCATCAGGCTATAGGTGCCAGAGTTATAGACTTTTAACAATTCAGTCTGAGCAGCGGTATAGTCGCCTTTAGTCATATAGACTCTTCCGAGCAAGGCTTGAGCAGCTCCCTTGGTTACTCTACCAACATCTTTGCCTGAGTATGAAAGTGGCAGGTCACCTTGTATGGCTGTCAGGTCTCCGATAATGAAAGCATAGATTTCATCCACGGTTGCGCGGGGTTGTGATGCGTCAGCAAGGGATTGTGGGACGCTAGTGATCAGGGGCACACCTCCCCAAAGCGCAGTCCATTCGTAATAACTCCAGGCCCTCAAAAATTTCGCTTCCGCTACAAGTCTGGCAAGGTTTTCCGCTGAAATATCCTTGGTGTTCACAGAACCATCAATGACTTCATTGGCACGAAGTATAGTTTGCGCCAGACCTGTGTATACGGATTGGGCAACTGCATTGGTAGTATTATTTGTACCGATGAGCAGAGCTAACCTCGGGGCCTCAAGCTGACCTCCGCCAGCCATCATTTCATCACCACGCAGGTCATTCGTAAAGAACCATTCCCGGCCCATCAAATTATAGGATTGAATGGACGCATAGATGGCATTAACACCTGCAGTAAGTTGATTTTCATTGGCATAAAAACTTGCCGGTGTTCCACCATTTGGATTGGTCTTATCCAACAGGGTATCGCTGCATGCCATGAGCAAAAGAATCGTGAGAAGGCTCGTTTTTGATAATAATTGATTTTTCATGATCTGTTCTATTATGTGTTAGAAACTAGCCTGTAGTCCGAAGATAATTGTTCGTGCCTGAGGGAATTGACCGTAATCAATACCTTGCGTAAGCGCAGTGGAGTTACGTGCACCTATCTCCGGATCATATCCGGTATAGTTTGTAATGGTAATCAGGTTTTGGCCGGTAAAGTACACTCTGAATTTAGTCAACCTGTTACCAGTCAATTTAGAGAGCGTTTCCTGCTGGATGCTGTAACCGATCGTCAGATTTTTCAGACGGAAGTAAGAACCATCTTCGAGGAAGCGATTTGAAGTGCGGGCGTTTCCGTTAGGATCGCCGTTGACAGCACGCGGAACATCCGTATCGGTATTGTCGGGCGTCCAGGCACGCAAAACATCGGTGCTTGAATTGAAGAGCCTAAGCATACCTTGATTGGTAACTTTAACTCCATTGTAGATTTTATTTCCGCTAACGCCCTGGAAGAATGCACTGAAATCCCAACCCTTATAATTGGCGGAGAGGTTAATACCATAGCTTACCGTAGGGAGGAAACTTCCGAGATAGACTCTGTCGTTGGCATCAATCACGCCGTCGCCATTCACATCCGCAAAACGGATATCACCCGCTTTTGCTCCTGCCTGAACAGCAGCTTCACCATCAGTCTGGAAAAGTCCATTAGTCTGCCAACCAAAGAACGACTGAACAGGATGGCCGGCCTCAGTACGTGTAATGTTTTGTCCGCCAAAGTCTGCATTAGCTCCCGCATCCAGTGTACCCGTTGGAGTAGCCATCGCTTCAACCTCATTAGTAAGGAACGTAAAATTAGCACTGGCATTCCATTTAAATTCCTTGGCTGACTCCCTGTATCCAACCACAAATTCAGTCCCTGAGTTTCTCATTCTACCTACGTTTGCTGGGGTTCCAGAAGAAAAGCCCGCAGAGGTAGCCGGATCAACGTTCAGAATCAGATTGTCAGTATAGCGGTAAAAATACTCACCTGAAAACGACACTTTGTTGTTGAACAATCCTAGGTCAAGGCCAATGTTGGACATGCTGGTAATTTCCCACGTCAAATCCTTGTTCGGTAGGGCGTTGTAGAATGACCCTAACGCAGGCGAGCCTAATATGGCCGTCGTATTTGCCGATACAATAGGCTGCGATGGGTAGTAACCAATTTGAGAGGGGATGAAACCAAATTCTCCATAGCTACCGCGTAGTTTAAGCTCAGAGATAGCAGGAAAGTCCTTCATGAACGATTCTTCATTAATTCTCCAACCCAGACCAACTGATGGGAAGTTACCCCACTTTTTTGCATCAGCCCAAAGCGACGCGCCATCTCGGCGGATAGAGGCACTTAACAAATATTTGCCTGCAAACTCATAGTTCAGTCGTCCAATATAGGAGATAATGGCAAACTCGTTGTAATTCCCTGTAAAGCTCTGATTGGAAAGACCTGGCCGAATAGCGGTAATCGTATTATCAGGCGCATTACCCTGGATGGTAGTTGCGTCTGTCTTCTTGGTTTGATATTCAATTATACCAGCAACGTTGAAAGAATGTTTCTTATAAGTCTTGTCAAAAGTAAGCTGGTTAGTAACGATCGGAGAATAATAGGTTGATCTCTGCTCATTCAAGGATGCAGGGTTCCTCGCATTGAAACCTTCATTATAAATAGGGTTATAAGTGAATTGCTTTGCGTAGCTATAATCAATTCCCAAGTTGAATTTATAAGTCAAATAGGGCAAAATATTATAATTCAAATACAACGTTCCCAAAAACCGTTGCGTTGCTAATTGAGTGCGGTCCTGATTTGCAGCCCGAACAGGGTTTTGAGGGTCAGAGCCATCCGCTGCAGTATCTCCATTATAGCCGCCAACATTATTGGGGTTCAGTACCGTAATGTACGGCGTCATTCGCTGCATGTTTTGTACCATGGTTCTGCCTCCCGTCTGTTGTTCAATTAGCTGATCAGAGGTTCCAAGCAACAAGGTTTGACCGAAAATAATCTTCTTACCAATCTGATGTTCAGAATTGAATCGCGCTGTATATCTCCTAAACTCGGAACCTTTCATAATTCCCTGCTGATCGAAGTAGCCAATGGAACCGTAAAATTTTGATTTGTCATTGCCTGCCGATACGGTAGCCGTAGTTTGTGAAATCGGAGCAGTCTGGAACATTTCCTTTTGCCAGTCCGTATTGGTCTGTGCGAAAGTCTGCGAACTTCCTGCATAGATCGGATTATTCATCTGGCTGAACTGAGGCGGAAGCGCTGCGCCTGCATTAGTCAGCAGTGCAGTACCATAACTCAGGTATTGATCGGTATTCAACAGATCTTGTTCTTTCCATGCCTTCTGGAAACCATAGTAAGCGTCCAAGCTTACATGGACGTTATTGTCGTTGGATCCTTTCTTAGTGGTGATCAGGATGACACCAGCTGCAGCGCGTGAACCATAAATGGCCGCAGCACTTGCGTCCTTTAAAACTTCAACAGACTCAATGTCCTTACTTTCAAAAATGTTGAAATTGCCCACATCAATCATCCCGTCAACCACGTAGAGCGGATTGGAGGCATTATTGATGGAGTTAATTCCACGAATACGCACGATTGGTGTCGCACCAGGTGCGCCATTGTTTGTCACCTGAACGCCAGCTACGCGACCTTGAATCGCCGCTTCCAGACTTGGCACTGGTGAAATCACAATATCTTTTGCCTGAATGCTTCCGACAGCTCCGACTAATGAAGATCTCTTTTGAGTTCCATAGCCGGTAACCACAATTTCACTCAACGAAAACACATCGGATGATAGAGTGACATTGATGGTCGATTGTGAACCAACCGCAACTTCTTTGGTTGCAAATCCTATGAATGAAAATACGAGAACCGAATTTTCATTCGTTACTTCCAACTTGTAGGCCCCAACATTATCACTAACCACACCATTGGAGGTTCCCTTTTCGATAATGTTTACACCAGGCAGGGGATCGCCTGTATCGTCTGTTACTGTCCCTTCAACGACGACCCTCAAGGCTGTCGCTGCCCCATCCTTAGCTTGTCCAATGTTGACAAAAGCGATCAGGATGAGAGTCTGTAAAATCAAGACTTTAAATAGTAATTGTTTTTTCATAGTTATTTTTCTCTTGAATCTATTGATATGATACTGTGAATGGGTATTTGACTGTCATTCAATCAAAGCCGACTTAATAATCCTATTAAGCGCTTGATTCAGGGGATGGTTAATTTTGGTTTTTCATTGGCATGGGGGTTTGTGGTGGAGGTCAATTTCATGATAAATGTAAAAAAAACACTATTAATTGCAACCGATTGTGTAAAATTTATGCAACGAGTACAGTCACTGGAGTAGTCGGAGATCGCTTATGTAAGAGATTCAAGCCTAATAAACGGCTGGATATTGAAAATGAAAATGGTGAAATTAGAATGATTAATTAGTTGCTTTTCAACCAATTACGATTTAATATAGTTCATTTAATAATATATACTAATTGAGCTTTTAACACTTGCATTTTAATAAGCTATTTTAGAAATCGGCATCAGATATGTTCGCAATCGATTGTATTACAATCGATTGCAAACATTAGAATTTGACAATCTTCGGAAAGAATCCATAGAGGGATTGAACGAAATGAATAATTTGAGCAACGATCTATGAATTCTAGTAAGGAAATAACGATTTACGACATAGCAGATAAGCTGAGCATCTCCTCAACAACAGTGAGCCGTGCGTTGCGGGATCACCACACTATAAGCTTAAAAACCAGGCAAAAGGTAAAAGACACCGCCAAAGAACTGGGATACAGGCAAAATAAGTTTGCCAGCAGTCTAAGGGAAAAAAAAACCAACACTATTGGCGTGATTCTACATGAACTCAACAGTTATTTCACTTCGAGTGTCCTTACCGGAATTGAAAAAATAACCTCCAAAGCAGGATATGACCTGCTCATTGCCAATTCTTTTGAGAGTTATGAGAGGGAAATCTCAAACGCAGAGAATCTCTTTCAGAAGAGAGTTGACGGCCTGATTGCCTCGATGACCTTTGGAACCAAAAACCTGGACCACTATAAAAAATTTGAAAAACGGAACATCCCGATAATTTTTGTTGATCGGGTAGATGAGAACAGCAACTTTACAAAAGTCATTATAGATAATTATAAGGGAGGGTTGCAATCAACGCAACACCTTATTGATCAGGGCTGCAAACGTATTGTGCACCTGACAGCAGCATTGCAACGCAATGTGTATCACGATAGATACATGGGCTATAAGGATGCGCTCAAAGCCAATAAAATTCCTTATCGCGATGAATATGTAATAGTAGCAGATGACTTAAGCGAACGAAGTGCCATTGAAACAGCACATAAGATTTTGAAGATGAAGCCAATGCCGGACGGTTTGTTCGCCTGTAATGACTTCTCAGCTGCCGTCTGCATGCATACGTTGAAAGAACACGGCGTCAAGGTCCCGGAGAATATTGCAATTGTTGGCTTCAACGATGATGTTATCGGCAAGCTAGTTGATCCACAACTCACCACGACCAGCTACCCGGGAATTACAATTGGAGAAATTGCAGCTGGAAGCATTATCGGGCACTTGAAAAATGTTTCTGATATTAAAAACACAAACAGAATTTTTGTCCGCTCCGAACTCATCATTCGCAAATCTTCGTTGCGAAAATCAAAATGAGGTTGAGCTAAAAAGATCCAGCATTCAGGAATTATATTTCCAAGACTCGTCATCAATGCAGTCACCAGAAATGTACGAACCTGGTAATCCCAATTAATTCAGTGTCCCCTACCGCCACTGGTGAATTTTGTTGAGAATTGAGTAATTAATCGCAAGCCAGCTACTACCAAACTTAGATAACACGTGAATATTCCCGAAGTTGCTGGTGATTTAGACTAACGATATTAAAACCCAGTGCTGCTAGCTACATGCACTCAGATTGACCGCCACGTATTCAAGCTACCCCGAAAAACATGCCCTGTTAATGGACCATGCGTTGACCTCACATAAGTCTTGGTGACCTGGTCATTCAAATTGCTACCATTCAGCATCCTCCCAATGTATTTAATTTAGATTCCTTTGATCACTACAAATAATGATTATTAAGTGTTGTTTATACAATTAAAATTTTTTACCTATACATCCGGTGGCAACGATTATGGCAAACCGAGAAACTGCAAAGGTTATGTATGGAGCGAAAGAATGGATAACTCAACTTAACATTAACATCTGGCGCATACCAGGTCCGGTAGACTCTATTTTCAGGAGAATATGGAGTGCCGAAAGTTCATGGGCAGCTGAGCACTTGTGGGAACACTATCTGTATAGTGGTGATAAGGCTTATCCCGACATGGGCTTCCTGATTTTGAAAGATGCGCGAATGATCAATTAAAAAACACTTAACGAATTCTGAATCGCCTACTATGATACCACATGCGAAAATCCGGTTGTTGCTGATGCACATCGTGATCTGCTGGTCCGTACCGGCACAAGGCCAACCACCACGCGGACCGCTCGTTATTTCTCCTCAAGTACATCCCAACAAGAGTGTAACTTTTCGATATAGAGCCCCACTGGCGAAGGATGTGAAGCTCAATGCACAGTTTCACAAGCAATCCGATGCCATGCAGAAGGACAGTTCTGGAATCTGGAGCGTCACTGTCGGTCCGGTT
>Ga0184629_10001355_pt1 | contig 10016 bp, 11 predicted proteins | sample PLM4_32_b1_FD_133158 | JGI IMG/M metagenome (GOLD analysis project Ga0184629, IMG submission 133158) | Groundwater sediment microbial communities from an aquifer in East River, Colorado, USA - PLM4_32_b1 | ecosystem: Environmental > Terrestrial > Soil > Riparian zone | place: USA: East River...
GAAGAACATGACTAAAGGGGAGCGCCTATGGGTGCGACGATCCTTAGTCTAAGGTGATACAATGGCCGTAGCAACAAGAGTGACTGATCTCGCCCGTGGAGCCTTCATTGGTTCCTACGCAGGTACGTCAGCCGCACAGAACATTCATATTGGATTCAAACCCGCAGCGATTCTGGCCTTTAACCGAACCGATGGCGACACCGCCTGGTTCTGGACCAAAGCGCTGGCAACACAAGCCTACACGATTGTCGCTCTCACGGCGATTCAATCCTCGACGGTCGCGGGTGTCGATAACGGAACGGTGATTGGCTTCTCGCTTCCAGTGGACGCCGTCATCAACGAGAACGCCAAGACGTATGACTTCATTGCCTGGCCGGAGTAAGGAGGCAACATGCAAAACATAGCGTCTCCTCAAAACGAGTTCCTCAAGCGCAACGAGCGCCTGTGGATGCGTCCGGGTCGCCTATACGTGCCAGTCTGGCAATTCGCTGGTCTGGACTACGAAGCGACGACAGGTAATGATATCAAGTCGGTCGGGACTGGTACGCCGTCAGCAACGAACATGATTATTGCTGAGGCGAACACGTCTGGTATTGTAGGTCTCAACCTCAATACAGCCGATAACTCGGTCTGTCACATGCTCGAAGTACCCGCTGACATGGACCTGAGCTTTCCCATCTACCCCTACGTGCGTTGGACGGCCAATAACACGTCAGGAACAGTGGAGTGGGTCTTGTTCCATAAGGCCTTTGTCGATAACTCAACGGTGCTGGGTTCAGCCGAACCAGCCGTGGTGCTCGACAGTGTCGTTCCGGTTCATACGATGGCCGGTGTCGCGTTCACCTTGATGAAGACCCCTGAGGGCCGCATCAACGGTGGCACGTTTCCAGACACCACCGAGTCCATCCAGTTCAAGATCCAGATGCACGCATTGGTGACAATCACCGTGCCGTTCCTCCTGGGCTTTGGACTGCGGTATACACGCAAGCTGCTTCAATATGGGTCGATGAAACAGGAAGCCAAAGCGGCCACCTACATCGCATCTGAGAAGTACGCGAACTAACTCAAAAGGGGGCAGGTTGCTGCCCCCGCCTTATTGGAGTCTACATGGCTCGTCTCGTCGTTCGTACACAACCTAATCCTGGTAAGACACCTGAGCAGTCGTTGTTAAGAACACAAGAAGGCGATGTTGTCGATATTGTTAATGACGGTGTGGAGATCCGTCCTGGCACGCTCAACTCTGGTCATTATCGCATCATTGATCTTCCTGGCATCCCACAAGAAGCCCTCGTGCATCTTAAGGCTGCCGTATTTGATACTGAAGGTGGCTTGGTACGTCGTCGAGCGAAGACTTTGGACATCGACGCGCTACGGTCGCCTGAGTGGGCTGGACGCTCTGAAATGACACTAGCTGAAGTCGCTACACTGACGAAGATGAGGGCTTGATGGCTGTTACCTTCGTTGCTGCGAGTACGGTTGCTGCTGTCGCGGCTAATCCTCCGACCGTCAATCTAACGCTTCCTGCTCTTAACGGTCTTGATATCATCATCATTGATATTTCATCAAACAACATTGTCGAAGCCAGTAACGAAATTGATACACCATCAGGCTATACTGAATTCGGAACAAAGCACGAAGTCGATGGTTCTGCTGCCGCTGATGACCGCCGACAAGGGACGTTTTGGAAGCGGGCTGTGGCAGCTGACTCTGGTGCCACTGTCACGATTAGCCGCCAAGGCACAGATACAACACTATTAGCAGGGGTCGCGTCAGTTTGGCGCGGCGCAGTGCGCGAGGGCAGCCCGTTTGATGCCACGACCGCGACGAATGCGAGTAACAGTGCTACGGGCGACATTATCTCGTTTCCTGCGTATGATCCTGTCGCGACGGATGTCCACGTTGTCTATACTGGCTGGAAGGCCGACGACGCGACGACGGCACTTGCTGACTTCACCAACGACAGCACGACGTTCACGATTCGTAATGACCAAGAAGGCACGACAGGCAACGACTTCACGTATGGGCTGTGGTCAGCAAATCGTACCGGCGCCCCACTTAGTGCCATCAACGCGACGGCCACAGGCACAGATGGTGCCTGTCTTGGTAAAGCCTTCGCCCTTATCCCCTTTGTCAACTCCAGCGTTACCGTCACCACAACCATCGGCAGCTCAGGAACGTACTCTACGCCTCAGCTCTGGGAAGATGGCTCTTCAGCAGACCTGACAACGGCTGAGAAGTCTGCCGCTGGGACTTTTGCTGTGGCTGCCCTTCAACGTGGCGAGACCCTCACATGGACGACAGGTGGTGCCACGGCCAAGTTGCTGGAAACTGACAGCACTGGTGCTGGTAACGGTACGTACATCACATATGGCATCATCTCTGGTACCCCGGGCGCAGGTACGGTTACTGGTGGAACAAGCACAGGAACCTGTGTCTCAACCTACGCGGACCCACTGAACACAGGCGTTATCTGGCGTGGTGAGTGCCAGAATCAGGAGTTTTCGGGGGCCGGGACACAGCTCACGGTGAGTGGCTCGACCAGCGCTTCCACGGCCTATAAAGAATGTACGACGGTGGCTGGAGCGTCATTCCGTGACCACGCTAATAAGCTGACGAATGCGCTGCGCTATGATTCGGCGAATGGATGCGGCATCCGTGTCACGGGCAGTGACTCCGAGGTCGTCTCGATGAATGAGTCCAATGCCCGTCTGTCTTCGATTCAATGTCAAGCGCCGACGATTAATTCTAAAGCGCTCAATATTTCGGGTGCTGATCCTCTGGTAGAGTTCTGTCTTTGCGAAGGCACGGACATTGCGCAGGGTGCCGTGCTGGCACAAGGTTCAGGCATCCTCAGAAATACGGTCATCATTCAACGGGGGAGTGCGGCTGCGTCTATTTTGCGTGGAGGCATTGGTGTGGGATTCGTCTATAATTGTACCTTGGTCGCGTCGGATGATCTGGCGACCGCCCCCACAGCCGTCCTCGAATGTAGCGCAGGGGGCACGATCACGGTCCAGAACTGTGGCCTCTTCGCTGGTGATAGCACCAAAGCGGTCACAGCAGGCAGCGCTACGTTCAACTTCACGACCTGTTATAGCGACATCAGCGGCACGAGCGGGGTCACACAGACCACCTATGGCAATGAGTTTCAAAATGTGAACGATGCCACGCGAGACTTCCGCCTCAAGACTGGTGCGGCGCAGATTGATACCGGCACGACTGATGCTACCAACGCCCCTGTTGACATTGTTGGAACGACTCGCCCTAAACAAGCTGCGTATGATGTTGGTGCGTGGGAATTTCAAGCCTTAGGGTCTAGTATGTTTCTTACATTAGGAGTGGGACGATAATGCTGTCTTTACTAGTTCCTGGTGTTCATATGGGTGGTGGTACTGCCGCAGCTGGTGCAGACCCTCTCGCTGGCTTCTTGCCGATCATGGGTGTTGGACGGGCCTGGTGGATCATCATTACATTTCTAGGAGTTCTCCATGGCAGATAATACAGTTCTTGATGCAGGCGCAGGTGGTGACACTATAGCCACCGACGATATTGGTGGCGTCAAGTATCAAATCGTCAAAGTCTCGTTTGGCGCGTTAGATACCGCCACGGCAGTTACAACTGGTGTCGGCCTCCCCACGGACCCGCTCGACCGTGCTGCGCGTGACCTAGGTAAGGTTGACATCGCTATGGGCCAAGGCGCACACGATGCGGCTGGCTCAGGCCTAGATCCCGTCGCCATCGCTGGGTATGCGTCGGCGGCTGCCCCTGCTGATGTGTCAGCTGACACGGATATCACCCGAGCCTGGTTCCTGCGTAATGGTGCCCAAGCCACCGTCGTAACGGCAGCTGGTGCGCTCATCGGAGGTGACGCTGCGAACGGCCTCGACGTGGACGTGACCCGTGTTACGGGGACTGTCACGATTTCAGGCACCGTGACCGCGAATGCTGGTACGAACCTCAACACCTCAGCCCTGAGCCTCGAAACCACACAGGCGAGCGTCTTGACTTCGGTCCAGTTGATCGACGACACGATCAAGGTTCTTGGTACCGACACCTATACAGAAGCCACCACCAAAGGCTCTGTGATTGCTGCGGTTCGACGCGATGCCGACACGACCCTGGTTGATACGACCAACGAGATCGGCCCACTCCAGATGGATGCCAATGGTCGCCTGAAGGTCGAAGCCTTTAGTGGGGAAACCTTGCCGGTCTCCTTAACCTCCACCACCATCACGGGATCGGTGGCAGTGACGAATGCCGGGACCTTTGTCGTCCAAGAGAACGGGGCGGCGCTCACTGCCCTCCAGCTCATTGACAATCCGGTTCAAGTGCTTGGGACGGATGTCTACACCGAAGCGACCTCCAGTGGTATGACCATTGGAGCCGTGAGACGTGATGCCGATACCACGCTCGTCAATACCACCAATGAGTTCGGTCCGTTGCAGATGGATGCAAACGGGCGTCTCAAGGTCGAGATCTTTGATGGGGGAGACTCACACACCGTTGACGGCACCATAACGGCTAATATTGGAACGACAGGTGGTTTAGTTCTTGATGCCACATTAACGGATCGTATATCAGCTGGAGCCAATCCAGGTGATGGGATCAGTAATACTCAACCTGTTGGATTTATCAAAACTCTCACAGCAATTTTCAATGGAACAGGCTGGGATCGACTACGTGCTACCTCAAATGGACTGAACTCAGTTGGGACAGGTATCACAGCTGCGGCACTTGTTGGACAGTTTGATGATACAACCCCCACAAGCATTACAGAAAATCAATTCGGCAATGTCCGTATGTCTGCGAACCGGAACCTGTTTGAGACTATTCGTGATGCCGCAGGAAATGAACGTGGGGCCAACGTTACAGCTGGAAATGCCCTTGTTATTGATGGATCAGCCGTAACACAGCCAATCTCGGGCAATATAGGCATCCTGCCTATCACCACTGGTGGATCATCGGACTTCCACCTCATCTCAGCAGCCACCACAAACGCCACCAACATCAAAGCCAGCGCGGGGCAAGTCTATGGATGGTCTATCTTCAATACTAACGCAGCTGTTAGATACGTTAAACTCCATAATACCGCTGGCGCTCCTACGGCTGGTACTGGCGTTGTGTATACCATCGGTGTTCCTGCTACTGGTGGTAATAATATTGCACTCAGTTCTGGTATCGCATTTTCCACCGGAATAGCCGTCACCACCGTCACAGGCACGGCTGACACTGATACCGCAGCAGTCGCAGCTAACGATTTAGTTATAGACATACACTATAAGTGAACAAATGAGCAACACAGCTACATACATCCGTTATATGGAGTCCGGGAACTACCCGCACGTCAACGCGAGCTGGCGAGACCGCCTGCGTGTCATCTGGCGCATCTGGCGCTACGGCGAGTTCTTCCCCCAACCTGCATCGTGGTACATGCCGCTCAAGACCCTCATCGAGACGCCCTTCAGCCACCAGGTCAAGCGTGCTGTGGAGAAGGTAGAGCTTGAGTCAAGACGCGACGGAGGCGACCCTGAGCTGCGCCTACTCGAAGCGCGTCAGTGGCTACGGACTTACGCACTGGAGAAAGACCTGTGGCAAGAGGGCATGAGTGAAAGCAGCATACGGTTTCTCATCGAATTCTGGGTGGCTAAACAAGGGGGGAAGTTCTAATGTCCTCGACGATTAAACAACTATTTACTGGTCAGGTGGCAGGCACCGTCATTGCCCTTGATAATAATGGCCCCACGACGCTTCGTTGGCTGACCTTCCTCAACACCACGGCAGCGGTTGCGTATCTACAGATCTTCAACATTGCTGCTGCAAGCGTTACGCTTGGTACCACAGCCCCGACATTGTCTATTGGTGTCCCTGCGTCAGCTGCGCTCGTTCTTGCTATCCCTGAGGCGGGGCAACACATGCGCGGTAGTGGGCTTTCCTGTGCAGGCACCACGACTCGCGCTGGCCTCACTGGTGCTGCATTAGACCTAAACATTGGATGGAACCTGTAACATGGCAACCAAAGTCCTGGTTGATACTGACTCTGCTCAGACGATCAGCAACAAAACCTTTGTAGGTTCAACGATCGCGGCAACCTTAAATGATCCGGTATTTAGTGGTACGGCTAGTGGTTCCTTAACTGACCTGACACTCACATCACCAAATATTGCTGCGCCTGATTTTAGTGGTACGGCGACTGGCAGTCTCACGAATCTCGCCTTGACGACACCAACCATTACAAACGGCACAATCACTGCACCCACGCTTTCTGGTACTGTCGTGGGAACGTACACGTTAGGGGATACACCCACACTGGCTATTGCTGATAATAGGTTTACGATCGTTGGTTCAAGTATAGCCTCGAAGGTGATTGCATTTGAAGCCGATGGCGCGACGGCAGCAACAACCCTCACGCTTGCTAGTTTACAAACCACGTCACAGCAACTCAGCGTTCCCAATCTCACAGCATCGGATACGTTAGTCACCACGCTATTGCCACAAACTATTACTGGTGTAAAGACGTTGACGAATCCTACTATGTCAGCGGGTACCACGACAGTACCGTCACTGACCATAACTGGTGGAACTAACCTCACGTCCGCAGTGGCCGGGGCTGTTGAGAATGATGCCATTGGCATGTATTTGACTACGAATATAACTGACGGACGAGCGCATATTCCAGCCCGTCAACATATGCGATTAGTGGCAAATGGCTCAGCGATCACGACGATTGCGAACTTCTTTGGTACGACATCAAATATCTCATTAGTCGCAAGCGCCTATTATGCAATTGAGATCGTGCTCTATTTCTTAAAGACCACAACGGATACCGTCGTCATCACGTTGACGAATTCAGCGGCACCAACCTCACAAAACATCTACTGGGAGCAATCCCCTATCACGGGTCTTGTTGCACCTCCAGGCACGGCAACTATGCTTGCTGGTCAGGTTGCGGCAGATGCGACGGCTGCTAAGGCCATCACAACCGGCTCACTTACGACCGCAGTCAATCATTATATACGTATTCGGCTGGAATTGCAGAACGGTGCGGGAACAAGCCTTAAAATCCAAGGTACGAGCACCACCGGCAGCATGACCCCGTTGAATGGAAGCTATTGGACTGCATTGCGCCTCCCGACTGGCAACACAGGCACCTTCGCTGCATAAGGAACAATAATGGCTACTCGCACACTTGTTGATACGAATAGTGTTCAGACCCTCACAAACAAGACCTTGGATGGGACAACGATTATTGGTTCTGGTGCAACACTCACGACTCCAATACTAACTTCGCCAACAATCACAACTCCAACAATCAACGGGACTATCAGCGGTACCGCAGCTATCCTTCCTACTGGCGCGGCGACAGCTCGCCTGCTCTCGACACGATTCGCTGACTATGTGAATGTGAAAGATCATGGAGCTACTGGTGACGGCACTACCGCCGATACAACCGCGATTACTGCTGCGATCACGGCTGCGGCTGACGGGCGCGAGATCTACTGGCCTGATGGGACGTACCTGACCGTTGGTTCCTTGAGCAACTTCCACAGCAGGAGACACGTTGGTCCTGGGATCGTCAAGCGTGGTTCAACGTTGTTCTATGTTGATCCATCTCTCAATCCCGGTGTCACTAACAACCTGTACGTTGCCACGACAGGCAGCGACACGGCTGACGGACTCTCGAGCACTGAGCCTCGCTTGACAGTCCTGGCCACAGGGAACCTGATCTATAACTACTCTTATGGAGATATCACCTGGGCGGTCAACCTGGCTGCGGGGACGTATACTGCTGCCAGTCAGACTTTCTCCAAACCCTTCCCGACACCAAATCGTGTCAAGTTTCTTGGAGCGTCTGTCTCAGCGGGTGTACAACCAACCACAATTATGCAAGCGACTGGGCATGGGGTTGGTGTCGCGGTGTCTGGACTGTATTTACAGAACTACATCAGAGCTGAAGTACGTAACATCAACTTCAAGAACTACCGCAAGGATGCTTCACCAGACTCGACGGCGTTAGGTGCAGGTCTCATAGGCGATACCTTCTGCGAGTTATATACCGTCAACGTCTGGACTGATGATTGCGACCAAGGCATCTACTGTACGAATGGAACGATGGCCCGTATTGAAGCTGGACGCCATGGCTTTAACAACATCAATGGTAACGGCGTGCAATTCATCAGACACTCGAAGGGAACCGTTGGATATAATGGTACTGTCTCGGATGTCAACGGGGCGACTGGCGTCGCCTTCATTGGTGGTCAGCGTGGTGTGCTAGTTCAAGAATTCTCAATGATGCACGCGGATTTCTGCTACTTCAGTACACAAACCTTCTCTGGCGCGTTGGTTAACACCTCACGCATCCATTCTGTCTCAAGCACCTATCTGTCGTGTCTCGTCGGTGTTGATCTTCGGCTCAACAGCAACTTTAGTAATACGACCAATACGTTTACAACGTGTACGGATGACATCATCCTTCGCTCTGGATCACGCCACTCTGGAACACCCTTTGTTGAAGCGCTAGACCTAGGCCCACCTATCAAGCAGATTAACGCGGTGGGTGCCTCAACACAATCAGCCAGCCCAGTAACCATTCTCACCAAGGCGTTCGAGGTTAAGGAGCTGGCGACACGTGGAGCTGGCTTCAAGCTACGGATGCACTTTGAAGTGATTGGCAATGCAGACACAAAAACCATTGTGGTTACGTTTGGGAGTGCGACGCTCGTGACAGCAACGATTGCTGCTTCAACAGTCAACTATGAGGTTCAGGTTGACTTGATGAACGTCACCGCTGCATCATCACAAAAGATATTCACTCGCATCCTTCAAGGTGGAGTGACGCCGACGCTCAATCTCGACGTGACAATCGCTCAGGATCTTACTACAGCCAAGACCCTCACCGTCACACATCAAGTGACCAATGTGGCAGACCTGAACCGTTTTGGCTTCAGTGAACTGGAGATACAACACTAATGGCACTTATCCCACTCACCACCTGGAGTATCCAATCGCCCAACACTCGGGCCTGGGTCTGGTCGATCACGGCTGATGGTATCATCTCACTGACAGATCAAGTGACGGTGTTGACGGCCACTCCACCTATTTTTGTGGGGACTGGCACCACGATCTGGACGCCCTCAGTCAGTGACGCTGGCATCGTCACCCTTACGGATGGTGTTGCAGGGACGCAGTTCCAAGCTGGCCTCAGTGATCCCAACACCCGCCGCTGGTACTCGTTTGCTGATGCGGGTGGTGTGGTCTCTTGGATCACGCGTGGCTGGGCTGGACAACCTCATGGAGCAGGAGCCTAGATGGCAGTACCTACAACCCCCACCGTCGCGCAGATCGTCACTGAGGCTCTCAAGCGTGCAGGGCGCACCACACCCACTTCTACTCAAATCACCGATGCTACGAACAACCAGCTCCAAGAGGTCAAGGCGGACATCATGCTGGCGTGTCCGACTCACCCTAGCCTCAAGGCGACAGCGACAGCGGTCTCCCAGCCTGGTCAGCAACGATACTTCGTGCCCGATGACTTCAACGAGATGGACTCGATCACCTTGCTGGATGGCCCTGAAGAATGGCGTGGCTTAGCACGAGGTGGTACGCCGGACACCATTACCCTCGCCTCGACGTTCAGCGCGAATAGCCTCGACGTGCTGGGGAAGTACATCCTACTGACGGACGGGCCTGGGTTCACACAGTACAGGCAGATCCTTAACTACACCGACTCCACCAAGGTTCTGTATGTTGATGTAGACTGGTCTCCTACGCCAACTGCTGCAACCAGCTACCAGGTTGTCACGATGCACAGCACCTTGTGGCCTCTCGCCATACGGACGGAGCTGGACCGGATTGACAATCCTACCACGCTTGGGACGCCACGTCAGGCTGCCCTCCAAGGTGAGGAGTTCCTGCTGTACCCCGTTCCTGAGCGTGCGAGCTACGGCCTGGTCTCACGGTACTTCGTGGACCTGAGCATGCTCGACGAGGCCAAGCCACTGTTCCTGCGCCTGCTGCGC
>Ga0184629_10001356_pt1 | contig 10012 bp, 12 predicted proteins | sample PLM4_32_b1_FD_133158 | JGI IMG/M metagenome (GOLD analysis project Ga0184629, IMG submission 133158) | Groundwater sediment microbial communities from an aquifer in East River, Colorado, USA - PLM4_32_b1 | ecosystem: Environmental > Terrestrial > Soil > Riparian zone | place: USA: East River...
CGGGCTCGTGACCGCCGACAAGCGCGAGTCGGTGGAGATCTGCTTCGTCCCCGACGGGAATTACGTGGCCATGCTCGAGCGTCGCCTCCCGGCGGACGCGCCCGCGTTGACCCCCGGCCCGCTCGTCACGGTGGAGGGCGCCGTGGTGGGCGAGCACGCGGGCTTCGCCCGCTATACCGTCGGCCAGCGGCGCGGCCTCCCCGGCGGGTTCGCCGAGCCGATGTACGTCGTGGACATCCGGCCGGAGACGCGCGAGGTCGTCATCGGTCCCGGTGATGCGCTGTTCGGACATGCGGTGACGCTCACGGACCTCAACTGGCTCGCCGATCCACTCTCCAGCGGCGACCCGGTGCTGGTGCAATGCCGCTATCGGGCGCGGGCGGTGCGTGGGACGGTCGACGCAATCGGGAGGGACGAGATCGCGCTGCGGCTCGCCGAGCCGGTGCGGGCCATCACCCCGGGACAGTCGGGTGTCTTGTACGACGAGGAATCGCGTGTCCTGGGTGGCGGCCTGATCGCCTGACGTCGCGCAACACCAAGCCGCGACACCGGTTGGTCCCCCGTGCGCCGCGTCACTGTCGGCGACGGGCCGCAATGCCGATACTTGGTAGAGTAATTTTTCCGCGCTCCTGCCGTCCAGCACCGATCCGGAGGTTCGTCATGCCCCTGTCTCGCCCCCTGCGGGCGTTCGCCGTCTTGGGAATCGCACTCGCGGCCGCCTGCAACGATAGCGGCACGACCGGACCCGGGCTCGCCGATCCCGTCGCGACCTCCGCGGCCCTCAGCTCGCTGGACAGCGCGTTCCACGCGCCGGTCGTGACGAGCTTCGGCTCCTTGGGCGCCTTCATCAGTCCCGTGGCCGCGCTGGCCCGTGCCGGCAGCATCGTGACGGCGACGCGGCCGCAGCCCCCGCCTCCGGGCACGATGCCCGAGGTCGCCGCCGCAGCGCATCTCAGCGACCTGCGCCGCCTGGTCACCGCGTCGCCCGCGAGCCCGCAGGGACCCGTGATCCCGGACACGCTGTACGGCTCGATCTATACCTGGGACTCGGCCTCGACCTCGTACGTCCGTTCGGCGACGACCGGCGGACCGGCGGACGGCGTCGAGTTCGTGTTGTACGCGGTCAGCCCGATCACCGGCGCCATCGTGTATCCGCTCAACCAGGTGGGCGTGGCGCTGCTGCACGACGAGAGTACTGCGACCGCGGCCAAGCTGCATATCGTGGTGCAGGACGAGCTCGGCACCACGTACCTCGACTACCTCGCGACGCTCACGCCGGGTACCATCTCGCTCACCGTCGCGGTCACCGGCTTCGTCACGAACGGCCTCGGCGGCAGCGCGAACAAGACGCTGACCTTCACGGTGCACGCGACGCTGACGTTCACGTCCGTCACGCTAGACGCGGCGTTCGCGCTCAACAATCCGGCCATTTCGATCCTGCTCGACGTTAACCTGACCAGCTCGAGCGGCACCGACCGTGTGGACGTGACGTACACCCTCACACGCCTGGGCGAATCGTTGCGGCTCGAAGGCACGATCGTGAGCATGAACGGCGTGGTCGACACGGTGTTTGCGGAGATTCGGGTGAACAGCCAGCCCTTCGCGTCGCTCGAGGGGAACGGCAGCGGCGTGACCTTCTTCGACAAGGACCACACGGTCATCACGGACGCCGGAGCACAGCACGACGTGCTGGTGGCGCTCGATCACCTGCGCCAGGCGGTGGCGGAGACGCTCGACTTCATCGAGGATCTGCTCAACCCGCTCGAGAACCTGTAGGACACGCCCGCCCCCGTCGGGCCCTGGCCCGGCGGGGGGGTTTGCGGTAAATCCAGGGCGTCTCCTGCCACAGGACCCCCAGCCGTGACGTCTCGCCGTCGCTTCCTCGGTTCACTGGTCTCGGCTTCCGCGGCCGTGCCCACGGTTCCCGCGCTCACGAACGACGCCCTGACACGTATCGCCCGGACGGTCGGCGCCGTCGCGGGGCGGCCGCCGGCCGCCGTCGCGGATGACGAAGACTTTTGGCGCGAGATCCAGAACGCGTTCACGCTGGACCGCACGCTCATCAACCTGAACAACGGCGGGGTCTCCCCCTCGCCCCGCATCGTGCAGGAGGCGATGGAGCGCTACCTCGCCATCTCCAACACGGCGCCGGTCGTGACGATGTGGCAATGGCTGGAGCCGGAGATCGAGAGCGTGCGGCGGCGGCTCGCGGCCGACTTCGGCTGCGATCCCGAGGAGATGGCGATCACCCGCGGCGCGTCCGAGGCGCTGGAGAACGTCCAGCTCGGGATCTCCCTGCAGCGCGGCGACGAGGTGCTGACCACGACGCAGGATTACCCGCGCATGATCACGACGTGGAAGCAGCGCGAGCGGCGCGACGGCATCGTGCTGAAGCAGTTCCCCTTCCCGGTGCCACCGCCGTCCCAGGACGATCTGGCGCGCCGCTTCGAAGAGGCGATCACACCGCGCACCAAGGTGATCCACGTCTGCCACATCACGAACCTGACGGGTCAGATCTTCCCGATCCGGAAGATCATGCAGCTCGCGCGCGAGCGGGGCATCGAGACGATCGTGGACGGCGCGCACGCCTACGCCCACTTCCCGTTCACGCGCGACGAGCTGGACTGCGACTACTACGGCACCAGCCTCCACAAATGGCTGCTGTCGCCGCACGGCACGGGGTTTCTCTACGTGCGCAAGGAAAAGATCGCGAGCATCTGGCCGTTGATGGCGGCGCCGCCGGAGATGAACGCCAACATCCGCAAGTTCGAGGAGATCGGCACCCACCCGGCGGCCAATCACAACGCCATCGCCGAAGCGCTGACGTTCCACCAGGGCATCGGCGCCGAGCGCAAGGCGGCGCGGCTGCGCTACCTGCGGGACCGCTGGGCGAAGCGGCTGGCGCAGGTGCCCGGCGTGAAGATCCTCACACCCGACGACCCGAAGCAGTCGTGCGGGCTGGCCTCGTTCACGCCGGGGGCGCTCGACGTGGGCAAGCTCGGCGGGTACCTGTGGGACAAGCACCGGATCATCGTGACGCCGATCGTGCATCCCGAGTTCAATTGCGTCCGGGTGACGCCGAACGTGTACACGCTGGCGGCGGAGGTGGACCGGTTTGCGGAGGTGGTGGAAGAGGCGGTGCGGCGGGGGATTCCGGTATGAGGGCGTCATCGGTCATCGGTCGTCGGTTATCGGTCGTGGCGGTCTCCTGCGGAGTGCTGCTCGTCATGGGGGCGTGTGGCGGCAAGTCGGATGAGAGCCGGAAGGCCGCCAGCGACACGCTGAGCGAGCGGCAGCGCGACAGCATTCTGGCGAAGTCGTCGATCCCCGGCGCGTCGGCGGTGGGGAAGGCGATGACGGCGGCGGATTCGACGAGCGCGCGGGTGCGGGCGAGCGACACGGTGCAGTGAGGCAGGAGTACGTCGCTACGACGCTACGTTGTACGGCGAGGCAGGCATACGACGTTACGACGTCACGTTGTACGGCGAGACAGGCATACGTCTTCGCCGCCCTCGCCCTCGCCTGCGCGCCCTCCAGTCCCTGCCGCTCGGCTCGCGGCGTCCGGGAGCTGTCCCGCTTCTCGAGCCCCTATGCCGGCCACTGGGTCGTCGCCTACGGCGACACCCTCACCCTGCCCGATCCGACGCTCGCCGACCACTTCAAACTGACCGACATCGTGCTCGACACCGACACCGTGTCGGTGGGGAGGCAGTGCCTCTACCGCGGGCGGATCGTCTTCGCCGTACCGCGCGCGGAAACGCTCGCGGTCACCTGGTTCGGCGTCCCGGAGCACGTGACGGTGTTCGGCTGGCCGGTCGATCTCGGCCCCTTCGCGGGGCTCAACGCCTCGTGGTGGGGCCGCGATTCGCTGCGCGGAGCGATCCTGTTCGACGAGCGCCTGGGGGTGAACGTGCGACCCGGCGCCACCGCCCAGTTCACCGCCGGCCGACGAAGCGTCGGCGCGGAGTCCACGCGCTAGCCCGCCGCGCCGATTACTTTCTCACGCATGCCCCTCACCTCCGCCGAGCGCACCGCGCTCATCGACCGCTACGAGCGGGGCCCCGCCCTGCTCAAGGCCGCCCTCGCCAAGATTCCCACAGACGCGCTGCAGTGGCGTCCCGCGCCCGAGAAATGGTCGGCGCACGAGGTGATCGTGCACTGCGCGGACTCCGAGACCAACGGTCACAGTCGCATCCGGTACATCTTCGGAGAGACGAAGCCGGTGATTCAAGGCTACGACCAGGAGCGCTGGGCCACCGCGCTCGACTACCACCGGCTGCCGCTCGAGCCCGCCCTCGCCACCGTGGAGGCCGTCCGGGCGAACACGCTCCCCTTGCTGCGCCGCGCCACCGACGCCGACTGGGCCCGCACCGCGTCGCACTCCGAGTACGGGCCGTTCGGGGCCGAGGAGTGGCTCAAACTGTACGGCGAACACCTCGAGAAGCACTCGCACCAGCTGGAGCGCAACCTCGCCGCCTGGAACAGCCGATGAGGGGCTTCGTGGCGCGCCTGGTGATCACGGCGCTCGGCCTGATGCTGGCGCGGGCGATCATCCCCGGGATCACGATCATCGGCTGGGGCAATCTGTTCCTCGCCGCGCTGTTGCTCGGCCTGGTCAACGCCATCGTGCGCCCCGTGCTCTTCATCCTCACGCTGCCGCTCACGATCTTCACCCTCGGTCTGTTCCTCCTCGTGCTGAACGGCATCACGCTCGCCCTCGTCGCCTGGCTGATGCCGGGATTCGCCGTGAGCGGCCTGTGGGCCGCCACGCTCGGCGCCCTGGTCATCGCGCTCACGAGCTGGTTCGCCACCGGGTTCGTCGGCAGCTCCGGCCGGCTGGAGCGCCACACGGTCATCGAAGTTCCGGGACGCCGGATCGACTGATGGACCGCGGCTTTGCCGTGGCCGGCAGTCTGTCCGCGTTCGTCGCCGTCCTGGCCGGCGCCTTCGGCGCGCACGCCCTGCGCCAGCGCCTGCCGAGTGACCTGCTCGCCGCGTTCGAGACGGCGGCGCGCTATCAGATGTACCACGCGCTCGCGCTGCTCTTCGTCGCCTGGGCCGCCACACACTGGCCCGCCCCCGCCACGCCGGTCCGCGTGGCGGGGATGTTGTTCGTCGGCGGGACGGTGCTGTTCTCGGGCAGCCTCTATCTGCTCGCGCTCACCGGCGCGCGCTGGTGGGGCGCGGTGACCCCGCTGGGCGGGGTGCTGTTGCTCGCGGGCTGGCTGGTGCTGGCCGTCGGGATATGGCGGCGTTAAGCCGCCGCGGGTGGCTGGCGTTCGTCGGCCTCTTCGCTCTCTACGCCTGCATCGTCATCCCGCTCGGCGTCCGCAAGGGCGACGACGTCGCGACGGAAATCACTCAGGCCCATCGCATCCTGGATGGCCTGCCGCTGTACCAGACGGCCCAGACCCAAGGGGTGTGGTGGACGCCATTCGCGCTGCTGATCATGCTGCCGATCGCGGCGCTCGCCGATTGGAGTCTCGCGCTCGCCAAGGCGTGCTGGGGCGTGCTCGGCATGGTGGCCCTCGCGTGGAGCGTCTTCGAAACCGGCCGCCGCTGGGGGTGGCGCCCCGCACTCGCCGCGCTCGGCGTCGTGCTGTTCCCGGTCCACAACAACTTCCACCACCTGAACCTCGAGACGATGCTGTTGGCCCTGCTCGTCGCCACCGCCGGCGATCTGGCGGACGGGCGGCCCGCCCGGGCCGGCGTCTGGGTGGGCCTCGCCACCGCCCTGAAGATCTTCCCGGGACTCCTGTTGCCATACTTCGCGCTGCGGCGCCAGTGGCGCGCGCTGGGGTCGAGCCTCGCCGTGCTGGCGAGCAGCACGGTCCTCGCCCTGCTCCCCTATGGGCCGCGCGGCGCGTTGCAGGCGCTGGGCAACTGGCTCGGGCTCATGGTCCACGGGGAGAATTTCCAGGGTGGCACCATCACCGGCCTGCATATGCAGAAGCTGGGACGCCTCGCCTTTGCGTGGGGCGCCGTGCCGTATTCCACGATCGCCCTGCACCTCGTCGCGGTGGGGCTCGTCGCGGCCACGCTAGCCCGCCGACCGCCGGTCGACGACCCCCCGCTCGAGGTGGGGAGCGTAGCCCTGCTCTCGGTGCTGCTCGCGCCGATCGCCTGGCTGCACACCTTCACCCTCGGCTACCTCGCCTGGGTCGCCGTGGTCGCGTATGCCCCGGCCGACACCCGCGCCCGGCGCGCGTGGCTGTGGGTCGCGGCGATCTACGCCTCGACGGCGCTCGCCGCGCTGCCGCTGCCCCGGGCGCTCGGCTTCCTCACGTTCTTCGACGACACCCTGGGCGCCCTGCTCGCGCTCGCCCTCCTCCTGGCCTGTCGTCGCGCACGGCGACGCGCGAGCGCCCCTCTCACCTCCGGGAGTCCGCTACCCGCATGACCACCTACTTGCTGGCGGCCCTGCTGTTGCAGGCGCCGGCCGCCACCCCCGCCACCCCCCCGACACTCCGCGCCACGCCGCAACATCCGCTGGGGACACTGCGCGAGCAGGCGGCCGTCCAGCAGGAGTGGCTGCGCTACCGGCTCGACTCGGTGCTGCCGCGGCTGATGCGCCAGACCGGCGTCCGGATGTGGATCGTCCCGATGCGCGAATACAACGAGGATCCCGTGTTCTGGTCGCTCGTCTCCGCGACCACGTTCGCGGCGCGGCGCCGCACGATCTACGTCTTCTACGACCGCGGACCAGACAAGGGCGTGGAGCGCCTCGCGCTGGGCGGGACGTCGCAGGGCGGGTTGTACCAGGCGGTGTTCGCCCGGGACGCGGTCGATTCCACCACCGGCCGGCGGCCGGAGCTGGTCGGCCAGGGCCAATGGGACCTGCTGCGGCAGGTCGTCGAGGCGCGCGACCCCGAGACCATCGCCGTCGACATCTCCCACACCCACGCCTTCTCCGACGGGCTGTCGGCCGGCGAATGGGAGGAGCTCCAGGCCACGCTGCCGCCGGCGTACCTCGGCCGCATCCTGCGCGCGGAAAACCTGCCGCTCGACTACCAGGCGATCCGCGCCCCCGCGATGCTCCCCGTGTACCGCCGCCTGATGGAAGTGGTCTGGACGATCATCGATAGCGCCTTCTCGCGCGCCGTGATCGTTCCCGGCACCACGACGACGGGCGACGTGGCCTGGTGGATGCGCCAGCGGGTCAATGACCTCGGTTTTTCCACCTGGTTCCACACCGACGTGGACGTGCAGCGGCGCGGCGTGGATTTGTCCGACTCGGGGAGCGTCGTGATCCAGCGCGGCGACGTGTTGCACTGCGATTTCGGCATCACCGCGATGGGCCTGAACACCGACACGCAGCACATGGGGTACGTGCTGCGCGAGGGCGAGCGCGACGCCCCGGCGGGGCTGGTGCGCGCGTTGGGGAATTCCAACCGTTTGCAGGACCTGCTGCTCGCCGAGATGCGGCCGGGCCGCACCGGAAACGAGGTGCTGGCGGCGGCGCGCGCCACGATGCAGCGGGCCAACATCGACGGGACGATTTACACCCACCCGATCGGCGACCGCGGCCACGGCGCGGGCCCGTTGATCGGGCTGTGGGACCATCAGGAGGGCGTCCCGGGCCGCGGCGACGTGCCGCTCCTCCCGGGCACCTGGTTCTCGATCGAGCTCCAGGCGACGACGCCGCTGCCCGAATGGAACGGTCAGGGGCTCCGCTCCGCGCAGGAGGAGGACGCCGAGCTGGGCGGCGACGGCCAGATGCGCTGGATCCTGCGGCGCCAGACCGCGTGGCACCTCGTCCGCTAGCGCGATGGACTGCAAGCTGTGCGGGGAGCATGACCTGCCGCTGTTCTACACCCAGGGCGACCATGACCAGTACCGCTTCCACCGGTGCCCGCGCTGCCGGCTCGTCGTGTACGACACCAGCGCGGGCGTGAATCAGCAGAAATACATCCTGACCGCCGTCGCCCCGGACGCGGCGACGCGGCAGAACCGGGGGCACCGGCAGACGTATGCCTTCGTGCGACGGCACGCGCGACCGCCGGGTCGCCTGCTCGACCTGGGGTGCGGCGATGGAACGGTCCTCTATTTGGCGCGGCGGGACGGGTGGGAGGTCCAGGGCGTCGAGCTGTTTCCCGAGCAGACGAAGCTCGTCCGGGAGACGCTGGGCCTCCCGGTGGACACGGCCGACATCGGGTCCTACGAAGGCCAGCCCGCGAGCTGGGACGTCGTCGTGCTGACGCACGTGCTGGAGCACCTCCCCGATCCGGTCGGCGCGCTGCGCAAGATCCGCGACCTGCTCACACCCGGCGGCGCCGGCGTGCTGGAGTTTCCCAACATCGACGCCCTGGACGCGCGGGTGCGCCGCCAGCTGGCGCGCTGGCGGCTGCACCGGCGGCGCTATCGGCCCGACTACGTGCCGGGCCACGTGCAGGAATTCTGTCGCGCGTCCTTCGCGCTCGCCGCGCGGCACGCGGGGCTCGCGCTCGAGCGCTGGGAGACGTACGCGGTGAATCCCGTGAAGTACCTGCTGTATCGCCACCTCTCGCTGGGCAACAAGGCCCGCGTGCTGGTGCGGCGGCCGCGATGATCGAGCTCGAGACCCCCGCCCTGTTGCTGCACGTCGACGTCGTCGAGCGCAACCTCGCGCGCATGGCCGAGCGCGCCCGCCGGCTCGGCGTGGCGCTCCGGCCCCACGCCAAGACGCACAAGTGCCCGGAGCTGGGCAAACGCCAGATGGCCCACGGCGCCGTCGGGTTGACGGTGGCGACGCTCGCGGAAGCCGAAGCGTTCATCGCGGCGGGCATCACCGATCTGACCTGGGCGTTTCCCATCGATGCGACGCACATTCCGCACGCGCGGCGCCTCGGCGCCCGCGCGACGCTGCGCGTCGTCACCGACGACCTCGCCACGGCGCGCGCGCTCGCGGGGTCGGGGCTGCACGTCTGGCTCAAGGTGGATTGCGGCTATCATCGGGCCGGCGTCGATCCCGCATCGCCCTACGCCCTGGACGTGGCGCGCGAGCTGGCGCGCGAGGACGGGCTCGTGTTCGACGGCCTGCTGAGCCACTCCGGTCACGCGTACAAGACCGCGAGCCGGGCCGAGGCGGCACAAGTGGCCGAATCGGAGCGCGAGACGATGGTCCGCTGTGCGCAGCGGCTCCGGGTCGCGGGCCTCGTGGTGCGCGGGATCAGTGTGGGCTCCACGCCCGCCATGGTTGCCGCGGAAGACTTGACCGGCGTCACCGAAGCGAGGCCGGGGAACTACATCTTCTACGACCGGACCATGGTCCTGATCGGAGCCTGCGAGCCGGACGACGTGGGGGTCAGCGTGCTGGCGAGCGTCGTGTCGCATCAACCCGGCGGCGATCACTTCGTGATAGATGCCGGGGCGCTCGCGCTGTCCAAGGATACGGGACCCGCGCACCTGAACCTGCCGCCGGCGTTCGGAGCGGTGCGCGGCCACCCCGCGCTCACGGTCGCGTCGCTCTCGCAGGAGCACGGCGTCGTGCGCGGTCCCGCCGACGCGCTGGCGGAGCGGTTCCCGGTGGGCGCGCGGATCGAGATCGTGCCGAACCACTCGTGCCTTACCGTGGCGCATTTCGATGAATACCACGTGATGCGGGACGGCCGGATCATCGACCGCTGGCGCATCGCACGCGGGAGGTGATTGCATGACGAAAATCGTGGCCCGCCATCTCATCCTGAGCATGCTGCCGCTGGCCGTCGGGGTCGGCGCGGGGTTCGTGTTCGCCCAGCAGCAGCACGGCTGCGGCAGCCTGGTGGGCCCGCTGTTCGCGGCGAAGTGCGGCCGCGTGCTGGTGCAGTATCAGCTGTGGTTTCAGACCCTCGGCACGGCGGGCGGCGGACTGCTGGCGGCGCTGTTGGGGATCTGGCTGGAGCGGCGGCGGACGAAGCGGGCGGCGCGGGCGGTAACGGCGCCGGCCCCGCCGCCGGCGGCACCGACGATGTGAACGAATCCAGAAAGTGGGTTGCAGTTCGTAGGCTGGACCACCGCCTGCCCACTGCTCGCTGAACCCTATATTGTCACGCCC
>Ga0184629_10001357_pt1 | contig 10007 bp, 9 predicted proteins | sample PLM4_32_b1_FD_133158 | JGI IMG/M metagenome (GOLD analysis project Ga0184629, IMG submission 133158) | Groundwater sediment microbial communities from an aquifer in East River, Colorado, USA - PLM4_32_b1 | ecosystem: Environmental > Terrestrial > Soil > Riparian zone | place: USA: East River...
CGAGGCGAGCATCGCGGCAGTGGTGCCTGCGTGAAGGACCAGGCTCGCCGCAGGCTGCTGCTCAAGGCGACCGGACTCGGTGTGCTTGCGTTCGCCACCGCGGCTGTATTTGCCTCCTATTTGCGCCCTGATCTCATGCTCGGGGTGTGGAACGTCGTCCTTCTCTGTTTCTAAAAGCCTGTCCGGGTCCGACAGGCTGCTAGAGCGGCCTGGCGCGCGGCAAGCGTCTTTCAGGGTCGTAGAACGGCAGCCGCGCCACGCGCGCGAGCCGCCCGTCGAGGAGCCTGACCGCGGTGCCGGGGCAGGCGGCTTCCGCACCGACGAAACCGAGCGCAAGACGCTTTCCGAACACGGGTGAATCCCGCTCGCTCGTCACACGTGCGAGCGGCAGGTTCAGCCGCGCGCGCAATGCTGCCGGCCGCTTGTCTATCTCGAACCCGCAGAGCCTGCGCGCGGGTTCGGCGAAACGTCGCTGTGTGAGCGCACGCGCGCCCCGGAAATCGCGGCCATCGAACTCGACGAGTCGTTCGAGGCCGAGCTCGAACGGATCCGCGCTGCCTTCGATTTCGCGCCCGAAAAGCACGAAACCGGACTCAGTCCGCAGGCTGTCCGCGGCATTGAATCCGCTTTCGCATGCGCCCTGGCCTCGCCCCGCGTCGAGGATCGCCTGCCAAAGGCCCGGACCATCGGCCGCCGGGACGATCAACTCGTAGCCGAGCTCGCCGCTGAAGCCGAGCCGGCCGACGAGCGCTTCGCGCCCGGCCATGCGCAATTCGGCGAAGCCGAAGTAACGCAGGCTGCGCACAGCCTGTTGCCCGGCGAGCCGCGCGAGGATCGCGCCGCTCGCAGGCCCCTGCAGCGCGAGCACCGCGGATTCGCCCGAGCGGTCGGCTTCCTGCGCGTGGCCACCGATCCACAGGATGTCGCTGCGACACCCGGTGAACAGCCAGAAGCGGTCCTCGGCGAGACGCCAGAGCGTCGCGTCGTTGAGGACGCTGCCGTCCTCGCGCAGCAGCAACGTGTAGCACAACCGCCCCAGCTCGAGGCGCGCGACGTTGCGCGTCTGCAGCCGCTGCAGCGCGGCGAATCCGCGTTCGCCCGCGAACTCGGACAGGCCCATGAATGAAAAGTCGAACAGCCCCGCCGCGCGGCGCGTTGCGAGGTGCTCCGCGCGCGGATCCGAGAACGCCTCCGGCACGCAGGCGCCCGGCTCGATCTCGGCGAGCGCCAGGCCGCGCGCGCGGAAACTGCGCTCGAGCGGACTCATAGCGAGCGCGCGAGCATCAGGCCGCCGATCGCGAGGCACAGCGCGCCGGCCAGCCTGCGCAGGGCGAGTTGGCTCACCGCGTGCGCGAGCCGCACCCCAAGCATCACGCCGGCGAGCTCGAACGCAGTGACCAGCGCCGCGAGGCGCCAGTCGATGAATCCGCGCCCCAGGTTGCCGAGCGAGCCGGAGGCAGCGGCGATGATCTGCAGCACCTGACTGGTGCCGACTGCCGCGAGCGGCGTGTAGCGCAGGATCACCATGATCGGCACCGAAAACAGCGGTCCGCCGGCGCCCGAGAGACCCGAGCCGAAACCCGAGGCCGCGCCCACGCCGGCGAGCATCAACTGCTCGCGCCAGCCGCGGCCGTTGCGGTAGCCGTGCGCCTGGCGCATCGGCACGAAGATGTACGCGCCCGCGCCGACGATCACCAGCGCAATCAGGATTGCCAGCGGCCGCGCGTCGATGCGAGCTGCTGCGAATGCGCCCGCATAGCCGAACGCCAGCGCCCCAGCGCACACCGGCAGCGTCAGGCGCCAGGCGATCGTGCCGCGGCGCTGGAACAGCCACGTGCCGAGAACGCCGGTGAAAAGAAAGCTGAACAGCGAGGTCGCTGCGGCTTGGTGGATGCCGAGCCCGCCGAACAGCGCGAGGAACGAGACCATCAGCACGCCACCCACACCGACCGCGCCGATGAACAACCCGACCACCGTCGCAACGGCGGCGAGCGCGAAATCGGAGATCAGCTCCGGGCCCAAGCCCCGCGTTATCCCGCGGCGAACGCGACCAGCTCGCTGGTGAGCAGCGCCGCGAGCTGCTTCATCAGCGCGTAGCCGAGCGAATGGTCGCGCTCCATCAGATCGAGCAGCCTGGCGCCGCTGATGGCGACGACCTCGCAGGGAGTCAGGCAATGCGCGGTCGCAATGCGCCGCGAATGCCCCTCGACCAGTGCCGCCCAGCCGAACACGTCGCCGCGCCGGATGATCTCCCCCGCCGAGGTCTCGCGCTTGCCCAGACCGAGCGTGAACCGCACGTTGCCGTCGGCGAGCACGTAGAAGTCGTCCACCGGGTCGCCGACCACATAGATGCGCGTGTCCTGCGGGAACACGCGCAGTGCCGCGATTTCCGCGACACGAACGCGTTGCGCCGGCGCCAGGCCGGAAAAGAAGCGCGCCTGATCGAGTACGCCGCTGCCGGCGTTCGTCGATCGGTGTGCCGCGATGGCCACTCGGATGCCCGGCGGGAACGGCCGGCGGGCTAGTTCTTCTTCCAGCCGATCATCTCCTTGAAGCGCTTGAGTTCGTCTTCCTTCATGAACACCGTGTGCTCGGGCCCGGGATAGCCACGGGCACGCACGTCGTCGCGATAGTCGGTCAGCCCCTTCTCGAGGATCGGCACGAGGTCGCAGTAGATCTTCGAATGCCGCGGCGTGTGCTTCTCGTAGAGGTGAAAAAGGTCCGAGCCGATGATGTGCACGCCGTGCGCCCGGTTGCCGGCGCCGAGGCTGATCACGGGAACGGGGAGGGTCTCGGCAAGGTACTCACAGACCTCCGAGGTAGTGACCTCGCACATGATCGAGAAACAGCCCGCATCCACCATCGCGCAGGCGTCGTCGATGAGCTCCTTCGCGCGCTCGGCGGTTTTCCCCTGTGCGATAAACCCCCCGAGCTGGGGCATGCGCATCGGCGTAATGCCGATGTGACCCTGCACCGGGATGCCCGCCTTGACGATCGCCTCGATGTTCCTTGCATGATGGCGGTTGCCTTCGCACTTCATCACCTCTGCGCCGCCCTGCGACACGTACTTCGCCGCGTTGTCCACTGCCTGCATTTCGGACAGGTGGAAGCTCATGTAGGGCATGTCGACCATGCGCAGCCCGTACCTCGAACCGCGTTTGACCGCCTGCGCCATGAACATGACCTCCTCGAACGACACCGAAGTGGTGTCCTCGTGCCCGAACAGCACCATGCCGCCCGTATCGGACACGCACAGGATGTCGATGCCGACGCGGTCTGCGACGATCGCGGTTTCGTAGTCATACACCGCGAGCTGCACGATCGGCTCGCCCTTTTTCATCTTGTTCACCAGCATCGGTATCGTGACCTTCTTGCGCGCCGCTTGCTGCGCTGCGGGCTTGGCTTGCTCAGGCATGTCTTCTCCTCTCCTCCGGGTTGAACGGCCTCTGGCGGATTGTCCGCCTCAGGACCTTGAAACCGGTGCAATTCCCGTGCCCGCAATACGGAACATCGGCCGCAATATATAACAGTATGTTGCCAGCCGGCGTGCCGGTTCGCGTTTCAGAACGAAACCCCGCAGGCGCCGATGGAAACTGCATCGCCGTCATGTCTCCGGTTTTCGCTCGCGGTGCAGTCCCCACTGCTTGCGGCGCATCCAGATCGCTTTGCGGCCGATGCCGAGCAGCCGCGCGAGTTCGCTCTCGCCGCGCGTGCCCTGGAAGCGCTCGACCACCGACCGGATGTACTCTTCGACCGAAAGCGGCTCCGCCCCGGTCGCCGGCAGCGCGGGCGCGGGCTCGGCGCGTGGCGCAACCTCGGCCAGACTGCCGGCGTCGAGGGTGTCGGAGTCGGCAAGGATCACCGCGCGTTCGATCAGGTTTTCGAGTTCGCGGACGTTTCCGGGCCAGTGGTAGCGCATCAGGAAGTGCTCGAAGTCGCGGTCCATGCGGCGCACCGGCTTGCCGAGCTTGCGCGCATGCTGTTCGATGAAGTGCGCCGCGAGCAGTTTCACGTCGTCCCCGCGCTCGCGCAGCGGCGGCACTTCGATTGAAATGACGTTCAGCCGGTAGAAAATGTCCTTGCGGAACGCCCCGGCCTGCATTGCCTGATGCAGGTCGCGGTTGGTGGCCGCCACGAAACGCGCATCGACGTCGTAGACGTGCCTGCCGCCGACCGGTCGCACGAGCCGGTCCTGCAACACGCGCAGCAGCTTCACCTGCAGCGGCAACGCGAGTTCGGACACCTCGTCCAGGAACAGCGTTCCGCCGTGCGCCTCGCGGATCAGTCCCTCACTGCGCTCGACCGCGCCGGTGAACGCGCCCTTGACGTGGCCAAACAGTTCCGACTCCATCAGCTCGCTCGGGATCGCGGCGCAGTTGATCGGCACGAACGGCCCATCGGCGCGCGGGCTGGTGTAGTGCAGGCCCAGTGCGACGAGCTCCTTGCCGGTGCCGGACTCCCCCGAGATGAGCACGCTTGCCTCCGACAGGGCGACCTTGCGCATCAGCGATTGCACGCGCCGTATTCCGGCGCTCTCTCCGATCATCGGCCGCACGCCGTACAGGCTGCGCAGGCTCTTCTTGAGCAGCGTGTTCTCCCGGCTGATGCGCCGTTCGTTGAGCGCGCGTTCGACCGCATGCACGAAATCGGCGTTGTCGAATGGCTTGATGATGTAATCGACTGCACCCGCGCGCAATGCCGCGACCGCGCTCTCGATCGACGAATAGCTCGTCATCAGGATGATGGGCAGCTCGCGTTGCATCGACCTGAGGCTCGAGATGGCGTCGATGCCCACGCCGTCGGGGAGCTTCAGGTCCATGATCACGAGGTCGGGCTCGGCGGCCGCGACCTGCCGGGTCGCGGCCAGGATCGTCGCGCAGTGATCGGTCGCGAAGCCTTCGCGCCCCAGCAGCAGTTGCACGACCTCGGCAATGCCCGGATCGTCGTCGACGATGAGGATCCTCTCGCGGCGCGGTACGCTGCTCATGCTTCGTGTCCGGGCAGTTCGACGATGACACACGCGCCGCCGCGCGGACCGCTTTCGATCGATATGCGTCCGCCCATTTCGTGAACGATTTCGCTCGAGATCGCGAGTCCGAGGCCGGTGCCTTCGCCCGCCCGCTTGGTGGTGAAGAAGGGCTCGAAGACGTGCGGCATCGCTTCTGGCGCGATTCCCGGACCGTCATCGCGCACCTCGATTCTCAGGCGAGCGCCAGGACCGGCCCGCGCCTCAGCCTCGATGCAGCCCGTTCCCTGCATCGCCTGCGCGGCGTTGAGCAGGATATTGAACAGGACCTGCTGCAGCTGACCGGGGCAGGCGAGCGCGCGCGACCCGCCGGCACCCCGGTAATCGACGCGCACGGCGCCGCCCCACGCACTGTGGCGCAGCAACATGATCGCCTCGCTCATCGCATCATCGATCGCTACCGGAATCGGTCCTTCCGCGCCGACGCGCGAAAAATCGCCGAGTTTGCGCGTGATCGCGAGTACGCGTGCAATGTTCGCCGCGATCGAGGCCAGCCCCCTGTCGAGCGTTTCCGGCGTCACGCCGCGCCTCGACTGGAGGATCTGCAGCATCGAACTGACGGCGGCCAGCGGATTGGAGAGCTCGTGGCACACGCCCGCTACCATGAATCCGAGCGATGCCAGACGCGTGGTTTGCGCGTGGGCCGATTCGAGCGCCGCGAGCCGCGTGCGGTCCTCGACAGTGATACAGGCCCCGCCGTCGAACGGCGCGAGATGTACGGTTTCATTCGCCCGCTGGCCCTGGCAATCGCGCGCCACGGCGACGCTCGCGTGGCGGTCATAGCGTCCGCCGAGCGCCTCAGCGTACTCCGCCGCGCACTCGCGCAAGGTGGCGGCGACGCGGCCGCCGAGCCGCTCGCGCATCGCACGATTCGCGGCGAGGATCTCGCCCTGCGGACCGAGCAGCATGACGGGGCAATGCACGGCTTCGGCGAGCTCCGCGCAGGCCCGCAAGGAGGCCGAACCCTTCGGCGGCACGGCTCGACGCGCCAGCGCGGATCGATGCCTCGAGCGGCCGCTCATGCGTGCCTGCGCTGCGCGAGCGGTGCGGCGCTTTCGTCGATGGGCAGGCACACCAGCGCGGCCAGCAGGCCAAGGGCCCCGGCAATCGCCCAGACCGCGGCATACGACCCCGCGGCATCGAACACGGCCCCGCCCAGCCAGACGCCGAGGAAACTGCCGATCTGGTGCGCAAGGAACACCAGGGAGAACAGAGTCGCGAGATAGCGCACGCCGAACACCTGGGCAACCAGCGCGTTGCTGAGCGGTATGGTGCCGAGCCAGGCCGCGCCCATCAGGGAGGCAAAGATCCATAGCGTCCACGCCGAAACCGGGAGCACGACGAACGTCATGATCCCGGCCGCGCGCAGCAGGTAGATCGCGGCGAGCACCAGCCGCTTCGGATAGATCCCGCCGAGCCAGCCGGCGGCGTAGCTGCCTGCAATGTTGAACGCGCCGATCAACGCGAGCGCCGTCATGCCGTCGTGCGCGCTCAGCCCGCGATCGACCAGGTACGCCGGCAGGTGGTTCATGATGAAGGCGGTCTGGAACCCGCACACGAACACGCTTGCCGAAAGCAGCCAGAAGCCCGGGTGCGCTGCAGCGCGCGACAGTGCGGCGCGCAGCGAATCGGACGCGCCGGCCGCCTCGGGCTGGGGCCGCCAGCGCGCGGCGGCTCCCAACGCGCAGCCGAGCGGCACGATCGCAAGCGCGAGCGCCGCCAATGCGAGCAATGCGCCGGCCCAGCCGAGCGTGTCGATCAGCGCTTGCGCGCCGGGCAGCATCGCGAACTGTCCGAATGAGCCGGCTGCGCCGACGCAGCCGAGGGCAAGGCTGCGGTTCTTGTCAGTAAAGCTCTTGCCCACGACGCCAAGCACGACGCCGAAACCGGCACCGCTCTGGCCGAGGCCGACGAGCAATCCCGCCCCCAGGCCGAATTCGAGCGGCGAACCCGCGAGCGCCATGATGGCGAGCCCCGCGGCGTAGGCGAGGCCTCCCGCGATCAATACGCGGGCAGCGCCGTAGCGGTCGGCGAGTGCGCCGGCGAACGGCTGCGCGAAGCCCCACACCAGGTTCTGCAGCGCGAGCGCAAGCGCGACGACCTCGCGGCCCCAGCCGTGCGCCATGCTGATCGGCAACAGGAACAGACCGAAACTCTGCCGGATGCCGAGCGAGAGCAGGAGTGCGGCGCCGGCGCAGGCGAGCACCACCCACAGCCCCGTGAAATCCAGGGCCGTCAGGTTTCGATTTGCCCGCACCGGGTCGGGTTGCGTCGATATGGCGAGTGCACGTGTGGTGCAATCTACAGCGAGTCTTGCGAAAAGCAAAGCGCCAACGCCGCGGCGCCTGCGGCGCGCGCCAGTCGATCGCCATAGGAAGCGTTTTCGCGCGTGCAACCGGTGCACGAATCGGATCGGGTGCGCTTGACCGCGGTCAAGGCACGGCGCTGCAGGGGTTCCTTATAGTCATCCGGCGCGAAGCGGTCCCGCGACGCGGACAAAAAAAGGGCAGGAGACAAGTCATGCCGTCAGATATCGAGATCGCCCAAGCGGCGAAAATGCAGCGCATTTCGAGGGTGGCGCTCGACAAGCTCGGCATTGCCGAAGAGCACCTCGAACCCTACGGCCACTACAAGGCCAAGGTCTCGCTCAAGTACCTGGATTCCCTGAAGGGTAAGAAAGACGGCAAGCTGGTCCTGGTGACCGCGATGACGCCCACGCCGGCCGGCGAGGGCAAGACCACCACCACGGTGGGCCTGGGCGACGCGCTCAACCACATCGGCAAGAAGGCCGTCATCTGCCTGCGCGAGCCCTCGCTCGGGCCGGTGTTCGGCATGAAGGGCGGCGCCGCCGGCGGCGGCTATGCGCAGGTGGTGCCGATGGAGGACATCAACCTGCATTTCACCGGCGACTTCGGCGCCATCCAGCTCGCCAACAACCTGCTGGCGGCGCTGCTCGACAACCACATCCACCACGGCAACGAGCTCGGCATCGACGTGCGGCGCATCCAGTGGAAACGGGTGCTCGACATGAACGACCGCGCGCTGCGCGACATCGTGGTCTCGCTCGGCGGCACGGCCAACGGCTATCCGCGCCAGGACGGCTTCGACATCGTGGTGGCCTCCGAGGTCATGGCGATCTTCTGCCTTGCCACCTCGCTGGAGGACCTGAAGAAGCGCCTGGGCAGCATCGTCGTCGGCTACACGCGCGAGCAGAAGCCGGTCACGGCGCGGGACCTCAACGCGCATGGCGCGATGACCGTGCTGCTGAAGGACGCGCTGGCGCCGAACCTGGTGCAGACGCTGGAGAACAACCCGGCATTCATCCACGGCGGGCCGTTTGCCAACATCGCGCACGGCTGCAATTCGGTGATCGCCACGCGAAGCGCGCTCAAGCTCGCCGACTACGTGGTGACCGAGGCGGGCTTCGGCGCCGACCTCGGCGCGGAGAAGTTCCTCGACATCAAGTGCCGCAAGTCCGGTATGCGGCCGAACGCGGCGGTGATCGTGGCGACCATCCGCGCGCTCAAGTACCACGGTGGCGTGGAGGTGAAGGAGGTCAACGCGGAGAATGTCGCCGCGCTGGAGAAGGGACTGGTCAATCTCGAGCAGCACGTCGAGAACATGACCAAGGTGTATGGCATCCCCTGCGTGGTGTCGATCAACCGTTTCAATTTCGACACGCCGGCTGAACTCGAGCTGTTGAATTCAAGAATGAAAAAATTGGGCGTTCCGGTCGTGCTCGCGACGCACTGGGGCGACGGCGGCAAGGGCGCGGCCGAGCTGGCGAAAATCGTTGTCGACCTGTGCGACAAGCCCTCGAAGCCCGCGTTCGTATACGAGGACGCCGACCCGCTCTGGGACAAGATCGGCAAGATCGCGAAAAAGGTGTACCGGGCCGCCGAAGTGACTGCCGACGTCAAGGTGCGCGCGCAGATCAAGAAGCTGCAGGACGACGGCTACGGCCATTACCCGGTGTGCGTGGCGAAAACCCAGTATTCGTTCTCGGCGGACGCAAAGCTGCGCGCGGCACCACGCGGCTACGCGATCAACGTGCGCGAGGTGCGCCTTGCGGCGGGCGCCGAATTCGTGGTCATGATCTGCGGCGACATCATGACCATGCCGGGTCTGCCCAAGGTGCCGTCGGCCAACAAGATCGACCTGGTGGACGGCAAGGTGGTCGGACTGTTCTAGCAGGTTAGAATTCCGCCCATGAAGATACTCATCGCGGTTGACGGCTCGAAGTACTCGCTCGACGCGGTGCAATGCCTGATCGATCATGCCGACTGGTACCGCGACAGGCCGGAAGTGCTCCTGCTGACGGTGCATCTGCCGGTGCCAAAGCTGCCGGGCATGGGCGCGGCGGTCGGCAAGAGCCAGATCCAGAAGTACTACCAGCAGGAGGGCGAGGCCCAGCTCGCCCCCGCCAGGCGCAAGCTCGCCGCCGCCGGAATTCCCTGCGAGTCGAGCGTTCTCGTCGGCCCGGTGGCCGAGAGCATCGTGCAGCACGCGAAAGCGAAGCGTTGCGACCTCATCTACATCGGCACGCGCGGCAGGAGCGAGATCGGCAAGGCGATGCTGGGCTCCACCGCGACCAAGGTCCTGCACCTCTCCGACGTCCCGGTCCTGCTGGTGAAATAACCACCGATCGCCGCCCGATGCTCGAAGAACTCGCTTCGCAAGCGTTCTGGATCGGACTGCTGAAGATCATCGGCGTCAATATCATCTTGTCCGGCGACAACGCGGTCGTCATCGCGCTCGCCGCGCGCTCGCTGCCGGCGAAACAGCAGACGCAGGCCGTGTTCTGGGGTGCCGGCGCTGCCATCGTGATGCGGGTCGCGCTCACGCTGTTCGCCGTCGCGTTGCTCGCCCTGCCCTGGCTCAAGCTGATCGGCAGCCTGCTGCTGTTCTGGATCGGCATCAAACTCCTGATCCCCGAGGAGGACGACAAGGAGGTCGAGGCGAGCGACAAGCTGCTCTCGGC
>Ga0184629_10001358_pt1 | contig 9993 bp, 8 predicted proteins | sample PLM4_32_b1_FD_133158 | JGI IMG/M metagenome (GOLD analysis project Ga0184629, IMG submission 133158) | Groundwater sediment microbial communities from an aquifer in East River, Colorado, USA - PLM4_32_b1 | ecosystem: Environmental > Terrestrial > Soil > Riparian zone | place: USA: East River...
ATGCCTCTTCCTCCGGTAAGTTGTTGGAATCCGTATACCAGGGTAAATGTCTGATGACATAAGGAACACCGGTTCGCCAGGCGCTCAGGGTATACACTTCTCCATGTTTCAAATCAGACAACGGCCTGTATAGAGCAAAAGTGGTATCAATGGGAGCGTCATAGAGACCGGGTTTTACTTTTCTTTGCCAGTACCGCTCTTCATATTTTACCACCTTTTCCTTCAATGCGAAATAATCCGGCAAGTCATCAATCCTGATCCCGAAGCCCACTTTGTCTATGGAATAGTTTTTTTTCAGTACAGCTTTAAAGTGGACTATAAAATCTTTCGGACATTCCTCCACCGGCAGTACATCCGAATCCGTGTAAATAAAATAATTCCACTTGTAGCTGGAATAAAGACCGGACTTCCAAAATGCCAAATGACCGTAATTGATCCCGCTTCTTATGACAGTGTGCTTACAGGTTTTATAAAACTCCAGCAGCGGTGGATAAGTAGAGTTATTATCGAAAATGATAATCGTTGCGAACCTGCACTTTTCCAGAAATGCAACCAATTCTTGTAGATATGTAAGCCTGTTGAAATTGTTGATCACTACCGGAATCTCAAACACACTGAAAAGTTTTAGCCTATAGGCCACATCAAGAAACGCCCAGAAAGGATATCTTAAAATTCTTACGCTTAAATGCAGCTTGTGATATATTTTCCTCAGGTGTTCTTTCACAATCAATTTCGATTATTATTCCTGGTAGTTGTATTTATTTTTAGTTTATAAAGGCAAATTCCGCTTGCCGGCATAGATGATGCCGGAGTCAAGCGTTGGCAGCGTCTGCGAAAACACATGAAAGTCTGCAGCCTTCAATTGATTTTCAATTGCCGTGGGGCGGATATAATGCCATTCAACGATCAGCACTGTTAATTTTCCCAATAAGCCGGAGTTGGACAGTCGTTCTATGAGGTTATACTCTTCTCCTTCACAGTCCATTTTCACGATGATGTCGCTGGACCCGGACGCTGCTATAAGGGTTTCAAAAACTTCTGCGATGTCTTTAACAATAACCGTTTCGTTTACGGCATCCGAGAATTGTTCATCCGCGGGGAGGCCCTTCAACCCCATTCTTCCTTTACGCGTCAACGAATAGTCCAGCGTTGTTGTATAAGAACGGTTAGACAGCCCATAGTTAAAGGCCTTCACTTTTCCCGAGAACGTTTCATTGAGTTTAAGGTTCTGCTCTCCGAGCATAAACGTCGGTCTGAACAATTCAAAGGAGTAGATCTGTTTTACCAGCGGCTGTTGCGCATAGTACAGGGTAGTAATTCCAGCGTTCATTCCGATATCGACAAAAACCGTATCGCGCAGGCAACAGTATTTATAGTCTTCACAAATGAATACTTCGTAGACGATAAACAATTCTTCGGCAGAATTGATCCGGAACTGCAACGGGCCGATCGCCAGAAAGACACCACCATTTACAAGGGTGAATTTACCATTAAGGGCTTGCTTTATTTTTATGGCATAGAAATACCCTTTAATCAGGCTATCACCCTCTTTTTGGTGCACTGTCAGTCCGATTTTTTTAAGTTCAACCGAATCCCCACGCTTCACATAATCCACGTTAGGAATGCCGTAGAAATAATAGGGATTATTAAAAAGAATAAGCCTGTTGTAAAGTGTATTGAAAATATTTTTTAGCCCCTGCTTCATACTAAATCAACTCAACAAACCCCCTGTATTGTACATCGTACGGCCTGACTTTCGACGTGTCGATTTCATTTTTCACCTGGATCCGGATAAGGTCGTATACATCGCCATGGATGTCATTGAATCCATAGAAAAGTCCTACAGCATATATTCCTTCAATGAGGTTAAAATTCCGGATGGTACCGGTATATGCGAGGGTATCTTGATCCCGCTGAAAATATTCAAAAAAATTCCGCAGATCGAAAATAGCTACCCGCTGCTTTTTGTAATTATAGAAAAGCAAGCAAAGATCATTTAACCTGAATTCCTGTTCCTGATTTTTAATAATGCGCAGGGAAAATTTTAGTGGGTCACCAGTTGTAAGGCTGGTTTCGGAAAAAGAAAACTCCTCCAGGGAAACAGCCGGCGTGAGGTTAACTTTTCGAAACACTACATCTTCGGCGTCTGATAAATAGATACCAATGATTTCACTAGACGGGCCGTGGTCAATCAGGTTTCCTTTTGACAGCAGGATAGAAGTCTTGCAGAGTTTTTCAACAGCATCCAGGTTGTGACTTACAAAGAGGATCGTCCTACCGCTATTACTTACATCTTCCATCTTGGCAAGGCACTTCTTCTGAAATTCCGCATCACCCACGGCCAGCACTTCATCAATGATAAGGATTTCCGGTTCCAGGAAAGCGGATACCGAAAAAGCCAACCGCAATTGCATGCCGCTCGAGTAATGTTTCAACGGTGTATCCAGAAACTTCTCCGTTCCGCTAAAATCGACGATCTCATCGAACTTCGACTGAATCTCCTTTCGTTTCATGCCCAACAGCGATCCGTTAAAAAAGATATTCTCACGCCCGGTCAGTTCGGGATGAAATCCAGTGCCCACCTCCAGCAAGCTGGCAATCCTTCCGCGTGTAATTATTCTCCCGCGTGTAGGTGGTGTGATCCGGGAGAGAATTTTCAGTAAGGTAGATTTACCGGCCCCGTTTTGGCCGATAATCCCGATAGAGTCGCCTGGACTTACAATGAAGGAAACATTATTGAGCGCCCAAAAGTCCTCTGTGTTTTTCTTTTCAAACCGCAGTGCACTGATCATACGTTCGCGCAGACTTAGGTACCCACCGTGTTGATGGTGTATTCTGTATTTTTTTGCGAGATTGTGAATTTCTAAAATCGGTTTCATGTTGTCTCAGGCGAAATCCGCAAAAAAATCCTCTGTTCGCTTAAAATAGATAAGGCCTGCCAGCAAAAAGACAATTCCCGATGCGATGCTGATAAAGATAAAATTCATGTCCGGGAGAACATTGGTTAGCGGGAAACGAAATAGTTCCACCGCAGCATACATCGGTGAGGCTACCAGTACATATTTAAGTGATGGGTGTTCCAGCAGGGAGATCGGATAAATAACAGGAGTCAAAAAGAACAATACCTGAACAAGAAAAGGGATAACATATCTAAAATCGCGATACTTAACATTTAACGCTGCCAATAAGCTACCCGGTCCTAATGTAGCGGTCAAACTTATTCCCAATGCTAATGGCCAACTCCAGAGAGCGGACCATGAAACCGGCTGCCTGTAGAACAGCAATAATGGTACAAACAGAATAAATGCCATGAAAAAATCAAAGAGCGCAACTAAAATCGAAGACATCGGAATGATTAATCTTGGAAAGTAAATCTTCTTAATAATCTGCGCATTGTTTACCATACTATTAGCTGAATTAGTCAATCCTGTCGAAAAAGTATTCCAGAGTAAAAGACCCGAAAATACAAATACAGGATAAGGCAAATTTTGCGAAGGTACTTTGAGCGCTCGACCGAAGAAAAGGGTAAAGATGATCATCATCAGCAACGGCTGTAAAACAGCCCATAAAAACCCAAGCATGGTTTGCTTATACTTAATTTTTATATCCCGCCAGGTGAAAAAATAAAAGAGTTCTTTGTATTGCCAAAGTTCCTTCCAGTCGAACAATTTTCGTTTGTCCGCATCCACTACATATTCTCCTTGTTCATTCATCGCCGTAAACTCCCCTGTTTGGTCTTTAAGAATACCAATAGTGTTTCCACTTTGTTTGCCAAGTTATTATGATTTGTTCATTATGACAATTTTATATTTATCGGCCTAACCTCCCAATAGTTCAAAAAAGAAATTTATACTTGCAAATTGCCGCTTATGCCTCAAAAAGTATTGTTTCTTGTTCCCTATCCAGTACGAGAATCGCCTTCTCAGCGCTTCCGCTTTGAGCAATATTTTGAACTCCTGAAAAAGAAAGGCATTCAAATTGAGGTTCAGCCCTTTTTGAATTCCCTTAACTGGCAACTCTTCTATAGATCGGGAAAACTGTTGGATAAAATATGGGCTCTGGTGGCCGGAATTATCAAACGGTTGGTTGCTCTTTGCAAAGCCCCGTTCTACGATTTTGTTTTCATCCATCGAGAAGTTGCTCCCCTGGGGCCTCCTGTCTTTGAATGGATATTGGCTAAAATTTTACGAAAAAAAATCATTTATGATTTTGATGATGCCATCTGGCTAACGGACCGAAATCAAGAATCCCCCTTGATGAGAGTTTTAAAATGGAGGAGCAAAGTGAAATCCATATGCCGATGGGCGTACAAAGTAAGTTGTGGAAATGAATACCTGGGAGCTTATGCCGAAAAGTACAATACCCGGGTAGTATACAATCCTACTACCATTGATACCCAACAAAGGCATAACCCTGATTTGCATAAAGGATCTCCTGTGCCCAACAACCGGATCGTGATTGGTTGGACAGGTTCACACTCCACTTTAAAATATTTACAAGAAGTAGCGTCAGTTCTGCAGAAAATGGAAACTGAATTTCCAACGATTCAGATTATGATCATTGCCGATAGAAAACCAGAATTGAAATTAAATTCACTGCTTTATGTGCCCTGGAATGAAAAAACTGAAATTGAAGATTTGTTGCGAATAGATATCGGCATTATGCCCTTGCCGGATGATGAATGGGCAAAAGGGAAATGTGGTTTTAAAGCGCTTCAATACATGGCGCTCAGGATTCCAGCATTGGCCTCGGCCGTTGGGGTAAATACAAAAATAATAGATGATGACAAGAATGGTTTTTTATGCACCACCGCTGAAGAATGGGAAATAGGCCTGACTAAACTCATTAAAGAAACAATGCTCAGGGAACAGATGGGTGAAAACGGAAGGAAAAAGGTTATAGAGCGTTATTCCGTCATTTCCAATTCTTCCAATTTTTTATCACTGTTTGAGTGATGGCGTATTAATACGAGTGCAACGAAAAAGAATGGTAACAGTGGAATTTTATAGCGTACCAATGATCCAAAATTGAACGTAGAGACTCCTACCGCAAAAGCAAAGGAAATGGAAAAAACCAATGCAAAGAATACATCCGGGTGGGCTAGGGCTCTTACTATTTTAACATTCTGTTTTACGAGTATATAGAGGCAAAAAGCGAAAAAGAACAAACTCTCCAGGGCAGACAAAAGCATCAATGGATTATTAACTTCCCAAAGGTAAGGCCTGAAAAGCGAAACATTTATGGCCTGTGGAGCAAGTCTTATCATAGAACCTAAGGTACCATCCAATTCGCCAAGAGCATAGCCTGATCCGGCATCACGGCCCGTGTAATACCGTATGTCATAGGCCGTCACCTGTGCCGTTTTAGCTAAACTGTTAAGGGCATACTTTTTATTATCTTCGCCGGCTTTCAACACCGCATAGTAGCCTAAGATAATGGCTGCTGTTATCGCAAAGGGGGTTAACATCACCTTGACCACCGGCGATTTCATTAATTGAAGATTGGACAGGAAAATCCATAAAATAACGGCTGGCAAAAAGGTCAACAGTATGTAAATTTTAATGCTGTAGAGTCCATAAAGGGCAAACAATAACAGGGCCCAGTGTTGTAGAGATTTCGTTCTTACAATGAAAATTTTATAGATTTCATAGGTCGCAATTCCAAGGCAACCCATGGTTATTGTATCCTTTAACAAACCTGACCCCCAAAAGAAAACAGAAGGAATAAAAAAGGAAGCTACGGCCAGATTGCGATGCAGCTGGGGATACTGCTCATAAAAAGTCAGAAAAAACATCCACATGCCCACAAAACTAAAAACAGCAAACATTATGGCGGTGGCTGAATAGGATGAAAAGGTTATCAGATCTAACATGGCTGCAATCTTCACTATGGTATAAGACTGAGGGTCAGTAAAAAAAACGATATTCGAGGCATATCGATAAATGTCGGCGTAGTTAGTTCCATCATTGATCAAAAGCTTAAAACCCTTGGATGGAGAATCCATAAATGCTTCCCAAACATGCCGGCTACCATGCGTATGATAATTGAAGGTATCGCCACCATCATAATAAAACTGGTAAATGAACCCCAAGGCAAGTGCACCGATGATTTTTGCAGTTAATGCTGGAATAAAATAAACGCGATTCACTTCATCGGTTACAGAAGCTCTAACCACAAAGGCAATTCCATACACCAGAATAATTACTATGGGGGTAACAATAATATCGCGTAGTTCCAATGAAGTTGCGGGTTACAACCTCAAAGTTGAAGGTTTGAAAACTATTAAACAACTTGAAACTTAAACCTTTATGCTCTAAAATCTGATCTAATCACTTTTCTCCATTCTCTTCAACCTACCCTTCGCATCTTTAAACGCCTCATCCTTTCGGCTCGCTTTCTTCGTAACCTCTTTGTACCACTGTTTGGCTTCGGCTTTGTTTCCTTGCTTTTGGGCTATCTCCCCCAAGGCAATCATGGAGTATAGATAATATCCGGTCTCCGTTGCATTAACTTGTTCTGCATACTTCATACCCGACAGATAATATTGTTTTGCTTCATCCAGTTTCTTGCGGGCCTCATAGATCTGGCCTAAAAAGAAGGCGGCATAACGTCCGCTGGTGGCTTCATAACCCACCTTACCACTATCAATCAGATCTAAAATTTTTTTACATACTGGTTCAGCCTCTGTAAACCTTCCCTGGTAATAAAGCATGCGGGCATAATACCGGTGGAAGTAAGGGTTGTCCGGATAGGTTTGATTTAAATATTCACTAATCTGAAATGCACCGGCCTGATCATTTTCATAACTATTCAAAATACGCATTAGCCAAACCATCGCCTCTGTGCGTGTATAAAAAGCATTGTAAGAAACCTCCTTGAGTTGCTTTAGTCCCAATGCCTTATCACCCTTTCTAAAGAACCACAAGACAGGTTTCAGAGCAGGATAATTTTCAGGAACCCAAACTGAAAAATAGTTATACAATGCATCGCCAAACAAAAGCTCAGGATTTAGTCCTTCCTTTTCCTTACTGATCTCTAAATAATTAATAGCACTTTTTCCAACCGAAGCGGCCTTAGCCCAGTTCCTACGCTCCTCATCGGAATAAAGTCTTCCCTTAAAACTATAGGCTGCCGCTAAAAAAAATGCCGCTTCAATTTTATAGGGTGGATATTTTTTATATAAATTCTCACCTACCAAGATGGTAGAATCCATGTAAGCCAAAAACGTCTCGTCGTGTGATGTATCGTTTGTATTGGGCATGATCTTCCACCATTCAATCAGTCCCATTAAAAAATAAGGAAGCGGATGCCAGGGGTACCGGGACTTTAAGTATCTAAATTGATATTCAGCTTGCGGAAACTTAAAATTATAAAGATCATTCAGTGCCTGCGTACATTCCAGCTGAACATGAAGATCAGATATTAATATTATCGTGGTATCTTTTTTTTCAACGGTCTGTGCTCTTGTTTTGACATTGGCGACAGATAAGAGGAAAAAGACTAAAATCCACAGCCGGACCGCTACAAGGCAGTGTCTTTTCACGGTTACCTTAGATTTGTTAGTTCGTTGGAATAAAGAACAGTAAATCATAAACTTACATACATAAACACCCACATATTCACACCAACTCCTTACGCACTTTACATTTCACATGGAACACGAAACTAAATCATTCTTTGCAGCCGACAAAAGGTTACTCTTTCTGCTGCTTTGTTTGGCTACTTTATTATTGCTTTATATCAAAATCACCTTTATTGAAAACGAAACAGCAGCCTTTGAGTTTCTTCAAGATCGCCCGGAAGGTATGGTTTTACGGATCATCAGCACGCTGAAGTTCCTTTCCATTCCTTTTGTGTACCTCTGGAAATTCACGGTAATCGCGTTCGTAGTCTGGATAGGCTGTTTCATGTTTGGGTATCGTGTAACCTACAGCCAATGCTGGGGTGTGGTCATTGGAGCGGAGTATATTTTTCTTATCGCTGAAATCCTGAAGATTTTCTGGTTTATGCTGGTTCAAACAGATCCTACATTGAATGATATAAGTGCTTTTTATCCTTTTTCCTTAATGCATTTCTTTGACTATTATTCTATTGATAAACGGTGGGCATACCCGCTTCGTGCGCTGAACCTTTTCGAAATCGCCTATTGGTTTTTGTTGGTGGAAGGGATTCAACACTATGCAAGCAAGGACAAAAAGTATATATGGATCATTGTGTCATGCTCTTATATTCTGATCTTTTTTTTATGGCTTTTGTTTTATGTAATTGTGTATAAGTAGTTGTGGAGTTGAGGAGTTAGGAGCCTGCCTGCCGGCAGGCAGGTTGAGGAGAAAGTACTTAACGGGACGAGTAGAATTTGATAATGAGGTCACATATGTATTGCACTTGCTCATCTTTCATACCTGGCCAGAGGGGTAAGCTAAGGGCCGAATTTGCAATCTCTTCGGTAATGGGAAAGGCTCCCTTTTTATAACCGAGGGAAGCATAAGCCTTTTGTAAATGAGGCGGTAACGGATAATGAACCATTGTTTCTACATGAAAAGATGCTAGGTGCTCTCTAAGTTTGTCCCGGTGTGCTGACCGGATTACAAACAAATGATAAACGTGATAAGCTTCCGTCGGGGAAAATGGAAGCTGAAGATCGCCTACTCCTTTCAGCAGTTTAAGGAATTTTGAAGCAATTTCTCTGCGTTGTTCATTCCACTGCATAAGATGTTTAAGTTTTATACTCAGCACCGAAGCCTGCAATTCATCCAGGCGTGAATTAACACCCTGCACTTCACAAAAATTCTTGCTCTCAAAGCCATAGTTACGATACTGTTTAACAAAACGGACCAATTCTTCATGATCTGTCGTAATGGCTCCTCCGTCTCCCAAACAACCCAGGTTTTTGGTTGGATAGAAGCTAGTGGCGTTGATATGGCCAAAACTCCCCGTCATTTTTCCGTTCCAGGAGGCACCGTGGGCCTGCGCATTATCTTCAATGATTAGTAATTGATGACGTTTAGCGATATCCTCTAAAACTGACATGTCACATGATTGTCCATAAAGATGGACCGGGAGGATGGCTTTTGTTTTGGGAGTGATATAATTTCCGACCTTGTTTACATCTATTGTAAATGTTGAGCGACTGGGTTCTACAGGAACGATCTTCGCGCCTGTTTTACTTACCGCCAACCAGGTAGCGATGTAGGTATGTGCCGGGACGATTACTTCATCACCCGACCCCACCGCACAAGCGCGAAGGGCGATGGAAAGCGCATCGTATCCGCTGCCAACCCCCAAACAGTAACCTACGTTGCTGAACGTAGCATACTCTTCCTCAAACTTCCCTAAGGCCTCACCAAGTATAAACCAGTTTTTTTCAAAGCCCTTCTTTAATGCTTCCATTACATCCTTATGGATCAAGGTATGCTGTGGGCCGAGAGATAAAAAGGGTATTGGTTCCAAAAAATATTTCTGTTAGGAAAAAACGAAAGTAACAAGTCCTCCCGGAATACCGAATTTCATACAAAAAATGGAAAGAAAGGACGCATAAAACCGTCAAGACTCCTGATAAACCTTTCCCGCTGCAGGGTATGCATAATCATACATCCCGCCGGAAAGCAAAATTTCCTTATTTTCGGGCCTGCCTAGCGGTTGACAGGCTTATTTCTTAAGGTGAATAACGATTAACTCCAATCATGAAATTTCAGAAAATTAATAACATAGCAGGCTGGGCAGTTTTTGGTGTAGCCCTGGTGACGTATTGGCTTACTATGGAAGAAACAGCCAGCTATTGGGACTGTGGTGAATTCATTGCCGTGTCCTATAAACTCGAAGTACCTCACCCTCCCGGCGCACCTTTCTTTTTATTGATCGGGAGGCTCTTTTCCTTCCTTGCTTTTGGCGACGTTACCAAGGTTGCTTATTGGATAAACTTCATCAGCGTATTAGCCAGTGCTTTTGCTGTTCTTTTTCTCTTTTGGTCAATCGTCCTTTTTGGCCGCAAAC
>Ga0184629_10001359_pt1 | contig 9988 bp, 6 predicted proteins | sample PLM4_32_b1_FD_133158 | JGI IMG/M metagenome (GOLD analysis project Ga0184629, IMG submission 133158) | Groundwater sediment microbial communities from an aquifer in East River, Colorado, USA - PLM4_32_b1 | ecosystem: Environmental > Terrestrial > Soil > Riparian zone | place: USA: East River...
CGCCGGCACGACCGCGCCGAGGGTCCACCCCACGCCCGCCACGGCGGTTTCGATGGCGTCGATCAAGCGAGCGGGCACGGCGGCCGCGAACGTTCCGTCGCTCCCCACGACTTGATGATCGCGCACGCCGATGAAGTAGCGCGCCACGTCGCGCGCCAGCACGCGCCGCCGCTCGTCGGCGCGGAGCGGTGGCAGCGTCACGCGCCGCAGCTCTACAAGCGGGGGGACGAGCGCGATGCTCACGCGAGCCCGCGCGAGCCCTGTCGTCTCCTTTAACTCCGCCAGCGCCCGGGCGAAGTCTCCCACCTCGGTGGCCTCGAGGCGTCGACCGCCGGGCAACACGGCCACCAAACGATCGGGGCCGAGGGCGATGCCGATCGTTTTCATTCGACCCTGCTCCAGACGTAGAACACGGCGCCACGCGACCGCACGAGCAGGCCGGTGGCGCTGACCCGAACCGGGCTCCCCGGCAGCCACCCCTCGCTCACGATTTCGATCTCGCGCGTCTCCGTCGTCGTTCGGGCGAGGAGCGCGGGCAGCGCGGCCGTCAACTCGCGCCGCGCCCCCGGCGAGAGGTCGCGCTCCAGATCGGCGATCGTTCCGATCGTGCGGCGCTGGCGCCGGTAGCGAAACAGCACGGCCACCGCCTCTTCGGTCATCCCCGGCAGGGCGAGGAGTACGGGGCGATCGGCGAGGTTGAGATTGATCTGGCCACTGCCGAGCAGCGTGAGATGGGGCCGCATACGGTCGTACAGGGCGGGAGTCATCCCGCGAACCGAGCGCAGCTCCGGCAGCGTCTGGAACGGACCGTTCCGCGGCAACGTCGGCGCGCCCGCGGCGAGATAGGCGTCGCGCTCGCCCCCCCGGGCCCGGTGCAAATCGTCCGGATCCCGCCAGTCCGCGATCGCCTGCGCCAGGCGGTCCGCATCTCCGGCATCGACCCGGAGAGCAACAAAGAAGCGCCGCAGGTCGTCCTCGGTAGCGCGATTCAAGTGCAACGCGGTGCCGACGTCGTGTACGCGTACGATCGCTCGGGCGTCAGCCACCACGAGGGTGTCCACCAACATCGAATCCGCGCCACGCCAGGGGTCGATCAGATTGAGGCGCGCGGTCGCGGTCGCCGCGCTCTCATCGAGCCGGCGCTCCACCCGACCGCGCAGCTGTTCAACGCCCGCGCGGGCGGCGGCCGCGGCGCGCACGTGCTCGCTGAGGTTCGCCGCGGCGAGCCGGCGGGTGCGGGTGGCGACGCCGAGGGCGAGACTCGCTATCGACAACGCCACGAGGAGCCAGAGCGCCGCGAGCAGAGCGAATCCTGAGCGGCGCATCATTGGCCGTTCCGGAAGGGCACGAGGATGGGCAGCTGGAGGAGCGGCCCCAGCGTGTCCGTCGGCGCGGCGATCAGGCGCAGCTCGACCCCTGCGGGGAGCAGCGTGGACGAAATCCAGCTCGGCAACCAGGCGCGCCGCCCCAGCACACCGCTCAGGTACCGGATGTCGAGGCCGGCGACGCTCGTATCGAGCTGGAGGCGGGCGAGGCCCAGCCCGCGCCATTCCGCGAACACGGCGGTGAGTCCCCGCTCTGCCGTGGCGCTGTCGCGGTCCAAGTAGAGGCGGACGATCGTTTCGCCTGTCCCCAACGGGGTCGAAGCCGTTGTGAGGAACGTCAGGTCGTCGTCGGGCATGCGGCCGCGGGAGCCGTCGAGCCCGCGGAAGTTGGGTCCGCCCTCGTCGGCCACGAGTCGCGCGTCGCCGAGCCAGGCGGCGATGTCGGCGCGGACTGTCGCCGCGCGCGCTACCGCGTTCATCGACGCCTCGAGCCGCGCGCGCCGATCGCCCACCATCCCCAGCGCGCCGAACCCCGCGGTGAGCGCGAGCCCGGTGACCGTGAGGCCGACGATGAGCTCGAGGAGTGTCATGCCCTGTCTCATCGCAGCACCCCGACGAGCACCGGCCGGTACATCCGCGTCGTGAGGGCATACGTGGTCCGGCCGCCGGCGATCGAGACCGTCACCTCGTACAGCTCCCGCTCGCCCGACACCGGCTGCGCCGTGGCGGTCCAGCGGTATGCGTCGAAGGGCGGAGCGAACGTGCCGCGCCTGAGGGAGTCGGGTAGGCGCGCGAAGTCTCTGGGGGCGAGGAGTCCGACGGCCGCGAGACGGTCCTGCGCCAGCGCCGACGCCGCATACGCCTCGGCGGCTCGGTCCGCGGCGCGCAGCTCTCCCCCCACCGCTTCGAGCGCGCTCACACCTGCCAGCCCGACGATCGCGAGCGCGACGACGGCTTCGAGGATGGTGAACCCCCCCTGGTTACTAGCGCGGCTCGACACGGATCCCTCCGGTCCAGCGATCGAGCACCAAGGCCTGCGCCCCGCTCGCGCCGAGCACGATGAGCGAGTCCCCGTCGGCGGTGCCCAGTGGGCCGAAGCGAATCCGAGGGCGCGGGACGGGGCTGCGCAGCCGGGTCCCATGCTCAAGCACGATCGTCCCCGAGTCGATCGCGGCCCCCCCCTCGTCGAGCAGCCGCACCCAGTAGCGGCCCGACTCGGGGACGAGGGTCAGGTCGACCGGCGTGGCGCGCTCGAGCGCGGTGGTGCGGGCAGCGACGGCGACCCGTTCGAAGGCACGCGCCGCTCGCGTGACGTCGTCTTCGGTCGTGGCGCGGGCGAGCGCGGGCACGACCGCCGCAGCCGTGATGCCCAGGATGGCGATGACGACGAGGATCTCCACCAGGGTGAAGCCGCGGGTCATCGGTACACTCCCGCGTTCACGCCGTAGATCGCCTGCAGCACCGAGAGGGCGACGAGGGCCACGACGCCGCCGAAGGTCACGATCATCGCGGGCTCGAGCAGGGTGACGAGGCGCTGGGCGCCGCGCTCGGTGCGCTCCTCGAAGATCTCCGCGGCCTTGAGGAGGAACTCCTGCAGCCGCCCCGATTCCTCGCCCACGGCGACGAGCTGCGAGAGCAGCGGGTGAAAGAAGCCGCCCTCGGCGAAGGCGCGATGCAAGGCGCCGCCTTCGCGGACGCGCGTGCGGATGCGGGTGAGCTCGTCGCGGGCGAGCGGATCGGGGAGGCATTCGACCGCTTCGTCCAACGCGGCGAGCAGCGGTGCCCCGCCGCCCAGGAGCACGCCGATGAGCCGCGCGACGCGGGCGCCGAGGGCCTGGCGGCGCAGGGTCCGGATGAGGGGCAGCTCAAGCAGGAGGCGGGCGGCGGCGCGGCGGCCCTCGTCGGTGCGGCGCGCCCACGAGAAGAGGAGCGGCAGGGCCACGACGATGGCGAGCAGGGCGGGCCATCCACCCTTCAGGGTCCCGGCGGCCCAGAGCACGAAGGCGGTCGAGCGTGGTAGGGTCGCGCCGGTACCTTGGAGCAGCTCCGCGAAGCGCGGCAGCACGAAGAACGCGAGGACTGCCAGAGCGACGGTGCCCGCCGCCGCGAGGATCAGCGGGTACACGGAGAGCGAGAGCAACCGGGAGCGCAGCCGCTCGTCGCGCTCCAGCTGGTCGGCGAGGCGGGAGAAGGCTCCGGCGAGGTCTCCACTCCGTTCGCCGGCGCGGACGAGGCCGACATAGAGAGGAGAGAAGAGCGCGGGATGGGCGGCGAGGGCGGTGGCAAGGGACTCGCCGCGTTCCACGCGGGCGCGGACGGCCTGGGTGGCGGTCGCGGTGTCACCCGAGGCGACGTGCGCCGCGGCGCCGAGGGCGCGCGCGAGTGGGAGGCCGGCCCGCAGCAGGGCGGCGACGGCGCGGGTGACTTCGAGGATGGCCTGGTGGCTTCCGAGCATCCCGGGCTTCCGCCCGGGGTCAGCCGAGCACTCTGCGACATCCACGACGACGAGGCCGCGCGCCTCGAGGGTGAGCGTCATGGCCTTGGGGCTCGAGGCGTCCTCGGCGCCGCGCAGGCGTTTGCCCGACCGATCCACCGCGCGATAGGCGAAGGCGGGCATCGCGGCCTACTTCCAGCTCACGATGTCCGCGGCTTCCGCCTCCCCACCCGCCTGCCCATCCGCGCCGTACGACACGAGATCGTAGCCCGCGGGGTTCTGCTCCCCGGGCGATTTGTAGACGTAGGGCCGTCCCCAGGGATCGAGGGGCACCTCCTTGCGGAGGTACGGCCCTTTCCAGCTGAGCGGGCGCGGGTCCTGCACCGGCGCGGCCCAAAGGGCGGCAAGACTCTGGGCCGTGGTGGGATAGCGGCCGTTGTCGAGGCGGTAGGCATCGAGTGCCGCGCCGAGCATCTCGATTTGGGAGCGGGCGGAGACGTTCTTGGCCTCGCCGACGTGCTTGAAGACGTTGGGCGCGACGAGGCCGGCCATGACCGCGATCACGACGATCACGACCAGGATTTCGATCAGGGTGAAGCCGGCACTCCTGTTCCGCGGCCGGAACGCATCCTGCTTCACCGTTGCTGCTCCTGACCGCTGCCAAGCGCCTCGGTCGAGCCGACTGGGCGCCTCGGTAGGCGGCGGACAAACGTTCCCGGCGGATTCTCAGAGCAGCACGGCGTACCGGGCGTCATCATGTCCTCCGTGAACGCATCGAATCGCTTCTCGAATGCGGTTCCAAATGCGTCTAGAACTGAACTAAGGACGAATGGAACCGCGCGTGCAATGCGCATCCTCCCTTTAAGGGCAGGTCGTGCAATGATCCACTTGCCGAGCAGTTCGTTAAGAGCACCGAGACCACCCATGGCACAACCGTAGGCAGCCGACGAGACCCAATCGCTTCCTTGCTCGAGATCTCCATTTACCTTGTCGACGTCGAGGCCGCTCACTGCGCCGTCTAGGCACATCACGAAGAAGTTTTCCATCCAGTTCCACTTGCGCGGATACCCCTTCGTGAACTGACCGAGGCTGTTCCGCTTCGCGTACCTTCCGTGTAGGATAAGGCCACCTGCAAATCCAGTCGACAGCCTGAACTGCGCCCCCCTGATCGCCTCCTCAGGACACCCTGCCAGGTTGCCGCTTTCCATCCAACTCCCGAAGCAACCGCCAAGGACGCCCCCCGCAACGTCAGATGCGATTCTCCAGAGGATTTCTTCGATGACGTACTTCTGGAAGAAGTACCCAAGGAACGAGGTCCCCTCCGGATCGGAGAGGTTAATCGGGTCGCCGGTTACGTACGAGTAGAGGTTGCCATCACCACCCTCGAACAGAATCGGATCTTTGGTGGTCCAGCGACCGACCTCCGGGTCATACTCCCGCATGCCGAAGTGCACCAGTCCAGTGGCGTCATCCACCATGCCACCGGCGTAGCCGAACGGCTGGAATCCAAGATTCGTGTTCGAGGTCGGTCGTCCGAATTCATCGTAATCGATGCGTTGAGCAATGGCCCCGGTTTCCACGTCAACGACCATACGAACGGACCCGAGATGATCGGCAAGAATGCGATAGGTCCGCCCCTGCTTCAGCATGTACGCTGGCACATGTTCACTGGTTGCGTACACGAAGCGGCTCACGATCGCGCCTGTGCCGTCGAGCTCGGCCACGGGCGCGACTTGATTGTGGTAGATGAATGCGCTGACGAGCACGCCGTTGACTTTCCTCGCGACGCGCCGCCCGCCACCATCGAGCACATACTGAATGCTGTCGCCTTGTGCGAGCCGCACACCTACTAGAGCACCCGAGGGGTCATAGCGGTACCTCGTCGTGTCCGCCCCGGCAACCTTCATCAGGAGCTCGCCCACGGCGCTATACGTGTACTGAGTTGTCCCATAGGAAAGGAGTCGGTCCTGGACGTCGTAAACTCCAACGACAGATCCACTAGGGCGCGTTACGCGAAGACGATTGCCATTAGCATCGTACTCGTACGTGGCCTGTACCTGGCCGTCCCGAGTGGCTGTTGCCAAGCGCCCGGCGGCGTCATAGCCAAACGTGGTCGTCACGGTAGTGCCGGCGATCGTCTCAGTGATGCCTTGAATCCGCCCGGTTGTTCCCCGATTGTAGGTCCACTGAATCATCGGGTTAGAAGCAAACCGATACTCCAAGCCCAGCGGCTCGGCAAATGCATTGAGAGTATTGGTGCTGGTCACCTGCTGGACGGTTGTACCGAGCAGGGCGCCATTGCCTGCCGTTCGAGTGATTTGGAGCGCACCGACTGAGTTGACGATGCCGTCCTGGTCGTAGCCGTAGGTAACGGGGAACTGTCCGTTGACGGTTTCCTGCGTGACCAAAAAGTTGGCGTCGTAGGTGTTACGGACCGTGCCGACCACCGTCCCGCTCCAGAGGGTGGCCGTCCGAAGGTGCCCATCGTACTCGTAGGCGAGTGAAATGCCTTCCGGAGAGTTGATGGCCCTTACCTGCCCCGTTCCAGTGTCATACACAAACGTCGTGGTACCGCGAGCATCGGTGATTGATTGACGTCGACCGAATGCATCGTATGAAACCACGATCTCTTGGCTGTCCGGTCGAATGACCCGCGTCACCTGACCATCGCCGTTGTGGATCCAGCTGACCGGCTGCGGGCCTGACCCCACGTCGGGCGGCAGGTAGCTCTCGACGATGCCCGTGGCACCGAACGTGAAGTGATGGGCCGGTCGCCCCGGCGGTGTTACGCCCGTGCGATTACCATTTGGGTCATATTCGTAGTGGATCGTATCACCACTCGGAAGAACCGTCTGAGCGACGAGGCCCGTAAGCGTGTACGAGTGCTGTGCTCTGCCACCTAGAACATCAATCACCGTATCGGGCAGCCCGGCAGCGTTGTAGGTGTACCTGATCATCCTTGACCCCCGGCTCACGCTGGTCACTCTCCCCGATGAATCGTAGGTCGTGACCGCCGCCAGGAACGCGGGAATGCTTTCTGAGACAACCCGTCCCAGTGCGTCGAGTTTTGAAATCGAGATCCGGCCTGCCTGAGTCCGCCGTGTGCGAGTCCGCGTCGTCTTATTCAGCACGACCGTCTCCGCGCGGCCGTTTATGATCGTCGAGTCTGTCTGCGTGAGTACGGTCGACGGGTCGAGTGTATCACTTAACGTCACGACGCGACTGCTACGCTCGACCAACGTCAAACCTGAGGGAGTCTTTACCTGGACGTCCCATGAGGGACTCTGCATTCCGAAGCGCGGATCCGGGCGCTCCGTCACTTGGGAGGTAGTACCGTTTGCGTAGCGCGTGGAACGCGAACCGTCGGGGTTTACGGTGGTTTCAACAACCCTCCCGGTTGGAAGCGTGACTCGGTGCACACGAGCGCCGGTCGCTGACTCCGTGATTTGGACCGTGGATGCTCGACCGAGTGGGCTCGCGTATGTGAGCGTCTGGCTGGTGTCGAAGTCCTGCAATGTGCGCGTGGTCACGCCGCCAGCAGGGGTCGTCGCGCCAGTCAGTTGACCGTCACTGTCGTATGTACCTCCAGCGGGATTTGACCTGTAGTCGACCACCCCCGTCAACAATCCGTCGGGTGTAGAACTCAGATCCAACTCCCCGCCTGCTGGATCAATCACGCTGCTGATGTTTCCGGCCGGATCGAACGTGAAGCTTGTTGTTGCTCCACTTCCCGCAGTGATACTCTCCACGCGACCTTGTGCATCACGGTCAATCGCGGTCGTCCTTCCGTTGCGATCGGTGATCGCGATCAATTGGCGGTTCGCATTGTAGATGAACTTGTAAACCGTATCTCGCGTAACGGGATCCAACGTGAGCAGTATTCTCCCCGCTGCGCTGAACACATACAACTCGCTTCCGTCAGCCGACGCGACCACCGTCTGCCCCCCCGCCAACCCCGGCAACGGCGGACTGACCTTCCGCACCTTCGCATCGTCACCAATCAGCATCGACCCATCCGGCAGGAACGCGATCCCTTCCACCCGCTGAATCCGCGCGCGCCGAGCGGGCCCGTTGTCGCCCGTGGCACCCGCCACGCCGTCCCCAACGACAGTTTGAATGAGCCCGTCCGGACGCACCCGCCGCACCCGGTTTTGACCCGTGCCAGGCTGGGGTACGCCGTTCACGGTGAGCTCCTGCGCCTCGTCCGAGTAATAGATGCTGCCGTCGGGCCCGATGCCGATCGCCCAGACGCTGTTCAAGCGCGCCTGCAGCGCGGAGCCCCCGTCGCCGTTCGTCAGGGGCACCGGTGGCGAGCCGTGATCCGAGCCCGCGACGGTGCGAATGATGCCGGACGGATCGATACGGCGGATCCGCGCGTCGAACCTGCCGCCCACGCCCTGGCCGAAGTAAACGGATCCGTCAGGACCGATCGCGACGGCACTCGGGAGTCGAATGGGCGCCTGACTCGCGGGGCCGCCGTCTTTGCAGGCGTTGAGGTACTCCGAGGGCGCAGGCGGAGCCCACCCGCCCGGATTACCTGCCGCGAAGCATTGCTGGTTCGGTGCAGTGCCCAGTCCAGCGACCGTGCTGATGCGAAGGTCAGGTCCGATCCGCCGAATCCGATTATTGCCAGCGTCCGCGAAGTAGATGCTTCCGTCCGGACCGACACCGAGCCCTTGCGGCACACAGACTTTTGCGAGCTTTGCCGGTCCGGTGTCGGTGACGACGGCCGTGCAGCTGCCGTCCCCGGCAATCGTGCGCATGAACCCCTGCGGCGTGACCTGACGAATGCGGTTGTTGGACACATCCGCGATGTAGAGCGATCCATCGGGGCCAAGGCCGAGACCATTGGCACTGCCGAGCTGCCGCTGGGTGGCGGTTCCGCTGTCGCCGTTGAACCCGGTGAATCCCGTACCGGCCACAACCGTGACCGTGTCATTGGCGCCCACTTTCACGACCCGCCCCCTGAACGCATCGACGATGAACACACTCCCATCAGGGGCGACGACCATGCCCGTCGGGTTGCCGATGATCGCTGCCAACCGATGCAGACCGTTGACTGCGGGAGGAGATGCAAAACCAGTCGACCCGGTTCCATGCCAACGCGTGATCTGGTCTGGCAGCGTTGCGGTCGCGCGACGCATTCCATTGCCGGCGTATAGCTGCCCTCCGAGCGGATCGTAGGTGTTCTGCACGTCGAGCGTGAAGCCACCGAGCCCAGCTCCGGCCGCGTCGAACCCACCCAGCGTCGTCTCCGTCCCCTCCCAGATCCGGCGCAAGCCACGAATCTCGGTCTCCGCCGGCGGCACCGCTGGATTAGTGCACGAACCACTAGTGACCGTGCAGGGAAGACCGAAGCTTTGCGGGCCGCCCGCCGGCTTCGAATACACTACCGGATAGAGGTACCCGACCTTGACGACCGCCGGCTGCGTCGCCTGGACGGTGCGCCCGTACACGTCCTTGCCGTCCCACACGAAATGGTAGCTGAGATTCTCCACGGGCTCGAAGCTCGTCTCGAACACCTGCCCCGCGATGGTGATCTCCAGGTCCACGCGCCTGAGGAACGGGGGCTTTGTGGGCCCAACCAGCTGAATGTCGAGCGACCGCTCGGCCACGTTCCCACGGGTCCGGTCGCTGGCGTAGTTGAGGGTGAACGGCGAACCCACGATACCCACGCTCTGGAATGCCGTCTGCGCCTGGAGCGAGCAGCGCAACACGTCCGCGCCCTTGCTGCCGCACGGGCCCGTGACGAGGGTCTTAGGTTCCTCCCCCCCCAGGATCGTGAACGGCCAGTTCAGGTCGTGGGGCAGCGCCTCGATGATCGGCACGCGCCACAGGCTCGAGTTCGCCGGAAAGGTCCCCGCCAGCCGCACCCGCTCGAGCGAATCGATCCCGTTGAACGCGAGAATGGCATCGCTGTCCTCGATGCCGTCGCCGTTGATGTCGAGCTTCGCCCGCCCCTGTGGATCCGTCCCCATGAACTTGACCATCAAGCCGTTCGGACGCGGCAGCCACTTCGCGCTGTCCGGATTGTATACGCCCACCGGTACTGTCTTCAGCGAGTCGAGGCCCAGGAAGTTCTCGACGTACAGCGGCACGGGCTGCGTGAACGTGAGCGTCGCACCGGGTTCGGCGAGCTGTGCATCCGCCGTCACCTGTACCGCGTATGTGTACTGGCTCGACGGCGGCAACTCACCCGGCATCGCATCTTCGCCGTTCTCCCCAACCG
>Ga0184629_10001360_pt1 | contig 9984 bp, 1 predicted proteins | sample PLM4_32_b1_FD_133158 | JGI IMG/M metagenome (GOLD analysis project Ga0184629, IMG submission 133158) | Groundwater sediment microbial communities from an aquifer in East River, Colorado, USA - PLM4_32_b1 | ecosystem: Environmental > Terrestrial > Soil > Riparian zone | place: USA: East River...
CTGCCCCGCCTGCGGGCCGTCCACGTATTTCAGCGTGATTGTCGCGTTCTCGAGCGCCGCGCAATTCAGCGGCTCGTTGAAGGTGACGCCGATGTCCTCGCCGAGCGACAGCTCGCCGTCGGCGGGTTGCGGCGCGCCGAAGGCCACCGGCGCACGGCGGTCGATCGTTCCGGCCGACACGTTCGAGTAGCCACGCCCGCCTGCGCTGCAGACCGTGTACCCGCGGATCTCGTAGATCCCGTCCACCAGAGGCTGGTACGCCCCGTTGGCCAGCGAGTCCGGCCGCCAGACCATGATGGTGTCCGGCGAGCCGTCGATCGAGATGTCGGCCACCACGCCGGGCGGGATCTCGCGGATGTCCCTCCAGGGACCCGGGCCCTCGCGGCCGTCGCCCATGTGGCGATACTGGATCCCGACGGCTTCGACGAGGTTCGGCGTGGACGGATCGACGATCAGCTCGTAGCCGGACAGAACCAGATCGAGCTGCTTGCCGGCGACGCTGTCCGCGCGATTGTAGACCCACCCCGGCACCACGTCGGGCCCCGACAGGTGGATGTCGCTGCAACCCTCGAACGACACGCTGAAAGACAGCGTGTCACTCGTGAAAGGGTCGGCCTTCTCGATGAACGGATCGCCACCGCACACCGGCTCCACCACCAGGCGGAGATCCCGGTAGTTGAACCGGGACGGGCCTCGTTCCACCGTCAGCGTGGCCTCGTGCACGTTCGGGCTCCCGCTGCCTCTCCCGCCGATGGAGAACGTTCGCCTGTCCGTGAGCGGGCTCCCGTTCAGCCGTAGCACGGCCCCACCCGGGTTACTGTTCGACTGGAGCCGCACCCCGTAGTCGCGCCCTTCGTCACCCAGGTTCGCGATGCTCAGCTTGAAGGTCGCGGGCCCGTCGGGCGCGACTCCAAAGCGCTCCGGAGGGGTGATGAACAGCTTCGCATCGTCGCGCTGCACCATGCTCGCTGCGCCGGAGTCGAGTTCGAGCCATGGCTCGTAGGGGCAGGAGCTGCGGCCGCCGCGGACATCGAAATAGTAGCCCGTCTTCCCGGATCGCACCACGTCCACGGTGAAATCGTCGCCCATGTCATCGTCCGTCAGCACGAAGCCGGTCTTCCCCGTCTGGGTCGTATCCGTGTGCTCCGACAGTGATTCGATGAGCAGCTCGTCCTCGGATTCGAACGCGACGCCGATCATGAATTCGGCCTTCTTGAACCAGCCGAAGTTCATCAGGAGCTTGGCTTCCGCCTTGACATAACCCGCCGCTCGAAGATTCCACACGCGCTGCCGGGTCTCTTCGCGGGTGAACTCGTATTCGCTGCCCCCGCTGAACGAGCGGTTTTCTGCGGGTCTCGGTACGATCTCGATCGACGGGGGTTCGAAGGGGAGAAACGATGGAACCTCGACGGTGTCGGCGCGCGCCAGCTTGTCGCGCCGGTTGAAGTCCACCTGGGACCGCCACTGATCCCGCATCGTCCGGAACACGTCGGCCGAGTCGGCGTCGCCCTGCGCTTCGAAGTAGGCCACCTTGCGGTCCAGTCGCGGGATGAGAACGTCCGTGATGTGCTTCTCCGTGAAGGCATAGGTCGTGTGGATGGAGTCCGGTTGAAAACCGACGGCCGTCGTCTGGGCGACCACGCAACCGTTCGTCTCGATCACACCGACTTCCGAGAAGAGGAACGTGATGCCGGCCCCGACGAAGAGATCGGCGCCGCCACCAATGAAGTCCTCCTCCGGTGACGTCGCGAAGCGCCGCGTCGTGGTCACGCACATGTCGAGCGTCCTCTCACCCGAGATCTTCCCTCCGATCAGGAGTTTGCCTTCGGCCTGGGTGTGGAAGTCGAACTCCTCGTGGGTTCCACCCCCCACCCCCACCCAGACCTGCTGGGTCGCTCCCGCGCGGAGGTTGAACTCGGGGCCGATGCCGGCGCTGAGGCTCCAGTTGGTCCACTCCAGCCGTGCGCAGCCGGTCGTGCCCTCCTCGATGTAGGCGTAGGAGCCGTCGCCGGGGGGATCGTGGAGGATGAACAGCGGTATCTCCGTCGTCGGCACGGTGACGAACTCCGCTCCGGCCGGTGCCACGTGCCCCGTGACCAGCACCCACTCCGTCGCAGTCACCGGTGATCTTCCTTCGACCACCGTCCGAACGACGAGCGACTTCTGGAACGAGCGGTCGGTCCGGCCCTCGGTGCGCCCCCGGATGAGGTTGGGTGTGCTGGCGAACGTCCGGTAGGTCGCCACGCCGCCGCTCACCGTGAGCGTGTCGGGGTCGTTCTCCTGGTCGAAGATCTCGTCGAAGATGACCACCCTCCCGGTGTCGAGCGGGCACAGCGAGTCGCCGTACGCCTCGTCCACCCGGATCGTGAGATCGGCGAACTTCCCTTGCGGCATCACCGGCAGTCCGGCCGGCAGCAGGGTTCCATCCTCCAGCCTGAGCTGCGGGCAGCTCGGATTGACGTAAGGCTCGAACCCGGCCACGGTCACGCGCAGCGGCGCCCGGTAGATGAAGTCGAGCCGGTCGTCGATCACGGTGCTGTCCGTGGCGGCCACCAGATTCACCTCGCGCTCCCCGAGGTTCTCGAAGAACGCGATCACGTCGGGTCGCACCAGCGTCCCGGGGATCGTCTCGCGATCGATCGTCGCGCTGGCGAAATACCGCATGGGCGGCAGGTGGATCGTGTACTCGGGATTCCCGACGAACGTCGTGTCGAAACAGTTGTTCTCGCTCCGGAAGCGCAGCGATACCTCGCCGACATACCGCTCGCATCCCCCGCCCACCTTGCCGGACACCGGGTGCGTGGTCCGGTTGAGGAACACCAGGTCCCGCACGTCGGCCCTGACATCGATCCTCACGCTGTCGGCGCCGAGCGTGTCGCCCTCGAACGCCACTCGATACGTGTAATCGCGACGCTGCGCCCGCAGCGTGTGGAGGCCCTCGGTGAGGGCAATCGCGAACTTCCCGTTCCGGTCGCTCACCGCTCCCACGGCGTTGTCGACCCGGATCTCGACATTGGGCTCGAAACAGTTCGTGCCCGCGAAGCGCACCGCACCGCTCACGTCATGGGAGGAGACGTCCGAGAAGACCAGCTGGTTCTCCACCGGATGGTCGCGGTTCAGCGTGATCGGCTGAACCGGGGGTGAGAACTGCCGGCTCCCGAGGGCCGGTCGCAGCTTGAACTCCGTCCCGTTCTCGGCATAGCGGACATTGCGCAGGACGAAGCCGCCGTCGCTGCCGGTCGTGCCGCAGACATAGAGCGGCGCGGCCCTGTCGGTCCGGTACACCCCGCCGACAAACACGCCGTACTGCGGGACGCCGGCGAAGTCGGTGACGACCCGCCCGCTGAACTCATCGAACGGCCAATAACTCACCAGCCCGGCCTCGTTCCCCGCAAGCGGCGCGGAGGCCGTGGCGTCCAGCTCGGCCGGCGTGCGTGCGGTGTTCCAGATGCGCAGCTCGTCCATCTGTCCGCCGAACCACGTATCGTCCTCGAAGCCGCCGATGAAGACGTCCTGGTCGTTGGCGAGGTCCCCAAGGCCGGCCGTGCTCACCCGGTCCTCTTCGACGCCGTCGATGTACAGCACCAGCTCGCGGGTCCCTGCGTCGTGGACGCATGCCACGCGGTGCCACGCATCATCATTCATGTCGTTGCGGCGTGAGAGTGCGCGCGCGACGTTCGTCCCGTCCGACAGCACGAAGAACAGCCGGCCGTTGCGCTGCAGCCCGAGATCCAGCGGCCGCTGCGGCGCGCCCCCCACGGCCGGCTTCGAGATCAGCCGCGGCGTGCGGTCCGAGCCCGAGTAGCTGAACCAGACTTCGACGGTGAAGTCCGCGGCCACACTGAAGTTCAAGGTGCTATCGTCCGGAATCCGGACGTGACCGCCCCGTCCGTCGAACAGCAGCGCCCTCGCGGGCGGCGGCTCGAGGCACACCGATACCCCCTCCACGCCGGCACCCGTCCTGGCCGTGATGCGGCCCGTGATGTGCCCGTTCGGCGGCCGCCAGCCGTAGTCCGAAACACGCTCCGAGATCAGGCCGGTCTGCCTGCTGACGGTCGCCACCGAGTACTCGTAGGTCCGTCCCGGCTGTGCCTGGGTGTCGTCGTAGAACTCCTCGTCCGCATCCACGTTGGCGTACTCCACGCCGTCGCGATAGACGATGAATCCCTCTTCGCCCCGGGCGAGATCCTTCCACTCGATGTGAACCAGTCCTTCAAAGCTCCCGTCCGATGCGGACATGTTCTCGGGCTTTCGCATCTCCGACACGTACACGGCGCCCGACCGCACTCCCGTCTCCCTTTCCTCGGACCTCGAGCCGAGCACAACGCCGCTGCGGCTCACCGAAGCGGCCTCGCCGTCGAACGTCCGGCCCGCGAGGAACCTTTCGCGCTCGACCCAAGTCCCGTCCGCACCGCGAACAAAGAGGTAGGACGGGAAGTATTCATAGCCTATGTCACCGCCATACCCAGGCGCTCCCGAGGTCACGATCGCGCGCTCGCCGCTGATCCGGACCCTGTGTCCGAAGCCGCATACGATGCTGTCGCGAGGGGCAAGCCGTGCCTGCCGCAGCCACTGATTGGTGTATCGATCGTATTCGAAGATGTACGCCGCCCCCGGTGGTTCGAAACACTTGCCCGTCTCCCTGCCGATGATCACGCGATCGCCACTGATCGCTACCGACTTGCCAAATACACCGCCGGCCTGCGGCTCGTCGTCGGCGAATGTCGCAAACTGACTCCACAGACCCGTTGCACTGTTGAGGTGATACATGTATGCGGCGCCGTTGCCTCCCACGATTGCCCAATCGCCGCCGATCGCCACGGAGGATGTCGGAACTGTCAGGATCGCCCGTTGCGTCCAGGTGGTTCCGCTGCGGTGGAAGATGTACGCGCGGCCCGTCAGCGTCCCGACGATGGCCCGGTCTTCATGGATGTCGACTGCGACACCAAAGTACGAACTCGCGATTCGCGGGCTGGCAAACGTCTTTGGGCTGGCCGCCCACGTGCCGTCGATTCGCCTTTGGAAGAACGTCACCGAACCCTGGCCGGCATCGTCGCCCCAGGCGCTGATCACCGCCCAATCCTTGCTGATTCCGACCTCGGCGCCGAAGTAGTCCGAGGCAGCAGGGCCTGCGTTGAACAGTTTGGCCTCCTGTGACCAGGTGCCGTCTGTTCCGAGCTCGAACACATAGGCGGCCCCGGCAAACCTGCCCTTGTCGTCGTCGGAGTACGCACCGACGACCATTAAGTACTCATCGCTGATCGATACGGAGACGCCGAAACCGTCGCCATCGGTCCCGACCTGCTGTCCGGCATCATTCGCCTGGAGCCTGGGCAGGGCGGTGTTATTCGTCACGGCTGCCGCAGGAACGGGCCGTTCGCCGGTGTCCGTGGCGACGACGGATGTCGCTGCTCCCGCGAACGCTTGGAGATGGTACGTGTACACCACGCCAGGCAACGCGCGGGCGTCCGTGTACGAGGTCGCGCCGGCCCCCAGCGTGTCCGCGTAGAGGGTGACGCCGGCGGAATCCGCGCGCAGGATGTATCCCTCCTCGACCTCGGATACGTCCACCCAGCGCAACTCGACCTTGTCCGCGTACGTATCGGAGGCGTTGAGGGACGCGGGCGGCAGCAGCACGGTCGAGCCAGTATCGTCATCCGCCGCGGACATCCCGAACGCGTCGAACGCCCGGACGCTGTACAGGCTCGCCATACCGAAGGGCGGATTCAGGTCGAAGATCGACGTGATGTTGTCGCCGGTGGCGGCGATCTGCACGCCGTCGCGGTACACGCTGTAGCCGTCCTCCGCGTTCGAGTGATCCTTCCAGGTGACCTCCACCCGGTCCTCGAAGTCATCGTCCGTCGCGTCCACCGCGGTGGGGCGCAAGAGGGTCCGGACGCCCTCATCCTCCCCGCTCAGATCGGATTCGCCGCGCGCCTCGCCCTCCACGTCGAACGCCGCCACACTGTAGCGGTACGTGACCCCGGGCTCCCCCGTCCGATCCACGAAAGACGTCGTGCCCGTGCTTGTCTCGCCGATCGAGTCGGCCGTCGCGCCACCCACCCTCTTCCGGTAGATGACGAAGCCGGTTTCGACCGCGGAGACGTCACGCCACGAGATCTCGACCCGGTCCTCGAACTCGTCATCCGTCGCGGCCACGTTGATCGGCGCCCGGAGCTTCCGCCGGCCTCGATCCGTGGAGGTCGCAGACGGTTCCAGCCGCGCGGTGATCGCCTGGACGCCGTAGACGTATTCCCGGCCGGCCGTGCCGCCGTCGTCGGCGTACGAGCGGCTGCCCGCGCCCACCGATTTGATGAATGCGCCGTCACGGAAGATCTTGAACACCGCGACGGTCGTGGAGGTGCTCTTCCAGGTGATCTGCGAGCGATCCTCGAAGTCGCCGTCGCTCGCAAAGACTTCGGTGGGGACGAGCACGATCATCCGGAAGCCGTCGTCGCAGCCGGCCGCGGACGCGCCTCCGTTGTCATTGAACGTCACGACGCAGTAGGTGTGGGTCGCGTTCGGGGCGACGGCGTAGTCGTTGTACGTGCGCTTGCTGGACGCCACGGTATCGATCGGGGCGCCGTCGCGCCGGACGTAGTAGCCGTCGGCGAGCCCCGAAGGGTCCTCCCACGTCACCTGGATCCGGTCATCGTACGTCGAGTCGCTGGCGGCCACGTTCATCGGGGCGACCAGGTCGATTCCGCCTTCGTCGCACACCGGCACCGAGAGCCGCCCGAGCGCATCGAGCGCGAAGACGCAGTACTGGTAGCGCACACCGCCCTGGGCCGTTGGATCGAAGTACTCCTGCACGCCGGTCGCGGTGGTGTCGAGGACCACCGGCTCCGTTGCGGCGAGATCCCTGCGGGTGAGGACGAACCCGACACCACCGCCCTGATCGACCCAGACGACCCGCACGGAGCCCGCGTACTCGCCGTCGCTCGCGCTCACGTCGAGCGGCGGCAGCACGACGCCCCGAAAACCGCTGTCCACGTCGGGAGTGGACACGTTGCCATCGTTGTCGAACGCCGTCACCTCGTAACTGGAAACGGTCAGCGGAAGGGCGGCAGGGTCCACGAACGAGCGGCGGTTCCGATCCAGCGTGGCGATCAGCACATTGTCCCGCTTGACGTAGAAGCCGGCCTCGACGGAAGAGCGGTCCTCCCAGGTGAGATGCACCCCGTCGATGAACTGACCATCGGAGGCGGACAGGCGTTCCGGCGCGCGGAGGACGCGGCTCCCCGCGTCGCACATCGGCGGGCCTTCGCCGCCGCCCATGTCCAGGACGACGACGCAATAGTCGTAGGTCACGCCGCGGGCGCCGGTTTCGTCGTTGTAGAGCGAGTCGTCGCTGGATGCGACGCCGATGAGAACCCCGTCGCGAAGGATCTTGTAGAGAATCGCGTCGAGATCGACGGGCGCCCACTTGACCTCGACGCGGTCTTCGAAGACGGCGTCGGTCGCGCTCACCCACTCCACGGTTTCGGCGGCGGCCGAGCGGAGCACCGGGGGCGCAGCGGAGGTCTTGCGGACGACGGCGATCGCCGCAAGCGCTTCGTCGCTCCGGCCGGCGGAAGCCTCGGCGGATCCCGATCGGCGGTTCAGCTCGGGCCCCTCGCCGGCCAGCTTCTCCTGCAGCAGCCAGTGATCCCCGGTGCGCCGGTACACGTACACGGCGCCCTGGAACATGTCGTGCCATGGTGCGCCGACGCGAATGTAGTCCCCTTCGATGGAAACCGATGCGCCGAAGTGATCGCATGTCCCGAGATCATCCGGTAGGAGCCTTTGGACTTCGCGCCATGTGTCTCCATCGCGCGCGAGCACGGTGGCGCCGCCCCGGAAGCGCTCCTGCCACGGCACGCCCACGACGGCGAACTCTCCGTCGATCGCGACGGAATGCGCCGTGAGTCCATCCGTGATCCCCGGGCGCCCCCTGACCTCCGCCGCGAAGAGCGGAGCGAAGAGGACTACGAGAAGAAACGCCACCCCACACGGGGTGGCCATCCGACCAATGTGGATGCCGGGCACGGTTTGTCGTGGCATGACAGCCTCCCTCTTGGTTCGAGAACCATCGAACGCGGATGATCTGAAAGAGGATGGGGGCGGCCGTACCCTCGGCGTCGCCAAGGGCCACACCTCACACCGTGGCCCATGCCGTTGAATGGGACGGTGGGGACGACCGGTTCTGGAGTCGGAGTGCCGGGCGGGCAGCGAAAGGTCCGAGGAAGAAGCTGCCAGGGGGTCATTGGCGCGGCCTCCTAAGAAAACGGGCCGGCTGGTTCCCAGGGTTGAGTCAGGGCCGGGACCCGCTCACACCAGAATGAATGCTACCAACACAGCAGGGGTCGAGGAAGCACAATCTTCTGCCGTTTCGCCACGGCCCGAACCGTGAAGCGAGGGTGGTGCGACGGCCGTCCCGCCGCACCACGCCCTCCCCGCATCAGCACCGTCGGCCCGCAACTCCGCGACTGAATGCGACGCTACTGCGCGAACGTGATCCTGCCCTCCACCGCCGCGCTCACTGGAGAGTTGGCCGTGACGTAGTCAACCAGCACCTGCAAGAGCGTTTCGCCAGGTTGCACCACGTTCGTGCCCGACTGAAAGGCGGTGTAGCCATCCCCGCCGCCGGCCATGAAGTCATTGGTGGCCAGGCGGACCGTGTCTGTGGGTCCAATCGGGATTTGTGGACCATTGGTGCCTTGCGGCGTCTTCCACATGCCGGTGATGGTCGGGGTCGCGCCATTGCAGCCGTAGATGACTTTCAGCCCCGAGACTTGCGGGAAACGCCCCGTCCCCACGCTCGGATTGCATCTCGGCGACTAGCCGTTCAACAACGCCTGCTCCAGTTGAGCGCCCGTCAGCGTGAGGATCACGGTGCGATTCCCGAAGCCGAGGCTGCGACTCGCGCCGCCACACGTCCTTCAGCACCGTCGGCGCGGCTCCGGCAGCAGGACGAACGTGCTGTTGCGTTGGAACGCCCCGTCATGCCGGGCGCGTCGCGGTCCTCCCCCGCATCAGCGCGAGGTACAGCGTCCCCGCGATCCCGAAGCCCACGAACCAGGCGTAGAAGTAGACCCCCTTCCAGAACGCTCCCACATGCGGGAACGCCGCGGGGAACGCCTGCGCGAGGAAGCCGGGCACGTTGGGCAGCACGCCGGCCACGAGCGATACGATCGCCGCCGGGTTCACGCCGCCCTGGTACTCGTAGATTCCGCCGCGGCGGTAGAGGTCGTTCACCACCAGCTCGCGCTTGCGCAGCACGAAGTAGTCGGCGATCAGGATCCCGCCGATCGGGCCCAGCAGCGCCGAGTAGCCGACCAGCCAGGTGAAGATGTAGCCCTGCGAGGATGCGAGGAGCTTCCACGGCATCATCACGATCCCGATCACGGCGGTGATGAGCCCGCCCAGGCGGAACGAGATCACGCGCGGGGCCACGTTGCTGAAGTCGTTGGCTGGCGAAACCACGTTGGCGGCGAGGTTGGTGGTGAGGGTGGCGACCGTGAGCGCCAGCATCGAGAGCATCACGGTGACCGGCCCGCCGATCCGGCTCAGGAGCTTCACGGGATCCCAGATCACGCCGCCGCCCGGAAAGATGAGCACGGTCGCGGAGGTCACCGCCACGCCGATGAAGGCGTAGAGCGTCATCGTGGTCGGGAGCCCGAGCGCCTGCCCCACGATCTGGTCCTTCTGCGAGCGGGCGTAGCGCGTGAAGTCCGGGATGTTGAGCGACAGCGTGGCCCAGTAGCCGATCATGGCGGTGAGCGCGGGGAAGAACACGCGCAGGAACTCGGCCTGGGTCTGAAAGCGCGAGGGCTGCGAGAGGATCGGCCCCCAGCCCCCGGCCCGCACGTTGGCCCACGCGAGGAGTGCCAGCCCCACCACGATCAGGAACGGCGCGGAGAGCGACTCCAGCCACTTGATGGACTCCGTGCCCTTCACGATGAACCACACGTTCATCGCCCAGAACAGGAGGAAGGCCGCGAA
>Ga0184629_10001361_pt1 | contig 9984 bp, 8 predicted proteins | sample PLM4_32_b1_FD_133158 | JGI IMG/M metagenome (GOLD analysis project Ga0184629, IMG submission 133158) | Groundwater sediment microbial communities from an aquifer in East River, Colorado, USA - PLM4_32_b1 | ecosystem: Environmental > Terrestrial > Soil > Riparian zone | place: USA: East River...
CAGCTCCGCGCGCGGGTGGTCCTTCCGCCCGGCGGCATGCGCGATGAGCGTCGTCGCTCCGACCCCCAGCGCCTGCGACAGCGCCAGGACGACCATCATGATGTTCCCCGCGAGCCCCACCCCTGCGATCGCCTCCTTGCCGAGCTGGCCGACGAAATAGAGATCGACCAGGAAGAAGAGCGTCTGGAAGATCGAGGTCAGCGCTATGAACGCCGCAAGCTGCAGCAGGTGGCGGGTGACGGGGCCCTTCGTCAGGTCGTTCATGTTCCGGATGCGGCTCCTTGCGGTGTCCACGCTGATCCCGAAATCATATGCCATCTGCCTGTTCCCCTGCCGTCCCCTGGTTTCTGGCTTACTCACGGCCCCGAGATCACCGGATGGGCCTGCGACGGACCGGAGCGGGAACCGGGGGGTGTAACATGGCGGCCCCGATCCGTTTGGAGAGGGACGGAACCACCGTGCCCCGCATGGGGCCGTTGAAGGGAGGGGGGAGCATGGCGAACAAATCGATTCGTTTTGGAGCTCTGATCGCAGTGCTGGGCAGCTTCGCGGGCGGTGCGACGGCGGCTCTTGCTGTGACGCACGAGGAGATCGCCGCCCGCTGGGCGCCGATCCACTACCAGGATACGGACAGCACGGACTACTACGGCGACCTCATCACCCGCGTCGATTACGACTTCGACGTCGTCGGGACCAACAACTGGGACAACCTGCACGCGGGAGACTACATCGATCTCGAGGACCCGCTGCGCTGCCCGGGGTTCCCGTATCCGATCTGCCACGACCAGCACACCTACGCGCTCCCCGCGTACGTCTACTACTCGGTCGTCGAGACCTGCACCCACTGGTACCTCATCTACGACTTCTTCCATCCGCGGGACTGGACGGACAGCTCGTTCGACAACGAGCACGAGAACGACTTCGAGGACGTGATGGCGATCGTGCGGAAGGACGGCGGGTTGGGACAGATCGAAGCGCTCGTCGCGCAGGCCCACGAGCACTACTACTCGTACATCCCCGCCGGGAGCCCCCTCGTCGGAGGCGTGGAGGACAAGGACGGCGATCTACCAATGGCGGAGTATCCGCCGGGAAGCGGCCTGCTTCACCCGGAGACGGCCCAGGAGTCGAAGGGACACGGGGCCGGCGCGAAGGGGCTGCGAGGCGACTTCGCCGGCGAGCCTGACCGTGACGGAGTCATCTACGTGCCGTCGGGCGTCGCCGAGGAACCCACCTCGGGTAACGACCGCGAGGTCGGGTACGCGCTCATCCCCTTCGTCGGGGCAGGCGGGCTCTGGGAGCGACAGATCCTCGAGGACCGGATGCAGATCGCGGCCGATCTCTACCATGACTGGGGGGAGATGCGCGGCGACGAGAGCGGCGGCTGCGGGGACGGGATCACGATCACCTGCGGCGAGAACTCCGCCAAGGCGCCCTGGAGACAGGACGACATCGACGATGCCCCGGACGACGGGGGTATCGAGCCCGGGGTGAACGCTCTTGACCCCGCTCGTTTCACGTCCATCTACTTCGACGGGCTGGGGGACTTCGACGACCTGTACTCCGCGAATGCCTATCTCGCCGATCTCGAGGCAGGAGGGTACGGGCCGGGGGATGAGCCCGGCGGATACAACGGCCCGCTGCTCGATGCCGCGCTCTACGCCAAGCTTGTGGCGGCCGACGCCGACTTCGACGGCCTCGACCGGTGCGTGGAGCGAGCGCTCGGGACCGACCCCGACGTCGCGGACTCCGACGGCGACGGCGTCAACGACGGCAGCGACGCCTTCCCGATCGATCCCTCGGAGACGATCGACACCGACGGCGATGGTGTGGGCGATAACGCCGACCTCGACGACGACAACGACGGCGTGCTCGACACCGACGACGCGTTCCCGACCGATCCGTCCGAGACGACCGATACCGACGGTGACGGCATCGGGAACAACGCGGACCAGGACGACGACAACGACGGCCTCGCCGACGGCATGGACAACTCGCCGGTCGATCCCGACGCGGACGACGATGGGCTCCTGGACGGCGAGGATGTCGAGTTCGTGCAGTCGGCTGTCGCCGCGCTCGTCGCAGCTGACTTCCGCCCCCCGGGAAGCGGGACCCGGAAGGCGATCCTGTTGGTCCTCGAGGACGTCGAGCGCCTGCTCCTGGCGGGGGAGACCGCCAAGGCCCTGGACAGGCTCGACTTCCTACGTAAGCACCTGAACGGGTGCGGCACCGCGCCCGATTCGAACGACTGGATCATCGACTGCGGATCGCAGATCGAGGTCCGTGAGCTCGTCGACCTGCTGGCCGCGAACCTCGGGGGGGCGTAGAATCGTCGGCAGCGAGGGGCCGGGGCGTCTGCTTCGCCCCGGCCCCGTCGTATGACGCTTGGGGTCCGCGCATGTCCAGGACCAGGCGAAAGGAGCATGTCATGACGCTACGTTTACGCTTCGGTGTGGCCGCGGCCGCGACAATCTGTCTCGTATGCGGGCTGCTGGCATGGGCGAAGGACAAGGACGCGATCGAGGAGTCGGAGCGGAAGGTCACGGAAGCCGAGGTCCCGGCGATCGCACTGGGGGCGCTCCGGACGCTCGCCGCCGGAGCGATCCTCACGGAGTTCGCGGAGGAGGTCGAGCACGGCCACAAGTTCTACGAGGGTTCCTGGAAGGGAAAGGACGGGAACGTCGACGGTCTGGTCACCGAGGGCGGGGATGTGGTCGAGATCGAGGAGGAGATGCCGGCGGAGGGCGTTCCGTCCGCGGTACGGGCGGAGCTAGCGAAGGCTGCCGGCAAGGACACCAAGGTCGAGATCGAGAGAAAGACGCTCTTCGTCTACGAAGGCCACTTCACGAAGGCCGGCAAGGAGGTCGAGATGCTGCTGACTCCGGATGGCCGGCCCTACCAAGAGGAAGGTCAAGGCGGCGCTCGGGACGAGGACGACGAGTAGCTGTCGCCGCGCTCCGGGTCCACCGGACTCCGCAGAAGACCCTCCGATCCCATGCTCCTCGACCGCCGCCGCTTCGCCGCCTGCCTGACCGGCACTCTAGCCGCCGCTGCTTTTCCGGGCGCCACCCTCGCAAGGGAGCATGGGAAGGGACGCGGGGACGTCCCAGATCCGATCGCGCGGCTGAAGCCGATGCTCGACGGCGTGCAGCCGATCACGCCGGAGGAGCGCGGCGCGCGGGTCGAGGGAGCCCGCCGTATCATGGCCGACGCCGGCCTCGCCGCGATCATCCTGGAGCCGGGATCGAGCCTCCACTATTTCACCGGCGTGCGCTGGGGTTTGTCGGAGCGGCCGTTCGTCGCGGTGCTCCCCGCGCGCGGGGAGATCGCCTGGGCCTGCCCCGCCTTCGAGGAGGGGCGCGCGCGGGAGTTGGTCGGCGCGTCGGCCGAGGTGCGCGTGTGGCAGGAGGACGAGAGCCCCTCTCGGCTGCTTGCGGGGATCCTCCGCGACCGGGGCGCGGCGACGGCCCGGATAGGAATTGACGAACGGCTGCGCTTCTTCGTCTTCGACGGCCTGCGGCAGGAGGCGCTCCGCGCGGAGTGGGTGCGCGCGGACGCGGTAACGACCGGCTGCCGGATGCTCAAGTCGCCGGCGGAGCTGGCGCTGATGCAGCGCGCGAACGACATCACGATGGCCGCGTTCCGCGCCGCACTCCTCACGCTGCGCGAGGGGATGACAGCTCGCGATCTCGAGGGGCACCAAACCGATGCCCTGCGCCGGCTGGGCGGATCTTCTCCGTGGGCGCTCGTCGCCTTCGGCAAGGCGTCCGCGTTTCCGCACGGCAGCATGCAGCCCCAGCAGCTACGCGAGGGGAACATCGTGCTGCTCGACACCGGCTGTGCGGTCGAGGGGTATCAGTCCGACGTCACCCGCACGACGGTGTTCGGCGGCCCCACCCCGCGGCAGGTTGAGATCTGGAATCTCGAGCGCCGCGCCCAGGACGCCGCGTTCGCGGCAGCGCAGGTGGGGGCCACATGCGCCTCGGTGGACGCCGCGGCGCGTAAGGTGATCACCGACGCCGGGTTCGGGCCCGACTACCGCGTCCCCGGCCTGCCTCATCGCACGGGTCATGGGATCGGGCTGGACGGTCACGAGGCGCCGAACTTCGTGCGCGGTGACTTCACGCGCCTGCAGCCGGGGATGTGCCTCAGCGACGAGCCGACGATCGTGATCGAGGGGGAGTTCGGGATCCGCCTCGAGGACTGCCTCACGATCACGGAGAACGGCCCGAGGTTCTTCGGACCGCAGAGCGCGGCGATCGATCGGCCGTTGGGGTGAGTGTGGCGGCGTCTCGAGACGGCCGCCAACGTCCTGCAAGCCAGCGCTCCTGGTTGTTTAGGCAATGGCGCCGCCCGCAGGGCGGCTGAAGGCGGAGGAACTTCGATGAGGGACAGATTCAATTCCCACCCTCCCACCCGGCATGCGTCCGGGTGGCACGCGCTCGTCGCGGTCCTTCCGATCGCCCTCGCCACAACTGGCTCTGGCGCCGAGCAGGCCTCGACGCAACCCTCGGCGCCGGACAGCGGTCACGCGGCGGCGGTCGCGGGTACCCTGGACGCCTTCCACGCCGCCGCGGCGGCGGCGGACGAGGCGGGGTACTTCGGCCTCTTCGCTCCCGAAGGCGTGTTTCTAGGCACCGCCGCAGAGGAGCGCTGGACCGTCGAGGAGTTCCGCGCCTTCGTCCACCCCTATTTCTCGCAGCGGAAAGGGTGGACCTACACGCCACGTCCGGAGCGGCGGCACATCGGGCTCAGCCCCGACGCGAGCCTCGCCTGGTTCGACGAGGTGCTCGACAACGCCAAGTACGGGGAGTGCCGCGGGACGGGCGCGCTGCGCCGGATCGACGGGACCTGGCGGATCGTCCAGTACAACCTGATGATCCCGATCCCGAACGAGATTGCGCCCCAGGTCGTCGAGATGATTCGCACGACCGCTCGCCATCCTTGATCCGCAGGCCCTGTCGCCACGCGCGGGTCCCTTGCCAGACCCGGGCCGGGCGTGTGGTTGACGGAGTCGGGTGGTCGGCGTAGCCTCGGCTGGCTGTTCCCCGGTCTGGGTCGACTCGCCGGTCGTGACCCTTGCCGGGGACGTCCACGTTGCCCGGCTGCCGTGATGCCGGCGCGCCCGGAGGGGGTCACGAAGCGTCTCGTGGTCTTCGCTCTACTGGTGGTTTTGGGCATGGCGGCGGTGGCGTTCCTCGCGCCCGCGCCGGTGGCGGCGCTCGCCTGCGTGCAGTGCCCCGTGATCGAGGATCCGCAGTGCCCGCCGTGCTACCAGCTCCTGGCGCAGACGTGCAACCACTGCGCATACTGCAAGAAGATTCGCGGCTGCAAGTAGGCGCGGGAATCTCGGGGACGCTCTGCTCGAGAGTGTGTAGCGTCCCTGTAACCTGCTACCGGTCGTCCCGCTACCGGTCGTCATTCCTGCGGAAGCAGGAATCCACCGATAGCCTTGCGATCCCGTCGGGACGTCTGCCCGGCGTACGCTTGACGACGGCGAGCCGGGCAGGCGACTATTAGGGCGATCGTGCTGTGGGAGGAACGCCGAATGCCTGCGCTACCAATCGACCAGGACAAGATCGGCGCGTTCTGCCGCCGCCATGACATTCGGCGGCTGTCGCTCTTCGGCTCCATCCTGCGTTCCGATTTCGGCGAGGAGAGCGATATCGACGTCCTCGTGGAATTCGAGCCTGACCATGTGCCGGGCCTCGCCTTCTTCGAGATGGAGGCCGAATTGTCGCAACTCCTCGGGCGGCCGGTCGATCTGAACACGCCGCAGTTCCTCAGCCCGCATTTTCGGGCTCAAGTGCTTCGGGAGGCGGCCGTTCAATATGGCCCGGCGTGATCCCGCGATCGCGCTCCGGCACATGCTGGATAGCGCCCGCGAGGCGGTCGAGCTAGCGCGCGGCAGGACACGCGCCGATCTCGACACGAACCGACTTCTCAATCTCGCCCTCGTCCGCCTGCTTGAGATCGTCGGCGAGGCGGCCAACCGCGTTCCGGATGACGAGCGGTCCAAACACCCGCAGATTCCCTGGGCCGCGATGGTCGGAATGCGCAATCGTCTCATCCACGCCTACGAGAACGTCGACCTGGACATCGTGTGGCGGATCGTGGCTGACGACTTGCCGGAGCTGGTCCGTGCTCTCGAAGACCTGTTCCCACTGGCCTGAGAATGACGACCCGCGCCCGCTCGTCGACTGCGACGGGACCGAAGGGACATTTTTCCGAGACGTCGGCTAGCGGCGAACGGAGTTGAGTTCCGCCGCGCCGTACACGAACCGCGACCTCTTCTCGACGCACTTTCTAGACGACCTCCTCCCATCGCAGCCGGAGTGGACCGGCTCCCGCGAGGAACGCCAGCGCGCCTTCGAGACGCTGCAAGCGCTCTACCGGCGCGAGGCCGCGCTGCTTCCCACCCTGAAAGAGAAACAGCTCGAAAGCCGCTGGGTGCGGGAGGTCTTCCGCGCCCTCGGCGTCGTCTTCGAGGTCGGACCTCGGCTGCCGACCGACGTTCCCGCAGTAACGCTCGAACCCGACTACGCGCTGTTCGCGACCGAGGTGGATCTGCGCCTCGCCCAGGAGCAGCGTTCCGCCGGCAACTTCGAGGGGTACTTCCAGCGCGCGCGGGCGGTGGGCGACGCCAAACGCTGGGGGACGGACTTCGGCTCGGCGGCGCGGGGCCAGAAGACCCCCCGGCAGCAGATCACGCAGTACATCCACCTGTCGGGCGTCGCCTGGGGCCTTCTCACGGACGGGCGCCTCTGGCGGCTCACGCATCGCTCGGTGGCGGGGCGGCTCGATCGCTACTACGAGGTCGATCTCGCGGCCTGTCTCGAAGCCGGTGACCTCGAGCGCTTCGGCTGCTTCTACGTGTTCTTCCGAGGCGCGGCGCTCCGGCCTTCCGGCGCCGGTGGCCCCTGTTTCCTCGATGCGGCACTGCGCGAGTCGTCGGCGTACGCGGAGGCCGTGGGTCGCGCGCTGTCGATCCCCCTGCCTCCGTCACGCCGGCGAACGCGGTGCCGTCACAGCACAGCCGGCGCCCACACGTGCGTCACCCCGGCGAAACACTGTCAGATTCTCCCGGGAGGGAGATTGGCGAAGACCGTCACCCACGCGTCACCCCGGCGGACGCCGGGGTCCACCGATTACCTCGAAGCCCACTTGGTCCCGGCGCCGGTGGAACGCGTGGCGGACCTCAGGAATCCTCCCCTCTGCCGGGTCGCCGGTGGATTTCGGCATTCGCCGGAATGACGACCCAGGAAGTGATCTCCCGGACCCTCCCCTCGTTACCACGACCGCGCCCGCACGCCGTGCCACCTCGGGAGAATCTGTCCGAGGTCGATCATGCCCGCGAGCGCGTGGCGCAGCTCGAGCGGGGCATCGACGCGGCGGAGTGGATCACCAAGACCGGCAACACGCACCTGTGCCCCCAGGCCGCACTCAGGGGCATCCGCCTTCGCAGGCGTCCGGAAGCCGCGGCCAAAGGTCGGACACCAGCTCGAAGCCGGACGTACCCCCCGCAAGGCGGGCCTGCGCGAGGTAGAAGACGGCCCGACCCGCGGACGGCGCCGGCGCGTCGCCCATCTCCGCCACCGACGTCGCCTCCGTGCCGCGCGCCAGCACGCGCACTGGCCCGAGCCGCACGCCGCCCCCCGAGACCCGCACCCATTCCAGGTCGCCCGCGACGACATCGTAGCCGACCGACCCTGCGACCGGTAGCCAACTCACCCGGATGGCGCCGCCGGCCCCGGCCGGCTCCACTCGCAGTCGGTCGATGCCAGAGCCCGGTCCCCGGTCGCGCGGCACGCGGACGCGCGCGACGGCCCGAGTGGCGCTGCCCGATCCGTCCCGCGCGTCGTACGCGAGTACGTACTCGCGGCCCGCGCCGCCCGCCGCGCGCTCCGCGCGCAGCAGTCCTCCGGCGTCCGCCTCGCCCGGCTGGAACCCCTGCACGTCCCCCGTCGTGACCCCATCCCCGGTCCCGGGTCCGTCGTCCGGCTCACTGCTCGCCGCGAACGCCAACGATACCGATGGCGCCGGATCGCAGCGGTCGGCGACCGCCCAGGTCACCCCGACGGGCACCAGACGGTGGTCCGGCGGCCACAGGACAGCGGGAGTTGCCACGAGCGCGAGCGACGGCGCGACCGTATCGAGGACGCCGACCGACGCCCGCGCGGCGCCGCGCTCACCGAACCGGTCGACGACCCGCAGCTCGATCGTGTGCGCGCCGAGCGGGAATCCGGCGACGGGCATGGGGCCCGTTCCCAGCGGCCGCTCCCCGCCACCGCTCGTCGTCTCGAACCACTCGTACGCGACGAGATCGTCCTCGGTCCCCGGTGTCGAATCGGGGTCCTGCGACCCGCTCCCGTCCAGCGCGATCGCCGTCGCCGGAGGGCCGTCGCACTCGACCGTGGCCGGCGCGGAGATCATCGCCCGCGGAGGATGGTTGATGACGAGCAGTCTCTCCCGGCCGTAGACGAACGTGCCGGACGCGGCGACCGGCCGGGTCGAGCCGTCGGTCACCGTGATCTCGAGACGGTAGGTTGCCCCACTTTCCAGGCCGGGCAACACCGTCTCGCGCGGGAGCCCGGCGTCGAACGGCAGCCGCCATACCTCGCCCACCTTCCCGAGCGCCAGGCTCAGCATCCCATCATCCACTCCGAGGATCGTCAGCTCCGTGGCGGAAGGCGTCCCACGCTGCCGCACGCAGATCGGGGCGGGCGATACCAGGCCCGCCAGCGGCATCAGGGTGAGGAACGGGCCCCCTGCGTCCGCGCAGCTTCCGGCGGCGAACTCGTAGTCCGCGATCCCGTCGTCGCAGCCGAGCGCCGCGTCGAGATCGAGGAGGTACGGCACGCCCGCGATGCCCCAGGCGATCCCTTGTCCGGCGACGCCCGCCGGGAGATATGCCGCGCCGCAGTCACGCGTGGAGAGCGCGTCCTGGAGCGCCGTCTCCACAGGGACCGGCACGATCGCGAGGGTTCCCGAGAGCACGTCGCGCTGCGGGTCGGACGCGAGTGCCCGCGCGCGCAGCACCGCGCCTCCGTCCTGGTCGATCGCGGAGAGGACCGCCGTCGGCTGGCACGCGTCTCCCGAGCCGTCGCCGTCCGCATCCTCCTGCCCGGGGTCCGCGACCTCCGGGCAGGTGTCGCAGGCATCGCTCACCCCATCGAGATCGACATCGGCCGGCTCGGGGTCGGCCACCGCCGGACAGCCGTCGCAGGCGTCCCCGCGGCCGTCCCCGTCGGCGTCCTCCTGTCCCGGGTCCGGCCGATCCGCGCACAGGTCGCACACATCTCCGGTTCCGTCCGCGTCCCGGTCGTCCTGCGCGGAGTTCGCCACGCCGGGGCAGTTGTCCAACCCCCCGACGATCCCGTCTCCGTCGGCGTCGAGCGACACCGACATCGTCACCGGGATCGAGATCAGAGGGCGGCGCGGATCGTTGCTCGCCACCTCGAGGCTCGCCGCGAAGTCTCCCGGCGCGACGCCGTTCGCGTCGAACGTCACCTCGACAGTCGTCGACCCGCCGGCGGCGGTCACGTCTGCCCCCGGTGACCGGCCTAGCCACGGGACGGTGAGGAGGCTCAGGAACCGGTCCATCAACGCCAGCATCATCGCGTCGCTGTAGTACGTCCCATGGGTGCCAATGAAGTGCAGGTAGTAGAGGTGCGAGGCACCGGCGAGCCCGAAGACACGGTGGTGGTCGTAGGCCGGGTCCGTGGCGAACTCGTGACCCATCCCGGGCCGGCTCGGGACGATGATCAGGTGGTTGTACGAGAGCTGGTTGCCATACACCCGCTTGACGAAACCGCGGTAAGGCAGCCCATGGAGCGAGGTCTCCAGCACGGCGCCGTCCACGCGCTCGCCGTAGATCTCGAACCTCCCCTCGACGAAGAAGTCGCTCACCCCGGACAGGTCAGCCGCAAGGACCCACAGGCCGGGATACGCCTTCGTGAAGTAGCTGCTTCCTTCGCCCAGGTACGG
>Ga0184629_10001364_pt1 | contig 9982 bp, 9 predicted proteins | sample PLM4_32_b1_FD_133158 | JGI IMG/M metagenome (GOLD analysis project Ga0184629, IMG submission 133158) | Groundwater sediment microbial communities from an aquifer in East River, Colorado, USA - PLM4_32_b1 | ecosystem: Environmental > Terrestrial > Soil > Riparian zone | place: USA: East River...
CCCGCTTGGACGACGAAGTTCGGCACTACGCGATGCCACCGCTGGCCGTCGAAGTAGCGCCGGTCCACCAGGGTGAGGAACGCTGCGACGGTGAGCGGCGCCTGCACCGGCAGCAGCTCCAGCGTGAGGATCCCGCGGTCGGTTTCGATCGATACCTGGGGGTTGGGCTGACCGAGGAGCGAAGGGAGGACGTAGCGCCGCACGATGTCGCGATAGTCAACGTCGCTCTTGCCGGTCGCGATCGTCCCGCGGCTGCCGACCCCCGCCCAGGCCTTCGCCGCCTCTGGAAACCGGTCCTCGGCCAGGCGCCGAACCAAATAGTCCTCCGGTCGGGGCGTGGCGGCGACGAACGCGTCGAGCACCTTGCGCTGGCCCGCCGAGTCGCTGGCAGCGATCGCCGCGAGCGCCCCCACCGCGGAGAGCCGGGCGTCATCGAACGGATCATTGGCCGCCAGGCGGTAGGCGGCGACCAGCCGGTCCACGTCCTCCACCGCCGGCCGGCGTGCAAGGAGATCGGCCGCGACGCTGCGGACGGCGGGGTCGGCGTGAACGAGCAGCGACCGAGCCCGGGCGAGGAGTGCGGGGTCGCTATCGGGAGCGACGCGCATCAGCCCCTGCAACGCCTGGGCAACCACCCGGCCGTCGGAGTCGCCGAGCAGCGCGTCGAGGTGTGGGCGGTCGGCGGCGGCGGTGTACGCTTCGGCCGCCACGCTGCGCCAGCGCCAGTCGGCGGGGGCGGCGGGGGCGGCGGCCGCCGCCATGGCGGCGGCGACTCCGGACGCGCTGTCGGCCTGTGCGAGACCGATGATGGCCTGGCGGCGCACCGCAAAAGCGGGACTCGTGACTTGGCGGCGCAGGGCTTCCACCGCGGCGCTGCCGCCGAGGACCCCGAGGGTGGTTTCCGCCTGGACGACCACGCCGAGGGTGCCGCCGGCCAGGGCGGAGATCACCGCCGGTGCAAGGGTCGAGTCGTGCGTGAAGGTCGCGAGGGCGCGGAGGGCGTTGATCCGAACACCGGGAGTCGGATCGTTGACGAGCGGAAGCACGCGGGCGGCCACGGCGACCCGGCCGAGCGCGCTCGAGTCGGCGAGCGCGGCGGAGAGTCCGCGGGCCGCTTCGGCGCGCACATCCGAGGATTGATCGCCCAGGGCCTTGAGCAGTGTCGCGACGGCCGCCACGCTGCGCAGGCGTCCGAGGGAAAAGACAGCGCGCCAGCGGACCACTGCATCGGCGTTCTCCGCGTACGTGAGCAGCTGGGACACGGGAGCGCGGGAGCCGAGGCGCCACGCTTCGAGGGCGGCCGTGCTCGCCGTCGGGGGTACCGCCTGCCCGAGCGGCGCCGACTCCAAGATCAGCCGAATCGCTTGCGCACCCTCGGTCCCGCCGATCTTGGCGAGTGCCGTGACCGCTTCGATCTCCCGCAGGCCCTGGGCCGCTGGGGCCGCGCTACGAATGATGGCGAGCAGCGGATCGACGGCGCGGACGTCCTTGAGCAGGCCGAGGGCAAACGCGGCCGCGCCCTGCACGGCCACGACAGAATCATTGAGGACGGGCACCAGGAGCTCGACGGCATCCGGGTCGCCGATGCGGCCGGCGGCCAACGCCGCCTGGAGCCGGACGTTCGGATCGTCGGATTGGAGCGCCGGCCGCAGCACCGCGCCGTCGAATTGGCGCGCGTCCGACAGGGCCAGCAGCCGCGCGAGGGTGCCGACGACCGTTTCGTCCTGAGCCGGGGCCTGCGCGGCGGCCGGGGACAGGTACGCCGTCGCGCCGAGGGCCAGCAGCAGGCTACAGGCGAACGGGATCGGGCGTCGCATGCAGGCGCTCCATCACGTGGGCCGGAACGCGCGTCACGCCGTACTGGCGATCGAGGGCGATCAAGGCGGTTTCCGCTGTGGCAAGAAGCTCGGCGGTCGCGGCGCGCTCCACCGCATAGCCGAAAGTGACCCGGCGCGAAGCCAACTCCCGTACCCAACAGCGGATGCGCACCAGGTCGTCGTAGCGGGCAGGCTGGCGGTAGCGGACGCGCGCTTCGGTCACCGTCAGAAAAATGCCCTCGTCTTCCATCTCTTTGTAGGTCACCCCGGTCTGTCGCAGGTGTTCCGTACGAGCCATGTCCATCCACACGAAGTAATTCGCGTGGTAGACGAACCCCATCTGATCCGTTTCTGAGTAGTTGACGCGGTGCTCGATGGCGCTGATCGTGTCGTCGGCTCGGCTCAGATGATCACTCGCCGTAGGGAATCCAGATGTTCTTCACCTGCGTGGCGTGCCGCAAGAACTCCCGCCCCTCCCCCTGCCGCCCGTCCAGCCAGTCGCGCGCCCCCGGGAGCCAGGTCTGCTTCATATTGCCCGCCGACGCCTCCTCCACCGCCCGGCCGCCGGCAGCGCCGCCACAATACCAGACGGCGTCCACGTCCATATGCTCGGCGAGCACACGGGCCAGCACGTCCTTGTCGCCGGTCACGATGTTGATGACCCCGTCCGGTACGTCCGACGTCTCGAGGACGGCGTAGAAGTCGGTGGCGCTCAGCGGATGCGGCGACGAGGGAACCACGACGACGGTGTTTCCCAGCGCGATCGCGGGAGCCACGAGGGACACGAATCCGAGCAACGGGTGCGTGTCCGGCGCGACGATCCCGATCGTACCTATCGGTTCGTGCATCGCGAGCGTCACACCGCGAATCGGCACGTGGTGCACCGCACCGTCGTACTTGTCCGCCCATGCCGCGTACGAGAAAAGCCGGGCGATCACGGCGTCCAGTTCGCCGCGGCCCACCGGGAGCGGCGCCCCCGTCTGGGCGGCGACACGCGCCGCGAATTCCTCCGACCGGACCGACAGGTTTTCGGCGATGTAATAGAGGATCTGGGCGCGCAGGTGGCCGGCGCCCCGCCCCCAGGCGGCCGCCGCGTGAGCCGCTTCGACCGCGTCGCGCACGTCTTTGCGGTTCCCCTGCCCCACCTCCCCCAGCAGCCGCCCGTCGCTCGCGCGTATGGCTCGGCTGTACCCCTGATCGGGACGGACTTGCTTCCCCCCGATGAATAACTTCGGCGTGCGGTCAATCGGGGGAAGAGGGACGGGGGACGAGGGACGGGTCCCCGCCGCCTCCGCCACCGTGCCTGACCCGGGACTCGGCAGCGCCTCCTCCCCCGTCCCTCGTCCCCCGTCCCATTCTGTTTTGAGGTACTCGTACATCCCCTCCCGCCCACCTTCCCGTCCGAACCCCGATTCCCGGTACCCGCCGAACCCGGAGGCGGCGTCGAATTGGTTGGTGCAGTTGATCCACACCACGCCGGCTTTGATCTTCGGCGCCACGTCGAGCGCGAGGTTGATGTTCTCCGACCACACGCTCGCCGCCAGCCCATAGGGCGTGTTGTTGGCGAGTGCGACTGCCTCGGTGGGAGTCCGGAACGTCATGGAGACGAGGACCGGCCCGAAGATCTCGACCTGCGCGATCGTCGCCGCGGGCGAGACGTCGGTGAACAACGTCGGCGGATAGAAATACCCCTCCGTCGGGCACGCCCACGACGGCTGCCACATCGCCGCCCCTTCCGCAACGCCCTGGTCCACGAGCCCGCGAATGCGCTCCAGCTGCACCGGCGCGACGATGGCGCCCATGTCGACGGCTTTGTCGAGCGGCGAGCCCACGCGCAATTTCTCCATGCGCACGCGCAGTTTGGCGACGAGCCGCGCCGCGATGCCTTCCTGGACCAGGAGCCGGGAGCCCGCACAGCACACCTGGCCCTGGTTGAACCAGATCGCGTCCACCACGCCTTCCACCACACTGTCCAGATCGGCGTCGTCGAATACGATGAACGGGCTCTTGCCGCCGAGCTCGAGCGTCAGCTTCTTGCCCGTGCCGGCGGTCTTCTTGCGAATGATCCGTCCCACCTCGGTCGAGCCGGTGAACGCGATCTTATCCACGCCCGGATGCTCCACCAGCAGCGCGCCGGGACCGCCGTCGCCCGTGATCACGTTGAGCACGCCCGGCGGCAGTCCGACGTGTTGCGCGAGCTCGGCGAAGCACAGCGCCGTCAACGGCGTGAATTCGGCCGGCTTCAGCACCACCGTGTTTCCCGCCGCCAGCGCAGGCGCCACTTTCCAGGCAAGCATGAGGAGCGGGAAATTCCACGGAATGATCTGGCCCACGACGCCGATCGGGCCGTAGCCGGGGAACTCGCTCGCGGCGAGCTGCGCCCAGCCGGCGTGGTGGTAGAAGTGCCGGGCCACGAGCGGGATGTCGAGATCACGCGTCTCCCGAATCGACTTGCCGTTGTCCAGACTCTCCAGCACGGCAAGCATCCGCGAGTGCTTCTGCACCTCACGGGCCAGCGCGTACAGGTATCGCGCGCGCGCGTGGCCCGGCAGGCCCGACCACCCGGCGAACGCCCGGCGGGCGGCCTCGACCGCCGCGTCCACGTCCGGCTTCCCGGCCTGCGCGATGCGGGCCAAGGTCCCCCGGGTGGCCGGGTTGATCGTCTCGAACGTCTCGCCGGCGGACGGCGGCACCCACCGTCCACCGATGAACAGACCGAATTCCCCGCCGTGCGCCTGCAGCCACTCGAGCGCGGGCCCGCTCGCTTCCGGGGCGGGCCCCCACTCCATCGTCTCGAAGATCCGGGCGACAGTGGTCGTCATCAGACCATCGGGTGACGGTGGGCGGCGCTGTAGCGCCCGGTCACGAAGTGCTCGAGCTGGCGCTCGATGTCGGTGAGCAAGGCGCTCGCCCCGATGCGGAAACGGTCGGCTCCGAGCCACGCATCGCCCAGCTCTTCCTTCATGAGGATGAGCCAGTCGAGCGCTCCCTTGGCGGCACGGATCCCACCCGCCGCCTTGAACCCGACCGGGTGGCCGGTGCGATCGGCGTATTCCCGAATCATTCGGGTCATCACGAGCCCGACCGGGAGCGTCGCGTTGACCGGCTCCTTTCCGGTGGAGGTCTTGATGAAATCCGCCCCACCCATCATCGCGGTGAGACTGGCACGTGCCACGTTGGTCAGCGTGGCGAGCTCGCCCGTGGCGAGAATCACCTTCATGTGCGCCCGCCCGCACGCCTCGCGGAAGGCACGCACCTCGTCGTAGAGCGACGGCCAGTCTCCGGTCAGCACGTGCGAGCGCGTGATGACGACGTCGATCTCGTCGGCGCCGGCCTCGACAGAGGCCCGGATCTCTTCGAGGCGCTGCGGAAACGGGTTGAGACCAGCGGGGAATCCCGTGGACACCGCGGCGACCGGAATCCCCGAGCCTGCGAGCGCCGCCACGGCCGGGGGCACCAGAGCGTGGTAGACGCAGACGGCGCCGACGGTGATGCCGAGGTCAGCGACCCCGAGGGCTTCGACGAGATCGCGCCGCAGCGGCGCGCGCGCTTTGGCGCAGAGCCGCGCGACGCTGCCGGGGGTGTCGTCGCCCTGCAGGGTCGTCAAGTCGATACAGGTGATGGCACGCAGCAGCCACGCGGCCTGCCAGTCCCGCTTCACCGTGCGGCGCCGCGGCAAGGTGGCCGCCCGGCGCTCGACCGCGCTGCGGTTCACGCGAATGGCGCGGATGAGGTCGAGATCGAGCGGCGTGCCCGGGTTGCGCTGGTCCCCGGCGGGGGGACGCTGGCTCGCCGGCTCACCGCTTCCCACCGTGGTGGGGGGTCGGGCGCGCCGGATTCTGGTCTCGCCGCGTGCGACGGTCATCGTGCCGGAGAATGCGCCGGGCGGCAGCAAAAGTCAAATGGGACAGTGGCTTGCGACCCCTGCAGGTGATTCCTAGCTTGGGGCCGTGCCCCCCCCTGCTGCGCGCTGCATTGTCGTGGCCGACGCCCACCTGGGTCAGGTTCCCGAGGGGGTGGAACGCGCGTTTCACGCATTCCTCGAGAGCGTGCCGCGGGCCGGCGACGAGCTGCTGGTGGGCGGCGACCTTTTCGATTTCTGGTTCGAGTACCGGTCGGTGGTGCCGCGCCGCCACATCGCGACCGCGATGAAGCTCGGCGCGCTGGTGGCCCGTGGGATTCCGGTCACCTTCCTCGGCGGCAACCACGACCGCTGGGGGGGAGACTTTCTGCGGCGGGACCTGGGGATCGCCTACTACGCGGGCGCCGCGGAGCTGGAGCTCGCGGGCCGGCGCGCCCTGGCCGTACACGGCGACGGACTCACCGAGCAACATTGGAGCGGAGCGCTCACGCACTGGCTGCTGCGGCAGCCGCTGACAGTCGCCGTGTTCCGCACGCTGCACCCCACCATCGGCTTCTGGATCGCCGACAAGCTCTCCGGTACGCTGGCCGACAGCACCAAGGACGCGGCGGTGCTCGATCGCGCCGAGGCGGCACAAGCGTCGTATGCGCAGGCGCTGCTGGAACGGCGCCCCGAGCTGTCGCTCGTTGTCATGGCGCACACCCATCGCGCGCGGCTGGAGCGCCGACCGGACGGGCGCGCTTACCTGAATCCCGGGGCGTTCCTGGACGGCGGGCGCTATGCCGTGGTGACGCGGCAGAGCGTGGACCTCAAGACGTTCGAAGGCTAGAGCGGGACCAGCTCCACGTCCTGCACCGGTTCCCCCAGAAAGCGCGCGCCGAGCCGCCGAAAATGGGGCTCGTCGTCGGAGACGACGAACCGGTGCGTCGGACCGCCCCCCGGAGGCGCCAACAACGCGCCCGCCTCCAGCTCGCGCCGCACCGTCGCGGCCGTCTCGGCCGCACTGTCGATGAGCCGCACAGCCGGACCCATCACGCGCGACAAGAGTGGTTGCAACAGCGGGTAGTGCGTGCACCCGAGGACAAGCACGTCCACGGCCGCGGCCTGGAGCGGCTGCAAGTACTCACGCGCGACGAGCTCGGCCGCCGGGTGGTCGAACCATCCCTCTTCAACGAGCGGAACGAACAGCGGGCACGCCTGCGACATGACGACGAGGTCGGGGCGAATCGCCTTGATGGCCCGTTCGTAAGCGCCGCTGGCGATCGTTCCCGCGGTGCCGATGACCCCGATCCGCCCCGACCGGGTGGCGGCCGCCGCGGCGCGTGCCCCCGGCTCGATCACGCCCTGCACCGGCACCGGTGAGCGGTGGCGCAAGAAATCGAGCGCGTGTGCCGTGCTCGTATTGCAGGCCACGACGACCATCTTCACGCCACGTCGAATGAGGAAGTCCAGGATCTCCGCGCTGTAGCGGCGCACCGTTTCCGGCGACTTGGGGCCGTACGGCACGCGCGCGGTGTCCCCGAAGTAGATGACCGATTCCTGCGGCAGACACTGGAACAGCGCGTGGGCGACGGTGAGCCCGCCGATGCCGGAGTCGAAAACGCCCAGCGGCGCCGTGTTCATGGACCTACGGCAGCGGGAGTCGGAATCCCACGCCTCCCGGGACCACCTGGATCTTCAAGTCGCCGGGAAAATCCCGCAGGTGAGCGGCGACGAACGCTTCGGCCCCCGAGAAGAGATGGTTGAAGCCCCAGAGCACCAGCCAATCCTGCACCTCCTGGCGCTTCGCATGGAGGGTCGGCGACCCCGACGCCTCGAAGTACCCGGCTTCTTGATGGGCCTTCAGCGTCATGAACATCGTGGTCCCTTCCCAGATCGTGAACAGCGCCCCGGTCACCTTGCGTCCGGTGACCGCCTGTCCCCACCCCGGGAGGAGGAGCGAACGCCACAACGCCCCGACCGGACCGACGAGGTGGGTGGTGTCCGCCGCCGCAGGGCCCTGACGTGCCGACGGGAGGGACTCGGGAGGGACCTGGGCGGTCAGGCGGTCGGGCGGTCGGGCGACAAGGCAGAGGGCCAACGTCGCGAGCAAATACCAGAGTCGGCGAACCGACCGGCCGACCGGCCATCCGCCCGACCGGCTATCCGCCCGACCGCCCGTCCGCCGCCTCACCGCGCCACCAACACGTTCAGGCATTTCGGCTTGACGGTCACCGAGCATTCATGGACTCCGGGTTCACGCAGCTCACCGTCGAGGTGGAGCAGCAGCGGGACCTCGGGCGATCGGATCGTGAGCGTCGTGGCGCGAAACATCGCGACCTGCCGCGTCATGGTCGCGTGCGTGCCGCGCATCACCCGCGGCAACAACGCCAAAAAGCGCACCAATCCGATGCGCCGGATGAGGCAGACATCGAGGTACCCATCCGACGGATCGGCCTCGGGGGCGAAACGATAGTCGCCGCCCGCGGTCGTTCCGTTGCAGACTTCCACCATCATCATTCTTCCCTGCTCCGTGAACCCCTTCGCCTGCACCTCGAACAGCGGCGGCCGGAACGTCGCGAACGTCCGAAACACCGGGATCAGATAGGATAGGAATCCCTTCAGTCCCGGCATGGCGTTCCGCGTCCGGACCACGGCGGGGCCGAACCCGAAGCCGAGGGAGTTCACGAAGTACTCGTCCCCCACACGCCCGGCGTCGAAGCGCCGGGCGACGGCCGTCGCGAGGCGCGCGACGGCGCGGGGAACCGAATGCCGATACACTCCCGCGAGCTTGGCGAAGTCATTTCCGGAGCCGATCGGCACGACGCCCAAGGCGGCCTCCGACCGTGCGGCGAGTAATCCGTTGGCGACCTCGTGGACGGCGCCGTCTCCCCCGACCGCGACCACGCACCGCGCTCCGGCGCGCGCCGCGGCCTCCCCGAGCGTGACGCCGTGTCCCGGCCGCTCCGTTTCGACGATTTCCACCGTCCACCCCTGGTGGCGAAAGGCGCGAGCCACCGGGTCCTTCGCGCGCCGCGCCGCGCCCCGACCGGCGGCGGGATTCAGAATAATGTGCGCGTGGCGAGCCTGGCCCCGATCCGGCCTCGACCCGGCGCTCACCGCAGGTAGCGTTCGTTCCACGCCACCTCGAAATCGGACTTGCAAGACGGACATCGCATCCGCCGCACCCCCGGTGCGAGCGGTTCCCGCTCGGTGCAGAAGGGACAGACGCCGTATTCGCGCGTGAAGCCCTCCGGCGGCGTGGCAATCCAGCTCGCCCGTTGCTGCACGACCGTCCACCGGGCCGGCGGCCGCTTCACGAACTCGAGCAACGCTTTCGCGACCGGGACCGCTCGCTTGTTCACTTCGAGCGTCGCGTGGAGATCTTCGACCTTCAGGACGCGGTACCACGCCCCCCGGCGAATGTGGAGGTTCACGTTCTCGCAAAGTCGGGCATACAAACGGTCGGCCATGGCGTGGGAGGGCCCTTGGATCACTTGAGGTACGCTTCGTCCCACGCGACCTCGAATTCGTACTTGCAGTAGGGACAGCGCAACCGCCGCACATGCTTAGCGAGCGGCGCGCGCTCGGTACAACTCGGGCATACCCCGTAGCGCTCGGCGAGTGCGGGGGGCGCCTTCCTGGCGCCACTTGGGTCCTGTGTGACGACGGTCCAGCGCGGCGGCGGCCGCTTCACGATCTCGATCAGGGCGGAGGCGACCAGCACATGACGCCCGTTCACCTCGAGAATCGCTTTCAGACCCTCGACCTTGAGGACCCGGTACCAGGCTCCCCGGCGCAGCCGGATGTTGACGTCCTCACGAAGGCGAGCATACAGTGGTTCGGTCATGGCCGCGCCGAATAATGGGGGTGGAACGCCACGCGTCAAACCCGCGTGGCGGGAGCGTGTAGGAATCGAACCTACCGAGGCCCTTGCGGACCCCAGCTGGTTTTGAAGACCAGTCAGGCCACCAGGCCCGATCCGCCCCCAGACGCGCGAGAACGCTAATCATCGTGGGAAGATGTTGTCACATCCGTACCGCACCTCACCAAGGACTGGTGTGGTAGCGGTGCAACGCCCCGTCCCTCACGAGGGAAAACCGTTGGTCGCCAAGATGCCGAATGTGGCGGGAATCGTTACCGCAAGATGGCCCAATTGTTGCAGTTACGAAGTCGGACTCCCAGGAGAAATCACTCGATGCGCCCGGTGCACCACCGAATTCTGCGCCAGTCTGCCCTGCTGACCCTGTCGCTCGCGCTCGTCGCTTGCAGCGACACCGACAACCCCATGCGGCCGTCGGTCCAGGGCCTGTTCACGACGCCC
>Ga0184629_10001365_pt1 | contig 9981 bp, 9 predicted proteins | sample PLM4_32_b1_FD_133158 | JGI IMG/M metagenome (GOLD analysis project Ga0184629, IMG submission 133158) | Groundwater sediment microbial communities from an aquifer in East River, Colorado, USA - PLM4_32_b1 | ecosystem: Environmental > Terrestrial > Soil > Riparian zone | place: USA: East River...
AGCCCGCCGGCGCGGTCATCGAGATCGACGCCGGAAACGCCCTCCCGGTGCGGGGCGATTCTCTGTTACTTTCCCGCGCGATCCACAACCTGCTGCTCAACGCGTGCGAGGCGAGCCCGCGGGACGGGCGCGTCGTGCTGCGCACCGCCGCGGCCGGAGAGCGTGCGGTCCTCGAGGTCCTGGACCGCGGTGCCGGCGTGGCCGAGGACCTGCTCGAGCGCGTATTCGAGCCCTACGTGAGCACCAAGAAGCGCAGCAGCGGGCTGGGACTTTCACTCGTGCGCGACATCGCGACTCAGCACGGCGGAACGGCGACGCTGGAAAACCGGGACGGAGGCGGCGCCTGCGCGCGCCTCTCGCTCCCGCTTCTCGAGGCCTCAGGATCCCGATGAGCACAACCCTCCGATTGGACGTCCTGGTCGTGGACGACGAGGCAGACACCCGCCGCGCGCTGCGGGGAACGCTGGAAGATCGGGGCCACAGCGTGGAGGAGGCGGAAAGCGGAGAGCAGGCGCTCGAGATGCTGGAGAAGCGGCGCATGGATGCCGTGCTGCTCGACCTCGACATGCCCGGAATCCACGGCCTCGACGCGCTGGTCAAGATCCGCGAGCTGGCGCCCGACACCGGCGTGATCGTCGTCACCGGCAAGAACACCACGCAGAACGCACTCAAAGCGGGACAGCGCGGCGCCTTCGATTTCATCGAGAAACCGGTGCGCGCGCAGCACCTGCTCGAAGTGCTGGCGGAGGCGGCGCGCCTCACGCAGCTGCGGCGCGGCGCCGCGGCGCGGCCCAGCGGCGAGCTCGGGCTGGTGGGCGAGAGCCCGGCGCTGGAAGCGCTCATGGAGAAGGTGCGCCGCGTCGCCCCCTCGCAGGGGCGGGTGCTGATCACGGGCGAGAACGGATCGGGCAAGGAGCTGATCGCGCACGCGATCCACACGCTCTCGAAGCGCGCCGACGGCCCGTTCATCAAGCTCAACTGCGCCGCCATCCCCAAGGATCTCGTGGAGAGCGAGATCTTCGGCTACGAGCGCGGCGCCTTCACGAGCGCCGTTCAGGCCAAGAAGGGCCGGCTGGAGCTGGCCGATGGCGGCACGCTCTTCCTCGACGAGATCGGCGACCTCTCGCTCGAGGCGCAGGCCAAGCTGCTGCGCGTGATCGAGACCGGCGAGTTCGAGCGGGTGGGCGGCACGCGCACGCTCAAGTGCGACGTCCGGATCGTGGCGGCGACCAACAAGGACCTCGCGGCCGCGCGCGGGTCGGGCGAGTTCCGCGAGGACCTGTTCCATCGCCTGAACGTCCTGCCGCTCCACGTGCCGGCCCTGCGCGAGCGGCGTACGGACGTCATGCGGCTCGCGGTGCACTTTCTCGCCCAGGCCTGCGCGGCCGAGGGCAAGCCCGCGAAGAAGCTCACGGATGAGGCGGGGAGGATTCTCGAGGACTACGCGTGGCCCGGCAACGTCCGCGAGCTCCGGAACCTCATGGAGAGGGCGGCGATCCTGGTGGACGGCGATACCGTGCAGGCCGAGGATCTCGCGGTCTGGCTCGAGCCCCCGGCTTCGGAGGAGGGGGTGGGCCTGCGCGGGGAGATCGAGCGCCGCGAGGCCGACGCGATCCGAAAGGCGCTCGAGGGAGCAGATTGGAACGTGACCCAGGCCGCGGCCGGTCTCGGAATCGACCGCACCAACCTGCATCGCAAGATGCGCAAGTACGGCATCGCCCGGCGCTGAGGGACCGATTCTTCGAGCCACGGTGCGTGGCGGATGCGCCTCACTCCCCTGCGGGGGCACGGGCGGTCCGGGCGGCCGGCCGGGGGACGGGGCGGGCGCCCCGTCCGCATTCCGCGCGGGCGCGAGGGCGATGGCCGGGGGCCCGGCGGCGGCCGGCGCCCGCCCGGCCTTCGGCGCACGGAGTTTGCAACGTCCTGCGGGTGGTAGCCCTCCCCCGACCCGTCGCTTCGGAGGTCCCGTGATCCGCCCAGAGCCTTGCCTCATCGCGCTGGCCGTGGTGGCCGCGCTCGCCGCCGGCCCGTGTCCGGCCGCGACCCAGATGCTGAGATCCGTCCTTCCCGCGACCTCCGGCGCGACACCCCTGGCACCCGTTGCGGCTCCCCCGCTCGCGCCCCGCGGGGTCGCATTTGCCGTGCCCGCGGCCGCACAGACCGCCGAGCCCGCCGCCCCGCGGACCCCAGCGGACTCCACGTTCGAGGAGCTCCCGTTCGTTCCCTTCCCGGGGGATTCGCTCGGCGAAGACGAGGCCGACGAAGTGATGTTCACCGAGGACGTGTGGCTGCGCGCGCCGTTCGGCGACGACCTGCTCACCGACCCCGACCAGTGGAGGTCGGAAGGGCACCGCCCGCGCCGCACCGGCATGGGCGTGGACTACAATCGCGTGGACGGCCTCCGGCTCACGCTCTCGCACCAGCTCCAGCGGCCCGAGACCATGCTGCCGCGGCTGGGAGGACGGATCGAGTACGCCTTCGGCCGCGAGCGCACGCTCTACGGCGTCCAGTTCGAGCAGCCGCTCGCGCCGCCCGGGCGGCTCGCGCTCGGGGTCTCGATGGTGCGGCGCACCGACCACAGCGAGCTGCAGCAGATGGACGATGTCGAGAACACGCTCACGTTCCTGTTCGCCCGCCAGGATTTCCGCGACTACTTCGAGCGCGAGGGCTTCGGCGCGTACCTTTCGTGGCGCGTGCCGGATTTCTCGACGGTGAGCGTGCACGTCCGCAACGACGAGTACCGCTCCCTTCCCGCCGACCACCACAATCGCTCGTGGTTCAACACCGACCACACGCTGCGCGAGAACCCGCCGGTGGACGAAGGCCAGGCGCGCAGCGCGATCCTGCGGCTGGAGCGGCTCGCGCACCGCACCGGCCGGACGCGCGCCGGCCTCTATCACTGGATCGAGCTCGAGCGCGCGGGCCGCGATCTGCAGGGCGATTTCGACTACACCCGCCTGCTCGCGGACGTGCGCAGCGTGCTGCGCCTCACGCCGGCCTCGACGCTGGCGCTCCGCGCCGTCGGCGGACACACGTTCGAGGGCTTCCTCCCGCGCCAGAAGCAGTTCACCGCCGGCGGCGTGGACGGGCTCAGGGCGCACGATTTCTCCGAGTTCGTGGGCGGCGAGCTGGCGCTGGCGCAGGCCGAGTTCACGCTCGGGCTGTGGCAGATGAGCAACCCGATGCTCGAGGGCGGGCTGCACGCGATCGCATTCGTGGACATGGGGCGCGCCTGGTCGAACCCGGACCACGAGTGGGACGCGGACCGCCAGCAGATCCAGGTGGACGGAGGCTTCGGGCTCGCGACCACCGAGGATGGCCTGCGCGTGTACCTCGCCCGCGACCTCCAGGACCCGGGATCGGACTTCGTGTTCAGCCTGCGCCTTCAGACGCCCTTCTGATCGCCTCTCCCCCGCGTGCTCCCCGGCCTCCCCGCCCGCCCGCTCCGCCCGCGCCCCGCGCGGGCGCGGGCGCGCGCGCTGCCGGCTGCGGCGCTCGCCCTGCTCGTGGCGGGGGCCGCGAGCGCGCTCGAGATCGAGGTGCTCGCGACCCGCGAGCAGGGGGGCCATGTGTGGACCGACGTCCGGCTCGCGGAGCTGTTCGTTCCGCGCGTCGCCGAGAGCCTGTCGCGCGGCATGCCTGCGACGCTGCGGCTGCACACCGAGCTGTGGCGCCGCCGCCGCGGATGGTTCGACCGTCTCCAGAGCAGCTTCGACGCCGAGGTGCGCATCCGCTACGACGTGTGGAGCCGCGCCTACCAGCTCGAGCGCCGCGGCACGCCGGTGTTCGGCGTCGCGTCGCTCGACTCGGTGGCGGCCGCGCTCTCGCGACCGGTCGCGCTGCGGGTGGGGCGCGTGGGAGATCTCGATCCGGGCGCGAGCTACTACGTGATCGTGACGGCGACGCTCAAGCCGCTCAGCGTCGAGGACGTCGAGGAGATCGAGGGCTGGCTCTCGGGCGAGGTGAAGACGACGGGCGGCAAGGGCTTCGGGGTCATCACCGAGCTGCCCCGATCCGTGTTCGACGCGGTGCGCAACTTCGTGGGCTTCGGCGACCAGAAGGCGCGCGCGATCTCGCCCGATTTCGAGCTGCGCGCCCTGTTCCCGGAGGCCGGGCCCGCGCCGTAGGGCTCAGGCTTCGGTCGGGGACGGCGGGGCGGAGGCTCCGGCCGGAATCTGGGGAACCGTGGCCGGGCCGGTCTCGGGCTCGAAGCTCACGTCCTGCGGCCTGGTCCCGAAGCGCGAGAGCAGGAACGCGCCGGTGCCGATCGTGGTGAGGCAGAAGACCAGCAGGATCCCCAGGAGGCTGAAGAACAGCGCCGCCGTCCGCGGGAAGCCCGGCGGCGTCGCGAGCACCGCGCCCGCCGCGAAGAACAGCGCCACGAACAGCGCGCCGGCCAGGATCGGCCTCATCGCCCCGCCCTGCCCGAGGCGGCGGCGCAGGAGGCGGCTGCCCAGGACGTAGGTGCTCGCGATCTGGCCGGCCCACGCCATGAGGACGAACAGGAGCGGGAGCAGGAGCGCGATCGGGATCCCGATCACCGTGATGAGCAGCAGCATGCACGAGAACAGCATGAGCGGCGTGGAGACCAGTCCGAGGAAGAAGGACGCAACTCCGCGGCGCGAAGCCGTCGCCGCCACCCGCAACATGCGCTCCGGGATCAGCAGGGTCACGAGCCAGCCCGCGAAGATCGAGATCAGCCAGCCGATGAAGACCGAGATCAGCAGCACCGGCAGCGCGGGCATGCCGAGTGCTACGGGCAGGAAGCCGAGGGATACGCTCTCCCCGCCCACGGTGGCGCCACGGGCCTGATCGAGCCCGCCGCCGATCGCAACCACGTCGCCCTCGACGGAGGATTCGGGCGCGAGCCTCACCGATCCGAACACCGCGACCACGTTGCCCGAGACCGCGCCCTCGACGAGCACGGATCCGAACACCGCCACCACGTCGCCCTCGATCCGTTCGCCGGCCGGCACTTCCGCGTCGGCGAAGATGCGCACCAGGCCCGCACCGTCCGCGTCCACCACGATCCCCGGCCCGTGCACGCCGATGCTCCCGAGGCCGCTGTCTCCGTGGCCGATCACCACGCGGGAGCGGATCTGGGTGGGATCGATCTTGATGTTCACCCCGGGCTCGCCGCCGGACTTGCGGGCCGTCGTCTCGATCCGGACGCCGTTCTTGTCGATCACGAACGACTTGAGCACCTGCTCGCTGTCGCCCGGGGCGGCGGGCGCAGGCGCGGATTCCTTCGCCCCCGCGCCCGTCGCACAGGCGAGAACGAGCGCGAGCGCCGCGAGCGCTACGGCGCGCGCCCTAGAAGCCGAGCACGCTGACATGTCGGACCCCCTTGCGGGCCTCGGCCCCGCGGGGCCGCATCCACCACAGCACCGCGACGCACGCAGCCGCCGCGATCGTGAGCGGTACCATGATGTCGGTCTGCGAGAACAGCGCCGCCAGCGCGCGCCCGATCGGCGCAACGCGCCGGCCGGTCTCCGTGAGCAGCTCCCCGCCGCCCGCCAGGCTCAGCGCCGAGAAGCTGAGCGCGTTGAGCGCGAACACCATGGCCCGCGCCAGGCGGCGCGAGGCCACCGCCGAGAGCGCCTCGACCAGCGCGCGCGCGGCGGGCTGGGTCGCGAAGACGACCGCGCCCGCCACGATGAGCGCGGAGAGGCTGGCGTAGCCGAAGCCGAGGGCCCGCAGCCAGCGCTGGCGCACGCGGGAGGGCAGCACCCGCTCCATCACGCGCGCGGTGAACGCCGGCCCCGGATCCCAGCTCGGCAGCCGCTCGAGCGAGTGGTAGAGCCGGCGGTAGAGCGCGAGCTCGGTAGCACAGGACTCGCAGGAAGCCGCGTGCTCGCGGAACTCGAGCGCATCGGCGGCGGGAAGCTCGCCGTCCAGCAGCTCCTGGAAGCGGAAGCTCTCCGGGCAGGGGCTCACGGCGTCCCTCCTTCGAGCTGGCGTTTGAGCAGGGCGCGCGCGCGATGGATGCGCGCCTTCACCGTGCCGAGCGGCAGGCGAAGCGCCTCGGCGATCTCATCGTAGGACAGATCCTGCTGGTGTCTCATCATCACGACGATCCGGTAGTGGGGTGGCAGGCTGTCGATCAGCCGCTGCGCGCGCCCCTCCTCCTCTCCCCGCGAAGTCAGCTCCTCCGGGCCTGGGCCCGGATCCACGACTTCGATCGTTCGTTCCTCTAGTGTCTCGGCATCCCGCTGGAAGAGCGAGAGCGGACTCTGCTTTCGTCGGCGGATGTGATCGATGCTGAGCCGCGCCGCGATCGTGAACAACCACGCCGCGAAGGGCCGCGCCGGATCGTAGCGATCGAGCGCCCGGAAGACCCGGATGAACGTCTCCTGGGCGACGTCCTCCGCATCCTCCTCCCTGCGCAGCATGCGCAGGGCCATCGAGTACACCTGCCGCCGGTAGCGGTCGACGAGCTCCCGGTAGGCCTTCTCGTCCCCGGCCCGGCACTTTCGAATGATCTCGGCGTCATCACTGGTTCCCACGCCGAGTCCTTCAGGTCCGCCTACGGGCGCCCAGGGGCGAAAGTTGCATAGGCGCGGCACGATAGAGAGGGTGTCCGGAAGCGGTCAAGAAAGGCGATTTGCAACGGCCGGGCGGAGCGCGGACAGGGGGCGGGAACGGCTGCCCGTCGGACGGCTGCGGGCGTTCAGCGCTCCCCACCCAGCCCCCGGTGGAACGTCAGGGTGCCCCTGGATCGGAGGCAGGCATCGTCCCGGCGCTCAATACCTTGCCTCCAGGGCAGTCTGCCCAGCGCGGCGCCGAGCCCAGCGTTCCCGGCGGAACATCATGACCCGGCATGCCGGCGACAGTTACCGTCCGGGCCTTGCGCGGGCACCGCCGGGCCGCTCCAGCAGCTGGTTAGGCAGCTTCGACTTCAACGAACTCCCCCTCGGAGGTCGGCCTCGGCACCGGCAGCCCTTCCTGTCTGAGTACTTCGATGTGAAGGGAGATGCCTTCGCGGATGAGGCCGACCACTTCCTCTCGCGTTTCGCCAACCGCGACGCATCCGGGCAGATCAGGCACGTGGGCGCCCCAGCTCGTATCCCCGCGCTCAATAACCACCATGTACCGCGTCATTCGTCCGCTCCCCTCCTCTTCAGTCCTGCCTGCTTCAGGATCGAGCTCAAGGTCCCGGGTGGGATGTCCAGGCTCGGCTTGCCGCCGACCGTCACCGTTCCCGGTTTGCTCGGATTCTTGAACTGCCGATGGCTTCCCTTCGTTCGGATCAACCGCCAACCATCCTGTTCCAGCAATCGGATCAACTCAGCCACCTTCACCCCGTCTCCGGTTTCCCGGGGGGCTTGTCTTCAGACTTGTCTGCCTAACGCGCGCGCATCAGCCGCGTGCGTGCCTCGTGCGCGCCGGCTTCATGCGCCTGTTAGGCGGCTTACGATCTCGGACGACGCCGGGGCTCGTGCGTACACGCTTCGATCTTGGCGGACGCGCGGGAATGCCGTGGAGCATTCCTTCGACGCTGATGTCCTCGTCCACGTCAGGCCAATGAACCCCTTGCCCGCCGCCAATGAGACGGAAGTTGGCCCGTTGCTTCGGCGTGGCCTCACACAACCGCCACGACCACGCAAGCGGAACGCTGATGACCCTCCCATCGGCGAGGTGCGCGACGATTTCGTCCGCTGTGACGCGCACGCTTTGAATCCGAGGATCGCTAGTGAAGTCAGGCGCAGTGCTCATGCCAAGCCTCCAGTATCGCGGCGCGGTGCGGCGGCCGCAATCAAGACCAACCCGTTCCCCTTCAAGCGGCCGCCGCACCCCGACACGGAGCGGCCACAATCAAGAAGACCATCATTGCCTCAAGAAGTGGCCGCTCCGGCCCGTCAGCTTCAAGCGCATGTTAGGCGGCTTGGCCATTTGCTGATCGGTAGTGTAGGTAAACCATGCCGTTGCGAAAGCGACGTTCCTCCTGGAGTTCCAGCCCCAGCCGGACGTCGCTGGGGAAGACACTCTTGCCATCACCCACAATGTGCGGCGCAATGAATAGGTGGCAAACGTCTACCAGGCCGGCCTTGAACGCATAGGCGGCGAGGGTGGGGCCGCCAACGGCCAGATCCTGCGCGGCCGAAGCCTTCATTTGCTGAACCGCCTCGGGCTCGAACTGGTGCTCAATACTCGTTCTGGGAGTGGAGGCGGTCTTGAGAGTGGTGGAGTAGACGACCTTGTCAGCAGCCCGCCAGATGTTTGCGAATTCCGCAATGCAGGACGGCTCATCATGGGTCTGCATGGTCTGCCAAACGGCCATGACTTCGTACATGCGGCGGCCATAGAGATAGGTCCCGACTGGGCGCTCCAATTCGTTGATGAAGGAATGCACTTCTTCGTCCGGCGCGGCCCAGTCGAAGTTACCCTTCTTGTCCGCAATGTAGCCGTCAAGCGACATGATCACCGAGTAGATCAGCTTCGCCACAGTGGTGCCTCCTACGGGAGAGTGCCAAGCCGCCTAACGTCGTCTTTCAGCTGCAAGGACGCGGACGATAGCGACCGGGAACCGGGGCCGCACCCGCGGCCTTGTCAGCTGCAAAGGCATGTTAGGCCGCAACCGCGTACAACGGAGATGCCACCATGCGGCCATGATTCTGCCGCTCCAAGCGGCACTATGCATCGACGATGACTTTGAAGCCTCCGTACATCATCCGCTTCACATCAAAGGGCATTGCCTTTGAGTCCATCATGTTCGCGATTCGCGGGTCCTTCATGACCTTGGCGTTCACCCGATCGCGATGTGCGCGCGACTTGAACACGATCCACGAGAACACGACTGTTTCACCCGACTTCAGTCGAATGCCTCGAGGGAATGACTGCCCAAACTTCACCTTGAGATCATCGCCCACGCACTCGAGGTATTCCAAGGCGCCATGGTCGCGCCACACCTGTGCCCCCAATCGTGCCATCTCAAGATAGGCACCGAGGTTCTTCTTGGGCATCGGAAGTACGAACCCGTCTACGTAGCGTGGCATGGTTGCCTCCTGTGATGTGCTGCGCGGTTCACGTTGTCCGACGAAAAACGGAACGTTGATTCTGGCAAATCTCAGCGATCGCGCCAACACGGCTCTGGACGCGACGCTGAAAACTCGGGCGACTTGCGCCGCCCCTACGTGCGCCCATCACGAAGACTGTCGGCCTAACGCCGTGCCGCTGAGCGGCCGGCAGCGCCGATCCGCTCCAGCGGCGTGTTATACGGCAGCCTCAGTGCACGTGAGGCCCAGTCCAGAATGTGTGGCAATGAATGGCGCCGTAAAACCCGTGGTGTCGGCCCCAGAGTGGAGCGCTACTCAACGCGATCAGGATGAGGCCAAACCAGGCAAATCGGAGGGGCTCCCGCTTGGGTCCCGAGAACGCCTGAACCGGGCCATGGCCTCTCATGATTGCGGCAGTGAAGCTGAGGATGCATAGCAGTCCCAGGCCCACGCCGAACACCCAGCGGAAGGTCAAGTCATTGAGAACAGTCACGAGCAGAAGTGGCAAAGTGGTGAGAATGGCTGCGGTTGGGGCCCAAGAACGTCGTTTCCGGAACGCTGCAGCGAGGACGAGAAGTGTGGCGCTACACGCCGCGCAGTAGACCCAGAGAGCATGAATGCCCGCGAGACCGATCGGTGGTAGTAGGCTAAGGACCGAGACACCGATGAATGGGGCTGCCGCGATGGTAGCGACGACCGAAAGCGTAGCCGGTGATGGCTGTGGGCTAGCACTCATGCCTGGAAGCACGGTCCGCTCCCGTATAACGCCCCGGTTAACCTGCGGGCGGACCCGGCGCGCGCCTTGCCGCTCTTGCAAGGCGCGTGACGGGACCGACCGTCAGGTTCAACCGGTTGTTAGAGCCTCTAACAAAACACATGACAGGCACCCGCATGCAGCGTAGCTTGGGCGGTCGGACAAGGAGGTCCGACGATGGCGAAGCCTTTGCTGGACGATGCGCTGTGGGAACTGATCGAGCCGCACCTG
>Ga0184629_10001366_pt1 | contig 9980 bp, 8 predicted proteins | sample PLM4_32_b1_FD_133158 | JGI IMG/M metagenome (GOLD analysis project Ga0184629, IMG submission 133158) | Groundwater sediment microbial communities from an aquifer in East River, Colorado, USA - PLM4_32_b1 | ecosystem: Environmental > Terrestrial > Soil > Riparian zone | place: USA: East River...
CGCCCAGCCCGCCCGCCGCCGCAATGGGAGAGCATAGTCGCCCGGAGACAGATACATTCGCAGCGCCTCCACTAGATCGGGGGCGGTGCGGACGCTTGAATCGGGATCGAAGCGGCGCAGGACCGCTTCGAGCTCGAGCGCAAGCAGGGGCAGGCTCTGATCCTCTTTGACCTCCCCACCGAAGCGCAGGCCGACCGCGCGCAGCGAGTCGAGCCTCCCCAGCGCCGCGAGGCCGTACATCTGTCCGAGCAGTCCCTCCCGCTTCGCGTCCGTCCGCCCCGCCCACATCGTGATCGTGGTGAGCATCCGCCCTAGCTCGACTGCGCCATTAGGCGCGTCGGTCGTCATCAGGAGACGGGCGCCGGCGACGGCGTCCTTGATTGCTTCGATGCTCGGATTGGAGAGCACGTCAAAGGAGTACTTCCTGGCGTTATCGGAGGAGAGGAACCTCCAATGAAAGCCCAGCGAAAGCAGCATGCGCAGCCCGGCGGAGAGTCCTGAGCCGGGGGCGGGCGTTTTCGCCAGGCCGGCAAGAGCCACGGACGCTGACGCAGAATCTCCCTCGCTCAAGAGCACCCAGGCATAATGCTCCCAGCCGGGGCCGAAGCGCGGTCGAAGTTGCACGGTCTTATGGAGCGGTTCGATGGCCTCAGCGCGAGGGTGGCCATACAGCGGGCCCCGGTGGAACAGCTCGTCCCCGTACTCGAACGACGCCAGGAAAAAGTTGGGATAGGTCTCCGCCGCCACTCGGAGCGTATCGAGGCGCGCGGGGAGCCGGGTTAACGCGGCATTGATCAGCGACTGGTATCGAGCCGGGAACGAATCGCGGACCCGGCCCAGCACGGCGAGACCAGCCAAGTCCTGCGGGTTGCCCAGCCAGCGGTCGATGTCCAGCCGCCGGAACGCGCAGAGATAGCAGGTCGAGTCCTCGCGCTCCGCCTTGGTGTACGCGGTGTCGGCCTCGTCCCATCGCGCCTGGGACAGGTACTGCTCCGCTTTGAGCCAGGCCCTAAAGCCTTGGTCGCTGCGGGGAATCGCGGCAAGCGGAAGGTCGCGGTTTCCCCCCTCCTCCCGCCGCCAGATCGCGCGCACCAGCTCGTTGACAATCGTGTTGGTGAGGTCTCGCCAGTCGTCCTCCTTGCCCTCCACCAGGAAAGTGATCGACTGGGCGCGGGGCGCCAGCAATGACACATGGAGCGTGAGCGCCGGACCGTCCGAGTTCACCGTGCCGCCGATGGTGAGGGCGAGCGAGTCGTCTGGCGCACCGCCCTGTCGCACTGAAAAATCAGGATACCCGGAGAGCGCGGCGGCAACGACGGCCCTGACCGAATCGCCCAGCCAGCGGCTGCCTGGCTGGCCCTGCACCGATATTGGGGAGAGAGCCAGCGTTACGCCGGTGCGGACTACAGCGGGAGCAGCGCGGTGTCGGCGGGGAGGGAACCAGGGAGGGGACCAGATCGCCACGGCAACCGCAGCGAGCACGCTCGCCGTCGCGAGCAGCGGCCCCACTATCCCGCGCCGCCGGGGCGTCACCACCTCCCGGAACGCATTCCCATCCCGCCAGCGCTCTTCCGAGGCGAGGGCGAGGGCACGCTCGAGCGGCGCCACCAGCACCTGCGGGACCATGCCCCAATCCGCCTCACCGGGAACCTGGCGGGCCGGCCAGCGCACCCCGGCGCATGCCTCGTAGATCACCATCCCCGCCGCGTACACGTCGGCCGACGCGGCTGCTTCGCTGCCGTCCCGCATCTCGGGGGCCATGTAGTCGATCGTGCCGATCACCTGGCCCGGCGTGGTGAGGCCGGGGTCGCTGCCGGACCGCCAGCTCGCGACTCCAAAGTCCGCCAGCAGCGCTCGCCCCTGTCGGAGGAAGATGTTGGCCGGCTTGACGTCCCGGTGCACCACCCCCTTGGCGTGCGCCGTACCCAGCGCGGCCAGGAGGTCGCGGGTGAGGTCGAGCGCCTCATCTGCGGAAAGCGGACCGAGTCTCAGCCGGTCCGCCAGGGTTTCGCCGTCGATGAGCTCCATCACGTAGTACAGAAGCCCATCGGCTTCGCCGGCGTCGTAGACATGCACGATGTTGGGATGCGAGATCATGGCGTGGACGCGGCCTTCAGCCCGGAACCGCTCGGCCGCGGTCTCCGTGGCGAGCTCGGGCCTGAGCACCTTGATCGCGACCGGACGGTTGAGCGGGCAATGCCGCCCGGCATAGACGATGCCCATGCCACCGCGGGCTAGCTCGCGCTCGACCTCATACTTGGGCGCGAGGGCCGCGCGGAGCCGCTCGATCAGGAGCAAATCATGCCGCGGAACCGCCGGGCGGGGCGCCCCTGCGCGCCGGATCGGCCAGGAGCCGCTCCGTGAAGTCCAGTCGCTCGGCCAACTCGCCGACTTCCTGTCTCAGGGATTCGATTTCGTCCATCAGCTCCTGGGGAACGCCATGGGTGAGGGCGTTGGAGTCCTCCGGATCCCAGAGCCTGACCCGCCGGTCGTTGCCGTCGCGAAACTCGCCGCTCGCGATGGTGATCAGATCGTACAGGTACCAGAGGCCGAATCCGCCCAGGGTGCAGAGCTGGAGCAGTCCGGTGCCGATCTTGCCGACGTAGAAGCGATGCGCGCCGAAGACCCCCAGCGGGATGCAGAGGGCAAGGGCGACGGCCCTGGACTTGTCCGAGGGAGCATTGGCCATGACACGACGATACCACCCCACGCGGGGAAGTCCAGAGCGGCCGGCGCGTCAGGGGACCAGCCGGCTGCCCTCCGGCCGATGGGTGTCCTCTCTACCCGTGGAGCCCCGGGAACTGTTTCAGCTCGAATGGCGCCGGTTCCGACGCGGCACTAGCTTCTCGCGCCATGCGCCTGATCTGCATGATGCTGTCGCTGGTCGCCTCGGCCACTCCGCTCGCGGCCCAGTGGACCCTCCAGCAGAGCGGCACCAGCAGCGAGTTCCGCGGGCTCCACGCGGTGAGCGAGCGGGTGGTGTGGGCCGCGGGTAAGGATGGGGTCGTGTCCCACACTTCCGACGGCGGCTCAAGCTGGCGCGCCGACAGTATTCCCGGCGCCTCCGGTCTCTTCCTCGTGGCCGTACGCGCGCTCGACGACCGCCGAGCCTGGACCCTCGGCACCGCGTTCTCGGCACCTTCCGCGGCGCGGATCTACTTCACCGAAGATGGCGGCCGGAGCTGGCGGCTGCAGTATGAAAACACCACCCCCGGAGTGTTCTTCGACGGCATGGCGTTCTGGGATTCCCGGCGCGGTATCGCGTTCAGCGATCCGCTCGACGGAACGTTCCTGGTGATCACGACCGAGGACGGCGGAGCTCACTGGGACCGGGTTCCCGCCGAGCGTCTGCCGGCTGCGGCGCCGGGTGAAGCGGCCTTTGCCGCGAGCGGAACCGCCATCACGGTGCACGGCGACCGCGAAGTCTGGATCGGAACCGGAGGTGGCCCGCGCGCCCGGGTCTTCCACTCCAACGACCGCGGGGCCACCTGGGAGGTCTTCGAGACGCCGGCATCGGGTGGCACCGCCAAAGGTGTGTTCGGCATCGCCTTCGAGGATCGGAAACATGGCGTGGCCGTGGGCGGCGACTATCAGCAACCGACGGCGTCGAGCGAAAACCTGCTGCTGACCGACGATGGCGGGAAACGCTGGCGGATCGGATCAAGCCCCGGATTGCTTGGGGTCCAGTACGGCGTAGTCCACATGCGCGGCGGGAGTTACCTGGCGGCCGGCCCCGGCGGCAGCGCCTGGTCCCCGGATGAGGGCCGCACCTGGACCCGGCTCGACGGCCCGGGCTTCAATACCGTGAGCTGCGCCGGAAGAATGTGCTGGGCGGGGGGAATCGAGGGGCGGATCGGCCGGCTCATGCGCTGAGCCGGCTCACGCGGCCGCCGCTACCTCGCGTCCGATCTCGGCGATCGCGCCGACCAGCACATCGAAGTCTTCCCGCCGGCTGCGATGATTGGTGATGGCCACGCGGATCGCGAACCGGCCGTGCAGCGTCGTGGCGGAAGGCACCGCGATCCCCCGTTCCTGAATGCGGATCAGCACCTCGCGGTTCACGGCGTCGAGCCGTTCTCCCTCGTGGGATCCCACGTATCGCAAGCAGACGATGTTGAGCGGTACCGGGGCCATGAGCTCGAGCTCGGAATGCTGCTGCGCGAGTGCCGCCAGGTACTTGGCCTGATCCACGTTTTGCTCGATGAGCCGGGCGTACTTGGCCAGCCCGTGCTCCTTGAGCAGCATCCAGACTTTGAGCCCGCGGAACTCCCGGGAGAGTTCCAGCCCCAGTGAACCGGGGTCGTGGTCGTTGGGGGCGGCACCGCGGGCCTCCCGGGCCAGGTAACTCGCCTTGGCGGCGAAGGGGCGCCGGTGGGCTTCCCGATCGCGAACCAGGACGCACCCCACGTCGTAGGGCATATAGAGCCACTTGTGCAGGTCGAACGCGACCGAGTCGGCGCGTTCCATGCCGCGCACTAGCGGCTTCAGGCGATCGGAGATAGCGGCCAGGGCGCCGAAGGCCCCATCCACGTGGAACCAGAGCCCCTCGCTACGGCACAGATCGGCGAGCGCGGTCAGGTCGTCGATCGCTCCGGTGTTGACGGTGCCGGCGTTCCCGATCACGCAAACCGGCTTCCGCCCCGCCCCGCGATCCTCCGCGATGGCCTGCTGGAGCGCCGCAAGATCGATCCGGAACTCGGCGTCCACGGGAATGGACCGCAGCCCGCGTTGCCCGAGTCCGAGCAGCCGGACCGCCTTGTCCACCGAGTTATGGGTCTGGGCGGACGCATAAAACACGGCGCCTCCCGGCACGATCCCCACGCCTTCCTCGCTGATCCGCGGCTCACCGGCATCACGCGCCGCGGCGAGTGCCACGAGGTTGGCCACCGAACCACCGGTCACCAGCACACCGCTCGCGTCCGCCGGAAAGCCGACCATCGCCTTGCACCAGTCGATGACCTGCCCCTCGACATATGGCGCCACCTGGTGGCCGCCCCCCGCGTTGGTGTTGATGATCGCCGTGGCCAGCTCCGCCAGGGCGCCGCTCGGGCTCCCGGTCCCGTTGACCCAGCCCCAGAACCGAGGGTGGACATTGCCCCAGGGGTAGGGCAGGACCGACCGACGGAAGTCCTGCCAGCTGCCGTCGAGCCCGATCCCCTCATGCGGTATCGGAAGGCGGAGCCCGGCGCGAACTTCCTCGGGGACCGGTTGCCAGGGTGGCCGCTCCCGCAGCGTGCGCACCCAGTCGAGCAGCTCATCGAGAACCGCGTGTCCATGGGCGCGGAATTCGTCCCAGGATGCGGGGTCAAGGGATTCTTCGGGACGAACGGTCATCGGGTGATCCTCTTGCGGGGCGGAGCAGGAAGGGGGAAGATACCCGCGGCCTCCGAACTCACCACCGCGATTTGGACAAACATGCTGCTTCCCCTGTTGCTGGTTCTCACGATCCCCGAGCTCCCAGCCCCAAGCCCCCGGCCCCTGGCTCAAGACACGTCGCTTCGCGCGCGCGTCAATGCTTGGCGCGGGCCGCGAGAAACCGAGATCGTGGGCGAGCTCACCCGGCTACTGGCCATTCCCAACCTCGCCAGCGATTCCGTCAACATCCGACGCAATGCGGCGCTGATCGTCGCGATGCTCGAGCGCCGAGGCGCCACGGCCCGGATTCTCGAAGCGCCGGGATCACCCCCCGCGGTCTATGGCGAGCTGCTGACTCCCGGCGCCCTGCGGACCGTCGTCTTCTACTCCCACTATGACGGGCAGCCGGTCGATCCGGCGCGGTGGACCACCCCGCCATGGACGGTGGTGCTCCGGGACGGAGCGCTCACGGCCGGCGCGAGGGAGATCCCCTTTCCCGCCGCCGGCGGGCGCTTCGATCCGGAGTGGCGGATCTATGCCCGCTCGGCCAGCGACGACAAGTCGCCGATCGTCGCGATGCTCACGGCGATCGACGCCCTGAAGGCACTGGGCCAGCGGCCTTCCGTCAATCTGAAGTTCTTCTTTGAAGGCGAGGAAGAGGCGGGCTCCGAGCATCTCGGGCAGATGCTCGCGCGCCACGCCGAGCTGCTCAGGGCGGACCTCTGGCTCTTCGGCGACGGGCCGGTGCACCAGAGCCGGCAACCCAAGGTGTCCTTCGGGGTGCGCGGCGTGATGGGGATTCAGCTGACGGTGTACGGTCCCGCGCGTCCGCTCCACAGCGGTCATTACGGCAACTGGGCGCCGAATCCAAACGTCATGCTGGCGCATCTCATCGCCTCGATGCGCGACGAGGAGGGCAGGATTCTGATCGACCGATTCTACGACGACGTGCTGCCCTTCTCGGCGGAGCAGCGCGCCGCACTCGCCTCGATGCCCAAAATGGACGCGCAGCTCGCGGCCGACCTCCGGCTGGGCCGAACCGAAGGGTCGGGCGCAGGGCTGGCGGAGCAGGTCTCCAGGCCGGCGCTCAATGTGAGCGGGATATCCGGTGGGAGAACCGGCGCCGCGTCCGCCAACGTGATCGTCCCCGAAGCGACCGCGTATCTCGATTTCCGGCTGGTGGCGGACCAGCGGCCGGAGCGGGTGCGCGCGCTGCTCGACGCGCATCTGGTGAAGCGGGGCTATCACGTGGTGCGCCAGGACCCCGACTCCGCGACTCGTCGCGCCCATCCCCGCACCATCAAGGTGACCGGCGACGGCGGGTATCCCTCCACGAGCACCGCGCTCGGTCTGCCGGTGTCCCGCGCCGTCATTCGCGCCGCAGAAGCGGCACTCGGCGAGCCCGTCGTCGTGGAGCCGCCCCTGGGCGGAAGCCTCCCGCTCTACCAGTTCAAGGAAGTGCTGGGCGCCACGCTCATCATGGTGCCGATCGTAAACCACGACAACAATCAGCATGCCGAGAACGAGAACCTGCGGATCAAAAACCTGTGGGACGGGATCGCGCTCTACGCGGGACTGCTGGCCTATCTCGGACCGATGTGGGGGCAGGTTCCTTAGGTCACGCACTCCCTCCCTTTGGGTGCCCGGGCCAAGCGGCCCGGGCGATTCCACCCTCCATCCGATAGAAGCCGAGGTCCTTGCCGGTGCGCAGCTTGCTGATGTAGGCGATTTGTCCGGTGTGCATCCCGAAGTGCTCGACTACGTGATAGATCGCCTCGAGGACCGTCACTTCGCGCCCCTGGATGGTGCGCGGCTCGGCCAGGGCAGCACGGCTGATGCGTGCGAGGGCCGCGTCGGCGTCATGAACCGCCCCGGACAGGGTGGTCAGCAGCTCGTCCTTGAGGAGCCCATCGCGCCGGGCAAACTCCCCGGCGCGTTCCCGGCGGTCGGGCGCACCTCCCACCCCGCTGACGATCCACTGCCGGATGTTCCCCGCCAGATGCAACATCAGATTGGCGATGCTGTTGGAGGCGTCGTTCGGACGCCACCAGAGGTCCGGCTCGGCCAGCGGTTCCACCGCCGCGCGGATCTTCGGCAGATAGTGTGCGGTCAGGAACTCGCGCGATTGGGCAAGAAAGGCGGCGCCGAGATCCATCACAGAGGTCTCCTGAAAAGCCCTTGATTCCAAACCCCAACCAATCTGGAGGGCACAATGGCTGACGAGCAAGCGACGCTCGGGCGCAAACACGTGCCCCCTTTCGCTTCGTGGACCTCTACCGAGCGATGCATCAGGGCGCCCGGCCGCAGATCGCCGCGACCAGCATCCCCACCGCGATCTCTTCCGCCGCCTTTTCCGTCACCGGGGGCCCCCCGGGGGTCCATTCGCGGTGCACCGCCATCCAGGTCAGAGACTCCACCACGAGGTGGGCCGCGGCAATACTCTCTCTCGGCGTTTCGAGTATTCCCTCGTCTCTGCGCCGCCTCAGATAGTCCGCCACCCGATGGATGCCGCCTCGCCAGAACCGCCGGTAAAAGATCTGCGCCACCTCCGGCCAGTCCCCGGCGGACCGCTGGATGAGCTCGATGGCCCGGCGGTATCGGTTGAGCCACCGATACAGCTCGAGAACGATGCCTCGCACTTCGGTGGTGATGTCCGCCGAAGATGAGGATTCGGCTGCCAGCCAGAGCTGCGGGAAGTGGGCGACATTCTGCAGGCAACGCCAGACCGCGTCCGCCACCGCCCCCGGCGCGGGGGCCGGATGAGGCAGGGTAATGGACCACACCGTGGGGTCCTCGAGGGCACGACGCAGGGCCAGATCGTACAATGCTTCCTTGCCGGCCGCGTAGAGGTAGATCGTTCCGGGGCCCACCTTGGCGCGCTGGGCGATCTGAGCGATCTTGGCCGGGGCGTAGCCGTGCAGGATAAAGGTTTCTGTCGCCGCGTCGGCGATTTTGTCGATACGGTCGTGGGGTCTGATTCGAGGCATAATACAATAATAACTGAATCGGATATTCATTAATAGATGAGCTAGCGAACTGGGGAGCTGGCGGGCGAAGGAGCTCCCTAGCTCCCTGCTCACAAGCAACCCTTTCTGGCGCGAGGCTGTCCCATGGCACAGAATAGGGTCGACCCCTTTGAGTCCGGAGCCGGGTGGAACAACGAGATCTCGTCACCCGCGCCCTGGCGGGTGACCCGGGTGCCGAGCGCGAATTGTACGACGCGCACGTGGATCGAGTGTACCGGCTCGCCTACCGCATGGTGGGCGACAGCGAACTCGCCGCCGATTACACCCAGGACACCTTCATCCGGACTTTCGAGCGCCTCGCCACCTTCCGCGGCGAATCCGCGCTCTCCACCTGGATCACCGCGATCGCGATCTCGGTGGTCTACAATGGGCAGCGGAAGGTGCGCCGGCTCAGGACCCGGGAAGTCGAGCTGGAGCACGCCGAACCGGTGGCAGCCACGATCCGTCGCGCGGACCCGGACTTGAAGGCCCGGCTCAACCAGGCGATCGGCGAGCTGCCCGAGGGATACCGGACGGTGTTCCTGATGCACGATGTGGAGGGTTTCACCCACGAGCAGATCGGCTCGGCCCTGGGGATCCAGGAGGGCACTTCCAAGGCGCAGCTGAGCCGGGCCCGGGCCAAGCTTCGCACCGAACTCGCAGCCTTTGCAGGAGACGTGGCGTCATGATGGATGAACGGGAAGATCGATTCGACGAGATGCTGCGCGATGCCGCTCGGGACTACAACGCCCCGCCGGCCACGCCCAAGGCGGAGATGTGGGAGCGGATACAGGCGGTCAGGCGGTCAGGCGGTCAGGGGGACAGTGTCCTGCCATTCCGCCCCACCGTCCGACTGTCCGCCCGTCCGACCGTCCGCCTTGCTATGGCCATCGCCGCCATTCTGCTGCTGGGTGTCGCGATCGGCCGCTTCACTGTGCCCGACAGCACTTCCAACTCCGCGACGCCCGCCGTTGGCCCGATTGCCGGTGTGGCGCCCGAGACGCGAGAGCGCCCCAACGTCGCCACGCAGGTCGCCACGTCGAACCACCTGAGCCAGGTCGAGACCTTTCTGACCGAGTTCGGGACCTCGCCGACCACTCCCGATTTCTCCGACCAGGCGAAGGACCTCCTCGGCACCACCCGCATGCTGCTCGACTCCAAGCGGGTGGTCGACGCCCGGACGCGCACCCTGCTCGAAGACCTGGAGCTGATCCTGGCCCAGATCGCCACGCTGAATCCCAAGGACCGTCGCGAGGATCTCAGCTTCATTGCCGACGGTCTCGCCCAGAATCAACTGCGGACCCGCTTGCGGAATGCGATTCCCGCGGGCCCGGCCATTCGCCTGTGAGGAGCTCCACCATGTCGATCGCTCGTTCGCTGCTCGTTGCCCTCGTGCTCGTGCCGGCCGGCGCCCTTGCCGCCCAGCGCGCCCGCACACCCGTCGTGGTCCGGGTACCCGATCTGAGCTGGATCGGTCCGGTGGTCGCGGACGCACAGGCCCGCGCAACCACCGCACTTACCGCAGCGGGCCCCGCCATGGCGCACCTCGGACCTGCCCTCGCGCTGGCCCGGGCCGGCATGGCTCAAGCGCACGCGGCGCTGGCGCGCACCGACCTTCGC
>Ga0184629_10001369_pt1 | contig 9957 bp, 12 predicted proteins | sample PLM4_32_b1_FD_133158 | JGI IMG/M metagenome (GOLD analysis project Ga0184629, IMG submission 133158) | Groundwater sediment microbial communities from an aquifer in East River, Colorado, USA - PLM4_32_b1 | ecosystem: Environmental > Terrestrial > Soil > Riparian zone | place: USA: East River...
AGATCGGCGTTGTCCACCTTGTCGGCGTGCTGCGCGGAGATGAGGACCTTCGCGATGCCGACCGGCCGGTCGCCTTCGTACACCACGCTCACCTGCGTCTTGCCGTCGGGGCGCAGCCACGGCAGCTCGCCGCGCTTGCGCACCGCGGCCAGCTCTTCGGCCAGGCGGTGCGCCAGCATGATCGGCAGCGGCATGAGCGATTCCGTCTCGTTCGAGGCGTAGCCGAACATCATCCCCTGGTCGCCCGCCCCGCCCGTATCCACGCCCATCGCGATGTCGGTGGACTGGCGGTCGATGGTGGTCAGCACCGCGCACGTCTGGGCGTCGAACCCGAAGTTCGCGTCGGTATAGCCGATCGACTGAATCGTGCCGCGCACGATGTCGGGGATGTGGACGTAGCAGCTCGTCGTGATCTCACCCGCGACCACGGCCATGCCGGTGGTCACCAGCGTCTCACAGGCGACGCGAGCGGCGGGGTCGGTCGTGAGAATGGCGTCGAGGACCGCGTCGGAGATCTGATCGGCGATCTTGTCCGGGTGGCCTTCGGTGACGGATTCGGATGTAAATACGTGTCGCGTGGAGGGCATCGGAACCTTGAGGAAGCCTGGAAGAGGTCAAGTGTAGCCGGGCCCAGACCGTCGGGCAACCGGGCGGCGCAATATCAGAGCAGCGACGGGTCTACGCCACAGGCGGCGACGCCCGCGCGCAGGATCTCCAGCACGTCGGCGTCGGTGCGGGCGGCGAGGGCGGCGGTCGCCGTCGCCGCCGCCTGCTGGCGGCTGAGCTGGCGCACCAGCCAGCGGATGCGCGGCAACGCCGGGGGCGCCACCGACAGGGTCTCGTATCCCAAGCCGATCAGGAGGAAAGCGGACAGCGGCTCGGACGCCATTTCCCCACACACGCTGGCGGGCTTGTGCGCGGCACAGGCCGCATCGGCGATCTGCTTCAGCAGGCGCAGCACGCTCGGGTCCAGCGGCGTGAAGCGGTCGGCCAGGCGGGCGTTGCCGCGATCCACCACCAGGGTGTATTGCGTCAGGTCGTTCGTGCCCACGCTCAGGAAATCGCTTTCGGCGGCGAAGCGATCGGCCAGTACCGCCGCGGCCGGCGTCTCCATCATCACGCCCACCGGGACCGACGCCGCGGCGCGCACGCCTTCGCGCGCCAGCCGCTGGCCCTCCTCCAGGACGATCTCGCGGGTGCGCTGCACTTCGGCGAGCCGCGTCACGAGCGGGATCATCAAGTGGATCTGCGCGTCGGCCGCGGCGCGCAGCACCGCGCGGATCTGGCCGCGAAACAGCTCCGGGTGGTCGAGGCAGACGCGGATCGCGCGCCAGCCGAGGAACGGATTCGCCTCGTACGGCGCCTGGAATGCGGCGGGGAACTTGTCGCCCCCGAGATCGTAGCTGCGGATCACGACCGGATGACCCGGGAATGCCGTGCCCGCCCGCGCGAAGTAGCGGGCCTGCTCGTCTTCGGTGGGCAGCGCCGCGTGGCCGGTGATGAAGAACTCGGTCCGCAGCAGGCCGACGCCCTCCGCGCCGTGCGCGCGCGCCGCGTCGATCTCCTCGGGCAGGTCCACGTTGCCGCGCAGCGCCACCCGCAGGCCGTCGGTCGTGACGGCGGGGAGACTCACCCCCCGTTCCAGCTCCACTCCCCGCTCGTGCTCGCGGACGCCGCGCGCCGTCGCATCGGCGATCTCGGCCGGCGTGGGATCGAGCAGCACGGTGCCGCGCGTGCCGTCGAGCAGCAGCCTCGTCCCGGTCTCGATCCGGCCCAGCGCACCCTGGATCCCCATCACCGCCGGCATCCCCATCGAGTGGGCGAGGATCGCCGCGTGCGAGGTCCGCGTTCCTTCCTCGCTCGCGATCGCGATCACCTGGGAGCGATCGAGCTGCACCGTGAGTCCCGGGAAGACCTCGCGCGCCACCACGATGGACGGTTGGGTGAGCCCTTCCAGGTCCTCGTCTTCCAGATGCATCAAGTGCCGGACGACGCGGATCATCACGCCGTTCAAGTCGGCGATGCGGTCCTTGAGGCGCGCGCTGCCGACGCTCATCCAGGCGTCGCGCTGCTCCAGCGCCTTGAACTCGAACGCCTTTTCGGCCGTGAGATGGTTTTCGCGGATCAGGTCCTCGATCGCGCCGAGGAAGTCCGCGTCCTCGAGCATGAGCATCTGCGCGTCGAAGATGCGCGCTTCGTCGGGGCCGGCGCGGAGCGCCGCCCGCTCCTTGAGCTCGCCCACGTGCCGTTGCACGTCGCGCACGGCGGCGCGCAGTCGCCGCACCTCCCGCTCCACCTGGGAGCGCGGCACCACCCGGTGCGGGACGTCCGGCAGCGCCGACGCCACCACCACCGCCGGGCCGATCGCGATCCCGGGCGAGACGCCGACGCCGCGCAGCAGCCGGTCGCTCACGCGCGCGCCGCTCCGTCCGGCTCGTCGTCCTCGATGTCTTCCAAATCGGCGTCGGAGCCGGTCAGGTGCATCTCGTTGAACCCGGCCGCCACCAGCGCCAGCAGCGCCTCCATCGCGCCCTCGGCGTCCTCGCCGTCGGCGCGGATGCCCATGGACGACCCGCGCTCGGCGGCCAGCATCATGACGCCCATGATGCTCTTGCCGTTGACGCTCAGCCCGTCCTTGCTCACCTGGATCGCGCTCTTGAACCGGGCCGCCGTCTTCACGAACTCCGCCGCGGGACGCGCGTGCATCCCGAGGGGGTTCACGATCTGCGCCTGCCGCTCGATCAGCGCCATACCCACCCCCCGGCGATGCCCAGCGCCACCGCCACGAGACCGAGCCACAGCGACTTGATGCGCCCCGGCCGCCAGCGCAGCAATGCCACCCCGAGCGCCGCCGCGAGCGCGCAGCCCACGGCGGGGACGAGCGGGAACGGCCGCACCAGCCAGCGCGCCGCGAGCGGCAGGCAGAACCCGGCGACCAGCGCCATCGCCGGGAGGACGAGTCCCGGCCCGCTCTGCAGCACCGGGCTGCGCAGCGCGCCGACGACGCCCGCGCCCGCCGCCCACCCGGCGCGCAGCGCCCACCAGCGCAGCGCCACATGCCCGACGTTGTAGATCAACAGAAACCCGGCGACCGCCCCCCATCCCGCGCCGAGCGCGATCGCGGCGATCGCCGCGGCCGACAGGAGCGGCAGCCACCCCGCCCACACCAGCCGGTCGCCCAAGGCGCCCAGCGGCCCGCACAGCGCGGTACGCAGCCGCTCGACCTGCTCGGGCGGCGCGCCATCGTACTCCGCGCGCGCCGCCGCACCGACGGCCAGCCCGCAGAGATACGGGTGCGCGTTGAAGAAGTGGGCGCCGCGCGCAACGGCCGCCCGGTAGGCGGCCCCGTCACCGCTCGGGCCCTTCAGTCCGCGCAGCAGCGGCTCCTCGGCCACCCCCATCCCGACGCCGATCAGGCGGTCGTAATTCCACGACGCCTGCACCGTGAAGAGGCGCAGGAACACGGCCGCAAGGGGCGGCGCCGCCGGTGGCGTCACGCGATCCACAGCACCGCCACTCCACCGGCCAGGCCGGCGGCGAACCAGCGGAGTCCCGAGCCCCGCCCCACGATCCGCAGCAACCCCGAGACACCCGCCGCCAGGGCGGCGCCGCCGGCGAGCGCCGCCGTGAGTGTGAGGACGCGCGGCGGCAGTCCGCCGGCGCCGGCGCGCAGAAGCAGCCAACCGGCCACGAGACCGAGCCCCGTCACGATGGCCGCGCGTGCCAGGTCCCGGGCCAACCCCGCCGCGTGGAGACGGGCCAGCACCCGCACGTCGCCCGACTCGAGCGCCGCGGCCGAGCAGCGCACGGCGCGCGCGTTGGCCTAGCGCAGCCAGTGCAGCGAGCCGCCCGCGAGCAGCCCCACGAGCAGCCCGAGTCCCGCCCCGATCCCCCAGGCCGTGGCCCCGCCGAGCGCGTGCGCGGCCGCCACGGCGCCGACCGTAGCCGGGCCGTACTCGGGATAGCGCACCGCTCCGACCGGCAGGATGTCGAACTGGAACAGCTCGAACACCACGCCGAGCCGCAGCCCCGTCTCCGGGTCGCCCACGAGCAGCCCCGCGATGGTGCCGGCCACGAGCGGCCGCGCGATCATCATCTGCGGCACACTCACGAGATCGAGTCCCACGAGCGAACCCCAGGCGAGCAGCAACGCCAGCGTCCCGGCGCTCACAGGAACTCACCGATCGGGACGGCGCGAGCGGTGGGCACGTCCTGGGCCGAGACCAGGACGCCGTTCGACGCCAGGTGGCGCAGCTTTGCCGCCTCGTCGTCGGTGAGATAGACGTAGCGCAGCCGCTCGCTGCGGCCGGCGCGATGGTGCACGCCGCCGATGTTGACCTGGCGGATGCGGCCGCCCGATCCCGCGACGAGCGCCGTCATCGTGTCGATGTCGCCCGCCAGCAGGATCCCCGTGCGGTCGTCGGCTTGCCACTCGGACAGACGGCGCTCCGCTTCGGCGAGCGAGGCGAACACGACCTCCATGTTCGGCGGGACGCCCATGCGATAGAGGTCCTGCTCCCATTCGCTGCCGCGCACCTCGTCGTCCACCAGCACGATGAACGCCGCATTCAGCGGCTGCCCCCATCCCACCACCACCTGGCCGTGAATCAGCCGATCGTCGAGGCGCACGAGAGCGAGGCTCATGCCGCGGGGCTGCGGATGGCCCGCCCGCCGGCCTCGACGGCGCGGCGCGCCGCTTCAGCGGGAGACACGTCGCGGTGGAACACGAAATCGAGCAGCATCGCGAGATTCACGCCGGTGACGACGGCGATGTCGGCGTGGCCGTGCGCCAGCCGGATGGCGCTGGTCAGGCAGGAGCCGCCCGGAAGATCCACGAAGAGCACCGCCGGGACGCCGCCGATCGCCGCCTCGATGCGGGCGGCCAGCGCCTTGGGATCGCACCCCTCGTTGCTCACGGGGATGAGGACGTCGTCCACGCCGCTGATCGCGCGCACCGCCACCACCAACGCCGCGGCCAGCTCGGCGTGCGACACGACCACCCCGTGCAGCGGCTCACTCATAGTCTTCCTCCAGGTACTCCCGCACCGACGCCTTCTCCTGCAGCTGGCGAATCAGCCGATCGTTGAAGTTCTTGGCGGCGTCCACGCCGCTGTAGCGCAGCAGGTGGTTCATCGCCACGATCTCGCAGATCACGGTGAGGTTCTTGCCCGGGTTGAGCGGCACGGTCACGAGCGGGATGACGACGTCCAGGATCGTGGTCTGCATCATGTCGAGCCCGGTGCGGTCGTACTCGCGCGCCGCGTCCCAGTCCTCGAGCTGCACCACCACCTCGATGCGCTTCTGCTGGCGCGCCGCCCGGATGCCGAAGAGGTGCTTGATGTTGATCAGCCCGATGCCACGGATTTCCATGTGATGGCCGGCCATCTCGTGGCCGCGACCGATCAGGATGTCCACGCCGCGCCGCGTTACCTGCACGACGTCGTCGGCCACCAGCCGGTGGCCACGCTCCACCAGGTCGAGCACGCACTCGCTCTTGCCGATGCCCGAGCGTCCCAGGAACAGCAGGCCCACCCCGTACACGTCGGCGAGCGAGCCGTGCAGCGTTTCGGCGGGCGCAAACACGTCGTCCAGGTACGGCTTCAGGCGACGGTAGAATTCGGCCGTCTTGAGCGAGGTGCGGATCACCGCGACCTGCTTGTCGGCGGCCAGCGCGAGCAGCTCCGCCGGCGGCTCCTGTGCCTTCGTGATGATGATGCAGGGCAGATCGAAGGCGAAGAGCTGCTCCAGCGAGTGACGCCGGGCCGCGGGGGCGAGCGAGGCGAGGTAGCTGATCTCGGTCTCGCCCAGGATGTGCAGGCGGTCGCCCACGAAGCGCGCGGTGTAGCCGGCGAGCACGAGCCCGGGGCTCGACGCCTCGGGCGAGGGGATCTCGCGATCGAGTCCCTGCTCGCCCGTGAGCGACTCGAGCTCGAGCGCGCCCTTGCGCGCCAGCAGATCGCGGATGCGCGGGCGGTGGCTCACTCGACCTCGCGCGTCACGGAGCGCCGCCGCGCCGGCCGCGCGCGCTTGGCGGGAGACTTGTCGAGCTGGCGGCGCACGCGCGCCGCCGCCCGATCCAGGGCCGAGCGGTGGTCGTCGCCGTCGGCGCGGCCGATGAGCACCACGCCGCGCACGGTGTGCAGTCGCAGCTCCACCGTGGCGATCCCATGGTCGTCGCCGAAGATCACGCGGCCGTCATGCGGCCGCGCCGCGACTTTCGCGAGCCGTGCCACGAGGTCCCGCGCGCGCCGGCGCAGGTCCGGAGCGATGTCGCAGTGGCGGGCGGTGACGGTGATGCGCATGCGTTCACCTCCGTGGGGCGATGAGCCGCTCGAGATGAGCGGCCGTTCGCTCGGCCGCCAGGTCCCAGGTGAGCGGGAGAACGAAGGTCCGCGCGGCGGTGCCGAGCTTCGCGACCTGCGCCGGGTCACGGGCCAGGAGCGCCATCCGATGGGCCAGCACGCTCGCATCGCCGTGCGGCACGAGGAACCCGGTCTCGCCGTGACGCACCGTCTCGCGCAACCCGGGACTGTCGGAGGCGAGCGCCGGCGTGCCGCACGCGGCCGCCTCGACGATGGAGATGCCCCAGCCTTCCTTGGGGCTCGGCAGCACCACCGCCCACGCCGCGCGCAGCAGGCGGCGCTTCTCCTCCTCGGACACGAAGCCGAGGAACCGCACCGCCTCCCCGAGGCCCAGCCGCCGGGCGAGCGCCTCGAGCCGCCCGCGATCGTCGCCCGACCCGGCGATCTCGAGCACCACATCGGCCCCGCCCCCGCGGGCCAACGCGAGCGCCCGCAACGCGATATCCACTCCTTTATAACGCTTCAGGCGGCCGACGTACAGGAACGTGGGCCGCGCGGCACGCGGCACGTGCGGGTCGGGGCAATACCACGCCGCGTCGATCCCCGGGTAGATGACCTCGATGCGCTCGACGGGGATGCCACGCGCCACCAGGTCGTCCCGCGTGCTGTTGCTGATGACGTGAAACGCCGCACGCGCGTAGCCGCGGGGGATCACCCGCTCCGCCGCCCATACGACCGCGGCCACCGGCACGCTCGCCTCGACGAACGCCGTCGTCCCGAACAGGTGCGGCACGATCGCGCAGAACGGCAGCGCGGTGAGCGACGACAGGTAGAGCGGCAGCTTGTTGATGTCTTCCACCACGACGTCGTAGCCCGCGGAGCCGCGCAGCGCCGCCCGCACCGCGGGGCGCGCCCGCAGCGCGAAGCTCCAGCGCCCGCCGACGCGCCGCACCCGGATGCCGTCCAGCTCCGCCCGATGCGCCGCGCCGTGCCAGCCGCTCGCGATCAGGTCCACCGCATGGCCCCGGCGCACCAACCGGCCGAAGATCTCGTGCAGATGCGTCTCGGCGCCGCCGGCGTGCGGATTCTCGCGATCGTTCCAGTTGACCAGCAGAATCCTCACAACCGGCCCAGCTCCCGCGCCACGCCATCGAGCACGCCGTTCACGAATCCGGGAGAGCGCCCGCCGCCGAACCAGTGCGCCAGCCGCACCGCCTCGTCCAGCACCACGCGCGACGGCGTGGTCCCCTCGTCCAGCTCGGCCATCGCCAGCCGCAGGATGTTGCGCTCGATCACCCCGACCCGCTCCAGCCGCCAGTGCTCGGAGGCGCGCGACAGCCGCGCGTCGTACTCCGCCTGGCCCGCCACCGCGCGCGCGGCCAGCTCCGCGCCGCGGTCGTAGCCTTCGGGGATCGTGCCGTAGCTCTTCGCGAGCCGGGTGACCACCGTGTCGATCGACGGGTGCCCCGAGAGGTCCCACGCGTACAACAGCTGCAGGGCGCGGGCGCGCGCCTTCGTCTCAGGGCGTACCATGGCGCAGCCGGTCCAGGGTCTCGGCGGTCTCGAGCGCGGCCCGCGCGGCCTCGATCCCCTTGTTCCCGGCGGCGCCCCCGGCGCGCGCCAGCGCCTGCGCCTGATCCTCAGTCGTCAGCACGCCGAACCCCACGGCGATACGATGGTCGCGCGCGACGTCCGCCAGCCCGCGCGCCGCTTCCCCGGCCACGTACTCGAAGTGCGCCGTCTCGCCGCGGATCACGCAGCCCAGCGCCACGATGGCGCGGTAGCGGCCCGACGCCGCCGCCTGCTCGGCCGCGACCGGCAGCTCGAAGGCGCCCGGCAGCCACACCACATCGACGTGCGAGTCGAGGATGCCGCCCGCCGCGAGCGCCTCGCGCGCGCCGTCGAGCAGGCGGCGGGTGACGATCTCGTTGTAGCGGCTGACGAGGACCGCGATCCGAGGCGGGGGGGAGGACTCCGCCACGGGCCTAGTGGGTGAGCAGGTGGCCGAGCTTGTCGCGCTTGACGTCCAGATAGGCGCGGTTCTCGTCGGACGGCGACGGGACGATCGGCACGCGCTCCACGATCTCCAGCCCGTACCCCTCGAGCCCCACGAGCTTCTTGGGGTTATTGGTGAGCACGCGGATCGAGGAGAGCCCGAGGTCGAGCAGAATCTGCGCCCCGATGCCGTAATTGCGCAGGTCGGGCTTGAAGCCGAGCTGCAGATTGGCGGTGACCGTATCGGCTCCCGCGTCCTGCAGCTCGTACGCCTTCAGCTTGTTGAGCAGGCCGATGCCCCGCCCTTCCTGGTCCAGGTACACCACGACGCCGCGCCCTTCGGCCGCGATGGTGCGCATCGCGCTCTGCAGCTGCCAGCCGCAATCGCAGCGCCCTGAGCCGAACACGTCGCCCGTGAGACACTTGGAGTGCATCCGCACCAGCACGCTCCTCTGGTCGCGCACGTCGCCGTACACCAGCGCCACGTGCTCGGCCGCGTCCACGTCGTTCGCGTAGCCGATCACGCGGAACTCGCCGTAGGGCGTCGGCAGTCGGGCCGAGGCGACCGCGTGCACCAACCGCTCGTGCGCCAGCCGGTACGCCACCAGCTGGGCGATGGTGACGAAGGTGAGCTTGTGCTCGGCCGCGAAGCGCTCGAGCTGCGGCCGCCGCGCCATGGTGCCGTCGGGGTTCAGGATCTCGCAGATCACCCCCGCGGGATAGAGCCCGGCGAGGCGGGCGAGATCCACGCTCGCTTCGGTCTGCCCCACGCGCTGCAGCACCCCGCCGGGGCGCGCGCGCAGCGGGAACACGTGACCGGGCCGGCGCAAATCCAGCGGCACCGTCGCGGGATCGATCGCCACGCGGATCGTGGCCGCGCGGTCCGCCGCCGAGATCCCCGTGGTGACGCCGAACCGCGCCGCGGCGTCCACACTCACCGTGAACGCGGTCTCGTGCGCCTCGGTGTTCTGCTCCGCCATCTGGGGAAGACCGAGCGCCTGGCAGCGCTCGGGCAACAGCGGCATACAGATGAGCCCGCGCGCGTGCAGCGCCATGAAATTGATCATCTCCGGCGTGACCTTCTCGGCCGCGCCGACCAGATCGCCCTCGTTCTCGCGCGCCTCGTCATCGGCCACGATGACGAGCTTCCCCGCGCGAATGTCGGCGATCGCCTGCTCTATCATTCCGAACGGCATAGCTGCCTCACGTACTTGGCGATCATGTCCCCTTCCACGTGCACCTTCGCCTCCGGCGCCAGCTCGCCGAGCGTCGTCTGGTCCCGCGTGAAGGGGATCAGCGACACCTCCACGAGCCACGGTCCCGGCAGCCCCATCACCGTGAGGCTCACGCCATCCACGGTGATCGACCCCTGCGGGATACACACCGCGCGCACCCCGTCGGGCACCCGGAGCCCCACCACCACCGCCGCGCCGCGCGGCGTCACGTGATCCACCGTGGCCACGCCGTCCACGTGCCCCTGCACGAGGTGCCCGCCCAACCGGTCGGCCGCGCGCACCGCGCGCTCCAGATTCACCTTGCGCCCGACCTGATACTCCCCGAACAGCGTGCGGTCGAGCGTCGTGTCCACCGCCCGTACCGTGAACCCACCGCGCACCACCTTCTCCACGGTGAGACAGGCTCCACTGACCGCGATGCTCTC
>Ga0184629_10001370_pt1 | contig 9949 bp, 11 predicted proteins | sample PLM4_32_b1_FD_133158 | JGI IMG/M metagenome (GOLD analysis project Ga0184629, IMG submission 133158) | Groundwater sediment microbial communities from an aquifer in East River, Colorado, USA - PLM4_32_b1 | ecosystem: Environmental > Terrestrial > Soil > Riparian zone | place: USA: East River...
AGAGCGGCAGCTTCTTGGCGTGCACGCGCAGAATGGCTTCGCGGCCCTTCACGTCGGGGGCGTCCACCACCACCTGGCGGTCGAAGCGTCCCGGTCTGAGCAGCGCCGGGTCGAGCACGTCCGGCCTATCGGTGGCGGCCGACGGCGTCGATCTCGTCGATGAAGATGATGCACGGGGCGTTCTTCTTGCCCTGCTCGAAGAGGTCGCGCACGCGCGAGGCGCCGACGCCGACGAACATCTCGACGAAGTCCGAGCCCGAGATCGTGAAGAAGGGGACGTTCGCTTCGCCGGCGACCGCGCGCGCGAGCAGCGTCTTGCCCGTGCCGGGGGAGCCGATCAAGAGGACGCCCTTGGGGATCTTGCCGCCGAGCTTCTGGAACTTCTGCGGGTCCTTCAGGAACTCGATGATCTCCTGCAGCTCGACCTTGGCCTCTTCGACGCCGGCGACGTCCTTGAACGTTGCCTTCTTCTGCGTTGGGGTCAGCAGCTTCGCCCGCGACTTGCCGAAGGACATGGCCTTGTTCCCGCCGGCCTGCATCTGCCGCATGATCACGAACCAGATCGCGACGAGCAGGATGAGCGGCCCGTACATCACGAGCACCGAGACGAAGGTCGAGTCCTTCAGGGGCATGATCTCGATCTCGACGCCCTTGGCGCGCAGGTCCTTGACGAGGTCGGGGTAGCTCGGGGCGTAGGTCTTGAAGAGTGGCTCGCGCTTGGCGGCGGAGGGAGCGTACTGGCCGCTGATCTCTTCACCGCGAATCTTCACCTTCTGGACGTGGCCCTGGCCGACCTGGTCGAGGAACTGCGAGAAGCTGACCTCCTCGACGGTCGTGGCCCCGGTCTTGAAAACGTTCCAGGCAAGGATGATCAGCACCAGGATGACCATCCAGAGAAGCAGGTTCTTGATCGTGGCGTTCAAATGGATACTCCTTCCACGGGCCGAACCCGTCTCCCAGTCTAACGGACTCCGGCCGGGAATTATTGCTCCGGGACCACCTCATAGATGTCCGGCAGGTGGGCGTGGAGGCCCTCGTGCTCCATGCCATAGCCGGCGAAGAGGCCCGTTTGCTCGGCGGAAAAGAGGGAAAAATCGACCGTGACACCCGTCGTCCGGTCGAGGGGCTTGTCCACGACGGCGCCCAGGTGCAGGGACGCGGCCCCGTCTCCGCGCAGGTGGTCCATCAGATAGCCCTCGATGACGCCCGTGTGGACGACGTCCTTGAGGAGCAGGACGTGCTTGTCCCGGACGGTGAATCCGCTGGCGAAGTCGATCTGGAGGACTTCGCGAGCGCCCTCCGCCCGCCGCACGTGCATGAACTCGCAGGAGAACGGCCCGCGCAGCTTCCGGGCGAGGTCCGCCATGAAGAAGGCCGAGCCCTTGAGCAGCGACACCACGATGAGCGGGCGCTCCCGCAGGTCCCGGTCGATGGCGCCGGCGACGGCTTCCACGCGTTCGGCGATCTGTCGCGATTCATAGCGCCGCACCAGTCTCACGGACCGACCTCCCGATTCTTGCCCTCTGTCGAGATCCGACCCGGCGAATCGTACACCGGCCCGGGCCCGCGGGGCCGCAGCGACAATTCCCCGCGCCGCCGCTCGAACCGGATGCGCCGGCCCGCCTCGAAGCGGAAGTCGGCGCCGCCGGAAAGAAGCGCGAGAAGCCGCTCGCGCTCGCGCCCGGTCATCGGCGGCTTTCCCGGGCGGGCAAACGGCGCGGCGAGACGGGAGAGCGCGAGCCGCTGCAGCTCCTCGGAGCAGCTTGCGAGCAGCGCCGCATCGATGACGACGCCGTCCGGAGCGATCTTCGCCGCGGGCAGGATTCGCGTTTCGAACTCGGACTCGAGGAGGCCCCGCTCGACGCCGAGCCGAGCGATCTCGAGGGCCATCGCCCGGATCGAATCCTCACCGCCCGGGGACTCCCGCAGCCGGGCGAGCGTGCGCCGCACGCGGTTGCGCGCAAGGCGCAGGTCGCCGTTGGAGGAGTCGCGGCGAAACGACACGCCGCGCTCGGCCAGGAACTGCAGGATCTCCTGGCGCGTTACGGAGAGGATCGGCCGGACGACTCCATCCGCCCGTCTCTCGCGCGGGCCCGCGAGCGCGGCGATGCCCCCCTGCCGATCGCGCGCGAGCACGTGCGACTCGACCGCGTCCTCGTGCTGGTGCGCCGTAGCCACGATCTCGGCGCCCGCCTCCCCGGCCATCTCGGAGAGCGCCTGGTACCGCACGTGCCGGGCCCCGGCCTCGGGCGAGAGCCCGAGCTCGCGAGCCGCGCGCCGGGCGTCGCAGCGCCGGGAGAAAAAGGGGAGCCCGAGCCGCCGGGCATGCTCGGCCACGAACGTCAGGTCCCGGTTCCCCTCCCGCGGCCGCCACCCGTGGTGCACGTGCCCGACCGACAGCCGCCAGCCGGTCTCGCCCGCAGCCTCCATCGCGCCGTACAGCAGCGCCATCGAGTCCGCTCCGCCGGACACGGCGAGGAGCACGACGCTGCCGGAAGGGATGAGCCCCGAGTTGGCGGCCCTCGCGAGCTCGACGGTGATGGAGTCCACGGGGAAATGGTAACCCGGCCCGGTCTCTGGTTTCCGGTTTCCCGTCGGGTCCCCCCGAGCGAAACCAAAGGCAGTGGTATTGTCTGCGCCGAAAACGGAGGAGGCATGACGACTCGACGTGACCTGCTGTTGGCAGCCCTGATCTCGTTCTCGACGGCGTTCGCTCTGGCTCTCCCGGAGAAGACGGGAACGCTCGAAGTAACCTACTACTACCTGCCCGGCTGACCGATCTGCGCGAAGATCAAGCCCGCCGTGAGCGGGTTGGAGCAGGAGTACAAGGGTAGAGCCCGGGGCCAGAACCTCGATGCCACGACCGAGGAGAACAAGAAGATCGTTCAGTCGCTCGGCTTCGAAAACCACGGCCTCGTCATTCGTTCCGCCGACGGCAAGGTCCTCTGGAAGCAGCCCGATCACCAGGTCAAGATGGAGGACGTGCGCCGGGAGCTCGACCGGCTGCTCTCGAAATAGGCAACCGCCGGCCGTTGGCTCGTGTGCCCTTCCGCCGCGACTCGGCGCCGCCGTTGGCCGGGCACGAACGAAGGGCCCGGACGCTTGCGCGGGAGCGCGAGCTGATACGCTTGTGCGAGTGCATCCGTCGGGTCATACGAGCAAGAGACGAGTGGGAGCCGGAGCGGCCTCGACGCTTGTCCTGCTCGCCGCGATGGGCGCCGGTTGCTCCGACTACAAGCAAACGCGCGGCGCGACGAGCTCGATCTGGGACGTGCGGGTGACGACAAACCCGAAGGAGGTCGGCGATTGCCGGCTCATCGAGGGCGTCGATTCGAGGGACTCCGCGAGAGGCTGCGGTCTGACCGTCCAGCCCACGCCCGAGGAGTGCCTGAGGTACCAGGTCAGGCGCGCCGGCGGGGACACGCTTCTCCTGAAAGGCCCGGTCGGGGATGCCTACGACTGCTCGGGGCGGGCCACAAACCCCCAGGAGGCCGGTCGTGCGACGCCGCCGACAACGGCTCCGCCACCGACGTCGACCCCTCAGCCGCCGGCGCCGAAGACGCCGACTCCGCCGTCGGAGCGTTCCGCCGAGCCGCGGCCGGCCAGCAGGGTCCCGATCACTCAGGATCGCGAGTCGGCGAAAGGCTGCGTCTATCTCGGCGACGCGGCCTCGAAGGCCGCGTGCACTGACGAGAAAGGGGAGGCTTCCGGGGACTGCGCCGATCAGGCGCTCAGGGCGGGCGGCGACCTGATCCTCCTGGACGGCGCCCGCGCTCAGATCTTTTCCTGCAAGGCCAAGCCCTGACCGTGTCGGAAGCGGCTGTCGTCCAGGGGCTGACGAATCCTCGAGGCCTCGGCCTCGAAAGGTCCCCGATCCGGGTGCGCGAGGTGTCCGTAACGCTTTCGGCCTGGCGGCTGACGATCGCCTCGGAGCAGGGAGACGGAACGATCACTCTGGTCGAGCTCTCTCCCGAGAACGCCCTTTTCCGCGGGGACGGCGTCTTTCTCGGTTGGTCCCAGGACCGCCTGGCGAGCGTCTACGAGACGCTGGCCCCGAAAGATGAGGCGGCGGCGCCGGAGACGCAGCAGCTCGGGTAGATCGCGTCAGAAACCGGGCGCCGCGTCCTCCAGCGATTGCCGTTCCGCGGGCGTCAGGAATGGAGCGACGGCCGGGTAGTAGACGCCGAGGTTTTCACGCTCGTGCGCGTCGAAGCGCCGCGAGAGATTCTCGACCAGGCCGAGGAGGTCGGCCATCGGGGCGCGGACCTCGATCTGCATTCGGACGTGGCGAGTGAGCTCCCGAAGCTGGACGTACTCGAGAGTGAGCTCGCGCTGCGGGTCGCGCTCGGGAAGACCGGCGCGCCGCAGCGCCGGCAGGAGAGCGCGCTCTTCGGCCGCGGTCCAGCGGCACAGCCAGTCGTGAAAGTCCGCGAGAGCCAGTCGGTACGCAGCATGGTCGCGGCGGTCGAAGGCGCGGTGGAAGTCGTCGAAGCGGCTTCGAAGCGCGCCCTGGGCCTCGTTGAGGAGCGCGAGAGCGTCTCCCACTTCAGAGGCCCGCGACGCCCGGTTCGATCCGCTCGAAGCCCTGCTCGCGGGCCCAGAGGTCCATCGAGAGAGAGACGAGGTCGTCGACTTCCGGGATCGGCCGGGTATCTTCGGACAGATCGATCGACTTGACGTAGCGACGGCACGTCTCGCACGCCTCGATCCGGGCGGCGGGGTGCGCTTCCACCGAGAAGGACGGGAGCCGCTCCGGATTCTGCTCGAGACAGGACGGACAGAGGATGCGCCCGGAGAGCCACTCGCCGCCGCACAGCGCGCAGGCGAGCATGCGCTTCGCCCCCTCCATCAGCGAGCCCTCGCGTCGCGCCGCCACCCATGGTGCGCCGCCGCAGAGAGGGCACGAACCCTGGCGGTGAACGCGGTTGGGTGCCACGCGGACCGATCGCAGGAACTCCACATAGGGCCGGAGAATCGCGCGCGAGAGATAGTCCTCACCCGAAGTCCGGTCACCCTCCCAGTAGACGAGCAGCCGGGCTCGGGCGGTCGAAGGCGGGTCCCGGCGTCGGGACCGCGCATCCTCGGAAAGGGCGGCCGGCCCGGATTCGGCAGCGTAGCGGAGTATGACGGGGACCTGATCGTCGAATCGTTCGGCGTCCTCGGCGAGGTGGCCGGAGAGAGGCCCATCGGCATGAGCGGCTTCGATTGCTGCGGCGACGCGCCCCTGTACGCGGTAGAGCCCGGCGGCGAAGCGGAGCGGCTCCTCGACGGCCGGAGCCGTGCGAAGGAGAACCTCCGCGCGCGCGGCGCGGCGCTCGAATTCAGAGACTACCGCCGAGGCCCTAGTTGCGGTGGGACTCACCGGTCACTTCGCGAAACCAGCGGGGATGATGCAGGCGCGCCCACGCCTTCGTCACCGTTCCGCGCGTCATGGAGCCGAAGGTGCCGGGCTCCGCCGCGGTGCCGAGGTAGATGTGAAAAATGATCAGCATTACGAACAGGATGAATGTGACGTCGTGAGTCAGGTACGCGAGTTCCATGAGCAGTCGCGCAAACGCGCCTGGGAACCACATCAGCAGGCCGGAAAGCAGAAGGCCCAGGGCGGCCAGGCTGACGGCCCAGAACTGCAGCTTCTGCCCCCCGTTGTACTTGCCGACATCCGAATCGTCGGTCTCGTAGCGCATGTACTGCAGGGCGCGGGGCCCCAGCCAGTCTCGTTCGGATGGCTCCAGGTGCATGTCGGAGACCCACTGGAGGAACATACCGACCGAAGCGATGGAGAACGCGATCCCGATCCACGGATGGATCACCCGGCAGACCGAAAGTCCACCGAAGAGCTGCGCCATCCAGCCGAAGATCGGGGTCCAGATCGGCATCCCCGTCAGGAGGCAGGCGAAAAAGGTGACCGCGACCGCCCAGTGAAGCAACCGCGAGGTCCGGTTGTGACGGACGATCTCGTTGCCGACGACCACGTCCTCCCTCGTCTGGGCCGCAATAACAGCGAGATCCACCGGGCGGTGGGGAGCGGCTGCGCTCATCGTGTACCCCCTTTCGTCTCCGCGTCAGGCGGTCGGCAGGTCCGTGTCCTCGGCGTCGGCCCCCGCGACCTGCTTGTGCCCGTACTTGGTGTAGTGGCCGAAGGCGCCGATCACAGCGCCGAAGATCGCGACGACGCCGATCGGCCGCAGGACCGACTTCCAGAACTTGACGAGCAGGGAAACGTGCGGGTCGGCCGGCAGGTCGTACCACTCCGGGTGGTCGCCGTGGGCGAGGACCGTGATCACGCCCGTCCCGCCGACGCCCTGCGGGTTGTAGAGCGCAGCCTCCTTGAAGCCGTTGGCCTTCAATTGCTCGACGCGCAGGTTGCCGAGCACGACCATGTCGTCCTTGGTTCCGAACTGAAGGCATCCGGTCGGGCACGCCTTGATGCACGCGGGCTCCAGGCCCACCGAGGTCCGGTCCACGCAGAGCGTGCACTTGGCCATCTTTCCGGTGGTCGCGTGAAACCGGGGAACGTCGAACGGGCAACCGGTTTCGCAGTACCCGCAGCCGATGCACTGGTCGGGGTTGACGTCCACGATGCCATTGGCGTACTGGACGATCGCGCCGGGCGCCGGGCACGCCGCGAGACAGCCGGGCTCCTCGCAGTGCATGCACTGGTCCTTGCGCATCAACCAGGCGATGCCCCCGTCGAAGTCGCGCTCGCTGAAGCGGATCAGGTTCCAGTACTGGGCGTCGAGGGTCGGAAGCGTCTGGTACGTGCCGGTCTGCTGGGTCGCGACCGTCCCCAGGTCGTTCCATTCCTGGCAGGCGGCTTCGCAGGCCTTGCAACCGATGCAGGTGGTGGTGTCGATGTACTTGGACACGGTCGGGACGGACCGCAGGCCCGTTTTGCTTCCCCAGACCGAGGCGGAGGAGCGGCGGATCTCGAGGTTCTGCATGCTCATGTCCCCCTCCTACGCCTTTTCGACTTTCACGAGGAACGCCTTGTATTCCGGCGTCCACGTGTTGGGGTCCATTGCCGATGGGGTCAGCATGTTCGCGAGCGGGCCCGTGTGGTTGGCGGCGCCGGCGAAACCCCAGTGGATCGGGAACCCGATCTGCCAGGCGGGTTTGCCGTCAATTTTCAGTTCCGGCATCCGTTTGGTGACCATCGCGACGCCCTGGATCTCTCCGCGCGCCGAGAGGACCTTCACCTGAGAGCCGTTGGCGATTCCCTTCTCCTTCGCGAGCCCCTCCGGGATCTCGACGAAGAAGCCTGGCTGCATCTCGTTCAGCCTTCCGTTGTGCTGGTGCTGGGTCCAGTAGTGGAAATGCTCGGTCAGGCGATACGTCGTACAGACGATCGGAAAATCTTCTTTCTTGCCGTAGACGTCCTTGTCGGTGGAGAACCTCTTCGCGACCGGATTCGACGTGACCTTCGGATGAAGCGGGTTGTCGATCGGCGCTTCGATCGCTTCGTAGTGCTCCGGAAAGGGGCCGTCGTTCAAGACGGGGGAGTAGAGCCGGCCGACGCCCTCGGGCAGCATGACGAAGGCGCCGAACTCGCCCGGCTTCGAGTCGGGTTTGATGTCGGGGACGTCGCCCACCCATTTCTCGCCGTTCCAGACGATTCCAGGGCGCTTGGGATCCCAGGCCTTTCCGTCGGCGTCCGCGGAGGCGCGGTTGTACATGACGCGCCGGTTCGCCGGCCAGGAGAAGCCCCAGTTGTGGTACATGCCGAGCCCGGTCGAATCCGCGGTGCTGCGCCGCTGCGCGTTGTTGCCGGCCTCCGTGTAGACGCCCGAGTGGAGCCAGTTGCCGCAGAGCGTCGAGCCGTCGTCCTGGAGCTGGCCGAAACCGTCGAGCTGCTGGCCCGCGGTCTTCAAGACCTTGGTCTTGTCCTTGGGGTCGGGGATGTCGGCCAGGGCCTTGCCGCTCATCTCCTTCAGCACTTCCGCGAGGTCGGGGTTGACGGGGTTCGTGTAGGCCCAGGAGACGTTCGCGATCGGGTCGGGCAGCGTGCCCCCCTCCTTTTTGTAGAGGTCGCGCACGGCCAGGAGCATGCGCGCGAGGATCTCCTGGTCGGCCTTCGCCTGCCCCGGAGGATCGAGCGCCTTCCACTTCCATTGCAACCAGCGAGCGGAGTTGGTGAACGTGCCGTCCTTCTCGGCGAAGTTCGCGGCAGGGAGCAGAAACACTTCCGTTTGAATCTTCGACGGATCGGGCCCACCGTATTCTTTGGGGGCCTTCCAGAACGCGGCGGTCTCGGTTTCGTAGTTCTCGACCATGACCAGCCACTTCAGCTTCGAGAGGGCCGCGACCATCTTCTTGGAGTTCGGCCCCAGTCCCACCGGGTTCATGCCGAAGGAAATGAAACCCTCGGGCCCCGGTTCCTTGCCGCCGGCGCGTGTCGAGCCGCCACGATACATGTCATCGAAGATGTACATCCAGGAGTAGTTCCCGTCGATTTTGGGGAGCCAGTCGTAGCCGAAGTCATTCTCTTTGGTCGCGGCCTTGCCCCAGACAGACTTCAAGAGGGAGACCATGAACTTCGGGTAATTGACCCAGTAGTTCATGGAGGCCCACGGCTGCTTGTTCAAGGTCGTGGGTGTGGCCGTGTCGAGATACTCTTTCAGGCTGGTCTGCGGCCCGGTGGGAGTTTTCAGATAGCCCGGCAGGATCTCTGTGTTGCCGCCGGTGTCGGTGGCGCCCTGGATGTTCGAGTGGCCGCGGAACGCGTTCATGCCGCCGCCGGGCCGTCCCACGTTACCGAGGATGAGCTGGAGCACCGCCCCTGCCCGGATCATCTGGACTCCCGTCGAGTGCTGCGTCCAGCCGAGCGCGTACGTGATGGTCCCGACCCGCTCGGCGTTGCCCGTCGAAGTGACGATTTCGCACACCTTGAGGAACTTGTCCTTCGGCGTTCCGCAGATGCGCTCGACCATCTCCGGCGTGTAGCGGTCTACGTGCTTCTTCAGGAGCTGGAAGACGCAGCGCGGGTTCTCGAGCGTCGGATCGACGCCGTAGGCCGTCGTTTTGGCGTCAGGTTCGTAGCCCCAGTTCGTCTTGTCGTACTCCCCCTTGCTCTCGTCGAAGCCGGAGAAGAGACCGTCGTTGAAGGCGTACTTCTCGCCGATGATGTAGGGCCCGTTGGTGTGAATCTTGACGTAGTCCTCGTGGTAGCGCTTCTTTTCGATCGCGTAGCGGATGATGCCGTTCAAGAACGCGATGTCGGTCCCAGGCCGAATCGGCGCGTAGAGATCCGCGACCGCTGCCGTCCGCGTGAAGCGCGGATCAACCGCGATGAGCTTGGCGCCGCGGGTCTTCTTCGCCTCGAGGAACCATTTGAATCCGACGGGGTGGTTCTCCGCCGGATTGCCGCCCATCGCGAGGATGACGTCGGCGTTCTTGATGTCCACCCAACCATTGGTCATCGCCCCCCGACCGAACGTGGCGGCCAAACTGGCCACCGTGGGGCCGTGTCAAACCCGGGCCTGGGAATCTCGGTACGGCACCCCCAGGGCCGAGATGACTTTCCACTGGAGGAAATTGAACTCGTTGGTGTCGGTGCAGCCGCCGATCATCGCCATGCCGGGGTTGCGGTTGACGGTCTGCCCTTTTGCGTTCTTGGCCACGAAGCACTTGTCGCGGGTCGTCTTGATGTTGCGGGCGATCCCGGCAATCGCTTCGTCCCAGCTGATGTCCTCCCATTTGTTCGAGCCGGGCTTGCGCACTTTCGGCTTCGTCAGCCGGTTGGCATTCGCAATGTCCTCTTTGAGCGTGATCCCCTTGGGGCAGAGACTCCCGCGGCTGATCGGATGATCCGGATCGCCTTCGATGTGGACGACGGAGCCCTTGACGTTCTTCGCCTTGTCCCCGAGGGTGTGGATGATGACGCCGCAGGAAACCGCGCAGTAAGGACAGATACTTCGCGTCTCCGTCGTGCGCGAGATCTTGAACTCGCGCA
>Ga0184629_10001374_pt1 | contig 9923 bp, 9 predicted proteins | sample PLM4_32_b1_FD_133158 | JGI IMG/M metagenome (GOLD analysis project Ga0184629, IMG submission 133158) | Groundwater sediment microbial communities from an aquifer in East River, Colorado, USA - PLM4_32_b1 | ecosystem: Environmental > Terrestrial > Soil > Riparian zone | place: USA: East River...
ATATGCCGAACTATTATTTTAAAGCAACCGGACATTATTATTTTTCGGGAATGTATACTGCTATTTTGCCCATGATTCCGGGTATTTATGCAATTTATCGTCTAACCAAAGAACATAAACTACAATCAAAGTTGGCAAGGCAAAACAGGCAGAGCACAGCAGTCGAAATCGTGGCGCCGTATCCGATCAGATAATTGGAAATTGGTGAAAAAATTTACGGCATTGGCAGATTTGTTTGAATTATATTGCAATGCTAAGGGACACAGGCGACCCAAATTTGTTAAGGACCGACATGCGAAAATTGAAAATAAATCTAATTAGACTCGTTTGACAATTTTATTGGCCATCGAAATCAAACTATGAAAAAACTAATTCTCTTAATTGTCCTTTCGCTTGCTTTTATTGCATGCGGACAAGAAGACCCGAATCAGAAATTTGATGCATTCAAGGAAACCTTTATTACCCAACTTTGGAAGATTTATCCCGACTGGGCAAGTAGTGTTGGCTATCATCATTACGACAGCATCTTAGCAGTTCCAAACAAAGAGTCGAACGATAAAAGGCTGGCATTTGCGGCTGAGAAATTGACGGAACTTTTTTCTTTTGACCTTGATAAACTTTCTGAAAACAACAAGACGGACTATCGCTTGATTGAAAATCAGCTCAACTCCATAAAGTGGTATATTAACGCTGAAAAATCGTTCGAATGGGATCCGTCTGGTTATAATGTTTCAAGGTCTTTTGCCGAAATGTTAACGAACAATTATGACTCCCTCGATACCCGTTTGCATGATTTAGGTTTGAAATTGGTTTTTGTTCCAGCGTATTACGAAGCCGCTAAACAAAATATCACAAATCCGACAAAGGAACATACGGAACTTGCCATCGCACAAAATCTGGGGGGTGTTTCCGTTTTCGAAAATGATTTGAAATCCGCCCTGGAGAATTCACAGCTGCGTGAATCCGAAAAACAGGAAATTACAGTTCGAGCTGGCGAAGCCGTTGTGGCTATCAAAGATTATGTTGCATGGCTGAAGAATCTGGACAATAAAAACCCGAGAAGTTTCCGCCTGGGAAAAGATTTGTACGATAAAAAATTCGAATTTGATATTCAATCAGGATACACAGTCGACCAGATTTACGAAAAGGCAATTGCCCGGAAAATATACTTGCATAAGAAGATGGCAGCGTTTGCCAATCAGTTGTGGCCAAAATATTTTGGGTCAGCAATGAAGCCTGCTGATACTTTAGTCATGATTAAACAAGTCATCGATAAGGTTTCTTTAAAACACGTTCATCCAGACTCCTTCCAAATCGCTATTGAAAGACAAATACCTGAGTTAGCAAAGTTTGTAAAGGAAAAGGACCTGCTCTATATGGATCCATCAAAACCTTTGGTTGTCAGAAAAGAACCCGATTACATGGCTGGCGTTGCCGGTGCTTCTATCACTGCTCCGGGCCCTTACGACAAGAGTGGAAATACCTATTACAATGTCGGCAGCCTTTCCGGTTGGGATAAAGAACGCGCAGAAAGTTTTCTGCGCGAATACAATTATTATATACTTCAACTCCTGAATGTCCATGAAGCAATTCCAGGGCATTACGCGCAACTGGTTTACAGCAATCAATCACCCAGTATTGTCAAGTCTATTTTGTACAATGGCGCGATGGTTGAAGGATGGGCGGTTTATGCCGAACTGATGATGCTTGAAAACGGATACGGAAACAATGAACCTGAAATGTGGCTCATGTATTACAAGTGGAATTTACGCGCAGTGTGCAATACCATTCTGGACATTGGTGTTCACACGAAGGAAATGAGTGAAGAAAGTGCCTTGAGCTTGTTGATAAAGGAAGCCTTTCAACAAGACGCGGAAGCCCAGGGCAAATGGAGACGTGTTTCGCTTACTTCCGTCCAATTGTGTTCATACTTTACTGGATTTACTGAAATTTATGATGTACGAGAAATGTTAAAAATGAAACAAGGTGATAAGTTCAGACTGAAGACTTTTCATGAGAAATTCTTAGGTTATGGCAGTGCACCTGTAAAATATATAAGAGACATGATGCTGTTGGTCGCGGACAAAGAAGATAATGAATAACGATTCTTGAAAAGCAACATAAGCAATAATCGTGATTTGACATTGGGTTCTCCCCGCGGAGATTCATGAGCACGCACCAACACAAACCCTGTCACGGGAAAAGAACTTGACCAGTTACAAATAAAATTGTCAATGAGCATTCACGAAACGGCAGCAAATAAGCATGCTGTCGTTAGGCCTCATTCAAACATGTAACGAGATGCTAATGGCCAACTCCAAAGAAATTAATTCGGTGTTTCGACTCTGGCGACACTTACCCGTCATGATACGAGCCATTCTTACCGGCAGCCTGGCAGCTGCCGCGGGCACTGTACCATGGGCAATACTCGTGTCAGCAAATACCAGGTATTGGTCCAACGTGCCGTGGGCAGTGCTTCCAACTGCTTTGTATCTGTGGCTCTATTGGCGGTATGTTCGGGGAGAAGGATGGCCCAAATCAACGGCGCAGTTCCGACGTACAAGTTGCCGGGCCAACCATCTTCCGGGAGACGTTTGGGGTGCAGCACTCCTGGCCGGAGTTTTAGGGCTGGTATCGATCGTACTCCTTCAGGGCGTCATGATCCGTCTCGTCACACTCCCTCAACAGGAGCATCCTGACCTCTCACAGTTTCCGTTCGTTACGGTGTTGTTATGGATACTCATGAGTGCCATCGTTGCTGGCGTTGCAGAAGAAACGTCGTTTCGCGGTTACATGCAGAAACCCATTGAGCGGCGGCATGGCCCGGTGATTGCAATCTTGGTAACGGGCAGTCTGTTTGGATTCGCTCATTTCAGTCACCCGGAAGTCACGTTGATCCTGTTGCCCTACTATCTTGCCGTTGCCGCCGTTTATGGCGCGCTCGCCTATTTTACCAATTCCATATTCCCGAGCATGGTTCTCCATGCAGGCGGGAACGTTTTGGGTAGCATGGATCTTTTCGCGCGGGGTCGTTCAGAGTGGCAGGCGTCTTCTACTGCCAGTCCACTAATCTGGGAAACAGGACCTGATAAGGAATTCTGGCTATCGGTCGTGGCCCTCGTGATCGTCGGAACTATAACTGTTTGGGCATACGCCGTGCTTAGAAAAGCTGCCCGAACGGTAAATGAGTCCGCTAAATCAATTTGAGAACCGGTACAATTCAACTAGCGTAGAGCGAATGCTAACAATTGCCAACATGCTGGCATACCTTGATATCTCTCACGTCCTTGGGGTTAAAGGGACACAAGCGCTGTGCATAAAGATAGGGGCGGAACAGTTCTTTGCAGGCTATAGGTCGGACGTTGATTGAACTCTTAAAGTTCTCTAAAGGTAGTACCTGCAGCGAGTACTAAAAATCCAATCAATAGTAGTATGTAATTGTATTCAGTCAGAATTTGAACCTGTGCGTAGTGGCCAATAATTCCCAGGATACCACAAGCCATGCCGATGATCCATGTAATTTTTTTGGGTGTTGAAGGTGTTGTCATAATAGTTATTTATGGTTTGGAGGTTCGTTACTTGTTCGATGAATAGTGAGGGAACCTAAAGGTGGACCTATTTTCTTGTAGGAGCAAATTTATAAATCGCATACCTCGCGTATCAGAAATGCAGCCTTCAGAAAACGCTGGCTTTATTGAGTGTTCCTGGGTGGTAGCAAATGTGTTTCAAAACCGCCACCGAATAAAGCCAGCCAAACGAGTGCACTTCGTTTGGTGTAATGAGTGAAATTACGCCGCAGGACTGAATAATTAAGGAGTGGCATAACATTGCCGGTATATTGAATTTTCCTACGGAATAGGCTAAAAAACGAATTTCTGCCAGCAGTTTTACCTAAAGAAAGTGGTTTTAGTATTTAATGCATATTAAAATTACCTGAAATGCAAATTTCGATTTCACTTACTTCACAGACAGCTATACTTTTAGGTACTCTAAGTAGTATACGAAATAAATAAAATCCCATGTGTATGCTTTCGCGCTTCTATAAACCTCTTGTTTTGTGGATAGCTCTGACGCTGGAATTGTCTATTAATTCGGTTTTGTACGCTCAACCAGACTGGTACCAACTTGATTCAGCCACTTTTCGTGGCCGCTTCCCTAATGCAAGACTTCTTGACCGTGGAAAATTGAACTTATATAGTTATCGGGATTATGAAGGTTCTTTTCATGCTACGGGGGATTCTGAAAAACTACTTCTTGCGGCAGGTGGACTATTGCTGGAGTTGCTCGATAGTCCGGCAGATTACTACGTCGTACAGTTCGATGGACAGTGTGTGGAGGTAAAAACCGAAAAAGGTTTCAAAGAGAAAACAAAGGAATGGTTTGCGGACGATCCCCTTCTCCTCCGGTACATTCACAACAACAAGATTAAATTGCGATACATGCCATACCTGGTACGAATGTATAACGGTCACGCACCGCGGCCCTTCGATCCGGATTTTGAAAGTGTACCCATACAGTTTGTGGCCGATGGCTTCGCAGATGAAAGGGACGGACGGGTATATGATATAATCAAGGTTAATAATCTAACCTGGCTGGCGGAGAATTTACAGTATTGTCCATGGCCCAGTTGCACCGGAGTAGCACCTAATGGAGTGTATTACCACTGGAATTCGGCCAAACAAGTCTGTCCTCCGGACTGGAGGCTACCGGATGAAACGGACTGGAAAACACTCTTTTTAGGGTTTGGTTTGCCGCTGGAGCGGATCGATAAAATATCCGGATTTGATAAAGATGGCGTCCTGGGGAAAAAACTGGTAAAAGACAGTACTATTTTGACGGGCTTCAACGCCATCAGGCAGGTCGAGCTAAATGGATCTGCTTACTTCTGGACAGCCGAAGAATTCTCAGCTTCTAAAGCTGTTGCTATTGAAATCGGGCCATCAAACAAAGTAGGCTATGCTTACTTCAAAAAAACAGGAGGAGTCAATGTGCGCTGCGTGAAGTAAAAAAATAACCTGGCCATTTTCATCAACCTCCTCAGCGATTATTAACTAAGCCATACCGACCTTAAGTAAGCGCCTTCGGTTCTCGCGCAGTTCTGGCGGGGGCAGACTGAGCATTGGTGAACGAAAGCAAGCACGTGGTGTCTTAATCATATCCCCCAAATAAGCCTAAGCTAGCCAGACCAACTATTAAAAGAATCTGCCCTAAAATTCCTATAATTAGCCCTGCTCTTGCTAACCCACGTTTCTCACTTTTCAAGCCTATCGAACTGAATATTATTCCAACAATTGCAAGTGGGACAGCTAATAAACTAACCCCCAAGTCCAAAAAAATAAGTGCAGCGAGTCCAACGCTAAAAATGGAAAAAATAGTACCAACAATCGCAAATCCATTTTTCTTCTGATCTCCCTCCTTTATGCCATCCGGTGCGGTCACTTTTATTTTTTTAAGCGGCCGCAGTTTCTTTAACATTCCTTTACTACCAGACTTGGTCATCGTTAGTGAAGTAATATCGGTGCTCTTGATAACTGGCTTTGCCAAATTGTTCCCCAATAAAAGGGGCTCATTTGACGTGCTGGTGATTAAGGTCTCATTTGTCACCGGACAGGAAGAAGAGTTGAAAGGTGCTTCAACGGTGACTATGGTAGTATCAGAAGTAGCATCAGTAACATCTTTCAGTTTTGCAGCGGCAGCACTGTTGGCCGAGTATCGACTGAAGTAATACGTATACCTGGGAGTTGAACAAGCTACAAGGATGGCGCCTGCAACCAAAACAGGTAAAAGGTAGTTCATGGGAAACTTTTGCATAAACCTTGCTATACTCTTCATAATATTACAATCAATTGTTGATAGCAAACCCCTTAGGTCAGTCAAGTCAGACCTGGGATCATAATCTTTATCTTAACCTTAGTATTTCACATGATGAAAGTAAGCAATTAGCGCATCAGTTAACGTTAGGGGTTGCCATTGATCAGTAATTGATTATTATTTTTGTCCATTAGATATATGATTGTTGCCGTTGGCCAATAATTACCAACCGGGACATGCCTGGGAGGACAAATAAAGGTAAAGCACAGAAAAGGATTCCCTAACGGTACGGCGGATGAATGTTGAAACATTGGTTCACCATCAGACCACCATTTCCACTGACAAAATAATTTAGTACCGAAAGCAACTCAAAGGCTAATTTATTCTTAATATTTGCAGGATGATCTCCGTTACCAATCTGCGAAAAAATTATGATAACGTTCAGGCGTTGAAAGGAATTTCATTTGACATTAAGAAGGGAGAGTTTTACGGATTACTCGGACCGAATGGCGCAGGGAAAACAACCACGATCTCCATTATGAGCACGATTCTTGAACCGGATGCGGGAAATGTAAGCATTGCCGGTTTCGACCTGAAAAAAAATCCGACCGAGTGCAAAAAAGCAATTGGTGTCGTTCCCCAGGAAATCGCGTTGTACAATGAACTGTCGGCTTACGATAATTTAATGTTTTGGGGAAGCTTATACGATGTTCGAAAAGGAGAATTGAAATCGGGCATTGACGAAACGCTGAAACGCTTTGGTTTGTACGAACGAAGAAACGATAAGGTGAAAACTTATTCGGGCGGAATGAAGCGAAGGATCAACATCGCCGCCGCTTTACTGCATAAGCCTTCAATTTTGTTTATGGATGAACCCACTGTCGGCATTGATCCCCAGAGCAGGAACCTGATCTTCGAAGTAGTGGAGAAATTGCACCAGCAGGGAATGACGATTGTATACACCACGCATTACATGGAGGAGGCGGAAAAGTTTTGCGACCGGATCGCTATCCTTGACAATGGGCAGATTATTGTGCAGGGTACGTTGGATGAGTTGAAATCTTCGAGCAAGATGAAGGAAACCATTGTTGTTTCGTTTGTAAATTTATCGGATGATCTGTTTCAAAAAATATCCCGGGAGTGGGAGGGTTTAATACGTGTCGAAAATTCAGTTCATTTCTATACTTCGAATGTGAAGAGTGATCTGTCAAAAATAATTTTGAAATGCAGTGATACGGGATTAGGAATTTCACATATCGATATTCTGAAAATAAACCTTGAAACCATATTTTTGAATTTGACAGGAAAGCAACTTCGCGATTAAATGGTACAAATAGCACTGAAGGATTTGAAATTATTTTTTGCCAACAAGCGGGCTACGTTGCTAACCTTTGCTGTACCGATGGTGCTGATCACCCTTTTTGCGTTTGCATTTGGTGGAGTCGGAAGAAAAAAAGGTGAAACCATGCCCACCAGGCTCATTGTTGCCGATGTTGACAACACAGGTGAATCCAAAGATGTCATCGCCCAACTTGACTCGTTGAAAGAGTTTGAAGTGATACTAAAAAATATTGATGAAGCCGAAAACCTTGTAAAGAAAGGAGACGAGGCTGCAGTTCTTATTTTTCACAAGGGTTTCAGTGATTCCTTGAATGTCGGAAATAATCCTCCCATTGAATTTAAATATGATGCGGCCAAGGAAGCCGAAGTGGGAATTCTTCGGGGGGCGCTAACAGGAAATCTAATGGGGATGATTGGCGGAAAATCAATGTCGAAAACCATAGTTAATAAATTTGATGCCGAAAATCAGAATCTTGATGCTGAAACGCGGGACAAAATTCACGCCCAGATTTTAAATAATTTCTCGCCGGAGGAAACCAAAAAACAATCCAGGTCAATCCTTAAAGTCACACCCCTTGTTGCCGAGGAAGAAAATTCTCCTGGTCTTGTTCATGCTGTTGCCGGAACTGCCATTATGATGCTGCTGTTTTCCGTTTCGGGCATGGGAGCAAGTTTGCTGGATGAAAAGCAGGAAGGCACATTAAAGAAATTATTGTACTCACCACTGGCGCCCAATAGCATCCTATATGGAAAAATACTTTCAACAAATTTGATTTCAATTTCTCAATTAGCCGTGATGTTCATTTTCGCCAACCTGGTTTTCGGATTGGATATTTATTCTCATTTGTTTTCACTTTTGCTGATGATAGCAGCAACGGCATTCGCTTGTTCAAGCTTTGGTGTACTGCTTGCCTCTTTTTCGAAAACCCGACAACAGGTACAGGGATTATCGACCATGATCATACTGGTGATGAGCTGCATCGGCGGCAGCATGATCCCCACTTTTGCTATGCCGTCATTCATGCAAAAAATTTCCGCATTCTCGGTAAACTACTGGGGCATACAGGGTTTTTATGACATTTTCTGGAGAATGCTCCCGCTGACTGACCCCACCTTTCTGTCCAGAATTCTCGTCTTAGTGTTAATTGGAATAGTCCTGAACTTCATCGCACTTCAGATGTTCAAAAAAAACATATTGAAGATTGCCTGATGCTTCCTCTACCGCCAGTTTAGACCTTACTCCCTTAGGGTCAAGGATCCGGTTACCGCGTTAGCGGATCCTTCGCCAGCGCCTGCGAAACCTCTGCGCGACGTTCAGGATAACAGTTAAAAGATAAAAGGAGGAATGATGTTTAATGAAATTTTCTCCGTCAAATCGCTCCAACCAGCATTCATCGTTTTGATGAACGCTTCTTTCCATTTTCGTTTCTTATATTTTATATATTTCTTACGTTGAATAGCATCTTCATTGGATTCGAAACCCTCATAAAAAATCAGTTTGGAAAGACCGTACGGCGCAGTGCATCCTGAATCCTGCTTTGTCCGATGTTCCCATAGCATTGTTGGAAGGTCATTCGTTACACCAACATTGAGTTTAGTGTTGTTTTTATTGGTGACTATGTAAACCCATGCAGTCGTGAGCATATAGATAGACCATAAAAATATTAAATCCGTAATCAGGAATATTGCTCATGCCATATCCATCAGGTCATAATGTTTAGATATTAAAGCTTTGTATAAGTAGTTACGCTTTTACAGTCATCGGGATCATCTTGTTCTGTTATAATAAGGGTGGACCCACTAATGGAATAGGTAACGACAAAAATTATACTCGACGAATAATTAATATTGAGACTGCTTCCGCTCTTTGTATAAGTATAGGAATCACCGTCAACATCCACGGTAGTTTCAGTAAAAGTAATTGTTCCACAATCTGGGGCGGAGCAGGCTCCTGTCCAATTATCTATTGGATCAGCACAGTCACTGAGGGTAGAATTGGTTTCTTTCCAGGAACCAATCAGCGAGTTAGAGGGCTCATCATCTTCCTTACATCCAGGGATGAGAATTAACAACATTCCCAAAATGAATAAGGAGTAAATCCGAATTCTGTTTTTACTTTTCATGTCGACGTAATTTTGATTGTTAAAATAATTTGTATCATTTTTCATTGAAATCAATTCAGCGATTTGCGCTGACGATTAATCAATGAAATAAAGGTAGGTCGCTGGGTGGAACAGCCAATTTCGTTCTTAGCAAGGGGTATCAAGTTGAAAATTGAATGTCGCCAATGAACGCTAACGTGTTAATTGAATTTTGCAAAAATCGCAAGTTTACGAAACAAACAAACGGAGGCATTACACCACATCAACGCCGTCATTCTGAGCGGCCGGCATGCGGCGGAAGCGCCAGCGCGAAGAATCTGTTTAGCGTAAGGAAAGGGATGTTAGTTAATTGACAGATCCTTCGCTGCACAACAATGAACGGTCACTAATGAAGCTGAAACGATAAGTAAAAACAGAACATTCACAGAAGCGGGGTTCAGGATGACGGTGTGAAATACGGGAAGAATTAATGAAGAAGACGAAACAAACAATATAGGCATTACACCACATCAACGCCGTCATTCTGAGTAGGTCACCGTGGTACACGGAAAAAATGGTAATGACGTCCCAAGCACGTCATTGCGAATTAGAGACCATTGGAGGCCAAAGGAAGAAATCGGAATGACGTACCTTCCGGGTACAAAAGCATGGCAAACTACATACCCCGTC
>Ga0184629_10001375_pt1 | contig 9923 bp, 3 predicted proteins | sample PLM4_32_b1_FD_133158 | JGI IMG/M metagenome (GOLD analysis project Ga0184629, IMG submission 133158) | Groundwater sediment microbial communities from an aquifer in East River, Colorado, USA - PLM4_32_b1 | ecosystem: Environmental > Terrestrial > Soil > Riparian zone | place: USA: East River...
GTACTCGAAGAAGGCAGGGGCGAGGAGGGCAAGGCCGCGGGCGCCGCGCGCGACCGCCACGAAACGATGCGCCGGCGCCGTCAGCACCGGCGTCTCGAGCGGGTATTCGGCCGGGTCAGCGATCACGGTGGGCCGCACCGCGGAGCCGAACTGCGCTCCCGCGACCGGAGCCGTCTCGGCGAGCCGGCTGCCGAGCGGGAGTCGCGCCCGCAGCCGGTGGTGTATGGCGCGATTGTCGATCTCGAGGGTACAGCGGACCAGTGAGCTGTCGGCGTAAAGCTGCACGACGAGCCGAGCCGCGACGTCGCGCACGACCGGCCAGCGCGCCTCGAGCGCCGCGACGAGCGGACCGGCCGCCAACCGTCGCACGGTGATCGGCCCGCGGCTGCGGGTCACGCGGTCGCGGCGCGGAGGACAGTAGGTGTAGGTGTCGCCGGCGTCGCCGGCATCCTCGAGCCGCAGCAGGCCGGCGTACCGCTCCCCGGACCGGCGATCGACGAGCGTGAGCGCGCCACTGGGCTCGAGTGTCACTTCGACAAAGCGATTCTCGAGCGAGCGACCCCGGACCTGCACGCCCTCTCCCCGCGGCAGCGGCGCGACGGGCGCGAGCGTGAGCGCACCGAGTCCGAGCCCCGGCACCGCGGGCGAGCGGAACGCGACGCGCGCCTGATCCACTTCATCTTCGTCGGGATAGTGCCGCACCCCCTCAAGCCGCTCGGTCGTCGTGCGACGGGCGAGCACCTGGACCGGCAGCACCCGGCCGTCGCGCGTCTTCAGGGCGAACGGCTCGTAGCCCCGGGCCGTGCGCGGTTCGCGGTCGCCTGGAGGACCGACCAGGACGTCACGGCGAAAGAAGGTGATGTCCGTCACGACGACGCCGGCGCGGGGCCGCGCGCACGGATTCCAGAGCACGAGAGTCGGCTCGATCGTGCCGCGCTCGCGCGCCGCGTCGGGATCGTGACCCACCAAGTCGTGAAGCGCGCCGCGCGCGATCTCTCGCGCGTAGGCGCCGACGTCGGCAACGCGACGCTCCGCCGCCTGGGCGACGGCATCGCTCGTACACCCGGCGATCGTATCGTGAAACTGCGACCGTACGAGCGTGCGCCACGCGACGTCGAGGAGCGGCCGCCGCTCGCGCCCGCCGTAGCGGCGCGCCAGCGCGGCGAGCGGCTCCGCCATACGCTCGAGCGATAGCTCGGCAACGCCGTGACGGCGTTTGAGCGGCGCCCGCGTGCCATGCACGCCCTGCAGGGTCCAGGTGTACCGATACGACCAACGGAGGTCCCCCGCCGGGAGCGGGGCCGCCGCCGCGCCTTCGGCGGCCGCCTGAAAGAACTCATCCAGTCGCGAGATCCGGAACGCGTTCGCGGGCTCCAGCTCGAGCAGCAAGTCCCGCAGGCGCACGAGCTGCGGGTGAGCCGCGTGGTGGTCGGCGCCCACGAACACCGGGATGTGCTTGCCCGCAGCGCGATCCACCAGGGCCGCGCGCACCCGGTGCCATGCCGCGGGAAGCCGGTCGGGATCGGCCGGCAGCCCCGCCCCGATCTCATATCCGGCGGGCGGCAGATGCCACACGAGCACGTCGCGGGCGTCGGGCCCCCGCCAACGGTAGAGGTCGCGCTCCTGGCCGGGTTCGCCGCCGAGGCCGCGCCACAACACGCCGTGCTTGATGCCGAACTCGCGCGCCAGGGATGGCCAGACGGCCGGGTGGCCGAACGCGTCGGGCGAATAGAGCACGTCGAGACGGCCGCCGAGGCGCTCGGCGTCCGCCGTGCCGAGGAGCAGATTGCGCACCAGCGATTCACCGGATGGGATCAGCTCATCGGCGAGCACGTACCAGGGACCCAGCTGCAGGCGGCTCGTCTTGACCAACATCTTGATGTCGGCTTCGCGCTCGGGGCGAGCCCGCAGGTAGTCCTCGAGCAGCACGGTCTGCCCATCCAAGAGGAAGCTGCGGAAGCCCGGGTCGGCTTGGAGCCGATCGACGAGGTCGTCGAGCATCGGGACGAGGCGCGAATGGAATGCCGCGCGCGGGAGGTACCACTCCCGATCCCAATGGGTATGGGCGATGAGGTGGAAGATCAGGCCGCTCATGCGCGCGACTAAGGTAGGGGATGACGGCGTCGCTGGCGACCGCCATATTGCCGCCCATGCGTAAAATCGCCTGGCTCGCCGCGCCGGCCGTCATCGGGCTCACGTTGGTCGCGACTCGTCTCGTCCCCGGCCCCGTCGGCCGCGCGACGCTTCTCCCCTCGGGGTGGCGCATTCAGCCCGCCGGTCGTCAGATCACGGTCGGTACCCTCCCGCTCAATCTCGCTGTCACGGGCGATGGACTCCTGTTCGTGACGAACAACGGCTACGGCGACAACGGCTTGATGAGAGTCGATCCGGTCGCGGGGACCGCCAGGTGGGTGCTGCCGTTGCGAGCCGCCTGGCTCGGCCTGGCGCGCACGGGCCGACGCGGAGCGGACACCGTGTGGGCGAGCGGCGCGGGGCGGAACCGCGTGTACCGACTCGTCAGCGCGGGACTCGGCGGCTCCTGGAAGACCGACTCCATGGTCGTGGGTGACACGACGACCAAGATCTTTGTGGCCGGAATCGCACCCCTCCCGGGACGGGGGCTCGTCGCAGCCGTAGGCAACCTCAGCGACTCCGTGTACCTGATCGACAGGACCACCCTCGCCCGGCGCGGCGCGTTCGCAGTCGGGCACCGTCCCTACACCGCCGTCGCGGACTCAACCCACCTGTATGTCAGTAACTGGGGCAACTCGACGGTATCGGTCATCGACCTGACCGCCCAACCGCCCGTCCGCCCAACCGCCATCTTCGTCGGCCCGCATCCGTCGGCTCTCACGCTCGGGAACGGCAGTTTGTTCGTCGCCCTCGCGGGCTCGAACGGTGTGGCGCGGGTCGACCTGCGCACCGGCGAGGTGATCGAGCAGCTCACCGTGGCACTCGATCCGCGCGCCCCCGCCCTCAAGGACTCCCGGTCGGTCGCCGGGAGCGATCCCAACGCGCTCGCGCTCTCCCCCAATGGCCGCACTCTGTACGTGGCCATGGCGGGCAACAATGCCGTGGCGGTGGTCCGCGTCGGACCTCGCGCGATGCGCGTGACCGGCCTGATCCCCGCGGGCTGGTACCCGACCGCAGTCGCGACGTCACACGATGGCCGCACGCTGTACGTCGCCAACGGCAAGGGCGGCGGCTCCGGCGCGAATCCGGACGGGACCTACATCGGCGACGTCATCACGGGTTCGGTGTCGATCGTCCCCGTCCCCGATTCGGCGACCCTCGCGGGTTACACGGCCCAAGTCTATGCGCTCAGCCCCTATTCGAACCCAGCCTTGCGCGGACGATCGGCGAACGGCCCAACCGCCAAACCGCCGATCCGCCATGTCGTCTATGTCATCCGGGAAAACCGCACCTACGATCAAGTGTTCGGCGACGTCGCGGAGGGGAATGGCGATCCCACGCTCGCGATCTTCAACGACTCGGTGACGCCGAATGCGCACGCCATCGCGCGGCGCTGGGTGCTGTTCGACAACTTCTACGTGGATGGCGAGGTCAGCGCCGACGGGCACGAGTGGAGCACCCGCGCCTTTGCCAACGATTTCAACGAGAAGACCTGGCCCCAGGTCTATTCCGACCGGCGCGACTGGGACCTGACGAGCGGCGAGGATCTCGCCAACCGCGCCGAGTCCTACCTGTGGGACGCGGCCAAACGGAAGGGACTGTGGGTCGTCAATTTCGGAGAGATGACGACCGACGAGCCCGACACGATCCGCACCAACATCGCGGGGTTGAAGGGCATCACCGCGGATCGGTACCCCGGGTTCGTGATGAGCATTCCCGACACCGTGCGCGCCAACCTGTTCGCGGATTCCGTCGCGAGCTGGGAGCGGCAGGGCCGCTTCCCCGACCTGGTGATTCTGTACCTCCCGCGCGACCACACCGTGGGCCGCCGGGCGGACCAGCCTACGCCGCGCGCCATGGTGGCTGACAACGATCTCGCGATGGGACGCGTGGTGGAGCGCCTCAGCCGCTCATCGTTCTGGAGGTCGATGGCGCTGTTCGCGATCGAAGACGACGCGCAGAACGGTCCCGATCACGTGGATGCGCACCGCTCCGTGCTGCTCGTGGCGTCACCGTACGCGCGGCGCGGCGCCGTGGACAGCACCTTCTACACGACGAGCTCGGTGCTCCGGAGCATCGGCGCGCTGCTCGACCTGCCGCCTCTCAGCCAGTATGACGCGGGCGCCACCCCGTTGTGGGCCGCGTTCGGCACGCGCTCGGACGTGACGCCGTTCGCGGCGCGGCCGAACCGCTGGCCGCTCGACGAACTCAATCCGCACGCCTTCCGGTCCCGTGTGCCGGACGGCGACCTGGCCCGTCCTGACCGAGCCGATGAAGAGGAGTTGAACGCGGAGATTTGGGCGAGCGTGCGCCCGCGGGAGCGCAGCCCCGCGCCGCGGACGGGGTTTCTCAGACCCTGAGGGTGCGCAGGTCCTCGAGGCGCGCGAGATGTACGTGTGCGACCCGCCGCCCGCGCGCGAGCAACGCGCGCACGTCACCTCGCGCCTGCGCCCGCTTCAGCTCTCCGAAGGTCCGTCCCTGCTCTGGGATCTCCAGGTCCTCGGCATCGTCCGCGGTGATCACGAGAAACAGCCCCGTGTTCGGACCCCCTTTGTGGAGCTGTCCCGTCGAGTGCAGGTAGCGGGGCCCGAACCCGAGCGTAGTCGCGCATCGCAAGGCACGTCCCCACTCCGCCCGTATGGCCTGAAGGCGGCTCGTGACCTCGGGGAGGGGCGGTAAATAGGCGAGGATCGCTAGGTAGTCGCCGGGTCGCGCGCTCCCGCGCAGGGCCTCCGGTGACAGCGTAGGTAGGGGCGCAGCATGCTGCGCCCCCGCGCCCCGTTCCAATTCCTCCCGAGCCAGTTTCTTCGCGTCGTCAACATCGGGTTGGTCGAAGGCGTTCACGCCCAGCCGTTCGCACAATTCCCAGGTCGCGAACTCCCATCTGAGAAACTCGGCGCCCAGGTCGAGCGGGTCGGCCGACACGTCGGTGACGCCTTGCATATCGGGGAGGACCGCGCCCACCGGATCGTCCACGACGGGGACGACACCGCGCCCATCCTTGCCGGTGCTCTCCGCTACGAGCTGCTCGATCCAGTGCGCCAGCGTCGCGACGGGCGCAGGGAGCTTAAGCGCCAGTTTGTCCCGCCCCACAAGGACACCCGGGGCCAGCGCCGCACCAAACGCCTTGGCGCGCTCAGGATCGACGGTCCGCGCGCGCTGCAGCAGCGTGCGGCCGTCGAGACCGAGCAACGCCGCGGGGAGCATCCCCACCGCCGTGAGCGCCGCGTACCGGCCACCCACGTCCGCGGGATGCTCGACGACCGCGCGGAATCCACGTTCGCGCGCCAGGGTTTCGAGCGGACTTCCGGGGTCCGTGATGGCGACGAATTGTTCGGGACGCGCCCGCGTCGCGAAGTAACAATAGAAGGCGAGCGTTTCGACAGTTGTGCCGGATTTGCTGACAATGAGGAATAAGGTGCGAGCCGCGTCGTGCATCCGCTCGGCGGCGAGCACCGCGGCGGGATCGGTGCTGTCGAGCACATGCAGCGGAGCGCGCGGACGGCCGGTGCTGGCCGCGAGCACGTGCGGCGCGAGGCTCGAGCCGCCCATGCCGCACACGAGGGTGCGATCGAGCCCGTCGGCGCGAGTCTCATCCGCGAGGACGGCGAGCCGGTCCCATTCCGCGAGCGAGCGCTCGGGGGCGCGAATCCATCCGAGACGGTTCATTGGCGGCGAAACATAATGCGGTTAGGTTACTCTCGGAGTCGCGTTGTGATCCCCCTGAGCCGCCCCGCCCGCTTGCTGGCCGTCATCGCCGCGCTGTCCTTCGCGGGGATCCTGCTGCTGTACGCGTTTCCGCCGCACGACCGGCCCACCCTGTCGCTCGTCACCGACCTGTGTTGGATCTGGGCATCGACGTATGGGGCGTACTGTTGCTTCCTCGCCGCGCGGCGCATCACCCAGCCCGAGGAGCGGCGCACGTGGCAATGGATCGGCGCGGGATGCGTCTGCTTCCTCGCCGGCCAGCTCGTCTGGACATACCACGACGTTCGGCTCGGCACACCGCCCGCGTTTCCCTCGCTCGCCGACATCGGATACCTCAGCATCAACGTCTGCTTCGCGCTGGGGGTGACGACGCTGCTGCGCGGGCAACCGACGCGACGCGCCGACCCGGAGCTGATCCTCGACACCGTCCTCGTCACGTTCACCGCGGGCGCGCTGGTGTACGAGTTCCTCCTGAAGCCGATGTTCGACGCGGGCGGCTCGCTGAGCGCGCTGATCGCCAGCATCGGCTGGGCGATCGGCGGCATCATGGTCCTGTGGATGGTCTTGATCCAGATGCTGCGGCGCACCGTCTTCCCGATCGCGACTGCTGCTCTCATCCTCCCCGGCGTGGTCGTTTTCGCCGTCGGGAACCTCATCTACGCGGTCGTGGCGCTGCGCGGCACCTACCAGACGGGCGGTCCCCTCGATTTGACCTGGGATGCCGGGCTGCTGATGATCGCGGCGGCCGCCGCCGCCGCGCCCGATCTCGCGGTCCGTCACCGGGGCGGGACCGGCATGCGGCCCGTCGCGGCGCTGGGTCGCGCGGCGCGCACGGTGGCCATCGTCGTGGGTCTCGCCGGGATGGCTGGGCTGGCGATCGGGGCGATCCTGCGACCCGAGCGGGCCCCGGACACCGCGGCCATCGTGGGGATCGGCATCCTGATCATCGGCGCCCGGGTGTTGTATTCGCTTGGCGCCGATCGCCGCTACGCCGAGCTGCTCGAAGAGGAGGTGGCGCAACAGACTCGCTCGCTCATGAGCTCGCTCGCGGCGACGGGCGCGGCGGAGCACAGTCTACGGCTCGTGATGGAATCGGTGCCCGATGCGATCGTCGTGCTCGACCGCGACGGTCGCGTGCTCGATTCCAACGCGGCGGGACGCAAGATGTTCACCGCGCCGGACGGGCCCGATCCCGCCGGACGTCCTGTGTTCGACTGGCTCGACGACACCGCAGCCGCATTTGCCCGCGAGAACCTGGCGGCCGCGTTCGCCGGCGAGCTGCGGCGCTTCGAGGTTCCCTATCACCGCGACCAGACGACCGAGGGTGTAAGCGCCGTCCTCTATGCCCCGGTGCGCGAGGGCCAGCGCGTCACGAAGGTCCTGGCGCTGGCTCGCGACATCACCGACCACCGCCGCACACAGGCCCAGCTCCAGCAGGCCGAGAAGCTCGCCGCAATGGGACAGCTCGTGAGCGGCGTGGCGCACGAGATCAACAATCCCGCGGCGATCATCTCGGGGTTCGCCCAGACGCTCCTGTTGGACGATCTCCCGCCCGAGCAGCGTGAGACGGTACAGATGATGTACGACGAAGCGACCCGCATCGGACGGATCACCTCGAATCTGCTCGCCTTCGCGCGGGCGGGCGGCAAGGAGCGGGCGCTGGTCGACCTGAACGACATCGTGCGCCGCACGTTCGCCCTCCGCTCGTATCACCTGACGACGTTGAATATTGCGGTGGACCTGGACCTGGACGCCAGCGAGCCGACGGCGTGGGCCAACGGCTCCGAGCTGCAGCAGATGCTGCTGAACTTCCTCATCAATGCCGAGCAGGCGTTGACGGGCGTCGAGTGGCGTCGCGCGATCACGCTGCGCACGGCGGCCCTGGACGAGCGCGTGCGGCTGCAGGTGGCCGACACGGGCCCCGGCGTCGCGCCCGACATCCAGGGCAGGATCTTCGATCCGTTCTTCACGACCAAACCGGAGGGAATGGGAACGGGGCTGGGACTCTCGATCTGCTACGGCATCGTACACGACCACGGCGGCCGCATCTGGGTAGACTCCGCGTCCGACCGGGGAGGCGCCGTCTTCACGGTCGAGCTCCCGCGCGACCAGCGCACCCGCCGCCGTCTCACGCCGGCGCCGATGATGCGCCCCGCCCTACCCGATGAACCGCTGACAGTCCTGATCGTCGACGATGAAGAAGGTCTGCGGCGGGCGGTGCTCGCCTTCCTGAAGCGGCGCGGGATCCAGGCGACCGCGGTCGGGGACGGCGTCGACGCGCTCCGCGCGCTGAAGAAGCGGACTTTCGACGTGATCGTGTCGGATGTGCGGATGCCGGGGATGAACGGCCGCCAATTCCTCGAGCGGCTGCGGCAGGAGCATCCGGCGATGGTCCAGCGCCTGATCTTCTCTACCGGCGACACGTTCGCCCCCGACACCGCCGCCTTGCTCCAGGAAGCCGGCGTGCCGTCGCTCGTAAAGCCCTTCGATTTCGCAAAGCTGGAGACCCTGCTGCGCGACGTGGTGTCGGCTAGAACCTCGGCCTGAGGCGCAACTCGAGGTCCGAGCGCCCCACGCCCTCGGGCGTCGGCGCGAGCGTGAACGGCAGCGGCGTCGCGATCGCCCCCAGGGCGTCCAGAACGCGCTCATCCACGGTCAGCTCGTACTCACCGGGCTTCACACCCAACAAGTAGAACGCGCCGTCGGTAAATGTGACCAGGGTGCGGCGGAGGCCCGTGCGCCGCTCGGTCAGGAACAGGGTCACACCACCGACCCCCCGACCCTCGCGCGTCACGCGCCCCTCAATCACGCCCGCCTGGACGACCGGGATGTCCAGGGTGCGGAAGCGATTCGGCCCGGGCACGATGCTCGCGCGGGCAAACGCCGGCACCAGGAGCGGCGACTCGAGCGAGAGTGAGTCGAGCGTGACAAAGATCGGCTCGAAGGGCACGAGGTCCCACACGCGGTAGCCGCCCAGCGAGTCGGTGCGGGCGCCGACCGACCCGATCAAGACGCGGACGCTCGGGAGCCCGGGCTCACCAACGTCGCGGCGGCCGTTAGCGTTTTCGTCGAGGAAGACCCGCCCCGACAGCCCCGACCGCTCCAGGGCGGGCCCCGCCGCCGCGCTCAGCCGCCCTGCCGGACGGTCCCACAATACTGAGCCCTGCACGAACTGCGTGCCGATGACGGGTGAGCCCGGGGCCGCCGTCACGGCGGTGACGGCCCGAGCCACGGGGAGATACGACGTGAGCACGAGGCTGTAGGTGAGCCCCGCGTCGCCGCGCCGCCAGCTGGTGCCGAGCTCGAGGCGTACCCCACGCGCCACAGGCCGCGCTGCGAATGCCGACCATGCGGAGAGGCCCGTGCTCGGCTCGACCTCGGTCGTGGTGCGGAGCAGTACCTGACCGAGGAAACGGCCCCACTGCGGTCGTGGCAGGATAAACGTGTTGACCCCGACGAAGCTCCTAGTCGCGGCGTCTTGCTCAGCGCGTATGTAGGGCAACAGCCGGATCTCCGACGTCTGCATCGAGGCGCCGAGCCTGGCGCGGGTGATGTGCCCTGCGTCAGTCGTCACGCGTTCGACGCGAGCGTCGAAGAAGAAGAAGCCTCCTCCGACATGCGCGCTGGGCCGCAGGAATGCGTTCAGGCTCCACGCCGAGCGGCGACCGGGCGCCACGAACACGGAGAGCGAGTCGCGCGTGAATCGCGTGTAGTCCCCTTCGATCCGGAGGTCGACCGACGGCTCGTAACGCACCCCGCCGTGTGCAAAGGCGCGGCCCACGATGTCGCCTTGCAACGCCCAGGAGTTGGTGGGATTCGCCACGACGGACGCGTACGGGTGCAGCCGGTCGGGCGCCATGTCGCGCCAGAACTGATCGAGCCCCGCCTGGACCGTTAGGCGGCGCGTCGCGCCGTAGCGCAGGTCGAGATTGGCGGTGGCCCCGCATGCCGGTGCCCGACACTGCCCGCCCGAGAGGCCGTACTCGAACCGGCCGGCGGGCAGCAGCTCGCCCAACACGCGATAGGTGCGGTTGAACTCGCGGATCTCGCCGAATGGCCCGTAGGCGACGAAGTCGACGGGA